>OLNW01000631.1_pt1 | contig 40262 bp, 29 predicted proteins | sample 1672121 | NCBI WGS metagenome assembly OLNW01 (sample SAMEA3136648, study PRJEB25190) | human gut metagenome
TAACTTCCAGATTCCATACTACTTGCTAATGTTTGTGCTTGACTACATGTTACATAATTGTATGGGTATGCATTTTGTTTTATTACTGGTATTTCTGTTTGTACTGTTAATGATGTCTTTGGTGCATCTTCTATTCCTGTCTCATATTTTCCAACATAAAATCCTCCATGTTGATATACACTTTTTAACATCTTTTTCTTTAATTCTGCATACTGGTCACTTGTCAATCCTGTTGCTGCCTCTGAAGAATATTCATCTTTATAACTTGTTCCATTTCTATACACACTCGTATACGTATGCAAATCATTTTCTATTTTAGTATAATCAGCATCAGAAAAAGCAGTAACATTTAGGCCTGCAGTCGGGTAAACTACAGCTGTTTTAGGCACTTCGACCCACACATATTGATTGCCTTTACTATCTTGAATTGTTAAGCCATTATCTAAAGTAGTGCCTTCCACTTGAGTAAATCCTGTTGGAAGATACGTTCCAGCAGTAGTATTCTTATCGGCCTTAATCTCGTCATTTGCTTGATAAGAATCGATGCTTAGAGTAATGCTCATTGCAGAAGTTGCATCTGGGTTATCCATAAAATACTTTCCTACAATATAGCCCCATTGCGAATCTAAATCATCATTATCTCCAAGCCAATTAGCTGTAACTTTTAGATATGCCGTATCTTTCGAAGCCACTTGCAAAGAATGTTCTATAGTTAATGTAAACGGAAATTTTGTTATATCATTAATAATTTCGCCTTTAGATATTTCTTCCCCTGTCTCTTGATTAGTAGCTGTTACGGGGTCAGCTATATTTATATAATTTTCAGTTGTTGGCTGTTCTCCTGTCCTTACTAGTTCATAAGTTACTCCTGCTATTGATATTGCTTTAACATCATAACTTAAATCTACCAATGCCTCTCCATTATTCAAAATATCCACAGTTACCGTTTGTTCCGGCATTTGCGGATATAACGTTGGAAACTCGATGCCTATTGGATTTTCCTTTTTCTCACCCTCTATAAAATACTCCATGTCCCATGCTGCAACATGTATATTTAAATGAGTATTTAATATTTTGGAATAAGCAAGCCATGCAAAGGTTGACATTATAAAGGCAAAAATAACTAACACATATTTTTGAAATCGATTCTTTTTGTTTGATTTTCTATGTTTACGTAATAAATTTTTCACGTTTTAGTTTGTGCTCCCTTCTTTCGTTCTTTTTCTACATTTTTCTTTTGTTTTTATTATTCATCTATATTTTACACTAGTTTAATAATTATCGCAATATTATTTTAATAAAATTTGCACATTATCATTTTTTGTGTTATAATTAAAATATCAAAATTTTTAGGAGGACGATATTATGAGTAACAACATCGTAAGAGTAACCCGGGGGAACAACTGTTTCATATTAATTGGAACACACAATGGAAGAGATGAACAGGTTGAACAGGTAACAATACCTGATTCAGAATTCAGAGGGTGCTTTTATAAGTACCAGATGGATTTTTTTTATAAGTTTAAATCTGCCTTTCCAAAGGCAACAGCTTTTGAGCTGATGCCAGAGGCTGGTAAAGCATTACAGCAGATAATGAATTTCAATCGGATAGATTCATAATCTGCTAACCAAGAGTCCCAAGCTCCTAAAACCCAGAGTCAAATTGACTCTGGGTATTTCTTTTATATGTTAAAAATCAACTTAAGAATTATAAGTAGCACAGCACCTGGGACGCCCAAAACTCCGCACCCAAATAGAAGTAAAAAAATTCAATCCAATATGAAAGCTCCAGATGCCACCTATCAAATTAATTAGCCAAATCAGGATTCCGCCAATAATCGAATTAAAAACAAGTTTCAAAATCTTCTTTAAAGGAATAATAAAAATTCTACCAATAACAAAAAACATACATATACAAGATATAATTATCAAAACATTTATATTCACAGCATTCACCTCTATTATTTTGTATGTGCAATACTGGACAAATATTCACTATCCTGCAATATTATTTTTATTTAATTTATTATACAATTTAGTTTTCAAATCTTGAGCCCTGCTAATCTGTATACCTTTAACCTTTGCAATTTTAATCAAATAATCCAACTTAGATTGATGAGCTTTTATCTGATAAGTATAATAATCTATCAACTCGTCCTCAGCATACTCAAAATTACGTCTTGCAGTCTCCAACACATTTTTAGTTTCTACAATATTCTTTAAAAGTTCCGCTTCTAGCTCATCATCACTTTTACTTCTGCTCAATTGTTCCAGCCAAAATTCCTCTCCCATATTCTTCCCCCATTTCTTGTCCTGATATATATATTATATGCGCGCATTTACATTATTATCCATATTTTAAGAACCAAAAAACTGGAATAATAGAATTCCTATAGATTGAATAACAAACAAATTCATCATATTAGACATAAGCAAATTATTAGTAGCCTCAACAACGCCCAACATCTCATTTTCAGCCTTTTTATGGTGACGTTGTGCCTCAAAAAAAGTAATCAATTCTGGAATACTTGTAATAAATCCTAAAACAATTCCAACCACTAATTCTGGAACATTAAACCTTCTACAAAGGACCTCTAAAGTATTTCCAAGCCAATCGCCTATCAAAAATAAAAGTATACCAGTAATAATCAAAATAACTATATCTCTAAAAAGTCTAAATTTATTAGAATTCTTTTGCGTTGCAGAATCTTCTACATCTTCATCTATCGGAAGATACAATTTATGCACATTATTATTAATCTTTTTAAATCCCCAATACAATATAATAAAAACTGGAACCATTGCCAATTGAAATTCACTTTTTAAAATACTAAAAAATATCGGTATAATGATTGTTATTAAAACTAGAACTATGTCAATTTTAATAGCTTTATTTCTTATGGCATTTTGATTTTTATTTAACGCAATCGCGCCACTATACTGAATTAAATTTATCACATTAGAACTCAACACATTATAAATGCTCGCTCCCAACAGTCCGTTAATACTTGCGGCACCAATTGTCAGCAATTCTGGCACAGATGTTGCAACTCCCGCAATATCGCCAACAGTCTTTGGTTTTAAATTCAGATTTTCTGCCAAACTTCTTAGTGTTCTAACTAATATATATTTTGAAATTAAGACAATCAATCCAGAATAAAAAGCGAACTGAACTATCTCCCATAACAATTCCATAATCATCTCTCCTTTAACAAGCTTATTATTTACAAATTCCTCAAATTTTATTGATATTTCTTGACTTTTGTTATATAATATCAGCATTAATGTGAAAGGAAAGGACTGGTAAAAATGATAGATATAAAATTAATTAGAGAAAATCCAGAATTGGTAAAAGACAATATCAAGAAAAAATTTCAAGACCAGAAACTTGTTTTAGTTGATGAAGTTTTAGAATTAGATAAAAAAAATAGAGAAGCTAAACTAAATGGAGACAATTTAAGAGCTAACAGAAAAAAAACAAGTGAACAAATTGGTCAACTTATGAAAGCAGGCCAAAAAGACGAAGCAGAAAAATTAAGACAAGAAGTACAAAAAATCAATTCTGCACTTGAAGAAAACGAAGCACTTGAAGAAAAATATTCAGAAGAAATAAAAACAAGAATGATGAAAATTCCAAACATCATGGACGCAAGTGTTCCAATTGGAAAAGATGACAGCGAAAATGTAGAAGTTCAAAAATTTGGAGACCCTACAGTTCCAAGCTATGAAATTCCACATCATGCTGACATAATAAATACATTTAATGGTTTAGATAAAGAAAGTGCTGGCAGAACAAGCGGTATGGGATTCTACTACCTAATTGGCGACATCGCTAGATTACATGAGGCAATGTTAGCATATGCCAGAGATTACATGATAAACAATGGCTTTACTTACTGCATTCCCCCATTTATGATTCGTTCTGATGTTGTTACAGGTGTAATGAGTTTCGAAGAAATGGATGCTATGATGTATAAAATTGAAGGTGAAGATTTATTCTTAATTGGTACTTCTGAACACTCTATGATTGGAAGATTCAAGGACCAAATCATCAAAAAATCAGACTTACCAATAACAATGACATCATATTCACCATGTTTTAGAAAAGAAATTGGTTCTCATGGGCTAGAAGAAAGAGGTTTATACCGTGTTCATCAATTTGAAAAACAAGAAATGATTGTTCTTTGCGAACCAGAAGATTCTATGAATTGGTATAACAAAATGTGGAAATTAAGTGTTGATTTATTTAGAAGCTTTAATGTTCCAGTTAGACAACTTGACTGCTGTTCTGGAGACTTGGCTGATTTAAAAGTAAAATCATGTGACATCGAGGCTTGGAGCCCACGTCAACAAAAATATTTCGAAGTTTGCAGTTGCTCTACATTAGGTGATGCACAAGCAAGACGTTTAGGAATTCGTGCAAAAGGTGAAAAAGGCAACTATTTCGTTCACACTTTAAACAACACTGTTGTTGCTACTCCTAGAGGTTTAATTGCTGTTATAGAAAACAATTATAATGAAGATGGAACTATCACTGTTCCAGAAGTTTTAAGACCTTATATGGGTGGAACAGAAAAATTAACACCAGTAAAAAAATAGACCAGAGTTTAAAAAATAAAGTTAACATATTGCTCTAGGCTTAAATATATGTTATAATATTGGCGGTATAGTTTTTATGTAACTTTATTTCACTAAAACTTTAGACAATAAAGGAGGAAAAGAATGAGTAACGTATCAATTATTGTAGGACTTCAATGGGGCGACGAAGGAAAAGGTCGCGTTTCTCACTTTATTTCCGATAATGCAATTTGTATTCGGGCAACTGGTGGAAACAATGCAGGACATACTGTAGTAGCAAATGGTAAAAAATTTGCACTGCACTTACTCCCTGCGTCAATCATCAAACCTAACACCATTTCAATCATTGCTCCAGGAGTTGTAATCGATTTAGCAGTTTTGGCTGATGAAATTCAAAAATTACAAAATTGTGGAATTTTCATCACACCAGACAATCTAATTATCAGCCCTAGAGCACATATTATTTTTCCATATCACATCAAAATGGATAAATTTTATGAAACCTTAAAAGGTGATAAAAAAATTGGAACAACCCTCAGAGGCATCGGACCATGTTATGCCGATAAAATCAATCGTGTTGGAATTAGAATGGGAGATTTAGTAACTTGTTCTGATGAAGAATTAGTTTCGAAAGTTCAATTAGCAACTGAGCCAGTTGATTTGCTATTGAACTCCGAAAAATACCTTTGCGAAGAACTCAAGGAGCCTTTAGGAACAATTATAAAAAACTCGTTCACTTATTGTGAAAAATACAGAAAGCTCTTATCTCAGTTTATTAGAGATGAAAGAGAAATTATTTTTCCAGCACTTGAGCAAAACAAAAAAATCGTAATTGAAGGAGCCCAGTCTTTATACCTGGATTTAGATTCTGGTGATTACCCTTATGTAACATCTTCTAATCCATCAACAGCCGGCACAGCTTCAGCTGCAGGAATCGGTCCAAAATACATTAAAAATGTATATGGCATCATCAAGGCCTATTGTTCACGGGTTGGCGAAGGTCCATTTAATACCGAATTATTAGATGAAACTGGTGAACTTATTCGAGAACTTGGACATGAATATGGTACAACAACCAAACGTCCACGCCGATGTGGTTGGCTCGACTTGGTTCGATTAAAAAACGCTATTACAATCAACGGAGTCACGGCTTTATGCCTTAACCACCTTGATACAATTGGTAAAATTGGTCTGGAATTAGGTTATATCAATGTTTGCACATCATACTTTTATGTTTATAATGGTACCAATACTGAAATCACTTATGTTCCCGTTCATGCCGAAGCATGTACCCCAGTGTATACAACATTTCTCGGCGGTTGGGATTTAAGCAATTGCAAAACTTTTGCTGACTTGCCTGAAAATGCTATGAATTTTATTAATTTTATAGAACATTATACCGGCATCCCTGTAAAATTTATCGGAATTGGACCTGATGAGAAAGATACTCTTATTAGACCTTAATTATTTTATTTGATTTAATATTAATACACGTTACAAAAACTTACCACTAAAGGCTCTATTTGAGCCTTTTACTTTATTAAAATTTGCACGTTTGGGACCGGTTCTCTGCGGTGCAGTTTCAAAATGATGCATTTTTGCACCGTTGAGAACCGGTCCCATCGGTGCAGTCAGTGCCAAAAAGAAAGGAATTATATATTATGATAATAAAAAATCCAAAATTTGAAATCTCAGCAGTAAGAGAAAATCAATATCCAAAAAACGGCCTACCAGAAGTAGTTTTAGTTGGAAAATCTAATGTTGGGAAATCAAGTTTTATAAATACAATGATTAATAGAAAAAAATTAGCTCGTACAAGTAGCGAACCAGGAAAAACTCGTCAATTAAATTTTTATAACATGGACGACAAATTTTATTTTGTTGATTTACCTGGTTATGGTTATAGCAAAATGTCTAAGCAAGAACAAGTTAAAGTTGGTGAGTTTATTGAATATTACCTAAAACATCGCCAAGAAATCTGTCTTATTATATTTTTAGTTGATATTAGACATGACCCTACTTCTAATGACTTTTTGATGTATGATTATGTTATAAGAAGTGGGCTTCCTTGTATGATTATAGCTAATAAAGCTGATAAAATAGCTAAAACTAAAGTAGATGATGCTACTAAAAATATTCAAAAACAACTAAATCCTATCGGTGATATTACTACTCTTCCATTTTCTTCTGAACGAAAAATTTATAGCGATGAAGCTTGGAATGTTATTGAATCTTATTTGTCATAATCTATAAAAAAATGAACTCAAATTATTAAGAGCTAATTTAATAATTTAAGTTCATTTTATTTTATTTATATTTCTAATTCTTTCTATGTGTTTTCTTCAGCTTTCTTTTCTATTTTAGTTATTGCCTTTAAAGCTTTTGGTCTTTCAAGAACTACAATATGTCCACAACCTTGGCATTTTAGTTTAAAATCAACGCCAACTCTGGTTATTTCCCATAGTTTGCTCCCACATGGATGTGGCTTTTTAGTTCTAACTATATCTCCAATATTGTAATCCATATTGATTTCCTCCTTCTAATTTAAGTAATTATTTTTTTATAAATATTTGCTTATTATGTCATTAAGTTCATTCTATTCTACTATTTTAAATTTTCCTTAGCAACTTCGAAACGTTTAGCAATTCTATCTTTTCCAAGAATTTGCATAATTTCGTACATATCAGGAGTATTAGTTCTAGAAGTTAATGCAACTCTTAAAACTGTACTAACATCTCCAACATGAGCCTTATACATTCCTGGATTTGCTTTAAATTCTTTTACTTCTTTAGCATATCCCATCTCTCCTGCAACCTCTTTGATTTTATCAAACCAAGTTTGTTTATCATCATTTTCATCATAATATTTTTCAATATATAAATCTAATATTTTAGAAATATCTTCTTTGTCTGAAATTGCTGGTTGATATGGATATTCTTGAGCATTGTTGTAAAATTCAGAATCATACATATAGTCAATATTTTCTTTTACATCTGACCATTTTGCAATATCTTTTCTTGGCTTTTTATTTCCTCTTTCTATTCCGAAAACTTTTAAAGCATATTCTTTGTCTTGCAATAAAGTTTCAAGTTCGCTATTATACTCTTTTGCCCATTCTAAAGCGTTTTCGTATACATCTTCTGCAGTCATTTTAGATATTACTGTTTTACCAATATCTAATAATTTAACCATATCAAATAATGCTCCACTCACACTCATCTTGTTTAATTGAAAATCAAATTCTTCCATTTTCTTATCTGGATTTGCTCTTCTCCAATTTTCGAATGTAGAATTTGCAATATTTAATAGATATTCTTTTACTGCATCTGTAGGAACACCTTGTTCTTTGTAATATGAAACTGCTGCTTCTGGGTCTTTTCTTTTACTCAATTTACGTTTTCCACCATTATCATTTTTCATAATTGGTGAAATATGTGCATATTTTGGTGCTTTAAATCCTAATTCATGGAATAATTGCAAATGTAATGGAACTGATGATAACCATTCATCACTTCTTATTACATGTGTTGTGTGCATTAAGTGGTCATCAACTGCATGTGCAAAGTGATATGTTGGAAGTCCATCTGCCTTTATTATTACAATGTCTTGGTCATTTTCTGGAAAATCTACATTTCCCTTGATAACATCTTTGTGCTTAATCTTTCTATCTTCTCTTCCTGGTGATTTAAATCTAATTATGTAAGGTTCTCCAGCTTTTATTTTTTCTGCCATTTCTTCAACAGATAAATTTCTGCATTTTGCCCAAACTCCATAATATCCAGTTCTTAATTTAGCTGATTCTTGCTTGCTTCTTATTTCATCTAAGTCTTCTGGTGTGCAAAAACATGGATATGCCTTTCCTTGTTCTAACATATATTTTGCATAAGCTTGATATATTTCTTTTCTTAAACTTTGTTTATATGGTCCATAATTTCCAATTTCTTCTGTATCAGAAATCATTCCTTCATCTGGTGCCATATCAAAATCTTTTAAAGAATTTACTATTCCTGTTACTCCATTTTCTACTTCTCTTTTTTGGTCTGTATCTTCAACTCTTAAAAAGAATACTCCTCCTGTTTGCTCTGCAACAGTTCTTGCTACCAAGGCCTGATACAAACCACCTATGTGCACAAACCCAGTTGGACTAGGAGCAAATCTTGTAACTATTGCTCCTTCTGGTAAATCTCTTTCTGGGTATTTTTCTTCATAATATGATATTTCTTTCACGTCTGGAAAGATTAAATTTGCTAAATCTTTGTAATCCATTTTATTCTCCTTCTGTATTACTTATTTTGAACAAACTCTTACACTTCCATTATTATTGGTATAATCATTGGATTTCTCTTTGTTTTAATAAACAAGTAATCACGTAAATTTTCTTTAACAGTTGACTTAATTGTTGACCAGTCACGAACGCCTCTTTCTTCACATTTAGAAACCTCATGTCTCACAACACTCTTTACATCATCCATTAAATTTTCTGATTCTCTAACATATACAAATCCTCTTGAAATTACATCAGGACCTGCAACAACTTCTCCTGTTTGAGAATCCATTGTTAATACAATAACTATAAGACCGTCTTGTGCAAGATGTTGTCTATCTCTTAAAACTATATTTCCAACATCCCCAACACCTAAGCCGTCTACTAATACTCTTCCACTTGGTACTGAGCCATTAAATCTTGCTTCTTCTTCATTCATTTCTAGAACTCTACCATTTGTTAACATGAATATATTGTCTTTATCTATTCCCATTAATTCTGCTGTTTCTTGATGAGCCCTTAATTGTCTATATTCACCATGAACTGGTATAAAATATTTTGGTTTAGCTAAAGCTAATATCAATTTTTGTTCTTCTTGGCAAGCATGTCCAGAAACATGAACATCCGCTAATGCACTATATACAACCTCTGCACCTAATTGCATTAAATCATCAATTACCTTAGAAACATATTTTTCATTACCTGGAATAGGTGTCGCTGATATTATAATTAAGTCATTTGGTGTAATTTTTACTTTTCTATGGTCCCCTGCTGCCATTCTTGTTAAAGCTGACATTGGTTCCCCTTGACTACCTGTTGTAATAATTACAAGTTGGTCATCTGTATAGCTTCCAATCATATCTATATCAATAAATAAATTTTCTGGACAGTCTATATACCCAAGTTCAATTGCTGTAGATATCATATTTATCATACTTCTACCACATACAGCTATTTTTCTTCCATATTTTACTGCTGAATTTACAATTTGTTGAATTCTGTGTACATTTGAAGCAAATGTTGCAACAACAATTCTTTTGGTACAATTTAGAAATAATTTTTCAAATACTTCTCCAACAGAACTTTCAGACATTGTGAATCCTCTTCTTTCAGCATTTGTACTATCTGCCATTAATGCTAAAATTCCTTGTTGTCCTAATTCTGCAATTCTACCAAAGTCCATAATTTGTCCATCAATTGGTGTATAATCTACTTTAAAGTCTCCTGTGTGTAACACTGTTCCAGCTGGTGTTGTAATTGCTAACATTACTGAATCTGGTATACTATGAGAACTTCTAATAAATTCTACTTTAAAATTTTGTCCAAGTTTGATTGTATCTCCTTGATTTACAGTATGCATTTCTGTACTTCTTAATAGTTTATGTTCTTCCAATTTATTATTAATCAACCCTACAGTTAATCTTGTTGCATAAATTGGCACATTAATTTGTTTTAGGAAATATGGAATTCCGCCTATGTGATCCTCATGTCCATGAGTTATAACCATTCCTTTTATTTTCTCTTGATTTTTTATTAAATATGTTACATCTGGTATTACCAAATCAACCCCTAACATGTCATCTTCTGGGAATGATATACCACAATCTACTATTATTATTTCATCTTCATATTCAAATACTGTTATATTTTTTCCGATTTCATGTAATCCACCTAATGGAATTATTTTTAATTTTGATTTTTTGAATATATCTGCCTTTTTTGTTCCTCTTGTATTTCTTGTTTTTGCTGTTCTCTTTTTTTCTGTTTTTTCTTCGACTTTTACTTCTTTTAAGTCTTTCTCTTCATTTTTACTATAATTTCTTCTTGTTGTACTCTTTCTTGTTGTGTTCTTTCTTTTTTCTGCTGTAGTTTTTGAAACACTTTTTGCTTTTTTTACTTGCTCTTTATCTTTTAAAGCATTGTTTTCATCTGTCATAATCTAATTTTTCTCCTCTCTATCTCTAATTTTACTATTAAATTTCATTTTACGTACATAATTAATAATTAGAACAATAGTGGGCTAACAATAATTCTTCAAAACTTTAAATATAGAGTTCACTAATACACATGAATATTTTTAAAGTATTCATGCATATTTAAATTCTTCTATTTATTCCCGCTTATTTCCGCCCTTTTAATTATTCACTTTTTCTCTCTCTTTAATACATTAAAATAAAATCTCTTCTTTGCCCCTTTGGCAATCTGATATAGATTATAACAAATTCAGTATAAATTGTCAAGTGTTCAATCTTATGTAACCTTACATTCCTAGCACTTTTTTCATTTTTTCTACATTTGGGTCTCCTAATTTTGTTGATATCGTAATGTCAAACTGTAAAAGAATATCCAACAATTCTTGATGCTCTTTTTCTCTTGTTTTTTCATTTTGTTCCCAACGTTTGTCATTCTCTTCCCAGCGTTTGTCATTCTCTTCCCAACGTTTTTTGTTTTCTGCCCAAAGCCTTTTGTTCTCTTCCCAATGTGCATTTTCAATTTCTCTACTCTTTTGTATCTCTTTTTTATTTTCTTTTATTTCAGCTCTTAATTCATTAAAAGAAGCTGTAGTTTGTAGTTGAAACATATTTAATGTTTGCAAAATTTGTAGCAACAACTCATTATTGCTACTGTTGTTTTCGTTGGCTTCACTCATCTTACCATCCTCCTTAAAAATTTTGATTTAATCTAAAAATAGATTTAATTATTAATATGAAGTAAAAACTCCTTTGAAAAATTAATAAATGTTTTGAATATAAATAATGCTATATAAAAAATTTGAGTACATTATACATTCTCATTTTGACATTGTCAAGATTTATTTATAAAAATTTTCGAAAAAAATTGCACCGCAGAGACCGGTCAATGTTTGTTCACACATCGAAAAGAGACTACGATTAATATGTAGTCTCTTCTGTTCTTATATATTTCTTATTAGTTATCATCTTAAGTATTTTCTGGTTTGCTTAATCCAAGATTTAAAGTTAAGCCTTGTCCTAAAGAAGCATAGTTGATACAGTCAGGGTCTTGACCTTCAATCCAAACATAAACTCTCATTTTTTGATATTGATTTGCTATAATTGTAACAGGAGTAGTTCCATTTGCAGCGCTCATTAAGTCAATTGGAGCAGGTCTTGCATCATCTGTACCTGTTTGAGCAACTGTTTGTGTTGTATTTTGTTTTGTTAAGCCTGTTGTAGTAAGATTATTTTTCCAATCATATACATCTTTAATTGTTCCAGTTGTTTTTGAAGTTGCTGTTAAAGCATATGTAGGTAATTTTTTTCCATTAGCAAAAGTTGAAATTCCTGCTGCATTAGCTGTTAATTGATATGTAGTATTATCATTATCTAATAATTTTAGTGAGTTAGATTTTGAGTTTACTATAGTATCAGCATGTGCATCAGCATTTGGTTCCCAAATTGCAACATCTGTTATATTTTTCTCTGTAGATGTTCCTGCTATAATAGCTGTTTGATCTGGTTCTGTAGTTTGTCCAATTTTCATTGCAGCTCCAGAATTTCCATATAACGCTAAACCTACTCTTACAGTATTTTGGATACCTGTTGCTTCATTTGTACCAATTACATCTGAAACTGAATCCAATTGAAGTTTGTCTGTTATTGAATCACCAGATGTAGTATTCATTAAATATAAATCAAATGCAAAGAATCCTGAATCTGATGCTTCTGTCGCTATATCTATACCTTTTAAACCTTCAGAATCTGTATATGTACCATTATACATTATAAGTCCTGTTTTTCCTATTCCTTCATCTTGTTGAGCTGTTGTTGAAACTGGTAAATATTCTGTTGGAACTACATTTGTAATTCCTTCTGCTGGTGCTTGGAATGTTTTTCCTGCATCTAAATATGTTGTTGTTGCAGAATCTTTTACTGTCCATGATGTTGCACTTGTTTGAGTAAAATCACTAAAATTTATTGAGTTTACCCAGTGTTTTGCATCTAATGATACTTGTAGTCCTTCTGCCACGTTTACTTGACCACTAAGTCCATTTAATACTACATTTCTCTGTGTAGAGAACCATGCATATGTTGAAACAATCAACAATACGGCTGTAAATGCTACTAATAAAATTAAAGCATTTAATCTTTTTCTTGAATCTTTTTGATTTTTTTCTCTCATTTTTTCTTTCCTTCCTTTTCTTTTATTTTCTTTTTATTGGTAAATTTTATAAACATTTTTTGTCTTTTGTTTTTCTTTTATTGGTTTTGTGGAATTTCATCATCCTGCAATATATGTTCTTCGGTAAGAGTCATATGCATTTTAATTTCTCCACCAATTAAATCATCTTTGCACTCTGGATCATCCCCCTCTACCCAAACAACAACAGTCCATTTATCAATATCTCCCACTTTGAAGTTTTCTGATAACTCTAACATTACAGTATCTTCATTTTTGAATGGCACTGTATCTGGTTCAGGTAGCTCTGTTTCTCTGTTATTCTTTGCATAAATAACCTTATTACCATTTTTAAAAACCATGACCCTAATAGCTTCATCTACATTTTTTACAATGTCATCAATTTTTATGGTTGTCCAATAGTTAATTGTATCTTGTCCCATATTTTCTGCATAAAAAGTATAAGCAATGTAGTTTCTTCCATTGTGTGAGCCATCGCCCTCATTGTCGATATTTTCTGGTAGCCAGTTGACTGATATATCTGTAAAAAAGTCAATATCTTTAGACCTTAAAAAAGTTCTTGTGTACTTTTGATTTCTGTCTTCGTATATAACTAATCCACTCTCTCTTCCGTACTCACTGTCAAGTGTTACAGTAAAATTTTCGCCTCTATAAAATATTGATAAAATAATATATACATTAATCATAAATATTACTATAAGCCCTAACAGAACTCTAAATGCAATTCTTCTGGTTCGCTTTCTTTTTTCTTTTTTTGCCTTTTCTTCCAGTCGTGTACTAGCTGTTTTTTCATCAATTTGTTCTTCAAGTGTAGGTTCATTTTTTGTTTCATCTACTTTATTCGCCATAATCTCACCTGGTTCTTCAAAAAATATTTTTTTTCAACAATTCTATTAACATTATACTCAGTATTTATTTTATTGTCAATGAATTTAATATTACATTTTTATTACATTTTTATTACAAGTTATTTCTTTTCCTTAATCATTGATGTTGTTATCTTTACAACAATTTCAATTGCTTTAGATGAATCATTTTCTCCATTTTGGTAATATTTGTATGCATCTTTTCCAAACTTTGTGTCTAAAACATCTTTGGCTAAATTTTCATCTTCAGTACCGTTTCCTTTATAATCCCAATTTACGTTAAGCGAAAACTTGGCACCTGCATTTGGAGTCGATTCATCATCTTTGTATTCCCCATCAATTCTTGTTTTGTCATATGTATAACTTATATCAAAAGGATATGAATTGTTATTGGCAAAAATCTTGACGGTGTTACCATCAGATTGGATTTCTCCATCTTCTTTTAATTGACTTAATACTTCTTGCCCAAAAACTTTAACCGATATTAATTCATAACTTATAGCAGAACTGGTTGTGCTCATGTTATAAACATGAACATTATCCTCTCTGCTAGGCATTCCTGGATATAATTCGTCAATTGTAAAAGTAACATCTTCGTCCAAAACTTCTTTTCCATCAACATAATATTTAATATCCCATGGTGTTATCGAAGCCTCTAGCCCCTTGGTGCTAATGGCTCGCTCTGTACTAAACCATGCATAAGTATTTACTATTAATATTACAGCAAAAATCAAAACTAATCTAATTCTTGACGACATACTTCGCTTTTTTACTCGTCTGAATTCACGTAATATATTCATAAATCCTCCATTCCTTCTTTTGTAAATTTACTCTTCTTCGTCAGTATTTTCTACATTCCCAGAATCCTCGTCGATAACGTCTTCGTCCTCATCAACTTCTTCATCTTCATCAATATAAGTTGACTCACTAAGTTTTTGTACTTTGTCTTTTCTATTTCCAGTAAAAGCAATAAACACATTTAATACTAAAACTAAAATGATGACAAATACCGTGTATATATTAGTTGCTAATTTGTATAATACAGTTAATATTTTTGATTTGTATTTGACAACTCCATAAATTTGACTTTCTTTAATTTGAGGATCCTCCACACTACTGCTGTGTAAACCTTTGGCATGGAAATTATAATTACCATTTTCATCTTTATCAATTGCAATAACACTGTGCATGATAATCTTTCCACTATATTCGCCATATCTTCCACTGTAGACAATATCGTCTCCAACCTTAATATCTTTAGCAGGAACTTCTTTACTAATAACAACTTCGCCAACGTCATATTCTGGCTCCATACTTCCTGTAATGACCCTAAATATTCTGTATCCTGCAATTGACCTGTTGCTATCAGTGACCTTTTGCATTATAATCACAGCAGCTAATATCAAGCATATTATAACAATTATTTGATATATTACTTTAAATACTATTCGAAATATCTTTTTCTCCATATTTCATACCTCTTTTATACATTGTAATTATCCCTAAGCTTCTTAATTTCATATTTCTTCCTTTTAATTTTTCTGCTATTTTTCTGATTATCTTTAAGGCTAACCAAAAAATATAAAATAAACATAAAAATAAATACATTAATCAAGCCTCGCGCATTTTGTATATAATGAACTGCAATTCCTAATTTAGGAATAATGAAGCAGACTTTTCCATAAACATCATTTGGTAGTACTGCGTCTTTATCTGCAACTTCATTATTATCGCCTTTAGTAATAAATCTAATATCACCTTTTTCTTTAGTAATTTGTAATATTCTGTGTGAAATAATTCTATCATCCTGTTTAAATGTTATAATATCACCCTTTTTCAACTCACTCAGTTGACATTTTCTTACAACAGCCAAATCATTTTTATAAAATGTTGGCTCCATACTCTCGGAAACAATATTAAACATATATATTCCCAAAATATGAGTATGTTCTTCAAATGATAAAATCAAATTAATCAGAAAAAGTATAATCAAACAAACAAGTATTATAATTTTAAATAGCCTCTTCGTCCTTTTTTTCTTTCTAATTTTGTTAGAAAGTTTTTCAACATCATATTCCAATTTTATCCTCACCCTATATTATTTCATTTCTTTTACTGTTGTAATATACTCTAAATCCTCAACAGAAAATTTACTTTTTTGTATATTATTATAATTGCTTACAATCTTAACCTTCTTAATCAAATCTTCAATATTGTCTTCTTGAAAATTCTCTTTAGAAACTTGCATATCAAACAATTTATATTTATCTTTAATTATAACTGCCAATTCCTTGGTATCACTAATTTTGATATAATTTATTACAGAAAAATTAGAAAAATTAATAAAATCTCTAATCTTTTTAGCAGTATCGCCAATCTCTTTATCTGTTATCTCTTCATTTTTAGCAATCATAGATTTGGCCATAAACCAATAATAACTACTTGCAAGTTTAAGTACATCAAGTAAAGATGATGTATCATCAATATTTTCAACTATTTTCTTTCTTAAAATTTCATTGTCTAAATCCATATAAGTATTTTTCAATTCTAAAATCAAGTTGTTTCTTTGTAAAATAGCAGAACTATCTTTTTTGTCATTTTTCTTTCCAAAAAGACTTTTTTTAGGTTTAGCAATTTTGCCATTTAATTTAAAAATTTCTGATTTCAATTTTTTAAGTTTCTCTCTAGTCAAATCATAATCTGTCTTTTTACTTTTTTTATCTTTTTTGGCTTGAAGCTTTTTTTCTTCTTCAGCTCTTATCTTTAATATTTCATCAACTAAGAATTTATATTCAGAATATTTAGCATATTCATCTAAATTTTCATTTAACTTTTCAATATTCTCATCCATTTCTGCTTTTTCAGAATCAGACATATCAGAAACATCTTTATCAGTTAGCTCTATATAGATTTTCTTATAGTTATCACCTTTATAATCATTTATATTTAGTGCACCTGTAAAAAACTTATCTAAAATAATCTTATTATCGGTAGCTTCAATTCTATTTTTCTTTTTAATCATCTCAGCCTTTTTTTCTTCAACTTCCTCTGGAGTTAGTTTGAAGCTTTTCAATATCTCTTCTGCTTTGTTTTCGTAAAATTTATCAATCTCATTTTCATATTTGTCATAAATGTATCTTACACATGCATACAAATGAGAAACAACATCAGAACATTCCCAATACACCTTTTCAAAAGTATTTTTAATTATTTCAGAATTGATATTGCCATCATAAGCCTCTTTTAATAAAACAGACATGTATTTTTTAGAATATTCGCTCAAATCAAAATCGTTCTCATCTAGCCTTATTCCAACACTTTCGAACTGTTTTACACAATCAATTAACTCTTTATTCAATCTTTCTAAATTGCTTTTATAATATCCATTAATATTATATGTAACTTTATCCAATCCCATTTTTTCAAAAGATGAGCGAGTATCTGTGTTTTTAACAGCTACATCATATTTCATTATCTCAGCTTCAATTTGAGGAATTTCTTTATTGGCCTCAACCTCTGTAAGTTCGCTATATCTAGCTTTAATTTCCTTTACCAATGTCTCATTAATTGCCTCATATTTTTCTTGCATTTCTAGTATTGTTTGAGCCAACGTTTTTATAGCTTTTATACCATTTCTTGGTAAAACTGAAATGACCTCTTTATCTGTTGCTATTTGTTTTTCTACATTTTCTACTAATTCTTTCATGAATTTTCCTCCTCTAATTTTTTAACAGTATCATATTCAGTATTTAAAAACTTTAAAAAACTTTCAACTTGTTTTTGAACATCTAATAATTCTTTATTTTCTAATTTTGATGTTTTAATATTTTTAATTTCCATCAATTTTCACCCCTCTTTTTATGTTGTTGGTATATACTGACTAAACTTTAAAGTCGCTCTATAGTTTAAAATAGTATGTAAATCTTGCTGATTAGTATTTGCTTCGCCTCTAAACTGCGTATCAGCTTGATTATTCATAGTACTACCATCACCATCATTCCATCTAAACAAAAACCTTACTTCTCGAATCTTTTCTCCTGCACTATTAACATCAGTCTCTGGTTCAATTACGCCCTTCAATTCATTTGTTTCTGTAACAGTTGAAGTATCGCCATCAATTATTTCATATCCATATAACTCAAAATCCGCTAATTGGTTGGTATTAAGCTGTTCTATAGAAAATTCATACTGAAAAGCCACATCAACATAATTGTAATCTAATACCATATCAAAATATCCAGTTCCACCAGGAACTAAAACATTGCTATTTCTGTTTTCATCTTCTACTAAAACAGGTTGCATAACTTCTGTAAGAGTCTGCTCTTCATGTATATTGTGTGAATTAACTTTAATTAGCCATCTTTTAATATGTGTATCATATGTTGTATCAACCATTTCAAAATATCTTGCATAAGTTCTTTGTATAGATAACATTGTAATCAATAATGAAATAATACACAATATTTCTAAAAAAAACACTATCCTTTTTTTTCTCATCTGTTTTCCCTTTCAATATCTTCGTAACGCTTTCCTTTAAAAAATCTAAAAACTACATATATAGATAAAGGTAAGATTCCGCAAAAATAGAATACATATTTATTATTAAACAAAGTACAAATAAATGTTAAAATATATAATTTGCTTTGAACTACTCCATTAATCTGATGTTCATATACAATAGGGTCTTCCAAATTGTTAGCAATACCTTTGGTATGGAAAACTCTTTGACCATCAATCTCTTCGATATTTATTACTCTATGGGTTATCAACAGTCCTTTAACAGAACTAGCTTCTCCATTATATGTAACGTCATCACCAACTTTAATTTTGCTTGGCTCTTTCTCTTTTACAAGAATAACATCTCCTATTTGGTACTTCGGAATCATACTTCCTGTTTGAACTCTGAATATTCTATATCCAAAAAATGACTCCTTATTATTACTTACCTTTTGTACTATAATTACTATACATACCAGTATCACAGCTATTGTTAATATTCTAGAAAATATATTCCAAATAATTTGAACACACTTTCTCCCCACATTTTCTCTTTCGTCATTCATTTTTATTTTAACCTCACTTCTTTTGCTTGTACCATATATTTATTAATTCGCTCTTTAAATCTATCTTCAATAGGTTTTAAAGAAATTAACTTACGAGTTTTCATTAATATTAGTTTATCTGCAATCATCTGCTTCAAATCCTTGTCAGATATATCAGGATTTAACTCAATTATTTTTTCTATCAAATCATCAGTCAATTCTTTTCTTACCTTTTTATCCTCTAATGCACTCTTTTTTTGACCTTTCAGTTTCTCTTCTATATCACGATTTTTAAAAATCAAATGCATTAAAAATACATTTTCATCTACAAGTTTTTTTTCAATTCCATTTTCTTCATAGACTTTATTTGTTTTTACTGCTTTATCTTTTATTTCTATTTGTTCGCTTAAATAATTCCACAATTTGACCGCATATTGAAAATGCACATTTTTTAACAATACATTAGTCATTTTTAAAGGTGATTTTACAAGAGTAATCCTTTTTGATTGTAATAATTGATATACATTAGTAGTCTTTAAATCTTTAATTTTCTTTTTAATATCTTGAATTCTTTCAGCTGTATCATCTGACTTTTTAGCGCCAATATTGCTTTCTGATGAATAATCAAAGTTAACTTTAATTTTTTCTTTTTTGTATTTAACTTCAGCTTGATAATTTGCCTTTTCTTCATTCTTACCTTTATACTCGGTTTGTTGGTCTTTTTCGCGCAAATACATGTAATCTTCAATCAATTTTATAAGGCTGTATAAGAATCTATTTTCATATGTAATAAAAGTCTCTTCTTTATATGCATTCAAAATCTTTTTAGGAATTACTTCTCCTGTTTTCTGATTAAATTTATCAACATAGTTTACGTTTTTTGACAAATGTTTTACACTTTCAACACTTACCTTTTTAATTAATTCAATTTTTATTATTTCCTCTTCAGTAACAATATTTTTAATCTCTTTTGTCAAAGCCTTTTCTATATGTGGAAGTGAAAACTCAACCATATCAATCCATTCATCATTTTCTACAATTTGACTTTTGTTAACATCCATCATTAATTTAGAATCAACCTTGTTCAAAAAATCCTGTGATGATTGTCCACTTTCCATATTGGCAAGTTTCATTACATTTAAGTCCATTTACTTTTCTATCCTTTCTATGACATCTTCTTCAATCTTAGTAAGAATTCTATACATTCAGACATTTTGCCTTTACCAAAGTTTTTATCTAAGAATTCTATATATCCGTCAATTTCATCTCTAATTAATGCCAAGTTAAGAGCTTCGAATTTTCTTAAAACCTTTTTAGCCATAAAGTAATCTACAGCTTCAGTTTCATCTCCTCCACAAGCTACATAAACAGGTACGAATTTTCTCATATGTTTTACAATACGGTTACCAAAAGCAACTCTAAAGTGCTTAATTGTGTAGTTATCCATGTCATCAATCTTCTTTAAAGTAGCAGGTGAAATAGCATAATCTACCATAGCTTTTTCAAATAGACCATTTAAATATGAATAATTAACATCAAGTGCATCAATATCATCAGGTTCAAATTCAATACCTTTTTCGTTAATATCTATAGGCATAGCTCTATCGTATACCTTATCTGTTACCATGAATGTAGAGTCGTCGTTATTGATTGTTCCTATGTACCAAGCATTTGGTGGAATTTGTAATTTACCTCTTATTAACTTTTTAGGGTCTGTTGGCCATGAGCTTTGCACAACCTCAATCTTCCAATCTTTTGTACTGTGCATTTCTAGAATTGACAACATTTCTGCAAAATAGTACTCAACACGCGCCAAGTTCATCTCGTCTAGGATTACTGTAAAAATTTCATCAGTATATCCAGCTTCGTACAAATATGCTAAGAAATCTGTTTCGTTAAACTTTTTAGTGAACTCGTTTAAGTACCCAAAAATATCTGTTCTATCCCTCCAAGAAGGCTGTACTGAAGCAACACAAGAAGGATGCTTTACAAAGTTACCCCAAGCAAGAGATATAGAAGTTTTACCAGTACCAGAAATACCCTGTAGGATAACTAGCTTTGTTGAAGCTATAGCTGATACGAATAATCTAATCATTTTTTCACTATAATACAATTTTAACTTACTAGCTGCAAAATTTCTAAATCTATAACAAAATTCTGGTAGTGTAAATGAATCGTGATAATCTTTTTGTTTATATTTTGCATATTCTTGGTCTATTAAAGTTAATTTAGAGAATCTACTTTGACTATTAGGGTCAATTTGTTCTTCATCATTAGCCTGTGACTGAGCAGCTCTATCAGCTCCTGTACTTATTCCATTAGGATTTACACCCAATTCTGGAGTTTTCATAGATAGCAATTTAAGTTTTTCATCAACCAATTCTTCAACTTGCCCATTTAAAGTATCAATTTGTTTTAATAATTCTTCTTGGTCAAGAACCTTTTTTCTCCATTTTATATGCTTTTTCAAGAAAAATGCTATTATTCCAACAATTCCTCCAATAACAACAAGCATACAAATAATAGCTAATCCAGTCAAAAACCATTCTGATACTTTAAAATCATTTGCATAATTTTGAATTATATAATAATATCCTGGAACATTAAAAATACTAAGTATTCCTCTCCATAAGCCACCAAAAATCTCTCCAAATCCAGAAAAGAATTGGTGTAAAAATTCAAATAAAAATCTTCCGTATGTTTCCATATTTTTTCTTCCTTTCGAAAATCACATCATTTCGTTAATTTACCATTACATTTGTTAATGAGTTATCTTCTTTAATTTGTTTATATAATACTAAATCTTTTGGTACAATAACCAATTTAAACATCTTCAATTTTTCTACATCCTCAACACTTTTTACAGCCTCATCTAAAGTAATCACAAAATTGTAGCCTTTGCTAGTATAATCTAGCACATTTTTTTGATTTTTCTTATAATCAGAATAACTAATATTCAGATTAATTTTTTCCTGCAAAGCCTGATTACTAATTAAATCTAAAATTCCATTCAACTTTTGTTTTTTCTTAAACAAAGAAGGCTCAAACTCTGCAATATACGCATCTTTAAAATTGCCATTAACAATATCTCTTATAGCGATTGTGCTTAGCAAAATATATTCAATCTGTAACTTATCCTCTGCAATAATTCCTTCTGTAAATACCTTCTCTATCGCCTCTTCACTATATTGCATTGGCATTTTAACATTATGTTGTAACTTAACATTATACAAATCTTCATTAAACTCTGTAGCCTCAAAGCTTAATGAAAACTCATCAGTTTCGAACTTTTCTAAAAAAACATCTTTATCAATCATGTTACTTTTAACTTCTTTGTAAAGCTTGTCCTCAACATCTTTTGGATTTTTAATCTCGTAATCAGAGTTAACTAAATCTATAATTTTCTCTACAATTTCTTTAAGACTGTCAATACTTTTAAAATTTTCAATATTTCTAACGTTGTCGAAAAATAAAACATATCCAAAAACTTCTTTAACTTTATGAATCTTGTTCAATTTGGCTTGCTTTTCGTCTAGGCTTTCTGCCTCTTCTTCGCATTTTTCCATCAACAAATCCTCTTTGTATTCCAATTCATCTAAAATTCTTAAATAAAAAGCTCTTGCCGGTTTGTCTGTATTTTGAACATTATAATATCTTGCATTTATATAAGTTCTTAAGAACTCATCTACAATCTCTTCATCATAATATGTAGCAAAAATTATCTTCATATATTTCTTTATTTTCTTTTCTGTAAAATTTAGATATGTATCCATCAAACTGTTCATTTTATGCCCCTTTCAGCCATTTTGCACGTTTGGGACCGGTTCTTAACGGTGCATTTTTGCGTTATGTTTACTGCACCGTTAAGAACCGGTCCCATCGGTGCAGTCTATTACTCTACTATTTACTCCACTATTTGCTTTGCATTTAAATCCATTTTTATATATTCTATTAAATCTGAATATTCTGCATTTATATCATTATCTTTTGGGAATATTACTTTTATGACAAAATTATCAACAACATCTGTTCCTTGTGCCATTTGCGCTGTATCTAAAGATATTTTTCTATAATAAGTTCCATCTTCATCTGTTATTATTTCTTGTGTCGTATCTAAAATTGTTCCATTTTTTTCTATTTGATATTCTAATGGTAAATTTGTTGTAGTTGTAAAAGTCAATCCATATTCTAAGTCTGTTTCTGCTCTTTTGCTGATGCTTCCATCTTCATTTGCTTTAAAGTTTGATACTGTAAATTTGTAGTCAAATGAATTTGTTGATGGATAGATGTCTTTTATCAAGATTTTTCCAGCTTTAAAATCGTCATTTATTATCCAAAATGCTACGTCCACATCTTTGTCTGAATTTGCTGTTGTTTCGTATCTAGATAATGTTTTTCTTATTAAAATTATTGCTATTATTATTATTGCTATTAGCAAAAGCACAAAAAAACTTTTCTTTAGTTTCTTTTTATCTAACATCTTCCTCACCTGTTTTTTCTTTGTATGAAACTAGTATTATAAATAAAATTACTGTTATAACTATTGGTATTATTACATTTTTATCAGAAAATACTTTTTTCCATATTTCGACATTTTTTATAACAAAAACCTCTTTGCCTATAACTGCATCTTTCTTTATTGGCTCATCATCCGTGTTGTTGTAATCTCCTCTTGCAATAATAGTGTCTCCTGTAATGCTTACTATTCTGTGAGTAATTAGCACATTGTCTTTTTTGTATGTTATAATATCGTTTTCCTTTATTTCATCACCTATTTTGATTATTATAATGTCACCTTTTTGAATTGTTGGCGCCATACTTCCAGTTTCTGTGCTAAGTACTGAATATCCGAATATATTAATATATTCTTTATTCTGCACATTTATTTGTATTAAACCCCATATTGCAAAAATAGCAATGCACATTAATAAAAATATTACTAAATTTATTATGCATTTCTTTGCAATTTTAAATATTTTATTATGTTCCATTGCTAATCACTTCTCCTGTATATTGTTTTAAATTTATTTCTAGTGGTATTGATATTTTGGCATTTTCGGTTTGTCCTAATGTTGAATCTGCTTCATTGTTTTCTTCTACATTATTCCATTCAAAATATAATTTAACATGATTTAAATATTTGCTGTTTATCTTGTCTACTGGTATTATTGCAGTATGTTTATGAAGCTCATTTTCTGTATTTACTTCTGCATTAGTAATTTGCTCTGTTTCTCCATCTTTTTGGAAATAGTTTTCAACTCTTACTAAACTCATTCTTGCTGTTGTTACATTATTAAGTTGTATATCAAGCGTATATAGAATAGATACATCTGTGTTGGTTGGGTCAATTATAATCTCAAAACACGCCTGCGTTCCTGGCGCAATTTTTTGACTCTTTACATGAGCAGAATCTAAATATGTTAGATTGTCTTCTGTCATTGTAAAGGTCAGATTTTCCCCACCTGACGATATATCTACTCCATTTACTTTTATTGCCCATATACCTAATAGATTTGAATAATCTCCACTTAGTTGCTCTTTGTATAATGCATAAGTATTAGCTATTTGGAACAAAGATATAATTAACATTATTAATACTAAAACTGTTAATAATTTCTTCATTTATTCTTCCTCTTTTGATGTTTTTTTAGCACTTGCTCCTTTGGCTGAACTTGTTGTTTTAGTGGCTGTTGCCGCTTTCTTTGCTGCACTTGCTGAACCTGAAGTTCTAGTTCTAGGCTTTGCTGTACCTGTTGCACTTGCTGAACTTGTAGTTCTAGTTCTTGTAGTAGTCTTAGTTGCAGGCTTCCTTGTTGTAGTTTTTGTTGCAGTTTTATGCGCACCCTCTGCAGTCTTATGTTCAACCGCTTCAGCACGTCCTGCATTTTTTTCATCTTCTGGCTCCTCTTCAAACTCTGCTTCCACAGCTTTTGATTTCTTCTTACCTCCGCCATATTTAATTTCCATTGCTAACTCAAATACTTCTTGTAAGAATAGAAGTAAAGATACAACTACAACGCAGAATAAGTATCCCCATTTAGATTCTAGCAAATTCAAAACATAACCCCATCCTTGTATAACAACAACATCGCTAGTTTTGCCAATAAAATAGTCATTAGCATAAGTTTCTTCATTTTCTACATAATAAACTATATGTCTTCCTTGTTGTTTTTTGCTTTCCAAAGTTCTTTCTATTACCTCATACTCTTGGCTATTTATAACTTTGTATAAGAACATTTTGTCACCAACTTGCACATTTTTATCATTTGTGCTTTTAATTAATAGTATAGAACCTTGCTTATATTCTGGTTCTAAAGAATCATCTTTAACTATATACACAGTGTAGCCACCGATTTGGCTATTGTTATAATCATTATATGATAATAGCAAAACAGTTACAGTTATTGCAATTATGGCATATAATACAAATAATATAGTTCCTAGTACTTTTTTCATTTTTTTCATCCTTGCTTACTATTTTATTTAGGTTTTTATATGGTTTTACCTATAAACCTATTGATTATCAGTTACTTTTTCTAATTTTATTAATTTTGTTCCAGTTAGATTTCCTTTTAAAACCACACTTATATTGTATTGGTCACCAGCATCTAAAGTTTGGATATATGTTTCCATTTGTCCTAAAACATTTTCATCAGAACCAATTAAAATTGCATTTAATTTTTCGTTTGATACGTTTTCATTTGTAGTATTTAATATTGACAATGAAACCATAGTTTTGTCTTGGTCAGCTAGATATTCCATACTGATGTTGCTAACTTCCATGTCACTATAAGTTGTATCTGGTAATGAGATAACTGTATCTGTTTCAGTTGGTGTTTGGTTTTCGTTTTTGTTTTTACTTTTATTAACTACCAATACCACAACTAGTACAATAATAGCAATAAATATAACTATTGCAGATATTAAAATTTTTTTACCTTTTCTTACCTTTTTCATTCTTTTCCTCCTTTTTTCCCTACTATATTTTATACCATAACTTTTTTTAAAAGTCTATACTTTTTTATAATAAATTTCTTACATATATGTTATTTATTGGAACCCTACAAATACCGCATTTTGATCTATATTTTAGAGTTCCAAAAAATAAAAATTATTCGTTAATTACTTTTATTACAGATGTTGCACTTCCAGAAGGAAATGTATAATCTTTAGACATATCAACTTTATAAAATTTAATATTTCTAACCGACTCTTTATCCATTGTAAAAATAAACTTTCTAATATAGCCATTTGCATTTTTTTCTTCACTTCCTGTAGTTCTATTTACAAAAGCCTCATCTGCCAAATCAATTCTTACCACATCAGGGTCAAATTCCAAAGTAACAGGCAAACCTGTTGCTTGTGCATTAACTATTTTTAGAGTTGCATAATTTCTATTAGGAACGTCTTCGATTATGTAACTATTTAAAGTATACTGTTTTACTCTTAAAGTAATTTCACAAGAAATCTGTTTTTTATATGGTTCTTGTGTACTAGCCTTAATCTTTACAGTAATTTTTTCATTTTCTTGAATTTGACTTTTAGGAGTTACCACAATCTTTAATCTACTAACATTATTAGGAGTATCTCCAGTATTGGCATATATAATACCATCTGTAGAAGTTGGACCATCTGCAGAATTAATTCCGTAGAGTTACTTTATCAGTATCTGGAGTTTCGCAAGAAACCGAATACTCCAAATCATAGTTTAATCTAAGCAAAGCATTTGCATAACTGTATAAATCGAAATTAATCTCATATGCATCAACTCCACCCCAGTTTTCATATTGATATGTAGCATTATTAAGAGTTAATAAATCACTTGTAAAATAAAATGCTTTCGAAGTAAAATACGCCTCTCTTATGCCATTATAAACATATCTACCAAACACTCCTATTGCAATAATAAGAACAATAAGAAATATGCATACACTAACTTTTACTTTATTCAATTTTTTGCCATTTTTACGTTTACTCATTTTCTTCTCCTTTCACATTCTGATTGTACCGAGAGCCTGCAAGCCCTCGGTTTAATCAGTTATTATTAAGGTGTTACTATAAATGTTTTCCTTATTGTTTGTATTAAAGTATTGTTATAATATGCTTTAAACACTAACTTGTACTCGCCTGTGTTGATATTTTCTTTTATAGCATTTTCATAACTTATTGTTTCTACATTTTGCTCTGTAGTTTCTGGGTGTTCCTTTTTCTCCATTATCATGTACTCTTTACATCCATCAGAAGTAACCAAATTTTGTCCTTCACACTCTTCTGGAGTCTTATACGTACTTCCATCTAAGCTTTGTAGATAATCTTTTAAATCTACTTTTGTATAACTTATTGAACTATAAGTTGTTGTTCCATCATCAGAAACTGTATATGTTGGATTACGTTTATATAACTCTACTCTTATATTAGTATCATATGTAGGTGAACCAACTTTTACTGTTAAGTCTAATCCATCTCCACCGTCTAAATTTAAACGAGTATTTTTACTTATAATTCTGCTACCATCTACTGATTCTAGACCAGCTAAACCTAGCAACTTATTTATAAATGTTATATAAATTTCTTGTGTTTCTTTTTCTTCTCCTCCATAGTATTTTCCATCATATGATGAGAAGAAATAAACTTTAGCTATATACTGTCCTGCTGGAACACTATTTTGACTTAGTGACAATGTATATGAATTCTGCAATTTTGATAATCCATCAGCAAGTGGAACTCTTATTACTCCATCTGCACCTGGTGTATATTCTGTGACTTCTGTGTTATCTACAAGTTTTAAGTTTTGAACTTCTGGAGCTTTTATTCTTTCTCCATGTTCGTCAGTAATTTCTACTGCTAAACCTGTAATTTTGTCATAATATTTAGTATCTTGAATTATTTCTGAATTTTCAGTTTTTTGTTCTTGCAATGCACCCTTAAATGAGAATGGTATTGATAGATTTTCATATACTGAATATGCAGTTTTTCCATCTGTAGTTGTAACTTTTTCTGATATTGTAGCATTTTGGTTATATAAATTATATTTTAATACTTTGTCTCCATTGTTATATTTAGCTGCTCCAGATGAATCTCTTAATTCTAAATATGTTTCTTGTGCTAGTTTACTTGTATTTAAACCTGTATCCATATAATCTATAGAAAGCTCGTATTTTTCCATTGCATAACCTGTTCCACTATGGTAATATTGGTCATTATTGTCTTCATATTTACCACTTGAACTTGTACCACCCATATCTATAAATTTAGACAATTTATACAAATATCTAGTATTTCCTGTAGAATTATCTGTTGCATCATAATCTGTATCACTAGCAATTTGATAATAATAAACTTTATTTAAATCATCACCTTGTCCAAAATCTCTTAATGTTAATTTAGTTCCTTTTGGTAATGGACTTGTAGTTGATAATACTCTATAATCTCCTGTTGCATATATATTTTCTTGTAGAGAATTCTCTAATAGTACATATGTAATATCTACAGAGCTATCTGTTGTGTAATTTAATTCTGTTTTTATACTATCTGTAAATCTTGGTACATAGCTTGCTGCATAATCACTATTCAACTCTTCAACTCTTGTTTGAATATTGACTGCTATTACTATCTTAAATACTTTGCCAGCAGTAGCATCTTCTCCTGTTTTGGATTTTCCTGTTAATACAATATTCATATTTCCTAAATCTTCATTAGTTGAAACATTAACAGAATTATATAATTTAAATATTATATTTCCTGGTTCACCAGAATTATCAGTTTTATAAACAGTATCTCCATCAAATGAACCATTGTTATCTGTATACAAGTTTGTAATTCCTTTAGTTATCCAACCAGAGTTTGTTGTTTGCATTGTTAAACCAAACTGATAATTTGCCTTTTCACTAGAATCCGCATATGTTGGTATATTCAATTTGTTCATTAACTGCGCTTTAACACTAAATGCATTAGTACTAACTCTATCAACAGAAATTGTTGTGCCACTATAAGAAACATCTTTAACAAATTTTTTAAAATTAAGTGATAATTCTGCCATTGAATCTGATGAATAAGTTGAAGCAATTAAAGAAGTATTATAATTTACAATTTCAGCCCCTACTATCCAATCATAATATGTTCCATTATCTGTAACATCAATTACTTGTGGCTCAGCTTTTCCGCTATCTGTTTTAACATTTGTATAGAAACCATCCACATTAATGTTATGATTTGCTTTGTGTCGTCCTTCCACATATGTACCATTTACAAACATATTAGTTGTAGCTGTTCCTGCATAATTTGGTGCATAAATGTCATATTCTTTGTTTTCTGTAGTACGGCTTGTTCTATACATTCCGAAAAATGCCATACCACTTACATCTCCCCAAATGTCTTGACCTGCTTTATTAGCTAAGTCTCCTTCTTCTTTTGCAAAGATTAGGTTTATACCCTCATATGTATATAATCTATTATCTACATTTCTTGTTACTACACCATCTGCAATAGTTGCTGTTGCTTTAGTTGTTGTATTCTCTTCTGTAGTAACCAAACTCTCGAATCCACCAACCATGTTGAAACCTCTCTGAGTATATAGTGTTGAATTATCAAGTAAAGTTAATCCATTTGTAATTCTATTTAAAGTATAGCTTGTATTTTTATAATAATTATATTTGTCTCGAGAACCTTCTAACTCTAAATATGAATTTTGAATACACAATTTGCCAGTTCTTTCAATTGATTTCATTATATGAGTTTTAGCTGAACTTCCAAAGTCTTTAATTTTTATTGTTGAACCATCTTTTGCACTTTTTGGAGTATAATTATTTCCATTTCCACTTCCATAAATACTTCCACTAAATGTTATAGGAGATTCTGCACTATTATCTAAAGTAATATGTGTTTCACCATTCACAGTAGTTTCGCTATAATCTGTTGTTACTACAGTACCCGCTCCAAATATATTAGCTTTTAAGTTTATTGCTCTAGCAGTTAAAGTCTGGTCTGTTACTGCATCTTTACCAATATTAATATTTGTGTTTCCATATACTACTCCATTATTTGAACCTCCGTAAACTTCAGGCAATATATTTCCTCCAGTAATATTAATTGTTGTAGAGCCTTCTGCTCCAGATTTACCAATATCAGTTTTATAGCCTCCACCAAATAATTGATCATATATTGTAGAGTTTCCAGAAATATTGATAGTTGTATATCTAGTAATTCCTTTATCTTTATTTCCGCCATAAACATTAGTAGCATTTGAATTAACAATATTTACAGTTGCATCTGTAGTTTCTCCTCCATCGCCAGAGCCACCTTCGTTACCACCATAAATATTAGTTACTGAAGCTCCTTTTTGAGTTACATTTGCATTTGTAGCACCAACATCATAGCCTCCACCATAAACATCTGTTACATTTCCAGAATTTAATACTACATTTGTAGTTCCAGATACTCCAGCTGTTTTTGATCCACCATGAATTGAGTCAATTTTCATACCATCTAAATTTACATTAGCAGTACCAACACTTGCTGAATTTCCACCACCATAAACATTGTTTAAAGTACCAGTTTTTAATTCAACATTAGAAGTTTCTACAGTTCCATTTGTATTTGAACCTCCAAATACATTTGTAACTTTAGAAGTTCCATCAACATTTACATTAGAAGTTGTAGTTGTACCACCATAACCTCCACCGTAAACATCTGTTACAGTTCCTACTTGTAAGTAAATATTAGAATTTGTAACAAATCCATCAGTTTTTGGTCCACCATATATTGTATTTGCAGTAATACCATTTAAGTAGATGTTAGCTTCATTCGTGATACCTGCAGAATCTGAACCACCATACACAGCACCTAATATTTTTGCAGTTTTTACTAATCTTATTTCTGTAGTTCCTACTCTGTCATATTTACCACCACCATATATTGTTCCAGTAATTGTTGGAGTTATATTTTTATCAGCCTCTCCAATTACTATATTAGTATTTTGACTTGCATTATCTGTATTTAATTGGTTTTGAGTAGTTAATTCATTTCCACCAGATACATCATTTACTTCTCCGCTATATATATTAATGTTTGTAGCAGTTTGTACTTGATTTTGATAAGCTCCACCATAAATAGTATTAGTCTTTCCGACTTCATAATTAATATTAGAACTTCCTCTAACACCACAGTTATAACCACCGCCATATATCGCATTAGTTCCCATCAATGAACTAAATGTTATATTAGTATCACCTGTGATTAGACCTGTATTAGTATTAATATTTGTACCGTCTATTACTCCCAAACTTCCACCATAAATTTGTTGAACACTTGCGCTTCCTTCTACAACAATATTTGTATTTCCTGTAATTTTTCCTTGAGCCACTGTAGTTGCATTTGAACCTCCAAATATACCTCCACCAACATTAGCTTCTCCTGTTGCCGTAATTACAGAGTTTCCTGTTGATGTATCATTATCTCCATGTCCAAATACATTTCCATAAGCATATCCTCCATAGAAGTTTAGTATATTAACATCTGGTTGTCCTGCATCATTCTTATCCTTAGTAGTTGCCATTCTAGAACCACCATAAATATTTCCGTTTACCAATCCATAATACATATCTAATTTAATTATACCATCATTAAATCCGTTTATAGACCTTAGATATATACTTGCATTTTCGTCTGCTTTATTAAACGAATTATCACCTGTAAATGTTCCACTGTATAATCTAGTTATTGCATAATATCTTGAATAACCTAATGTAGTATCTTGTGCACCAACGCGATTATATGGGTAACATCTATCTTCTACTTCTCCCATAGCTAAATATCCTGTAATTTCTGGATTTCCTGCATAAGTTTTTCTAGCTCCTCTTGTCTGTATTGCAGTCTGGTGTTGTATTACAGCCTCTTTCATAGTACCAATTATAATTTGATGAGTAACATATTTTCTATTTGTTGTTTGGTTACTTAAGCTACTACCAACAATAAGGTCATTATATCTACCAGCCTCAACTATGAAAATATGAAGACCGATTGTATTTTTAGTAGTTTCCTCTTTATAATTTCCACCAACAACAGCTCCAAATGTATATTTATCATCTGGTGTAGAAATACCTCTACCAAGAATTACATCACCATAATTAGTAACTAATACATTAGAATAATCGCCATTAGCAAGATAATCGCTACCATCGTTAACAGTTGAAGAAGAAGAATACAATTTAATATTATCAAAGATTATATCTCCATTTACATTTATATTAGAAGAAACCTTTAATTCTGCACCTTGTGTTCTATAATCTACACCTGCATATAAGCTTGTAATTGTAGCATTGCCTGTTAAAGTATCACTACTATTCCATTCAATTGCATCCATAATTACAATAATATTTGTTGAATCTTTTCCATCTGCATCCAACTTAGAATATGCAGTTTGCAAATCTTTAACTGGAGATGTAGGAGATTTACCATCATTAGAATTATTGCCCTTATTAGATACAAAGATTACAGTTGCCTCTTGCCATACAGCATTTAGGTGTGTTACTGTATTTGGTATTTCTTCGTATAAATTATAAATTGTAGCATCATCAGCAGAGAATCCTTTTTCATTAGCTACTGCCCAGCCTTTGAAGCTGTATGCTTTTTGAACTCCATTCTCATACGTAAATGGTTCTGCAAATAATGTATTTTCTCCATTACCATAAATTTCTCCAATTGAACTTGCTTGGTATGTTGCATTTTCTGCATTTGTACCAGACTTATTTATACTCATCAATTCGTGAACATAAGCTTGATGTGTTTCTTTAAAATCTGGTGTTACATGATAAGTAATCATCTTATAATTATCTGTATTACTATTTATAGCAGATTGAGAGAAACTAATTGTAGTTGTAGCACTCTTGTTGCTAAACTCATCAATTAAAGTATCTTTTGCAATTACTAAAGAGTAAATACCAATATCATTTAAGTTAGCAACCTCAATTTTATAAGATTTAGAGACCTCTGCCTCATCAGAGCCTGTATTTGTAACAGTAATGCTTGATGAAGCAGTAATGTCTGTACCATCTTTTAGGATTTTTATATCACTTGATGTTAAATTACTATTTTCTAAATCTAAGAAAGTATCTTGACCTTTAACATCAAAACTAATCTTACCATCTGATGAGAATGCAGAAGTATCAGTATCTACATATTTCCAAATTGGTTTCTTATTATCTAGGTCTACTATAATGTCTGTTTCGTCATTTAAATTTCCATCTAAATCACTAATCTTGCCTGCTGGAATAGTAAATTTAAGCTGTTTAAACTCTTCTTCGAACTCATCTAATCTAACCACAAAATCATAACCATATTTTGTTTTTACAGGTGTTACTGTAACTGGTAAATCAGTTCTTTGTATATATTGTCCGTCTCTATTTAATTGATAAATTAAGATGTCGTCAGCGGTTAATGTAGTATCAAAATTATAGAATCTATCTGTACCAGAAATTGTAACCGTTGCATATCTTTTGGCCCAACTAATAAATTTATCTTTGTAGAATAATTTAGGTTTAATAAAGTCTGCTCTTATATAATTATCTTTGTCGTCACCATTGTCATTATCAACTATTATTTTTGTTTCAATGTTCGTATTTCCAGATGTATCTTTAACCATTCCTTCTGCAATTACAAATTCTATTTTACCACTATGTCTTCTGAAAATTTCATCTTCTAAATTACTATTTAGCTCGAAATTAGATAATGTTAATGTATATCTAATTCCATTTCCAGAACCATCTGTAATATCAGATTTTGTTAATTCTTTAGTTATAGTTTCTGTTACATCATAATCATCAACAAGTATTTGTTTAATATCATCTACAGATAATATGTTACTTTCTAAGAAGTTTGTATCAACTGCGTCAAATGTAATTTTTACTTGTTTGTTTTCTCGGTCTATTACTGGATTAGCATTTTCTGAATATTGATATTTAATTGTTGGTTTTATAAAGTCTACAATATTGTTTCTAAATGCTGTATATTTAGGATTATCAGCACTATCGCTAATGTCAGTTTCAACCCAATTTGGATTTCCTACTGGAATTTCGGTTATTATATTTCCATTTCCAGAAGTATCCCTAATTGTATTATCAGAAAGTGTAATCTTAACAGCTCCGTCATATGTGCCAAAGTTGCCTAAGGTTAAGATATATCCTGTATCTGCTCCATTTAATTCTGCAGTGTCTGTTATCTTTGTTAATGTTTTAGTAATTGTACTTATTGGTTTGTCTGGGTTTGCAGAATTTTCGACATATACTGACACATTCTTTTCTGTTAATGTATCTTTTAGATAATACTTATCTCTACCTAAAATTTTAATTGTTACTGTTCCTGTTTCGCCAGCTCTATCTCTGGTTATGCTACTTGTTGAATATTCCCAAACAGGTCTTGTAAAGTCTACAATACTTTCTCTGAATGCGGTATATTCTCCATTAGCATCTCCAGACTCTGTCCAAGTTGAATTTCCAACTAAAACTTCGGTCTCTCTGTTTGTATTTCCATATTTGTCTAGTATTACTCCTTCTGGAATAATAACACTTGTTACACCTTCATTTTCGCCAAAGTTTCCTAAGGTTATCTGATATGTAATTGAAGTTGCTTGTTTGCTTATTTGAGAAACTTGTTTTGTTATTGTGTCTGGATATACGGTTTCTCCATCAGGTTTTACAACCTTTACTTTTATTTTTGCAACATTTTCTGCATCTTGTAAAATTCCTCTATCTAAATATTTATCTGTTGCTTGAATTCTTACAGATACTGTACCAGTTTCGTTTGTTAGGTCTCTGTCAATTCCATTGCTTACATTTAACTTACTTAGATTGTCCTCTGTTCTTTCTATTACTGGGTCTATTACATCGACTATTATTGGGTTATCTGTATCATCACCATCATCATAATCTAATGTTATAGTTGTTGCTTTGTTTTTGTTTCCAGATGTATCATCAACTTTGTCTGCTGAGAATACGAAATCCACTGCACCACTATAGTCTTTGTATTTTTCTGCTTCGTTATATACTAGCTCGAAGTTTGATACTACAAATGTATATTCTGTTCCTTCGTCTATTGCTTTAGATTTTACAGTTGTGTGTAATTGTTCAGTTAAGTCTGTTCCTGCAACTTTGATTCGTATATTATCTGAATTTAAGCTTCCATCTGCATTCATTATTGAGTCATCTCTAATATATTTATCTGTTACAGTAAATTTAACTGTTAATGTTTTTGCTACATAATCAATTTCTGGATTTTGTGTTCCTTCTACTGTTGAATATGTGTATTTAATTGTTGGACTATTAAAGTCTACTATGCTATCTCTAAATGCTGGGTAAATTGGGTTTGTAGTACTATCTCCACTTTCTACCCATTCTGGATTTCCTACAAATATTGTGGTTTCTATGTTTTTGTTTCCACTCTCATCTTGTATTGTTCCTGCATCTATTACGATTTTTGTAACTCCATTTATTTTGTTGAAGTTGCCTAGTGTTAATTTATATCCAACAAATTTTAGATTGTCTACATCTGCTAATTTCTGTTTTGTTGCTAAAGTTTTTAATATAGATGTATCTGTTATTTGTGTTAATTGTTTTGTTATTGAACTTTCTAGATTGTCATCTACATATACTTTAATTTTGTCTTCTGTTAATGAGTTTGAGCTATAATACTTATCACTACCTATTATTGTAAGTGTTACTGTATCTGCTTGCTCTCCATCTCTTATTCTGTTTATTGCACTTGTTCCATAGCTCCATTGTGGATTTACTACGTCGACTATTACTGGGTCTTTATGGTCTTCGTGATGTCCTGGGTCATCTATACCTATTGTAATTGTTTTTGCAAAGTTTCCATTTCCAGATTTATCTGTTATTATGTTTTCTTTAAATGCTATTGTTAATGGACCACTGTATCCTTCTGCATTTTTGGTTTCTAATTTGTCTATTTTTAGCTCATATCTTTCGCCAATTTTTTGCTCTTTGCCATTTACTATTGTATAAATGTCTCCATTTGCTTTGTATATTGTTGTTCCATCTGTTATGTCTTCATCTAATGTCTTTTTCTTTAATGTTCTTTCTACTTTTGTCCAGTCTGGTTCAACTCCATCTACCAATAATTCCATGTTGTCTAATGATACTCCTGATTGTTCAAAGTATTTATCTGTTGCAGAAAATACTACTTTTACGTTTTTATCTGTATAATTTATTTCTGTATCTGAGTATTCATATGTGAACTCTGGTCTTATGTAGTCTGTAAACATTGTGCCATCTGTGTTTGAGTTTGTTTTATTCTCAACTTCGTCTGTTTCTTTTAATACTATGTCTAGCATCTCTCCCGTTGTGTCTATTGCTTGTAAGTTTTGGTTGCTATATGTTGTGTCTTTTAAGGTCTTTTTGTCGATTTTTAGCGAAATGTGTCCACTCCACTCTTTGTATTCTTTTCCTTGTTGTCTTAATGCTTGCTCGAAGTCTGATAATGTTAATACTTGTATTACATCATTTGCTCCTGTTATTGCATTCTTTGCTGTGCTTACTGCTCCAATTGCTTTTGTTACACTTGATGCTTCTTCTCCATCAAAGTATACATGTATCTTGTCTGCTGTTAATGTGCTTGCTACATCACTTGTGAAGTCTACTCCCGCTTCTGCATTTGTCCTTCCTCTTAATGTGATTGATATAGTGCTCTTGTTTAGGTCTGTGCTGTCTATTGTGATTTTTGAACTTTCTTTTGCCCATTCTGTTCTGTATTTTGGATTTATTGTTCCTCTTGTGTAGTTTATTAATTTTGTTGTGTCTGTTATGTCTGCATCTGTGTTTAGTTTGAAGTTGTTTTTGTCTTTATATATTTGCTCTGAGGCGTAGATTGTGATTTCGCCACCTTTGCCTGTGTCTGTGAACATGTCTGTGTTTGTACTTGCAATTTTTGTGAAAGCTGGTCCTAAATCTAACGAAGTCATTGCTGTTGAACCTGTTCCGTTGAACATATTAGACATGTATATTACTTTTGTTGTGTAAAATTTATCTCCTAAATCTAATGTTATAATATTCTTTGCAAAATCGCAGAACATAGACTTCATATTTGTTACATTGCTTGTATCAAACTTAACTCCTAAATCTAAACTTGTCATTCCATAATATCCTGTATTTTCAAACATAGATTGCATTGTATTTACCTTACTTGTATCAAAATTTTCTCCTAAATTCAATTGTTCTAATGCCTCCATGCCCTCAAACATATAATCCATTGCAACTACTTTACTTGTATTAAACTTTTCTCCCAAATTTAATATTGCTAATTTTTTCTTTCCTGTTAACCCAAACATACTTCTCATCGATGTTACACTACTTGTGTTAAAATTTTCTCCTAAATTCAATGTTGTCATTTCTTCGCATCCGGCATTATAAAACATAGACTGCATATCTCTTACTTTATCTGTATAAAATTTATTTCCTAAGTCTAATGTTATAATATTTTTAGCAAAACTCTGAAACATTAAACTCATATTTGTTACATTACTTGTATCAAACTTACTACCTAAACTAAATATTGTCATTTTTTGATTTCCTGTTCCATTAAACATTCTCATCATATTTGTTGCACTACGTGTATCAAAATTATCTCCTAAATTTAATTCTGTCATTGACCTATATCCTGTAAAATAAAACATACTTAGCATATTAGTAACGCTTCCAACATTAAACAAACTAATATTAGTAATTGTTTCTGTTGCAGTACATGAATAAGAATATCCCACATATGCAAACAAATCAGTTGAATCATAATTTCCAAATATCTCGTAATCACTACCAATGTAAACTTTTACAGTTTCGTTAGAATTTGTTTCATACCAAGCTAAAATTGATTTATCTTGTTGTGCTGAAACATCCCAAGCAGTTGTATCAACATATGCTTGTGCTGATTTATCATAAACGGTAGAAGGTATATTATCAACAAATGTTATATTATCAATGCGATATCTTTGGATATTAGTATTTTCCAGGAATGGTGCTGTCTCATAATGTTCTGAGTTATTATATTCGTTATATTCTCCCGTATAAGTGCGTTTCAAAGTATTATATAATAACAAATCCGTAGCCTTATTAGTGTTATTAGAATTATCAAGTAAAGTATTAGGCTGAATTTGAATTTTAATTTGATTAGCATCTTTAGGTAAGCCAGTTCCACTAACTTTAACAATGTATTGTTCACCAATTTTAGACTTTCCGTCAGAAGACATTACATCAGTAACTTGAGAACCAACTTCTACATTAACATTAGTAGAAACCTCAGCTCCATTTACAAGAACCTTAATCTTATCAGCAGTTAAGCTACTGCTCTTAAAGTATTTATCAGTACCTTTAACAGTAATTGTAGCTGTTTGGTCAGCTGCGCTAGCTGTTGAGCTAACTCTCTCCCAGATTGGGTCAACCACGTCAACAACTTTTGCCTCAGTATTAACATTTCCGCTTAAAATATCAATACCAGAAGTAATAGTTGTAGCATCATTACCTTTTGTAGAAGTATCAACTGCTACATTTGCTGGAATTGCAACTGTAATTACACCACTGTAATCCATAGTATCTTTTCCTGCAAGTTTTTCCAATTGTTCTAGATGAGATAATGTCAAAGTATAATGTTTGCCAACTACTTTAGTTTTTCCATTAATAATAGCTGTTATGTCAGTTGACTCTAGCTCTTTAACCACTCCGTGAACTCCTGTGTTATCCCAATTTGGTTCTTCGCCATCAATTAAGATATTCAAGTTTTCAAGTGGCAAATTGATTGTATTTAGATATTTATCAGCAATATCAAATTCCATTTTGAATGTCTTACCATTGTAGTCTATATCTGATTCGCTATATTTATATCTAACCTCTGGTTTTATATAATCAACAAAATCAGAAAGTGTTGTCGTTGCTGGATTTATTGTATTTCCTGCAATATCCCTAGAAGCATCTGCTTTTATTCTAAGTTCTAAAGTACCACTTAGCTCTCTGTATGCTTTGCCTGTAGCCACAAACTCCTCATCAGTTTCAACAATATCAGCAATTTCTACTGTATATTGATGACCTACTGTTCTCTCGCTTCCATCAATCATGGCTTTGATTGGAACTGTACTTAATATAGTTTTTGTAATTTCATCATCAACTTGTTTTCCATCAACCCATATTGAAATTTCATCAAGTGTTACTGGGTCTTCTGGGTTATAGTTTTTATCAGTTACGTTAAATATAATTGTATCTTTACTTGCGTCTGCATCTTGTGTTTTTTGTACTAAGTACACCTCTGGTTCTGTTCCGTCGATATTACCAATTGCTAGTGTTTGCTCATTTGTTGCATTAGTGTACGCATCTATTACTGTTCCTGCAGAAATCTTGATGTCGATGTTTCCACCATTTTCGTTTTTGTACTTAGCAGTTCCACCAACTATTGGCTCTGTAGGCGTAAATTCTGTATAGCTTTCAATTTCTGGAGTTATATTTCCAAGCTTTAATGTATATTCGTAAACTTGGTCTGCAACAATCTCCTCTGGCCCTGTTAATTGTTTTGTTATTTCTGTTGAAGCTACTCCGTTTGTTAATACTGTAATATCATCAGCTGTCAATTTAAATGTACTCTTATCTTTTATCAAGAATTTATCTGATACTCTTAGTTTGATTGTTCCTTCTGTTGTATCCGCATTACTTACTGACCATACTGGGTCTACTACATCAACTATTTCTTTATCGCTATCTGAACCTCCTGGCTCATTTCTTCCTATTGTTATTGATGTTGCATCACTTGTATTTCCAGATTTATCGGAGATTGCTCCGGCTTTAAATGATAATGTCATATATCCACTATATTTAAAACCGTCTCCAACTCCATTTTCATCTTTTTGGTCTAAGCCTGTGATTGTTAATTGGTATCTTTCTCCAACCTTGCGCTCTTCGCCATTTACTGTTGCTGTTATATCTTCAACCTTAGTCAATTCTTTTTTGATTGATTTATTTAATGCTGTTACATCATAATCATCAATTCCTACTGTTATCTGGTTCGCATCATATGTGCCATCTGTTTGGGTTAATGTTGTTTTGTCAAAGTACTTATCTGTTACGTCAAATGTTACTTCTACTTTTTCGCCATTTCCATGTACTATTGTTGTATCCATTTTATTGTATGTGAATTCTGGTTTTACGTAGTCTGTAAACATTGTTCCATTGCTGTTTGCGTTTATGTTTTCTGCCTCTTTTATCTCAATGTCTACCATCTCGCCTGTTGTGTCTATTGCTTGTAAGTTTTGGTTGCTGTATGTTGTATCTTTTAGGGTCTTTTTGTCGATTTTTAGCGAAATGTTACCAC
>OLNW01000632.1_pt1 | contig 40260 bp, 35 predicted proteins | sample 1672121 | NCBI WGS metagenome assembly OLNW01 (sample SAMEA3136648, study PRJEB25190) | human gut metagenome
GCATATCTGCCAGCATCTGTGTCGGATGATATTCATTTGTCAGACCGTTCCATACCGGTACTCCTGCATATTTTGCAAGATCTTCTACGATTTCCTGACCGAATCCACGATATTCGATTCCGTCATACATTCTTCCAAGTACACGGGCTGTATCTTCGATGCTCTCTTTCTTTCCAATCTGAGAACCTGATGGATCAAGATAAGTTGTTCCCATTCCCATATCATGCGCTGCCACTTCGAATGCACAACGTGTTCTTGTACTTGTCTTCTCAAAGATCAGTGCAATGTTCTTGCCATGATAATGATCCACCGGTACTCCGCTTTTCTTCTTCTCTTTGAGGTCTGCTGCCAGGTCAAGCAGGTATGTAATCTCCTCTGGTGTAAAATCCTTCAGTGTCAGAAAATTTCTTCCTTTTAAATCCATTGTTCTCGTCCTTTCTATTCTATAACTATATGAATCAGAACCCTCTCTGTCCTTCTCTTCTTCATATCTTTGAACCTACATTGTAACCGATGAATTTAGTATACTACATCCATGTATAAAAATGCAACTAAAACTTTATTTTACTCTGTTTTATACATATTCATTCAGCGTTTATACATTCTTTTATGCATTTTTATTATTTCTTCTCTGTCTTCCTGCTTCGAACATCAGGACCGCCGCTGCCACTGCCGCATTTAGAGATTCTGCCTCGCCTTCCATTGGGATACGGATGAGACAATCCGCGCAGTCTGCAACTTCATCACGAAGTCCGTTTCCCTCATTTCCGATCAGAAATGCACAACCAGTTGTATAATCTTCCTCGTCGTATGCATTTTCTCCACGCAAATGTGCTGCGTAAGTTTTAATGCCCTCCTTCTGCAGCTCTTTGATCTTCTCCGGAAGATCTTCCACATAGAGGAACGGCATACGGAATACAGCCCCCATCGTGGAACGAATCACCTTTGGATTGTAGACGTCCACGCAATCTTTGCTCAATAAGATTCCGGTTACACCTGCTGCCTCAGCTGTTCTGAAAATAGTTCCGAGATTTCCCGGATCCTGCAGATTATCCAACACAACCAAGTGCGGTGCCTTCTGATTTTTCATCTGCATCAGGTCATTCATCGTATAATTGAGTCTCTTCACAATCGCCAGAATTCCCTGCGGTGTCTTTGTATCTGACACGTAAGCGAACACAGTATCTGTCAGAAGCTCGACCGGCGCCTGTAATTTCTCTAAAAATTCTTTATTCTTCTTTGCAAAGCTTTCTGAAGCATATACTTTCTCAATTCGTTCCGCCGGAATCTCTTCTGTCATTCTTGGTCCTTCCACGAGAAAGATTCCTTTTTCATCTCTTAAGCGGCTCTTCTTCTGCAGCTTCGCCAGTTCTTTGATCTGTGCATTCGATGTACTTGTTATCATAATCTATTTCTCCAATTTTCCAATTTTTTCGAGTACTTTATTTGCTCCAACCAAAATTAATAGTGCATTCTCCGGAAGCGGCATCTGTGGATTAAACTCTACATTAACATTTCCGTCCTGCATGATTCCTACAACTGTAACTCCATATTTCGTACGTATACCCAGTTCTGCCATACTGTGATTGATCCACGGTTTTGGAACAGCGATCTCAACCATACTGTAATCATTTGACAGTTCAATCCAGTCTGTGAATTCTGTTGCCAGAAGGCTTTTGGCAACCCGGCTGCCCATCTCAATCTCAGGATATACAACAGTATCTGCCCCTACTTTCTTCAATATAGTTCCCTGTAACTTATTCTTTGCTTTGGCAACAACCATTGGAATTCCTATTTCTTTACAAAGCAGAGTCGCCATGATCCCTGCTTCAAGATTCTCCGCAACTCCAATAATTGCTCCGTCCAAATTCCTTGTTCCCAGTGCACTCAGAGCTTCTTTCTCTGTGATATCTGCCGTAATAGCATAAGTTACTCTGTCCGAGATCTCCTGAATTGTCTCCTGTGATTTATCTACAACAATCACATCACATCCCATACTCTCAAGTGTCAGGGCCACACTCCGTCCAAAGCTTCCAAGCCCCAGAACTGCAAACTGCTTTCTCATCGTTTTCTCCTTCTCATATACTGTTCCTTGTTTTTATCGCGTATCTCTTGTTTTCTCTTTTATCTTTTCTTAGCCAACCATAATCTTCGCTTCCGGCAAAGTACGGAACTGATTCTTCTTATCCACATGACCGGAAAATATAAGTGCCATCGTCATTGGTCCGATTCGTCCAATATACATCATGAGCATCAGAACGACATGACTGATATCACTAAGCACTGGCGTCAGATCCGCTGTCAGACCAACCGTTGCCATCGCAGATGTCGCCTCAAACATCAGATCAAGGACTTTCTGCTGTGGCTCGATCACTGTCATCACCGTCACCCCAAACAGCCAGAAGACAAATGTCACAAGTGTGATTGTTATCCCTACTCTTATAATTTCGAATGTAATTTTTCTTCCATAACATTCCGTATCTTTGTTTCCTCTCAAGACAGAAATTGCTGTAAGCAAGAGAACAGCAACTGTTGTTGTCTTGATACCACCTGCAGTTCCTGCCGGTGAACCACCGATGATCATCAGCATGCTGGCCAGCAGCTTCGAACCATTCGTAAGACCTGACTGAGATATGCTGGCAAATCCTGCCGTTCTCGTCGTCACAGACTGGAAAAAAGCCGCCTGGAATTTCCCTGCAGCGTTCAATGTTCCCATCGTTGCCGGATTATGATGCTCCAACAGATAGAATCCCAAAGTTCCCAAAGTAAGAAGGAACAACGTCATTGTCAGAACAATTTTACTCTGCAGGCTCAGTCTTGTGATCGTTCTTCCGACTGGCCGTTTTCCCTTGGACTGTATTGTCATCTTTATATTCTTCGCAAGATCGATCCATACCGGATAACCAAGACCGCTGAGAATGACAAGCATTGTTGTCGTAATTGTGATCACTGGTGTATTGACATATCTCGTAAAGCTTGAATCTCCAAGAATATCTACACCCGCATTACAAAATGCAGAGATTGAGTGAAACACGGAATAGAAGATTCCCTTCGCAACACCATACTCCGGAATAAACTGAAATGAATATCCGATTGCGCCAATTCCTTCTACAAGAAATGTTCCCCACAATACTCTTTCAATAAACCGGATCATTCCTTGAAGTGTGGACAGACCATAGGCTTCTTGAATGACAACTCGTTCCTTCATATTTATTCTTTTTCCAACCAGAATTAAAAATGCAGTTGTACATGCAATGATTCCAAGTCCGCCGATCTGGATCAGAATAAGCAGAATCACTTTTCCTGCCACTGTAAATTGCGCAGCCGGCACAACTGTCACCAATCCTGTCACGCAGACACATGTTACAGCTGTAAACAGTGCGTCGATATAACGAATCGGCTGATGATTTGAAAATGGAAGCCATAAGAGCAGACTGCCAAGCAGAATCACGCCAAAGAATCCGATTGATATGATCCTCACTGTATTCCATTTTGCTCTTCGTGCTTTTCTCCTGTCTTCATCTATATAAAATCCATACATGCCTATCTTTCCTCGCTCTCACATGACAATTATTAAACACCATGTTACCACTCCCTTTAATCATCTGCAAGTAAAAGCTGATAAAACGAAAGATACGCCACTCTGATTCGTCCTCAGAACAGCGTATCCTTCGTTTGGCGGTTTATTTAAAATTATTATATATTATATAGTTTGAATCATTTTTAGTGATCTGTAGACTCGATCTCTCCATCGAATCCCGCATCTTTTATCATTTTCATTGTGTCATCGATTCCCTGTCCTCCGGCTGTCAGATAACCTGATGCAAAGATAGAATCAACAACTTTGAAAAGTTCCGGTTCCAATCCCTTGAAGTAAACTTCTCTTCCTGCTGCACAGCGGATATCGGACTTTGGAATCATCAGTCTTGCCAGACAAAGAACTTTCAAGCAATACTCCGGTGTCAGCTCTGAGATATCACGATCTGCCAGTCTTGTTCCCGGAATCGGAAGTAAGAAATTGATCGGAACCGATTCCGGATTGATCTCGCGAAGATCCATCAGCATATCAACGATATCTTCCTTACTCTCACCCATTCCAACAATTCCACCACTGCAGATCTCAAATCCAAGACTCTGAAGCATCTTGATATTATTCACACGCTGATCATAAGTATGTGTTGTACAAATCTCCGGATAGAAAGAACGGCTGCTGTTCAGATTATGGTTGATACGGTCCAATCCGGCATCTTTCAGGATTCTCGCCTGCTTCTCTGTCAGGAAGCCGATGGAGCAGCAGATCTGTGTATCTTTCTTCTTCATCTCGCGGATACGGTCTGCAAGATCTTCAATCTCCTCGTCTGAGAATCCGATTCCACTTAATCCGATACAATGTCTTGCAAGATGTTTCTCATCTACCAGATCATTATCACCATAAAGCTTTTCATCTGATACTCTCTTGTACTTCTCAATCTCTGCCTGAGAATCCTTAGACTGTGCACAATAAGCGCAGTTCTGTGTACAGTTTCCACTACGAACATTTGTCAGAAGCTGAACGCTTACTTTCTTCCCTTTGTATTTTGTACGAAGTGCATAAGCACACTCCATCAGACTGTCCATCTCCTCCTCTGGAAGATTCAGCACTTCAACTGCTTCTTCTCTTGTAAGCGGACATTCTTCATCCCAGCTTTTCAGTAATGTATGAATTGATCTGTTTGACATGGTATATTTCCCTTTCTTCTGTTTCTATGATATGAGTCTCAAAAGTAATTTTTGCCATTCACTGATGCAACCGGATTACTCCATTGCTATGTAATTCCCGCAATCCTCAAATATCTCCAATGCATCTTCTGCATTATTATTCTGTTGATCTTATTTACAACATATGAAAATAGTATAGCCATGTCTTTTTCGATTGTCAACCTTTTCTTTATTCGAGTTGACATCTTTATTATTTCTAGAACAAAGAATGTGCCTTGCACATTCTTGCGCCTGCGGCGGTCGCTTGCGACATCTACATTGTACGCCGCAGTGCGCAGCATCCTTAGCGGAGCGTTTTTTATATATTAGGAAAGCACTTTCCTAATATACAAAAAAGAACCCCACCATTCACTGGCAGAGTCCTCTCTTTCTTCTTATACTTTAAATCTGTATCCCACACCCCAGATTGTCTCAATATACTGTGGATGTGAAGTATCATACTCAATCTTCTCACGGATCTTCTTAATATGTACTGTAACAGTTGCAATGTCTCCGATCGACTCCATATCCCAGATCTCACGGAAAAGCTCTTCCTTGCTGTACACATGATTCGGATGTCCTGCAAGGAAAGTTAAAAGGTCAAATTCTTTCGTTGTGAAAGACTTCTCTTCTCCATTCACCCAGACACGACGTGCTGTCTTGTCAATCTTCAATCCACGGATCTCGATCACTTCATTCTGCTCTACATTACTTCCGATCAGTCTCTCATATCTTGCAAGATGTGCTTTCACGCGCGCTACAAGTTCACTTGGACTGAACGGTTTTGTCATATAATCATCTGCGCCAAGTCCAAGCCCACGGATCTTATCAATATCATCTTTCTTCGCTGAAACCATAATGATCGGTGTATTCTTCTGGCTACGGATCTGACGACAGATCTCAAATCCATCTACTCCCGGAAGCATCAGATCCAGAATGATCAGATCAAACTCTCCTTCAAGTCCTTTCTTAAGTCCTATCTCACCATCATTCGCAACCTCAACTTCAAAACCACTCAGCTCCAGATAGTCTTTCTCAAGATCTGCAATGCTTTCCTCGTCTTCTACGATTAAAATACGTTTACTCATCTTCTACGGGTACCTCCTGATATTTTCTTATTACAAAATACATCGTGGTTCCAACGCCCTCTTCGCTGGTTGCCCAGATCTTTCCTCCGTGCTCTTCCACAATCTTCTTCACGATAGAAAGACCGATGCCGCTTCCTCCCTTGGAAGAATTCCTTGAAGCATCTGTCCGGTAGAAACGATCAAAGATATTCGGCAGATCCTTTGCCGCAATGCCCTTTCCGTTATCTCCCAGTTCTACCTGAATAAAGTCTCCCACGTCCTTTACATCCATCGTAATCTTCACCTTTGGCTTATCTGTATATTTGATAGAATTTGATACGATGTTATTGATGACTCTTCGAAGCTGCTCCGGATCTACGATCACCTTGCTATCCTCTTCCATAAAGTTCCTGTAAGTAAATTCAGCTCCCTTTGATTCCAGTTCTACACTTAAATCCTCCGCACAATCTGCAAAATATCCCTTCGCAGAGATTGTTGTGAAATTATACGGAATTCGATTCGTATCGATCTTTGAATAAAGCGTCAGTTCATTGATCAGAAGATTCATCTCATTAGCTTTATTATAAATGGTTCTGATGTATCTGTCCATCTTTTCCGGCGTATCTGCTACTCCATCCATGATTCCTTCCACATAACCTTTGATCGCTGTGATCGGAGTCTTCAGGTCATGTGAAATGTTACTGATGAGCTCCTTATTCTCTCTGTCAAATGCGACCTTCTCTTCCGCCTGTGCTTTCAGTCTGAGACGCATCTCTTCAAAGTCCTGACAGAGTTGTCCGATCTCGTCATTTGATTCTGCCTTGATTTCAAAGTCAAGATTACCCTCTTTGATATTGCGTGCAGCTCTCTGAAGTTTCTCCAGCGGGACCGATACCGATCTGTAGATCCACAAGATTAGAAATGCTGTCGTAAGGACAACTGCGATCAGATACAGCTGCTGTATCTCTGCCCCTCTTCCCGGAACAAATGCATGCATTGCGATCAGTGCAAATGTTACAGGAAAGATCATAACGACTACAAAAGCAATAATCAGTTTGGTACGTAATTTCATAGAAGCATCTCCTTTCCGTATTGAAAAAGGTGCCTGACACTTTATGACGGGTGTCAGACACCTTCCGGTGCTTGTATCAGATATTTCTATCTTACAGATATTTCTTTAAATCGTCAACCTTGTCCAGCTTCTCCCATGGAAGATCCAGGTCGTTGCGTCCAAAATGTCCGTAAGCTGCTGTCTGTTTGTAGATCGGTCTTCTCAAATCCAGCATCTTGATGATTCCTGCCGGACGGAAATCAAAGTTCTCACGAAGGATCTCAACCAGTTTTGTATCAGAAAGTTTTCCTGTTCCGAATGTATCAACTGCGATAGATGTCGGCTGTGCAACACCGATTGCATAAGAAAGCTGAATCTCACATTTCTTAGCAAGTCCTGCTGCTACAACATTCTTTGCTGCATAACGTGCTGCATAAGCTGCAGAACGGTCTACCTTTGTACAGTCCTTTCCGGAGAAAGCACCGCCACCGTGACGAGCCATTCCGCCGTAAGTATCAACGATAATCTTACGTCCTGTCAGTCCACTGTCTCCGTGTGGTCCACCGATCACGAAACGTCCTGTCGGGTTTACGAAGAACTTTGTCTCTTCGTCTACGAGTTCTGCCGGAATGATCTCATCGAATACATATTTCTTAATATCCTCATGAATCTGCTCCTGAGTTACATCCGGGTCATGCTGTGTAGAAAGAACAACTGCATCCAGACGCTTTACAGAACCGTCTTCGTTGTACTCTACTGTAACCTGTGTCTTTCCATCCGGACGAAGGTAAGTAAGTGTTCCGTCTTTACGAACCTTTGTCAGCTGACGTGCAAGCTTATGAGCCATTGCAACCGGGTAAGGCATATACTCTTCTGTCTCATCAGAAGCATAGCCGAACATCATACCCTGGTCTCCTGCTCCGATCGCCTCGATGTCTTCATCTGACATCTTGTTCTCTTTCGCCTCAAGTGCTTTATCTACTCCGAGTGCGATATCTGCTGACTGCTCATCCAGTGTTGTGATCACGCCACATGTATCAGCATCAAATCCATATTTTCCTCTTGTGTATCCGATCTCACGAACAGTGTCACGAACGATCTTCTGGATATCTACATAAGCCTGTGTTGTAATCTCTCCCATAACCATTACAAGACCTGTTGTACAGCATGTCTCACATGCTACACGGCTCATCGGATCCTGTTTCATTAATTCATCAAGAATTGCATCTGAAATCTGATCACACATTTTATCCGGATGTCCTTCTGTAACTGATTCAGATGTAAATAAAATCTTTTCTCTTTCCATTTTGTTGCTCCTTTCATTCTTTCACAGTATTTTACTTTCTCTCGCTTGCACTGTCTTCGTATTTTTAAGATTTCCACTTCAGCCGGAAATAGAAATTGGAAATTCTTCTCCAGGCTCCTGTCTTTTCACTACACGAAAACAGTCCGCATCAAGCGGACTGTCAATTTATCATAACAATCCTCTTATTGTTCGAATAACTCGCTCAGGTTGGCACCTTCCTGCATCATGAGGGGTTGCCGCAGCTTCTTAGATCCTTTGTATCTCCACTGCTCTGAATAAGAGAAAGTTCCATATTTGATTTTATCATTGTTCCGTATCAGACTATACAACGCATTGTCCATTATGTCAATAGCGTTTAGAAAATTTTTATCTCCAGATACGGTACACCTGTTCTGCTGTATCTGCCAGATTTCTCTTTGCATTTGCATTTTTCATTGCTTCTTCCAATGTTACTACTCCTCTGAGAATTGGAAAGAATGCATCAATTCCTGCCCCATTGCAAGCTCTTGCATCACTCTGTACTGCACCTGCAAATGCCACAACCGGTTTTCCATATTTCTTTGCAAGTTTAGCCACACCGACCGGAGCTTTTCCCATAGCTGTCTGCCCATCCATTCTTCCTTCTCCGGTTACTACAAGGTCTGCATCCTTGATATGTTCTTCCAGCTGAGTTTCACTTAGAACAATCTGTATCCCGGATTCAAGCACCGCATCTGTAAATGTAAGGAATGCAAAACCGAGTCCTCCTGCTGCCCCTGTTCCAGGCTTTTCTGCATCTGCATTTTCGAATTTTTCTGCTGCCAGAGATGCATATGCGCCAAGCCATTCATCCATCTCCCGAATCATTTCCGGCGTAGCTCCTTTCTGTGGTCCGTAAACCGCACTGCATCCCAGATCTCCACAAAGTGGATTAGTCACGTCACATGCAACAAGGAATTTACACTCTTTTAATTCTGGAAGCACATGCATGTTGTCAATCTCCACCAGCTCTTTCAGACCTTTTGCACCATAAGCGACCTGCTCTCCATCCTGATTCAGAAAGTCATAGCCCAGTGCCTGAAGCATTCCGATTCCACCGTCATTCGTTGCACTTCCACCAATTCCAATAATAAACCTGCGACAGCCTTTCCGGATTGCATCCTTAATCACTTCTCCGACACCATATGTAGTTGTCTCCAGTGGATTCTTTTTCGCATCCGGAACCAAAGTAATTCCTGCTGCTCCTGCCATCTCAATAACTGCAGTCTCACTGCTTTTGATAATTCCATATTCACAGACTACCGGCTCGCCAAGTGGTCCTGTCACCTGTACTTCCTGTCTGATTCCGTTCATTCCTTCTACCAGAGCTTCTACAGTTCCTTCTCCTCCATCTGCCAATGGCCTTACAACTACTTCTGCTGATTCATCCACACGATGAATTCCCTCTGCTACTGCTATTCCTGCTTCCATAGATGTCATACTTCCCTTAAACGAATCAATTGCTGTTACTATTTTCATTTCTGACTCCTCCTTGTTTCTCATTCGACATTTTCTTCTTAAACTGCTTATATCTGTTTCACTGTACAGCTTATTCCACATTTCTCTTCTCAAATAATCCTGCACTTTGTTTCTGAATATAGAATATCATTTTTCCATTTTAATTTATATGTTATATATAACAATTAGCTTCAATAAATATAAAAATAATTGTTATATATAACATTCCCTGTTATAATTTTTATATATTTCAATCGTTTGAGCTCAAGGGATTATCAATAACCCCTGTTCCATCTAAGGAGGTTTTATCTGTGATTACCAAAATTGACCACATTCTTGGCCAGCAGATTGTTAACACAATTAAAGATGTCTGCAGCCACGATATTAATTTTATAGACCCATCTGGAATCATCATTGCCAGTACAAATGAACCCCGAATTGGCCAGTTTCATGAAGCAGGACATCAGGCTGCTCTGGCCGGCACTACTCTGGAGGTAACAAAATCCGGCGATTTTTCCGGTGCCATGCACGGAATCAACATGCCGCTTTATCATGATGGACGATTACTTGCTGTAATTGGTATTACCGGAGAACCTGATGAAATCCGAAAATATGTCAGTCTAGCCGGAAAGATTACCATGCTTTTGATCCGTGAACAGGAACTGAACCAATACAGCCACAGACAGGCTGATAAAAAGCATTTTATTATACAGTCTCTGATTAAAAATGAATCTGAAAATCGAGAGGTTCTCACAAAATATCTGAAAGAATTTCATATCAACCCAGGTACTGAAAAAAGATTGATTCTGATCCAGCCCAATGAAGATCACACCTCTGCAAATCCATCCTTTTCAGAACAACAGATTCAACAGCTTTTTTCCTCTATGAAACTGGATCTTTATACTTTTAATTATCCAGGGGATTTTATTGCTATAATTAACACAGCAGATTTTGAAAAAAGAGAAATGATCCTGAAAACATTTGCCCAGAAGCATAAAAAAACAATTTGTATTGCAGTTGGGAAATCTGTATCTCTGTTTCATCTGCATCTTTCCTACGAATCTGCATTAACCGCTGTAAAAACTTTAATAAATAAATCAGAAAATTATATTCTTTCTGATGAACTGACTTTGGAACTGATTCTTTCTTCTGTCTCCAACAGTAATCGATCTGCTTTTCTGAAAAAAACAATCCAATCTCTTTCGCCGCAGGAGCAAGAGATTCTGCGTATTTATTTTTCCGAAGACAGATCTCTCTCCCGCACCTGTGAAAAACTATTTTTACATAAAAACACGCTACAGTATAAACTAAATCATATTGCTGAAAAATGTGGGCTGAATCCACGACATTTTCAAGACGCTGTTCTTCTTTACCTCGCCCTGAAACTTTTGTAATTTTCACAATAAATCGGAACGCTGCTTATACAAATGAGCACAAATAAAACCGGAGTGCATCCTCAGTGCCGCCTCCGGTTTTATCAGTGTTTATTTCTTTTTATTTTAATACTTTTTACTCATTTGCGGCCGTATCATCCGCTGTGCCATCTGATGTGTTCGATGTATTTTCTGCATCTGATGTGTCTGATGTGCCTGTTGTATCTTCAGTAATCACACCATTATTATCCACACTGATATTCGGTGATAATGCTTCCAGTCTGTCATACAGATTTCTCTGCTCATCTGTGTCTGTCAGATACTGAGTCTTAGAATCCGACTGCAGGCATGGTGTAAATGACATTTCCTGCAGACCATCTACCGTAATATTCAAGTTAAGAAGGCCTGTATATTTTGTCTCATCATTGAACCAAAAATCTCCCAGACTATACACAATTGGACCATCATCTGTATACTCGATTCCCTGCAATACATGCGGATGTCCGCCGATAACAATATCTGCACCGGATGCAAGGAATTCTTTTCCATGTGTTGTCTGCTGCTCAGTGTACTGATTATCATCTTCCGGTCCCCAGTGTACATAAGCAATCAGATAATCACATTCTGCTGCAGCATGAGCAATCACTTTGTTATACTCTGTAGCATCATAACAGTCCATGATTCCTGGTGTTGTATCTGTCGCTGCCGGAGTAAATCTGTAATTTTCTCCTTCGCTCGCTGCCACAAATCCAATCTTGATTCCATTAATAATATAATATGTAGGCTGTTCTGCTTCCTCTTTATTGCGACCACCACCTACATACGCAATCTCTGCCTTATCCAGAAGATCCGCTGTATCATTTAATGCATCTGCTCCATAATCATAAACATGGTTGTTCGCCAATGAAACAATATCTGTTCCCATCTCTTTCAGAATGGACATTCTTTCCGGTTTTGCACGGAATACATAGTATTTATCTTCCAGTGGAGTTCCTCTGTCGCTAATCGCATACTCATGATTCAGGAAGAAAAGGTCTGCGCTGTTTGTCTTGTCCAGAATCTCAGATGAAATACACTGCTTCAGATCACTATTCACTGTATTATAATAATCCAGTACATATCCATCTTCTTCCAGACAGATATCTCCCGCTGCACTGATCTGTACTTCTCCGGATTTTGCTCCGTCTTTCAGATAGATATGATTCTCTTTTGCCGTATCTGCATCTTTAATTTTTCCTTCATACTGATCCTTAAGTACATGCATAGTAGAACCGATCGCATTATAAATATCCTTCTCGCTCAGCGTTCCATCTGTTTTTACCTTCTCAAGGAGTTTTCCTGCTGTCTCATCCGGATATGTTTTTTCTAACCATGCTGCAAAAGCTGCTGCTTCTTTTTTAGATACTGTTGTAGAAGATGTCGTTGTCTCTTCTGAACTGTCTGTTCCATCTGTCTGTGCATCATCTGCCGTTACACCGTCCGTTACAGTTGTTGTAGTATCATCTGCATTTTCATCTATGATCGGACTTGTATCTGTCACAGCCTGTGCTGCTTTTGCCTGAGACTCCTTTACAAATTCCGTATAACACTTTTCCAGAGAAGCAGTCACTGTCTGCTGATTCTCTGTCTCCTGCTTTTTCGTGCCACGTACTTTCATGCCAACCACAGTTGCTCCAAGCGCAACACATACAATCACTCCGGCACTTACTGCCATTCTCTTCCTGAGCTGACGAATTCTTCTTCTTCGAATCTCTTCACTGCGAACTTTTCTGCGTTCTGCGATCAGTGCATATTCATCCATCGCTTCCGCTTCTTCTGCTGACTGTCTTTCAGCCTGCTCCCGCTGTTCTTTCTGTTCTTTCCATTCATTCATACTCCGGATCTTATCATTTGATCTGTTTTTATCATTTCTCTGATCTTCCATTACCGTAGTACTCCCCTTATTAATCTTTGTCTTAAAGTCTTTTCACGTGTATGTAAACAAATTTGACAGTGCTTTTCTTGAAAACACTGTCAGATTAATGCCCTTTTTGCAGGACAGTTCTTTTTATTGTTATACTGTAAACAGTAATTCTGCTTAACCTACTTTCAGTTTAAACTTCTGAATCTCTTTCTCGCTGCTTACTTTCTCGATCACACCGCCAAGGCTTCTGAGTTTCTCTTCGAAACGCTCATAACCTCTCTGGATATAAACAATATCATCCACAATTGTAATACCGTCTGTTGCAAGTCCTGCAATACATAATGCAGCACCTGCACGAAGATCCGGTGCGCTGACTCTTGCTGCTGTAAATTTTTCCACACCTTCAATAGTCGCTGAATTACCTTCCACCTTAATGTTTGCGCCCATGCGCGCCAGTTCATCCAAATATTTAAAACGATTTTCAAAAATGCTTTCTGTAATCGTACTTGTTCCTTTTGCAAGCGCAAGAACTACACCGATCTGTGGCTGCATATCTGTTGGATATCCTGGATATGGAAGTGTCTTAACCTGTGTATTTTTCAGGCGTCCCTTTGCGACAACACGAACTGCATCATCAAATTCTTCTACTTCACATCCGATATCAACCAGTTTTGAAATGGTTGCGTCCAGATGTTTTGGAATTACGTTGAGTACCGTAACATCTCCGCGTGTAGCCGCTGCTGCAAACATAAATGTTCCCGCTTCGATCTGATCCGGAATAATAGAGTATTCTGCTCTGTGCAGAGATTTTACACCACGGATCTTAATCACATCTGTACCTGCTCCTCTGATATTCGCTCCCATGCTGTTCAGGAAATTGGCAACGTCTACAACGTGAGGCTCTTTTGCCACATTCTCCATAATTGTCAGGCCTTCTGCCATTGCAGCTGCCATCATAACATTGATTGTAGCACCTACAGTAACCACATCAAAGTACAGATGAGTTCCCTTTAAGTGATCTGCCTCAGCTACAATCTTACCATACTCAATGTCTACATCCGCACCAAGTGCACGGAATCCTTTTAAATGCTGGTCAATTGGTCTGCTTCCGATATTACATCCACCCGGAAGAGCAACCTCAGCTCGTTTATATTTACCAAGAAGAGCACCTAACAGGTAATAAGACGCTCTGATTTTTTTAATATAATCATAATCAATGTTAAAGTCTCCGATGGTACTTCCATTGATCTTTACAGTATGTCTGTCAACACGCTGAACCATAGCGCCGATTCCTTCGATCGCTTCCAGCATGACATTGATATCATTTACATCCGGAAGATTATCAATCACAACTGTTTCATCAGCCATAATTGCTGCCGCGAGAATACCCAGGGCTGCATTCTTAGCACCGCCGATCTCCACTTCCCCTACGAGCGGATTTCCGCCTTTTATGATATATTGCTCCATTTTGCACCTCAATTATCGAAATTTATTAATGTAACTCCCCTAAAGTGTACCAAAGGCTATCTGAACCACTCAGATATGCACTGAAAATTATCTCTGCAACCAGCCCGTTTTCTGCTGCCCGTCGCACTCCTAACAGATAATTTTTTCAAATACACTCCTCATATATACTGTCAACTGCCTGCTTCGCATACGCATGGCAGATTATCATCTCAGACAGTATAACACAAATTATGCATTTATGGAATCCTTTTTTCAACTGCCTCCAGTACATTCTCAATTGTCTCTTCAATCTGGCAGCCATCTTCGCTGATCGTGATATCTGCATATTTTTCGAAATAAGGTTTTCTCTCCTCATACAGATCCTTTAAGGTCTGCCCGTCTTTTAACACGACTCCTCGCTTCTTCGGATTACGGATTCTCTTCTTTATTGTCTGATAAGACGCCTGTAAATATACGACTGTTCCGATTTCTTTATAATGCTTCATCGCTTCTTCGCAGTAAATCACACTTCCACCAGGTGAAATCACAGAATTCTGAACGTCCAGATCCCGGTTCACCTGATTCTCTATTTTTAAAAATCCATCATCGCCCACCTCAGCGATAATTTCTCTGAGTAATTTTCCTTCCTGTTCCTGTATCAGAAGATCTGCATCAATGAAATTCATGCCGAGTCTCTTTGCAACTACTACACCAACTGTACTTTTTCCTACTGCCGGCATTCCAATAAAAATAAGATTTCGTTTCATATGTATTTTCATCCCTTCTATCATTCAACACAGTTACTTTCCTTTTGCTGTTCATTCCCTTGCTGATTCCTCCGCGGATTGACTGGGGAATGCACATTTTAACCTGAATACAGCTTACTTATATTCAAAATGATTTTTCAAATCTGTCTTTCCTGCACAGTTTTAATCTTTCATGCGGATTATAACACAGTTTCTCTGCATTATACAAGCAGTTACTGTTCACAGCATAGCTGCAAGCAGTAACGCATCTCGCCATTTAAAATCGCCTACGACGATGACCGAGATGCATTCAGACCAAAACTTGCATCCTCCGTGTCAATCAGCGGGGCAATTGACACGAGAGCAAACAGTACTACAAACATTCCGCCTGTTTGCCCGGTACTTAATAATACCTTCTTCTGTTGTCACATCGTCTCTTATATAACTCCTGATACATCATAACTTCCACAAGATCCCACAAAGGAAATTTTTCTTTTTCGTTCTTTTCGTCATAATCCCGAAATTCAAGTTCATTTTCCCGTATCTTTTTACAGATTCTCTGACGCATTAAAAATAATTGCAATTTATCCGGATATTCGTCATACATCATACTGTTGGCATATTCCATCCGATCACACTCTTCTTCCACATATGGCAACAGTTTCTTTGGTATTTCAGGGTACAGACTCTTCATATATTCAAAATCCATTCTTTCTATTCTGGCATCATCATAGATCAGCGGCATTGGATAAGCCATATAATAAGGCAACTTCTGTTTCATACCATTCACTCCCGACGGAACATTATACTTTTACTATATGCAATGGTTCTCAAAATGCACCTGCCAGAATGTGTCTGAAAATGCTTTCTGTAAAACAGACAAAAATCTCTGTCCCGAACACCCTACCTGCAGTGTTCTGAACAGAGATTCTGTAAATCATCTTTATTCTGTTTTACTTGCACACTATTTTTCTCAGAATAGCTGCATCACATGCTGTATCTGCCTGAGAATTAACCTTCGCTTTCTCTCAGGATTCTCTGAATTTCAAGTTCTGTCTCACCGACACCGATTATATCTGCTTTCTGAATCACGATCGGCTGATCCACTCTTGTACCATTCAGATAAGTACCGTTACGTGAATCCAGATCACGCAGATAAAGCATATCTCCTTTATGTACGATCACACAATGCTGTTTAGACACTCTTCCGTCTTCAACAGAAAGATATTTTTCAAATCTTCCATTTCCTTTTACTCTTCCGATTCCTACATTATCGTAGAAAATAAAGCTGTATGTCTGAGCAGTATTCATATCCTGCAGAATAATCTTCCACTGACGGCGTCTCTTCTTTTCCGGTCTCGACTGTGCCTGCTGCGGTCTTCTCTGCTGCGGCTGTCCCTGATATCCCTGAGCCTGCTCTCTTCGTCTTGCATTGCGACTTCGACGGGCGTATTCTTCTCTGTCATCCTCGTCGTAATCATCCTCTGCATAATCATCATTTCTTCTGCTGCGTCTTGGTTTGTCTTCCTGCGCCATATTGGCCCGTGCTTTATTTTTCTTCACACTCATAAATGTTCCTGCAAGCAATGCCAGACTTCCTATGATCAGCAAAGCCATTATAATCCAATATAACATTTCTTTTCATCTTCCTATCTAAAATTAATGCCATTCTCTTCTGACTCATATTCAAGCCTGGAATCGACCTTAAAAATGCTTTCTATATGAATTCAGACCTAAATGTGTATCTACATAGTTACTGTTCACTCCCATGTCAATCACTCCGCTGATTGGCATGGAGGATGCACGTATTGTCTTGAATGTATCTCACCCATCGCCAAAGGCGATTCTAAATGGCGAAATACGTTACTGTTTACAGCTATGCTGTGAACAGTAACTCTGCATAGCTGCTCAGCAAAGTGATTAACTATTGTCTGAACAGTACTCAACAGTTACAATGGTACTATAATTTTCACTTTACGGCAAGCATGAGATATATCTTTTTCCTGAAATCTATGCTAAAATGTGTGGGATATTTGATTTCTATAATTATATACAGTTTTGATTTTGAAAGTTTTTCTCATTTTTGCCCGTTTAATCCATGGGGAATGTGTATACATTTGACTAACTTCCTGTTATGATAAAGGGTAGTTTGTTACTGTTCACAGAATAGCTGTGAACGGCGCGCATTTTGCTATTTACAATTGTCGTACAATCGAAATACTAAAACTGCATATAAACTGAAAATAAAAGAGGAGATGTAAAATTATGGAAAGAAATGAACCTTGCTGGTGCGGAAGCGGCAAAAAATATAAGAAATGCCATATGGCAATCGATGAACGCATCATGATGCATGCTGAACGTGGTGAGATCGTCCCGACACGTAAAATCCTGAAGACACCGGCCCAGATTGAGAAAATCCGCAAGAGTGCGGATCTGAATACTGCAATTCTGGATGAAGTTGCAAAGAAAATTCATATCGGTATGAGTACTCAAGATATTGATGACATCGTTTATACATTTACAAAAGAGCACGGTGGAATCCCTGCTCCGCTGAATTATGAAGGCTTCCCAAAGAGTGTGTGTACTTCTATTAATAATGAAGTATGCCACGGAATCCCGGATAAAAACATCATTCTGGAAGAGGGAGACATTATCAACGTTGACGTCTCTACTATTTTAGACGGATATTTCTCTGACGCATCCCGTATGTTTAAAATGGGAAAAGTATCTGAACGTGCAGAACGTATCGTCCGCGTAACAGAAGAGTGTGTAAAACTTGGTCTGGAAGCTGCCAAACCATGGGGACATCTTGGAGATATTGCTGATGCAATCAACTCACATGCTCAGGCTAACGGTTACTCTGTTGTAGAAGACATCGGTGGTCACGGTGTAGGACTGGAATTCCATGAAGAACCTTTCGTAAGCTATGTTACACCAAAGGGAAGTGAGATGCTTCTTGTTCCTGGAATGATCTTTACAATCGAACCAATGATCAACGAAGGCAGCCCTGATTTCTTCGTAGACGAAGATAATGACTGGACCGTCTACACAATTGATGATGGTCTGTCTGCTCAGATTGAATATATGGTATTAATCACAGAAGATGGTGCTGAAGTTCTGACCAAATAAACTGGACTGGTTGTTTTTTCTATAAGTGGCTCTTTTTATCAGTCCATTCCTGTTGTATAGTATGGAAAAAGTTATTGAAGGAAAAGAGGTTATACCTGATGAACACATCCACTTTGAAATTGAAAAAGCTTGTAATGGCTGCACTTTTTGCTGCTCTTGCATGCGTAGCAACTATGTCGATCCGTATTCCGACACCTGGAACAAGCGGCTACATTCATCCGGGAGATGCCATTGTAATTCTTGCCGGAGTTGTACTGGGTCCATGGTGGGGACTGTTAGCCGGTGGTATCGGTTCTGCTATGGCAGATCTACTCGGCGGATATTTTGTTTATGTTCCGATTACATTTGTGATCAAAGGACTTGTATCTCTCTGTGCAGGACTTCTATATCAGAAGATCGGTAAAGATTCAAAATCCCGTTATGTTGCCGTAATCCTTGGTGGTGTCGCAGACATTATCCTGGTGGCAGGCGGTTATTGTCTGTGTGAGTTCTTCCTGTATGGTTCCAGCGCTTTCGCCAGCGTTCCGGCCAACCTGATTCAGGGAATTGGCGGACTGATCATTTCTGCAGTGCTGTATCCGATCCTGATCGCGATTCCGGAAGTACGTACAACTGCAAATGCTGAAACTCACTAACAGCGAATAAAGAACAAGGCTGCGTTGCTGTTTACAGGTTACCTGTGAACAGCAAACAGGCTGCAACAGGCATCTGTCAACTTGCATCATCGAGAAGCAAATTTTTACAATTTAAATATACTCTTGTTTTATTTATAAAAACCGGTGAAAATGCTGAGATCATCAACGCGTTTTCACCGGTTGTTATTCACAGAGGATCTGTAAACAGGTTTCTTTTTTCAGACATACTCTGTCACTTCTTCCTTCATGAAAATATTCAGGATCATAAGAATAAATGGAATAAAATAGAATAAGAAAACCTCGGAAACATTCCATTTCCGAGGTCTATAAGAGGCGCAGACCGGATTTGAACCGGTGCATCAGGGTGTTGCAGACCCACGCCTTACCGCTTGGCTACTGCGCCTTATCGATACATCTATTAGATTATAGCAAAATATCTGTATTACGTCAAATGTTATTTTTTGTAATTTATCTATTACTGTTCACTCCCGTTACTGTTTGCAGCATAGCTGCAAACAGTAACCAGAAAATATCTGTATTTCTCAATTTTACCTTTTTTCTTTTCATCATTCTATCCGACATTTCGTTCTTCAACAACTTCAACTGCATTCTCGTCTTTCGGTCCTTCTGAGATATCTACCATATCCGGTCCCTGCTCATCAATCTCTGTTGATTCCTGAGAATCTTTTTCTTCTGTAGAATCCACATTTCCAGACTGTTCTGCTGTCTCTTTCTGTTCTTCAGATTTTGTCTCATCCGCTGTATCCGAATTTTCATTGTTTTCTTCTGAATTCTGCTGCTGTTCAGCAGTTTCTTCTACATCCTGAAAGATCTCCTGTTCCGTTGCATCTGTCGCACTCAACTCACCTGCATCCTGACCTGGGAGCACTCCGGCCGCCTGCGCCGGGAACTCTACCGTAAATACACTTCCCACGCCCAGAATACTGTCTGCTTTCACATGACCACCGTGCACTTCCGCAATCCATTTAACCATGGAAAGTCCCAGTCCATAATGACTGTCTCCGGTCTTGGATGTATCGCCTCTGTAGAAGCGATCCCAGATATGCGGCAGATCCTTCTCTGCAATACCAATTCCTTCATCCGCAATGCTGCAGCTTAACCATTCTCCATCCCGCTTTAAAGAAACTGTAACTGTACCATATTCCCTGCTGTAATCCGCTGCATTCGCCAGCATACACATCATCATACGCATATAACAGGTTCTGTCTACTTCTGCATACAGCTCCGGTTCAATCTCACATTCAATCTGTACTGTACTGTCATTCTTTTCCCAGAGAACCTGCTGCTCCTGAGCCACAAGCTGTGTCAGATCACTTAGATTTGTTCTGACTTTTTCAACCGGCTGGCTGCCCTGCTCCGCTCTCGCAAGGAACAGAAGCTCAAACAACAGATCTGAAATATTCTGAGCTCTTCTATGAATCACTTCCATCTGCCAACGTTTTCTCTCAGGCAGTCTCCAGTCTTCCAGACAGGCTTCACTCTGCACCAGAATCACGCTGACCGGTGTCCAGAGTCCCTGCGCTATATCTAATGTATACTTATGTTCTCTTCCAATAGACTTCTCCAGATCTTCCAACAGATGATTCATGGATTCTGTCAGAGCCTGAAGCTCTTCATCTCCAGTGTCTCTGTCCATCTCCAAATCCAGCAATGTATACGACAGTTTCTTAAATTCTTCTGTATCGATCGGAGTCTTCTCAAGCTCTGCCTGAATCTCCGCCATTTTCTCACGGCGTTCTCTCTGCTCTTCCCGTTTTTCCTGTCCAAGTCGTCTGGAGAAATCTTTCTCTTCTCTGATGTCCTCCAGTGCTTCTGCCAAATCTGTCATCGGACGAACTGCTTTTCCAATAATTGCATGTCCTGCCACCGCAGCAGCTATTGCAGTCACCGGAAGCAGTCCTCCTGCCAGATAAAGCACGGCTTTCCTTCCTTCTTCCGGAACAAGATTATATCCAACCGCCAGAGATACGCCTGTGACAAGTAACATACTTCCTGTAAACAACAATGTCAGTTTTAATTTTTTCGGTAATTTTTTCATCTACTCGCCTCTTTTATTTATCTCATGATTACTGTTTACAATACTCCACACTATGATCTGAACAGTAACCCCACATTATCAGTTTTTAAGAATTATACCACAATTTTTCTATCAATTGGAAAGAAAATAGTGTTATACTTGCAAATAAAGGAGAAAAATGTTACTGTTCACAGCATAGCTGTAAACAGTAACGTATCTCGCCATTTAAAATCGCCTTTGGCGATGGGCGAGATACATTCAAGACAATACGTGCATCCTCATAGCTAATCAGCAAAGTGATTAGCTATGGTCTGAACAGTAACGGATCTCGCAATTTTAGAGTATAAACAGTAAAGAGAAAATATTATGGAACAAAACATTTCAAACGAATTATTAGAATTTATCGAAAATAGTCCGACTGCATTTCATGCAGTCAAAACAATGGCAGATCAGCTTACTGCTGCTGGTTTTAAGGAATTGAAAGAAAATAAACGCTGGGAACTTCACAGAGGGGAAGCTTATTTTGTCACACGCAATGACTCTTCTCTGATTGCCTTTGTCGTTCCACAGGGCGAATTAAATGGAATGCATATTCTTGCCAGTCACAGCGACTCCCCCACTTTCAAGATCAAAGAAAATCCGGAGATGGAAGTGGAGAATCATTACATAAAATTAAATGTAGAACGCTACGGCGGCATGCTCTGTGCACCATGGTTTGACCGCCCGCTTTCTGTTGCAGGCCGTGTGATCGTCAAAGATCCATCGACCGGCAGATTCATCAGCAAACTGGTGAACATCGACCGGGATCTGATTCTGATTCCAAATCTTGCGATCCACATGAACCGCGAAGCTAATAACGGCTATAAATACAATGCACAGAAAGATCTGCTTCCTCTCTATGGCACGATTTCCTCAAAAGGATCTTTCATGGAACTGATCGCATCTGCCGCTAATGTTTCCCAAGATGAGATTCTCGGACACGATCTCTTTTTATACAATCGTCAGAAAGGAGCTGTCTGGGGCGCAGAGAATGAATTTATTTCCTGTGGAAGACTGGATGATCTGCAGTGTGCCTTTGCCTCTTTTAAAGGACTTCTTGCTGCATTCTCTGCTTCTAGCGAATCTGCTGATTCAACTGATTCTGACAAAAACAGCTCTGTTTCACCACATTCTTCTCTGATGCCGGTACATTGTGTCTTTGACAATGAAGAAGTAGGAAGTGGAACAAAGCAGGGGGCTGATTCAGGATTTCTGTCCAATACACTGCTCAGAATCCATAAAGCTCTTGGCTATGATGAAGAGGACCTGCAGATTCATCTCGCCGACAGCCTGATGATTTCTGCTGATAACGCCCACGCAGTTCATCCAAATTATACAGAAAAAGCGGACCCGACCAATCGTCCTTATGTAAATGAAGGAATTGTTATTAAATTCAATGCTAACCAGAAATACTGTACAGATGCAGTTTCTGCTGCTATGTTCCGGGATCTCTGCAATCAGGCAGATGTTTCGGTTCAGACCTTCACCAATCGTTCAGATATTGCCGGCGGCTCTACCCTTGGAAATATCTCCAACACCCATGTGGCACTGAACACCGTAGACATCGGACTGCCACAACTGGCAATGCATTCTCCTTATGAGACTGCCGGAGTGAAAGATACGGAAGATCTGATACGCGTTGCTGCAAGATTTTTTAATTATAATTAAAGTACAGACAATTATAATTGCCCGCACCTGTATTAAACACTATATTGTTCACAGCATAACTGCAAACAGTAACTTACTTAAATTCTTTACGGAGCAAAACCTGCTAAAAATAACTTTTGGGATGTCGCTTTAACTTAGAGCGTGTCTGAAAAATCATTCCTGCACTCTAGTGCGGCATCCCCATTGCAGATATGATTTTCAGATAAACTTTAACACACTCTTTCTCGTTATCATTCTTTTTCTCCTCCACTGATACTTCATACTCTCGAATGATCTGTTTTTTCTCCAACGGATATAATTGCATCATTTGAAAATCAATCAGAACCAGATCCTGTTTTTCTTCTTTATCCACCACCTCCAATATTTTTTCCTGACATTCCTTACAAAACCGTTTTTTCAGTCTTTTCTGATCCAGTTGTTTTTGTTTTCCCAGAGTGATTTCTGCCTCGGCTCTCCCTTGTTTTGAATCTGATCTTACCGTAAAACTGCAGTTTTCCGTTCCCAGATTCGTATACGTAACATCTGTTCCCTCCTCACTCTCCTGCTTCTGTACTGAATCCGACAGTTTCAGATCCATCACATACCAGTTGTTCACGCAGATTACTCCTAATGTATCTTTTCCCCTGTATAATCCGACCATACTCTGGCTGTTGCTCCCACAAAGATAACAGTTTTCTTTTATTCTGCTCTCTCTGAACGCAAGGCCTCCCCAGACTCCTGCTGCCATAAGAATCATGAGAATAAGCATCACCCGGATCATCTTTCTTCCTTTTAACTGTTTCATTCTATTTCCTTTCACACTCACTATTAGTGTATATAACTCTCCTTATTTATGGCGGTAATGTGCACTATCAGTGTATGGCGATGTCATTATATATGAATTATCATTAAAGAAAAAGAAGAAAGGTGAGTAAGTATATGGACTCAATTGATAATAAACACATTGGTAAGAAACTAAGAGACCGTAGACTCCAGCTTGGATACACCCAGGAACTTGCCGCCGAAAAATCTGGAATTTCTTATTCCTACTATACCAAAATCGAACGTGGAGAACAACTTCCTTCTATTGAAATCTGTGTTCATCTTGCAAAAACATTTAATCTTTCGCTCGATTACTGGCTGCTTGGTGCATCCCCGGACTCCCGGATTTCTCCGGAGATGCTGGAATTTCTTCAGTCTCTGAAAGAGGTTGACAGTTCTTCTTTAAAGAAAGTGGAATACATACTTCAAAAAGCTGAATTATTAACGGAATAATTTATTACTATGAGCAGAGCCAAAAATCTTCTGCGATATATTTTTCTTTTAACAAACTTCCACCGTAGCCAAATTACTTTCTGTTATTAATTAACAAAATACGCCCTCCGGAGAACGGAATCTCTCAGATTCCGCTCACCCTGAAGGGCGTATTTTTTTCTATTTATGTTTCTTCTCGTACAAATCGCTTCAGAAATCCGCACAAAGAATACCTATTCGTTTCTATTTACACTTGTTTCACAAACAGTTCTGTTACTGCTCACAGATAACCTGCAAACAGTAACACAGTTCTTACTTAATATACCCGATAAATGTATTTCCACTGCCCTGAAGCATCTTTTCCATCTCACTGACACTGACTGTTGATTCTTCTCCTGTTTCCGGATCTAAATAAGTAATATCTGTCTTTGTGTACCCTGTCAGTAAAACAGCATGATCTGCACTTGTCAGTGCAACTACCGGGCAGCCTCTGTTGATCACATAAAGAACCTGATCTAAAGTACATCCCGTCATATCAATTTTTGTCGCTTCATAATTCTTCATGTAGCGTTCGCATGCTTCCAGTGATGTCTCGCCACTCTCCTGCGTCAGACTTACTCCTTCGATCGTATACGCAAGATCCCGGTTTCCCTTCTCCCATACATAAGACTGATCGGAAGAAATTACCACACCGGAAATATTGTCCGCTTTCTGGATCGCATAAGCTGCTTTATCATAAATTCCTGCCAATTCACCTACACCATAGACATAATACTTCACATCTTCATTCTTTCCATTCAGCACAATCGTAAGTGCATTCTTCGCCACTCTCTGGTTCGGATGGATCACACTTGCTTTTGTCTCTTTCACAGCTTCTGTAAATGTAAAACGCATCTGCTTCTGCATCATATCCGTTGTATATGTTTCCAGCGAAACCGTGGTCTCTGTACGCTCTTTATTATTTGTAATATACTCCTGTGAAGTTACATTATACAGATTTCCATTTTTCTGCATCCGGTTCAATGTTACCAGATTAGAATCAATCAAAATATCTGAAATATAAATATTCTCATCTGTAAAGGAATACTTTGCAACTTCTTTGTTCTTTGAATTACGGATTTCAAGTTCGTACATCGGGGTGATCTCCTCACCGGAAGCAGTAGTTCCCGCATCATCCGATTTACTTTTTCCATAAATAAAATCACCATTTACAAATCCCAATGGCCGGATTGTATCCCCGGAAGAAGCCTCAACTGTATAATTTTCCAGACTGCTCAGATTCATAACCTGAAGCACCTCTTTTTTATCGTCTGCCTGTGTAGTCTGATATGCCATCAGATGGCCATCGTCAGACACTGCGTACTGACCTTCTTTCAGATTTTCTGCAAGCACTTCCTGCTTGTTCTTTTTTAGATCTACCTGATAAAGAGTTCCATCTGCAAGTACATATAACTGCTCTTCTGCATGATTATAATAAACCATCTTACCAAGTTCATCTGCTGCGATCGCATAAGATTTTGTACTCGGAATGAATGCTTTTTCCTGAATGATATTGCTGTCGATATTAAAATAGAAAACACCGACACCAACTTCACCTTCATGCTCTCCACGGTTCATATAGCCATATACTGCAAATGCCATATTTCCGTTATTATCCATACTGATAATTCGTACTGCATGCTGGTCATTCAGACTTCTTGCATCTGTTCCGTTTTCATTTGCAAAACTGAAAACCTGAATTAATTCGTTCGACTTTTTATTGTAAAGCCACAGATCACGGTTCTGTACAAATGCCAGAATCGTTTCTTTCTTATTTGTCTCATAAGAGACATCTTCTGAAGTAACTCCCAGTAAAATTCCATTCTCATCAAGAACCGTTCTTTCTGTACTGAACACTTCCTGCATATCACGGTTATAGTCCAGCAGATAAATTGTCTCTCCGACCACTCTGACACGGAAGAATTCTTTTATATCATAGAGTCCTGTCTCCCCTGCATCATTTGCACATTTCACACGATATTTGGCAAGAATAGATGTGTAGACACTGTTGCTTTCCTTGATGCTCCACTCTACATTTCCTGCCAGTTCCGGTTCCATGATCCCCCACTGAATGTGGGTAATATCCGAATGAATATTGACTGTCTGATATGTTGTATTATCACTTTCATCTCCCGGCTCCAAATACATTCTCAGCTGATCAGAATCTGTCTTATTGATTGCCTTTGTATGAAAATCCTGTGCAAATGAAAGACATTTTTCAGCTGTGATATCATCCGGCTTTTCAATTCGTGTAAAATAATTCACGTCCTTCGCATCTTTATCTGTACCGACTGTCAATGTGATCTTCAATACAGCTTCCTGCACTGATTCACCAATCGCACTGCTGAGATTCAGAGATGCCGTTCCATCTTTAGCAATATCTTCGATGTTTCCTTTTGTATAAGTATCTTCTCCATCCAGTGAATACACGGTATATGCCGCTTTACTGATTTTGTTTCCTTCTTTATCAAGCTTGACCGACAAAGAACCATTACTTTCAAGAGGTGTTATCGTATCCCTCATTGCGGTGATATCCATCTCATCCACATAACCAAATAGTGTGTTTACTTCCTGTTGATTCATGAAGAATGAAACACGCGGAAGTGTCGGCTCACCCATGTCCACCACTTCGTCATCTGCTCCATTGTTCATAATCTTACTGCTGATCACCAGTGCCACCAGGAAGATTCCAACAAGTATCCCTGTTTTTATTACCCTTTTTTTCATTATTTATTCTCCCTGTTTCAGTCCATTTTTCAGTTTTTTATTTTCTTCTGAACCGCTCATCAATCTCCCCAGTGTCGGTTCTACCTGCAAAAATTCTTTACATACCTTGATTTCTCTCTGTTTACGCTCCTTTTCCGCTGCCATACTTCCAACTCTGCTTCTCGCAGTAACTTTCCCCCGTTTCACCCCGCGAAGCAAAATATTCTTTGGAGTGTGTTCCATATCAATAAACTCAAGTACCTGTGTTTCATATCCCTGATCTTCCAGATATTTCGCTCTCAGGCCATCTGTCAGTAATGCTGCAAATCTTTCCCTCAATAAGCCATAATCCAGAATCGGAGACAGCAGTTCTACCGCCTGGCCAGCCATCATTGTATCTTCTGACACTGTCTCGCCCGGAGTTTTTTCCTTTTTCTGTCTTCGGAGATTCTGCTCAATCTGACCATTCAATTCATGCTGGCAGCATGGAACAGACAAAATTACTTTTGCTCCCCAGCCAACAGCCTTTGCAAGTGCATAATCTGTCGCTGTATCACATGCATGCAGTGTCACAACCATATCTACATGATCCACACCTTCATAGTCTGCAATATCTCCTTCAAGGAAGGTCAGTTTATCATAGCCATATTTCTCTGCCAGTTCACCACAATGGCGGATTACTTCTTTTTTCAGATCCAGTCCGATAATTCTTATATCATAACCTTTCAGTTCATGCAGATAATAATACATGGCAAATGTAAGATAAGATTTTCCACATCCGAAATCTATGATTGTCTGCTCTCTTCCCTGATCTAACTGTGGAAGAATATCTTCAATAAACTCCAGGAACCGGTTAATCTGTCGGAACTTGTCGAATCTTGTCCGTACGATTTTCCCTTCCTGAGTCATTACACCAAGATCCTGAAGAAATGGAACCGGAATTCCTTCTTCCAAAATATATTTCTTTTTTCGGTTATGAGAAAGTTCCGCGGCCTTCGCCTGCTGCTTTTTCTTCTTTCTCTGAATAGTTGCTTTTCCTTTCTTACTGATCAGCACATTACAGTCTTCATTTACTGTCTCAATCTGCATCTGGCGGAATTCTTCCATAACATCCGCAAGCATCTGCTCTGCCTCTTCCGGTTTCAGATTTTTATGAAATGCCTGTGTCTTTGTAAAAGATTCAAGCTGAAATACCAGTTCCCCCTTCTGCTCCAGCGGGCGGACTTTTATCTTTATGACTTCTTCTGCCGTACCGGTTTTCATTTTCCGATTACTGATCACAGCACGTATAAATTCTCTATTTAAAACTTCTTTCAGAAGCTGTTTGATTTCTTTCATCTATAATTACTCCATTCTGGCGGAATTTACTCTTTTCTTTTCAAGAGTCTCCGTCATCAGACTGTTTTTTAAATTTAATTAACACTCTTATTTTGCAGAATATCAAAAGATATGTCAAGCGGTATCCCCGCATATAAAAGATTTTAAAAAATTTTTAAATCCCTCGCTGCTCATCATTTATGGCATCTCACTCGTACGCCACCGGGCGTATCCTCATGGAACATTTTTATATATTAGAAGCACACACTTTCTTAATATATAAACAGCAGCATCTGACTTCTCGTTTTCAGATGCTGCTGCGTTTTAATGATAGCTCTTTTTTTCCCATTCTTCCTGTTCCAGAAGAAATCCTTTTTCCCGAAGCATTGCTTCTATCATATCCAGTGTCTCCTCACTGTCTGCTTCTACTTCATGATAATGATAGTCTGATGTTATATTTTTCAGCGGACTTGATTTTCCACTTTTAATATCATCAATGAACTCAGCAGCCTTCCGTCTGGAGGTGATATTTAATATTGCTTCCATGTGACCATAGACTCTGTGATTTACCATAACATTCTTCACACTGCCGCCAAGATCTACAATCGAATACAGTTCTTCCTCGAGCTGATCATCTGTATGCTTCACTTTAAAGATTCTGCTCACTGCATGTTCTTCATTTAAAATGTAACCTCTGTTTGTAGAGATGATCTCGTGTCCCGCTGCGCGAATCAATGCAATATCCTGAACGATCACCTGTCTGCTCACGTCAAAACTTGCAGCCAGTGCTTTTCCTGATACCGGCACGTCACTGTTCCTTATCTGATTTACAATGGCAGTTCTTCTTTCTGGTCCTGTCATCATGCCTCTCCCTTTCTGTTTACCATATCTGTTCAATATTATATAGCATGAAGGTTTTTCATGGAAATGTCAAGTATTGGTGCTGAATGTGTCAGTGCTCCACTGGAAATATAATCTACTCCGAGTGCTGTCAGTCTTCCGATGTTTTCTTTTGTCACATTTCCTGAGCATTCTGTCTCTGCCCTTCCATTAATGATCTGAATAGCTTCGCTCATTTCCTCCGGTGACATATTATCCAGCATGATAATATCTGCACCAGCCTCCACTGCTTCTTTTACCATATCAAGATTTTCTACTTCAATCTCAATCTTTCGGACAAATGGTGCATACTCTTTTGCCATCTTCACTGCCTGTGCCACTCCACCTGCTGCTCCGATGTGGTTGTCTTTTAATAATACTCCATCAGACAGATTGTATCTATGATTGTAACCACCTCCAACGCGCACTGCATATTTCTCAAAGATACGCATGTTTGGAGTTGTCTTTCTTGTATCAAGAAGCTTTGTCTTGCTTCCTGCCAGAAGTGCTGCTACAGAATGTGTGTAAGTTGCGATTCCGCTCATTCTCTGCAAATAATTCAGAGCCACTCTCTCTCCTGAAAGAAGTACACGAATATCTCCTGTTACTTTTCCCATCAACTGACCCGTTTTTACCTCGTCTCCATCTTTACAGTAAAATTCTACTTCTGTCTTCTCGTCCAGAAGTTCAAATACTCTGCGGTATACATCCAGTCCGGCGATAACTCCGTCCTGTTTGCAGATCAGTTCTACTTCGCCTTTCTGATATTCTTTCATTACCGCATTGGTTGTAACATCTTCACTTGAAATATCTTCTTTCAAAGCTTCTAAGATCAGGTGATCCACCTGAAGTGTCATTGTAATATTATTCATCCGATTCTCCATTCTGCTGCATCAAAATAATCTGAGGCAGCTGCTTTCTCTTTTATGCCAATGGCATCATGTCTATATTAAAGTCTGTCTTTCAAAATTTTCAATAACCGTTACAAATTTTATTCTTTATCAGTCTGTCACTGTTCACAAAACATCTGCAAACAGCCCGCTATTACGCACGTTTTTTCTCGTTATTCTCGTCCTCTTCATAAAGAAGATCTGACTCATACTGGTTCTGTTCTCCCGAGATCTTCTTTGCTGCACGTTTGGCAAACACCAGACTTTCCAAAAGAGAGTTGCTTGCCAGTCTATTGGCACCGTGTACACCATTGCAGCTTGTCTCTCCTACTGCAAATAATCTGTTCATAGATGTTTTACTGTCTGAATCTACCCAGACACCACCCATAAAGTAATGCTGTGCCGGTACAACCGGGATGCATTCTTTTGTCACATCATATCCTTCTTCCAGACAATGCTGACAAATATTCGGGAAATGATTCAGGATTGTCTCTTTATCAATATTTTCCATGGACAGCCATACATGGTCTGTCCCTTCTTTTTCCATTTCTTCACGAATCGCTTTTGTCACCACATCTCTCGGAAGAAGTTCATTTACAAAACGCTCTTTTTTATTATTCAAAAGAATTGCGCCCTCACCACGGACAGATTCAGAAATCAGAAATCTTCTGCCCGGTTTCTTAGAATACAAGGTAGTCGGATGAATCTGTACATAATCCAGATGCTCCAGACGGATGCCATGTTTCTCTGAAATTGTCAGCGCATCTCCTGTCAGATGAGGAAAATTGGTAGAATGTTGATAGCGTCCGCCAATACCGCCACTTGCCCAGATTGTATACTCTGCCCGAATCTCCAATGGATTTCCATCTTTATCCTCTGCCAGAATTCCTTTGCACTCTCCATCTTCTTCAATGATATCTGTCATGGTTGTATATTCATAAATTGTAACATTCTCAAGCTTCTTTACCTGTTCCAGGAGTTTGCTCGTGATTTCTTTTCCTGTAACATCTTCATGAAACAGAATTCTTGGTCTGGAGTGTGCACCTTCTCTTGTAAATGCATACACATCCTGGATCTGGTTCTCACCTTTCTCCTGCTTTGTGTCCCCGTCCTCTACCTTTTGGAAATCAACCCCATATCCAATCAGGTCACGAATAATTTCACGGGAACTATTGATCATAATATCCACCGACTGTTTCCTGTTTTCATAATGACCTGCTTTCATTGTATCTTCAAAATAGCTGTCATAATCATCTTTGTCATGCAGCATGCAGATTCCTCCCTGTGCAAGGAATGAATCACTGCTTTCCAAATCTGATTTTGTGATCATAATAATCTTTTTATCTTCTGGAAGATTCAGTGCACTGAAAAGACCTCCCACGCCTGTTCCTACAATTACAACATCTGCTTCCATTTTCATACTCTTCTCCATTCTGCTGCCTTTTTATTTTTTCACAGCAGCATTTCACTTTTAATTTATTTTGCCAGCTCCAGCATTCTTTCCAGAGGTTTCTTGGATTCCTCTCTGAGTGCATCGTCTACGAATACTTCATTCTCACCGGTTTTCAATACATTCAGTACTTTTTCAAGTGTTACTTTCTTCATATTTCTGCACACTGGAAGTGTCTCTGTGAAATAGAATTTTTTCTCCGGATATCTCTTCTGCAGTTCATAAAGGACTCCGCTTTCTGTACAGATGATCAATTCCTGTGCATCTGTCTCTCCTGCATGGTTGATAATTCCTGATGTGCTTCCGATATAATCGGACAGTTCCAGAACTGCCGGTGGACATTCCGGATGAGTTAATACCTCTGCATTTGGATGTGCTGCTTTTGCTTGTTTGATTTCTTCTACTTCCATATATTCATGAACAATACAGAATCCTTCATTGTAAATAAAGTTCTTCTCCGGAACCAGGCCTGCGATATAATGTGCCAGGTTACGATCCGGGATAAAGAAAATATTTTTATTCGGAAGTGCCTTTACAATCTTTACTGCATTGGCAGATGTTACACAAACATCTGAATGACGTTTTAACTCGGCTGTTGAATTGATGTAACAGACAACTGCAAGGTCATCATACTGCTCACGGATTTTCTCAATTGTTTCCGGAGAAGCCATATGTGCCATCGGGCAATCTGCTGCCATATCCGGCATCAGTACTGTTTTGTCCGGATTCAGGATCTTCGCGCTTTCTCCCATGAAAGATACTCCACAGAATACAATTGTCTTTTCTTTCAGTCCTACCGCAACTTTACTCAGGTAGAAGGAATCTCCTATGTAATCTGCAATTTCCTGTACTTCTGGTCTTACATAATAATGTGCCAGAATTACTGCATTTTTTTCTTTCTTTAACTGTTCTATCTCTTCTCTGATTGTCATATCTGCACCTCTTTATTTTCTTGTTTTTCTTCCTGCTCTTTGTCAGTGTTCATAATCATCTGCACTTTAGTAAAATTAAAATATCCATCTTCCATGATGTGTAATGCAGTGACTGGTAATTAATATATGTGTAAACTATATCCCGTTTACAGCAACTTTACTCATGGTGCTTATTATAGCACTGTACTTTACAGGTGACAAGACACATGTTTTTACAAAAAATTAACAAGAGGAATCAGAATTTTGTGAGTTTTTTCACTGTACATTTCTGATTCCTCTTGTTTTATTTATTTTCTGTTATCACTTCTTTTGTCCAAAATACATCTTATTTAAGTATTTTCTTTATCTTTTCCAAGAATTTCTGTTACAATTCCCTTACTACATCCTGTAAGAAGCGCAATCTCTTCCGGAGTTTTCTGCAAATGATACATATGCATTATAATTTCCTGAATTCCTTGCTGTACTCCTCGCCTTTCCGCACTCAACATCTGCGTATTATAATCTTTAATCACCTTTTCTAATCTTCCACATACACCGCCCGTGTACGCTCTCCATCCTCAATCAACTCTACATTTGGGAAGCTTTGAATATACTGTTTGAACTGAGAGAATCCATAATCTCTTACTTTAAAGTCCCCAAACTGAATTCTGATTCGATTACCAAGAGTACCAAGCGAAATTCCCTGTTTTCCTGTCATCTGAATCTGCTGGATAATGTACTCTTCCAACATCTCTTTCTTGCTCTTGTCTTCATACAGAGTCACAGAAACTTTTGTTCCCTCCTGAATCAGTTTCAACTTCGGCAGTGCTTCAAGGAATTTTGAAAGCAGGCTGTATCCGTAACGACGCACATCAAAATCCGGATAAAGTTTTACCAGACGGCTTCCAACTTCTCCAAGCCCGGTTTCTCTGTCGTTATTCTGATTTTCTGTAATAATCTTAACAACTGCTTCCTCAATTTTTTCCTTTGATACTTTCTCAATCTTTTCTTTCGAACCTTTTCCATTCTGTGAGGAAGATAAAGAACCTGAATTCTTTTTCTGGTTTCGTCCAAATATGTGTGGATGATGAGGCTTTCCTTCATTCTCATCCTTATCCATCGTATTATCTTCCAGAAGTACCTCAAGAACTGTAAAAATATCACACGCTTTTCTGAATGGTAACGGTGTCTTATCTTCCCCCATACCAATCACCATCTTGCCACTCTCTCTGAGGCGGCTTGCAAGTTTTGTGAAATCACTGTCACTGGATACAAGGCAAAATCCTTCCAACTCACTTGTATAGAGCATGTCCATCGCATCAATAATCATGGCTGAATCCGTAGAATTCTTTCCATGCGTATAACTGAACTGTTGAATCGGAGTAATAGAATTCTGAAGAAGTTCTTCCTTCCAGCTTGCATTATTTGTCTTTGTCCAGTCTCCGTAGATTCGCTTATAAGTTACATTTCCATATTTAGACAGTTCATCTAAAATTGGCTTAATATATTTTGCAGATACATTATCCGCATCAATTAAGAGTGCGAAACGGTCTTCCATGTCTTATACTCCTCTCCGGCAAGATTCTTCCATGTGAATACACCGTTTTCATAGATCATATAACTGTGTTCAGAATTCTCTTTTGGAATAGACACAGAACCTGGATTCAGATACTGATAAGTGCCTCCGTTCATATCTAAAATCTCCTCACATGCCGGAATATGTGTATGTCCATTCAGTAAAATATCTCCATCTTTCAACATTGGAAGATTCTTCGGATTGTACACATGTCCATGTGTCGCAAATATTGTAACCTCACTATTCTCTTCTGCTGGATCTCCTGCCAGATTCAGATAGCAGTAATCTGCCAGAATCGGAAATTCTAACACCATCTGGTCTACCTCTGTATCGCAGTTTCCTCTCACGCAAAGAAGTTCTTTTTTCATCGGATTGAGCATCGCAATTACCTTTTTCGGTGCATACCCTTCCGGCAGATCATTTCTCGGTCCGTGATAAAGAATATCTCCCAATAATAATAATTTATCTGCTCCTTCTCTCTTATATGCCTCTAACATCTGCTCACAGTAAAGTGCTGATCCGTGAATGTCTGATGCAATCATTAATTTCATTTCTTATTTCCTCCTACTAGTTATAAACTATTTTTCAGCTTTCATAAAAAGTTATCCCGCTCTTTTGACCGGTGACTTCCGATTTCCACTGATTTTCACTGCCCTCAATCTTATCAATCAGAAGTCTCAGCAGATATTCCATATTTTACTCCTCAACCTGCAACTGATCATACTCCACTCTTTCAAATTCCTGAATAGAAATATGTTTCTTGTTTGGATTTGCATATACAAATGTTTTATCTACATTTTCCAGATAGTTCTGGATCTTGTCATTTGTTGCACTGATGATCGCCTGGAAGCCAAGACCACGGATCAGTGAAATACAACTTGCCACTTTCTCTGCATCCATCTTGGAAAATGCCTCATCCAGCACAACAAGACGAATCGTAGATGGTCTTCGGATCTTTGGCGCAAGATTGATTCTGTATACCTGTGCAAAACTTGCCAGCAGTGCGATATACAATGGGTTCTGTCCCTCACCACCGGAGTTCTTCTTGATCATCTTACTCAGTCCGATCCTCATATCTTTCTCGCCATGAATGATCTGCTGCATATCAAAGGACAGATAAGTACGGTAATCCGCATATTTCTCCATGTTTTTCTTTGCTTCTTCCTGTTCCTCCCGCGTCGCATCCTCTGGCAGAATGAAAAGATCAATGAGTTCATTCATCATATCCCCATACTCTTCTTCATGCTCCATGGTAAACAGATTCATCTGATTATCCATCGACTGAGATAACTGAGACGGGTCAATGCTCAATGCATCATCCATGAACATTTTATAATATTTTCCATCCGGTCCTTTATTCTTTGTAATTACAAACTGATATTTGTCCTTACCAAAATCAAGCTTACTGATAATGCGGTTCAGCTCATCCTTCCTCTGATATGCTTCACGGATCGCACTTCTGATTTTGAAAACAAAGTCATCCTTGAAATGTTCTACTGCTGACTTCGCCTGTTCTTTTGCTGCCAGTTTGAAGTCTTCCAGTTCATCACACTGCAATTCATTTAACAGCTTATCATACGGTGTGTTTTCATGAATCGTTGCTGAAAATGAACGATTCGGATAAAGCTTAAGATAGATAGTTCTTCTGTCCACCAGCTTATCATACGCCTGCGTTTTTTCATTTTCTAATGGAAGTCTGTCCGCAGTTCTCTTCTGCTTTAAGCGCTCATAATTAGAAGATCTTGTAGACTCCATATAACGGAGGAATTCCAGCTCTCTGTTGTCTTCTCTGACAAAAACTCTTTCCTTTTCCTTCAGTTCTTCACTGATGTTCAGATAAAGTTTCTGATCACGTTCTATATTCTCCTGATTCTTCCAGATCTTCTTCTTCAGATCTTCGATTTCATTCTTTAAAACGTCCTGTTTCTGAGCGAGCTCTTTTTTCTTCTCTTCCCAAACAGATACAGATTCTTCCTGAAGTTTCTTCATCTCCTCCTGAAGCTGGGTCTTCTGACGTTCTTTCTTCTGAATCTCTTCAATCTCTTTCTTCCATGTCAAATACTCTTCCACCGGCTGTGACAGATATTCCAGTTCAAGTACTTTCTGAATCTGCTCTTTCACCGCCTGCAACGGCATTCTTTCTTTCTGAAGATCATCGCACTGTTTCTCCAGCTGACGGATTCTCTGCTGCATACTTCTCTCACCAATATAGGCACGTCTTGTATAACTTTCCGGATTGATATGCTGCAGACGGTATCCCTGATACAGCATACAGTCTGCTGTAATTCCAATCGTCTGCTGTCTTAGTTCTTCAATATCTTCACACTTGATTACATTTCCAAGGAAGAAATCAATATAAGCTCTGACATAGTCTTCCTTTGCCAGTACTTCTTCTGCCAGTGATCCGGCTTTCGCCTTCTTATCACTCTGCAGTACTTTCTCTGTATCGAGAACGGCTGCGCGGAAGAATTTCTTCTTGTCCATTCCCTGATAAATTTCCAGTGCATCTTTTACATACTTCGGCTCCACAACAAGAAGAAGCTTATTATTACCCATGTAACCTTCTACTGCATTGTGCCATTTCTCGTCTTTAATATCCAGAAGATCTGCCAGAATCTGTACCGGAACCAGTTTACCACAACGCTCCTGCAGACGGGTACGCAGTTCATATTTTGCTTCTTCCACTTCAGACGGATATGCTTTACGCCCCTGCTTCAGTTCCTTTAATTCTTCGCGGGCATTCTTCTCTTCCTTCTTAATAGAACGAAGTTTTGTCTCTGTATCTTTCAGGTCATCACTCAGCTCTTCCCGTAATTCAGAAAGACTTTCCTTCAGGCGCTCCAGAACTTCTTCCTCGATCGAACCTTTTTCAAATTTTTCAATATCCCAGATGGTCTGATTCGGTGTTACTTCTTCATCTTTCCAGGCTTTCAGTGCCACAGATGTTCTCTGCCATTTTGCACGGCTGACCTGCAGATGTTCCAGCACTTCATTGACATTTTCCAGTTCTTTTTCAAACGCAGAATAACCACTGTTCGCAATTCGCAGAAGAATCTCTTCGTACTGCTGCTGTACATCTGCCTGTTTTCCTTCCAGTTCTACTTTGGACTGTTCCTGCTGTGCCAGCTCCCGTCCGCTCAGTTCTGCCTTGTCCTGCAATTCCTGAAGTTTTCCCTGCATCTGAAGAATTTCAAGTTTGCTGATCTGATAATCACAGTTTTCCACCTCAGCCATCTTCTTCTGATATTCTTCATACTGCTGCTGAATCTCTTTCAGATAGCTGATTTCCTTAGAAGTTTCTTCAATCTTGCTTCTCATTCTGCCATATTGCATAACACTTTCCTGAAGATCTTCAATATGAATATCCTGCTCCATGCAAATATATTCCTTCACGAAATCTTCCAGTTTGATGTTCATCTTGAACGGAATCGCACGTTTGAACAGTCTTGGGAATTTTTCCACATCCAGACCACCGAGATAAATGTCATAGAGCTGTTTTCTGAAACGTTCATTGCTCGGTCCGCAATAATAGTCTGTCTGTGCAAAATTTCTCTGCAGATATTCTCTTATCTCAATCGTAGTAAGACAGCGCTTGTCCGCACGATAATCATTTTCCAGAAGTCCGCCTTTATGCCAGAAGAATAGTCTGCTGATCTCATTTGTCGCTGTCTCCACGTCAAACACAACACCGACACACTGCTTCTGTCTACTTTCTGTCTCTGTAAATTCCAGTACGATCGTACTAGAGAAATTTTTATTTCTCAGATACTGTGACTCATTGTTTTCCCCGATATTTACCATTCCTCGCAGGTATTCGATCAGAGAACGGTCTGAATCATCAGCCGCCGCTTTATTAAAGAAACCTCTGCCGTCTGTATTCGCATACAGAACAATCTGCATGGCATCGATCACAGTGGATTTTCCACTGCCGGAATGCCCTGTAAAGAAGTTGATTCCTTCGTTGAAGCTTAATATTTTTCTGTCAATATAATGCCAGTTATTCAGGCATATCTTCGATAGTGCCTTGAACTGCTGTTTCGTCTCCACTGTATTCCTCCTCACTGAATGTATTCAAAAGTTCTCTGACGTCATCTCCCACAAGTACTGTGTTGATACATGGATAGATGACCATTCTTGTCGTCTCGTCCAGTTCTTCCAGTACATCCAGTGGTTCCAGAACCTGATATTTTTTCAATAATGCAATCGTCCGGCGCATCTCCGTCAAAGATGGGATTCCACGCAGTACATGAAATTCTCCGGCCTTTCCGTTGATCATTCCCAGTGTCACCACTACATGGTTACTGGAAGAAACGGATGCCATCTGTTCATCATAGAGTATTTTCAACACCAACACATAGATCGTTGCCAGTCTGGATAATTTTTCTCCCCATAACGCTTCTTCCTGAATGTAAATCAATCCCATATGTGCGTTCTGGCGAAGCCGGATTCCCGCCACCTGAAAATATTCTTTCAAAAATCCAATGTGCCTGTCCGCAAATTTATATTCTGCCGTCGAAACCATACGCCCTGTCCGGCGGTCATACTTTTTCTCCAAAAGAAATGTCTGTCTGAAGAGCATCTGGATGATCTCTTGCATCTCATCCTTTTCCTCATCATTCAGTACATCATAGTATTCTATCATGTAAGCCTCCTTCTATTTACGTTACTGTTCACAGCATAGCTGCAAACAGTAACCTATCTGCTCCGCTGCATAAATTTCAGATCCGGATACACATACTTTCCATTTTCCACTAATTCTTCCGTCTCATTCACAGCCGCATATTTACTGTTTCTACGGGTACTGTAATCATAGGCCAGAATCAGTTTTTCAAAATCTTCTTCGTTCATATCTTTGATTTCTCTCGCACTCATCACATCGTCTTTCATATGAGACTGAATGAAATCTTCAATCTGCGCTTTACTGTAACGCACCTGAATCCGGTTCATCTTCAGTACTTCTTCCCGGTCAAGATCTTTTGTTTCATCCTCCGGTTCCATTTGACTGATAAAATCTTTTCTGCTTTTCCTTCTCTTATACAGAGATTTTTCAGACAGAATTTCCAGATAGGACAGATTCATCTTACCTGCTGCCGACCGCAGCATCTCATCCTGTGTTTCGCCTTCCTCTGCCGCGATCTTATTCAATAACTGAACAACCAGACCTTTCGTATCTGTCTCTCCGCTGAGCAGATAATTAAGTCTTGTAACCGTTGCACGAACGTACTTCGTATGCTCTTTGTCCATATTTGTAATTCGATGTTCAATATCATCAAATCCTCTTTCGATCAACTCCAGCAGCTCCAGAACATCTTCTTTTTCCTCTCCCGAAGCTTTGGACTTCGCTCGGATTCGTTCAATCCATTCATCGTCTTCCCGCATCTCATGAAGACATTTCTTGATATCCATTTTATAAATATAAAAGTTATCTGACGTCTTAAGAATGTGATATTTCTTTCGTACCACTTCTTCCACATAACCTTCCAGATGCTCTTTCAGAAGTTCTCCATACGTCTTCTTATCCAGCAGACGTTCAAAGAACTTATCCATATTATGCAGCATATCCTGCAATGCTTTATTCAGCTTTCTTGTATTTATAAGCGCTGTCCGGAGCATGCTCAGATTCACTCTCGGATCATTTCTGAAAGAATATAATGTGGCATAGACATTCTGAATATAAACATCTGTCTCTTCAATTTCGTCCGAAGACATTCTTGCAAATGCTCCAATAAAAATGGCCGCATAATCTGGGATTACAATGTTTGTCGTCAGCTCTGTGTAATCTTCGATTTTCTTCAGCCACCCTGTCCGTATCAGCCAGTTCAGAATACGGGATGCCGGCGTCTCCAGAAGATCAAATTCTGTCTCTGATTCTTCCCGTTCCAGCTGAATCCGCTTCTGTGCATTCTGGTCACTCAGCACCTGCAGACAGAGTTCTTTCGTCAGGAAATAATTACTGTATTCATACTCCTGATTAATACATAATAACGAATCAATATATATGTCCCGGTTCACCGACCGGAATAAACTCCAGAACGTATCCGGAATTTCCAAACGTAACTGCATTTTCTCTCCTTGTTTCTTCTTGCATTTTGTAAAATGTACCGTAAATAAATGTTTAGATACAAAAAGAAAAAGCAATGTCCCATTTGTTCTGATCATTGCTGTTCACAGCATAACTGTGCTGTAAAGCAACGTATCTCACCGACACTGCCTTTTATCAAACATTCGTTCACTTTGTGCCTGTGGATATTATACCACAGGCATTCGCACTGAGAAACCCCTGATGGCGAACTTGATTTATTCATTTTTCTTACTTAATTACTGTTCACAGCATAGTTGCAAATAGTAACGTATCCTCCGTACTTATCCATTTAATTTAGACCATCTTTTGTGATCAACGATCCATCACTTTACAATACACTATCGCCACCCCAGTACTCACCAGTGTTGCCAGAATCCCCAGTCCTACAATCCCTGCCGGATTCACACTGCCATACTTGCTCCGATAAGCAATCACATTCACCGAGATCAACTGAAGTGAAGAAATATTGATGATCAGAAATGTGCACATCTCATTTCCCGCCACGCCTTTTTTTCTCACCGGTCCTGGCAGTTTTCCGCTTCTTCTCTCATCCTCCAGCTTCT
>OLNW01000634.1_pt1 | contig 40204 bp, 58 predicted proteins | sample 1672121 | NCBI WGS metagenome assembly OLNW01 (sample SAMEA3136648, study PRJEB25190) | human gut metagenome
CCGGCCATACCAATAAGGAACTCCACAAGCGTCACCAATAGTAAGCACATATGAATCATAAGGAACAGAATACAGATTTTTAATTTCCTGCCATTGATTGCGATATTGTTCATTCTCTAGCTTAGGAGTATAGCCGTTCGGCTTAAAGCCCGCCTCAACACGCCAATCAAATATAACCTGTGTGTCTCCGATCCAAAAGATATTATTAAAAACCGAGTTATTATCTTTATGGGAATATTTGATAAGCGTTGTCCTTTCCAATAATTCAGAAGAAGAAGACACGCAGAAAGGTTCGGAAAGGATACCATTTACATTAACCTTATAATCACTGTCAGGCAATCCGGTCAATACGGCATAATGCATCACAACCTCAGAATTCTGGTTGTATGTCGAAAGACTAATACTGGTGGAAGTATCGTTGATTAAATCGATAAGCGTGGCTGATACGCTCTCGCCTACATTAGCAAATATCTGCAAGTGAATATTGTCACCTGTATAAAACTTCTGTATATAATCTACTTCAATCCCAAACTTGTCCTTTATTGGGTTAAAGAACAACGGGCAAACGTCGCCAATCCTAACCATGTCCTTACGTCCTTTTTTGAGAAGCAGGCTCCTTCACCTGCATATTGCAAATATACTAATTTAATCTTGATATACAATCGTACAACCGCTATTCGATACTTTTTATTATTAAAGTGTACTTAACAGCTTCCGATTTTCCATAATTGAAATCAGACTTACTTATATAACCTTTATAAACCTCTCCATGGTGAGTTAGAGAGATGTAGCCTTTTAAGTCTACAGGAACATCAACATCACCGGTTTCCACGCTGACTTCACCTATTGTAAAGTCTGATTCATTTATAGGGATATCCTCAGTTTCAGCAACACCATTAATAACAATATCACTATTACCATTGGACGATGCGAATGCAAGTAAAGAGGCACTTACACCTATATATTTTTTATTCGCCTCAATCATAAATCTTGGTGCATACATCACATTAAACATACTCTCAGGAGATATAACTCCTGTTATCGAATAGTTTCCACCTCTAATCAATTTATATTCCCCTCCGCTAACCGATGCTCCTACAAAGAATATATCATTATCACTATCACTATCCGTTGTATCCTCTCCTCGTTTGGCTGCAAGGAATTCAATGCCATAAGCATCAGCACGATAAGGGCTTATGAGGTCCAATACGTTATCCGTAAGTGTGTGACCGGTAGTATATTCATTCGTAAAACGAAACTCATCCCTACCATTAACACTATCATAATCCTGCTTATCGTATCCGGCCTTTACATTTGCATAGATAAGTGATGCATTCACCGAATAGGTAAAATCATTCCATTGATCCGCCAGGTCTTTGATCTCTACATCAGTGAATAAACTATCTCTATGAACAAAAGACACTTTATTGTCATTTATAACAGGAACAAAACCAAACTCGGCCTCCATCCATTTAGTAAACTTTGTATAGCTGGTATATATCTTTGCTTTTTCCAACCCACGGATACTTTCGGCTGCAACAATAAGAGAATTATCCAATCTACTATCAACTCCAGAAGCGATTTCGCAAGTTACTCCTTCCTTTTCACCATTGATCGACTTTAATAAACGATTTAAGAGAGATATTGGTCTAACGACGTCAATAGATATTGTCTCATCTCGTCCCATAAATGATATATTGATATATCTTGGATCTGCAACCGGATAAGCAAAATCAAATCTTGTGGCTCCTATTGCAGTTAAAACGAAAAATAACATATCACCATTTGCCATCTTTATGTCAATCCCTTCATCCGGTGTTTTCATAGCGAAATAATTATCATTTACAGGTATTACTACGCGTAATATATCTTTATAACTTGTACCATCATAATGACGTAAGATTACATTTGAAAGACCTCTACCACCAAAGGTTCTAACAACAAGGTCAAATTTTATATTTACCGTTGTGAAAGTCCGTAAACATTTCAAGAAAAAGGCAGCAGGCGGTGTAGTATCAGAGTATGGTATATTATTGTTTTGCTCTTCATCATATACTTCTACTACATTCTTATTCTGTATATCCGGCGTTACAATATAAAGGGGAAGACTGCTGCTATAATCTTCTGAGTTTTGAGGAACATCTACATATGTATGCATTACCACTTCACTTTCGACTTCATTCTCGCCTGTAATTGTATAATTAACCTGATTATGCATTTGCAAACGATCATATAACAATCTCTTTTCTTCCTTTAATTCACCAACCGGATATTCATACTGCGTTCCCTTATTCGCCTTGATAAGAGCCGCCAAGCTATCATCAACTGCGTTAATACTGATTATGCTCCCATCGTCACTGAATGTAGAAAAATCAAGCGCACAACGGAACCGCTCATTCCAAGTCCATGAGTTATTGCGCGTATAAAATACAATGGATGCAGACGCATCTATATAAGCTTTCCTGTATTCTCCCTTCAGTAGAGAATACCCCGACCCGGCAAACTGAAACTTCGTGGAGAAGGATCTAATCACACCGTCATAATTATCACGCTTAAAAGACAATTTCACATCGTCCCAATTGGACAGATCATCGGTTACATCATAAGCATAGCCACCGACCAATAACTCACATTTATACATACTATTTCTTTTTAAGTGAACGCAACATTGCCTGTGTCTCTTCGCATACCTTCTTTACCATATAGGCATATTCCTTTGCAGAAAGCTTGTGTATGTCGATGTGCATTTTAAAATGCTCCATCAACATAATTCTCTCCCTAGTAAAGTAGTCTTTACTCATTGCCGGCTTAAGCTCTTCCGGCCGGCTATCCCTTAGTTTCTCAAGCCTATATTGAGATGTGGACAAAATAGAAGCTACACGTTGGCGAATTCTAGCCTTATCCTTGGCGGGTATCTTAAATCCGAATCTTACAAGCGTCTTACTTACTTGTTCGAACTTGCCTTCCGAAATGAGATATTCACAAACCCTCATACACTCTATTTTAAGTTCACAGTTGAGCATTTCATTCTGCTTTGTTATTTCCGCTATCGCAGAACGCCCTCCTACTATTTCTGAGTATTCGGCAAGCAAGCGTTCGGCAATTGCTATTGTATCAGCCTCAGCAAGCTCGCCATCGGAAACTTTAGTCAGATTTCCCATGAACACTTCTATAAAGCGAGACATGGGGATTTTATCTAAATCGTCGTATATCATGATTAAGCATTTATTTATAGTTATATCTTGTAACATTAATCATCTTAAGAATTTCTTTCCTACCAATCCCTGTTATTCTCCGGTGGTAGATTATTCTGCCATTATCAAGACATTCTTGTTTAATATCAAACCACCCCAATTCTGAATATTTTGTATATGGAACCCAAGTTTGGTTAACTTTATACTGAATGCCTAAGACCTTCAATTTATTATTCAACTCAATGGCAGACTTTAGACCTAATTCCTTAGCTATTTCCGTACAAGTGTATGTCTTATTTACATGAGTAAGTATTGCTACCTGCTTTTCTGCCTCAACACGAGCTGAACGCTCTTCTTTCAACTTCGTAAGCAATTCAATTCCAAAATCCGGATTATTTAGAATTTGGTCAATCACATTGTCAGTGGCATATATGCCATGTTTACGGATAGAAGGTAATACCTCATCGCACACCCAATCTTGAAACTTTTCGGCATCAGGGAGATTACTTCTCATTATCAAACGAAACACATCCTTTTCTGGAATGTATATCATATTAGTGCCTCCAATACCATTAGCATGTTCGTGATACACGATTTCGCCTGATTTACAATGCCTTGAAATAGCATCAGATGTATTAGAATATCCTAATGATGTTGCTACATCCTTTGCACAAAATAAAGGCTCACCACTTTCGCTCATAGTAATTCGGACTTCTCCGAACTGCTCATTTTTAAAAATATGTATGTCTTTCATAACTTCGTTCTGCGCTCCTTCACGCAGTGTTTTAAATTAAAAGAAATGAAAGCCACCAAAGTGTCGCACGGTCCTGATGGCTTTCGGTAAATTAATTCGCCAATTAATTACCTTAGATTGTCCGATGGAGATAATCAAGCTCTCTTTGAACCGCCTCCTTCCTACGGGCCTTACTTAACTTGCGTACTTCATCTGTTAATATGCGGATCTCCTTTCTTAATTCAAGAGCACCGGTATCTACATTTACTGTGAAGGGAATGCCTTCGCGTTCTGCGTCCTGTGCCATCGCTCCCAAGTCCGATCTAAGAAGTGGACGAACAGAGATGTATTGCTCCAAATCAGGAACGACCGCTGCACCTTTAGGCAAGTCTACCAATGTAGGTATGGAAGGAGTGGCAAAGAGGCCCTTATTCGTTAAGATACCCTCTCGCCTACCCCCATCACCTACGATGGCTAAACCTCCGGGATGGTTGTCGGTTCCTTTGGCGTATTTGGGGATGGGCTGGGCAGCAATAATGGCTGTTTGTGCGGCTCCCATAACTCCTACTATGGCAGCAAGAACAAAATTTGGCAAAGCTTTAGTTACGGCAAGAGAAGTGGCAATAATTGATTGAACTATACTGTTGGCTTTCTCCCACTTAGCACTCTTCTCCTGCATCTGGGCTTTTTGCTTTTCCAATTCTTTCTCTTTGCGGGCTGTCCGTTCTTCAGCAGCACGCTTTCTGGCTTCCGCCTCCTCAGCTGAGATTGCACCTAATGTCTCTAAGTTTTCAATCTGCTCAATTTCTTTATCATGTGATTCTTGCAATGCTTCCTGTTCCTCTTCTATCCTTTCTATCCTGGAATCATACATATTACTCATGATCTCAGATACACCTTTTGATATGTTAGAAAAAGAATCCAGAATCAACTTAGCTCGATCTTCAGAGCTCATTTGATTCCACATCTTCTTAAACATATCAACTATGCTTGTAGTGGAACTATCAGCACTGGATACCATTTTGGATAGAGTTTCATTAAACACACTGAAAACGTCTGCCCATCCCCCCATAGTCTCGTCCGCAACTTCTTGCATATTGCGTAACGCAGAAATGAAGCCTTCAGACCATTGCTTTGTCTTCTCTCCATCTTCCGGATTAGCAAGAGAAACTGCTTCCAATTGAGCACGCAGATTATCTATCCGAATCTGTATTTTCTTAATCTCAGCCTCTGGAAGAACTCCTTGCGCGGCAACCAATTCAGCCTGAGCTTCAGCCAGCATTAACTCCAGCCTCAGCTTTGCAGCATCTCTCTGAATATTATATAAACCTTGCTGATATTCCTTTTCGTTTATCTCTCCTCTTTTATAGGCTTTCTCCAGAGCGTTAAGGCGCTGCTGGTTATTTATTTCTAATTGGGAAAGCTGCATCTCATTCTCTTGAGATAAGAGCTTTATTCGATCCTGAACATTGTTCTTTAGAATATCTTTAAATTTCTTATCATACAGTTCATTAACTTGCGCTTCATCCTCTCCCCTTTTTCGTGCCTCAGATATAGCAACTTCCCTCAATACTTCATTGAGCTGTAATTGCTTCTCCAACCTCAAATCAAGTTCCTGTTGGGAATTTCCTTCTATTATTTCAAGATCCCTCTTTAACCGGGATTGTTCCAACTGAGTATCATATTTCAAGTTGATATCCTCAATCTCTTTAGCTTCCAGTTGAGCATAGGTTTTCCTTAATTCAAGTTCCTTTTCCGATTCACCTTTAATAATGGATGCACGCTCTTGATATTTCGCCTTTACCTGTTCTATTTCTGAAATACGTTCAGCATCTATTGTCTTAGCCCTGGCCATAGCCAAAAGGTTATCTATCTTTTTTATATAATCCGCATACTTCTCTCTTTCTTTGGTAATTTGCTTGATTGTCTTTGTCTGATACACCATTAATTCCTCATCAGCTTTTTTTATGTCATTATTAGCCTTTAAGTAGGAATCAACGATACCTCTTGCCTCATCTTCAGACATTTTGCCTCTAATGGCAAATACCTTCTTCAACATGGTATCATAGTCATCTTCGGCCTTAGAGGAAGCATCCAGCGTTTTCTTTATATCTGAACGAATTGATTTTAAGGCGGTATCGGCACTGGTTTTCTGCTGTTGCCAGAAGTCAAAAGTACCTTCCTCTGGAACGTTGAATAATTTACTTATATCTAAAGAGGAGGTCAACTCTTTGTTTTTTCGATCTATAGCATCAATACCCTTTGCGTACTTATTTAATTCTTTATTAGTCTCTTCTATTTCATCATTTAAAATCTCAATTCTTCGTTTTTCTGAGTTAGTTAAATCTTCTGGATTTTCAACCCTTTCTTCTTTTTCTAATATTTCCTTTCTTCTTTGATAATTATCTGTCAATAAGCTATTATATTTACTTTGATATTCCAAACGCAGTCTTTCGTTCTCCGTAATCTTCTCCGAAATGGCTCTTGCTTGAGCCGTAGCAATAACTTGCTCTTTCAAATTTTTATAAGCTATATTAAGAGCATTGATGTTAACCCCTTCCTGCGTCAGCACGTTTGAGTATTCAGGGAATGTCTTTATCCATTGATTGCCAAGTGCAGCTAATTCCTTCCGGCTCAATGTTGTGTCACTTAATTTTTTATACAATATATCCAACTGAGCAATTTCTTTAGCACTATCAGAAATACCCTTTCTGCGAGCCTCAGCAAGATCTACCTCTGCCCTTGTCAATCTTATCGTTGCAGACTCTGCGTTGAACAGGCTACCAATCCATTCTATAATATCCTTACCATACATAGAAAGAACTGTAATGGCCAAAACTAATGCGGTTTGCCAACTGAATATCGAAGATACGACTTGCTTCCATACTGGAATACTAGAAATACCCGCTTTCTTAAATTCTTCATATTGGATTTTCGCCTTCTTTATTTCATCAGCAAGTATAGGAAGATTGTTGGATATAGCCAAGAAGAAAGTATTCCAGCCAATAGCTAAAGATGGCAATTCTCTTCCTATCTGTTGTACTGACACCTGTAATCCATTCCAATGAGAAGCATAGTTACCAACATTTCGTTGGTAGTTTCCCATTTGGGCATCAATGGACTTTAATTGGGTCTTGAGCTTGTCTATATCCTTAAGTAAGTTTACACCAAACTCACTATTACGATCAGTTTCAGATAGATCCTTAAATCTTTTCTCCAAGACCAGGAGAGACGCATTCATCTCATTGTAGCTACCGGTTAGAGATATTGCAACCATTGCATGATTCTTTAACCTGTTCGAATATGCCTGGTTCTGAGCTGATAATTCTCTTTCTGTTTGAAGAAGCTTTGTTTTCTGCTCAATATATTTTTGTTCGGTTACAATACCATTGTTATAGTCTCTATCCAGGTTCCTTAGTTCCTGTCTTATACCAGACAAATCCCTGGTATTTGAAATCAGCGTATTATTGAGCTTTTGTACTTCAGCATTGTAGCTTTTTACACTCGATAATATTCTATCATACTCTCCTCCTGCAATTCCAACATTCTTTGCTGCTTCTCCAATTGCCGCAGATGCACTTTGAGTTGCTTGCGCAGCCTGCTGTTGTGATTGAGAGGCAGAAGACGATGTCTGAGTTATTTTTTCTAAGGCAGAAGATGCTCTATCAAGACTTTCTGTTAGCTTATTAAACATAGACACCACATTGCTAGCATTAGATAGCTTCTGTAAACTTTTTCCTGATTCTACTAAAATCGCATTGAGTTCCTTTTGGAGCTTAGCGATTTTTGTTTCAGTCTCATAGAGTTCTTTAAGGATTGTATTACCGCCTTTAGCCTTTTCCTTTAGTTCGACATAACCAGTAACCTTTATTGTTACCTGTTGAGCTAGTTTTTCAGCAAAAGCAGCGTATTCGGCTTTTGCCAACATAATATCTTTTGTAAATCTATCAACTTGATCAAAAGCTTTTTCGCTAATAAAATCTGTTATTTTTAAGTCCTTTGCCATACGTCCATTGTTTAAGTAGCGTGCGACATTACCCGCTGGCGCAAATATAAATATACCCAGGTTACAAAAAAGTATATATTAATAATAAAATTTAGAGGAGAAGGATATTTTTTCCGTACAAAAGTGTACATAATTAGATTTAGGAGGGATAATCAAGAAAAGGAGATAAAAAAAACGGGGTGTTTGCCCCGCTAATCTCAATTACCAATGCGATAGAAATATTGATAAACTATCTATATCTTTAAATTCTTATATTTATTTCAAGATAATAATCCAAATCTTCTGAGTTCAAACTTACTTATTCGGGAATTATTTTTAATTTTATCACATACAGTTGACACATCTTCTTCAGTCAAGGAACCTAAATATGAACTTTTTAAAAGTTTTATTTTCTTCACAGTCTTAATCGAAGAACAATCTATATAGCTATCATATGAAAGAAAATCATAATCCTTTCCCTTTACAGGATGCTGCATCGCTTGAACTAAGGGTGGCAATTTCATATTAATATAAGAATTAAATATAACACCACCATAAGCATTACCTTTATTATCAAATCCAAGAACAACAAAATATTTGTCACGATTGGCATCACCCGGCTTTGGCGTTACACCATTAGCTTTATTCATCGTAATGCGGAATACATCTCCTATCTTAATTTCCGAAGGCTTCATTAAATTCTATCGATTCATTGATATATTTAATTAATCCATCACTTGCACCTCCATCACGAGCTATTTCTCCTGGATCAATGACATGCGGCCCCTTCTGCCTCCTCGCCTTTTCCCAACAATTTGTATGAGAAGTTTTTTCCAATTCCGCAAAATTCATCTTTCCATATTTAGAAATACATTCATCTAAAACTTCAATATCATATTTAGATAAATAATCTGCATCAGACTCACGTTTTGGTAATAAATAGTAGTCCACAACATGAATATCTTTTTTCATATCAGGAAGAACACTTTGCTGTCCTTTAATTGTATTATACAATTCTGTAGGAACAGGACCATGAGGAAGAGCACAGAATTTATCCGTTATCATTAATTGCCCCCATTCTACTAAACTACGCTGGTTGGCAAAGTACAATATTTTAAATAGATGATAATAATCTATACCCCCTGTTTTATTGAGGATATAAAGCACCACTTCTATAATTCTCTGTTTATCAAAGCTTGTCATCCTTATTATCTCCTTTCTTTTAAACTTTAACAAATAAAATCTTTTTAATTCAAAATAGATTTATCTGGTTCTTTCTCATCATCACACTAAAATACGAAATATTACTCTTGACAATCAAATAGAATTTCAAAAAAATCTTTCTTTGTAAGTCCCATATTACGAAGAGTGTTCTTTATAATAAATTCTGGAACGGGAGAAATATGAGTTTGAACAATTATTGGCCTTGTCAAATCACGCCTCGTCCACTTTTCATGTCCCCCTTCCGTAGATATATGCTTACAGCCTGCCTTACGTAAGAATTCACGAAATTCCGCCAATGGAACATTACTTAATTTCTGGGTATTCATATCAAGCAAAAGCAGGGATTCCTATATTCTCTGAATATTTCACATAATCTTTATTTTCCACAATATCCTTAAATTCCGGTATCTTATCCATCATTGCAGATATATCCGGAGACTTAATTTTCCGTTGCCTCTTGCTTTTTATATCCCAACCATGTTTTTTCAAATCAGCTACAAGCGTATTCTTTCGTATGCAATATTCCACATATATGCTCATACTCTGTTCAAAGGATTTTTTAGCTTCATTTTCATTCTCTCCATATCCTGACATATCAAGAGCAGGACAATATGCAATAAAGACATTATCCTCCCGGAAGAGATACACACCTACTTTAATGGTTATTTTAGTAGCACCGTCCTTAAATTCACCTTTAAACGAAAGATTACTCATAATTATAAAATCATTATATTAATTACACCATTAGCCTTATTCATTGTTATCATGAAACCTCTCCATCACAAACCATTTTTCCTCGTTTAATACCATCATATCTTCAAATATTAGAAAGCTATCTTTCGCATCAACCAACTTCAAAGGAATACCAACCATGAAGTATTCTCCAATCGCTAAGCAAAATTCATTCATATATTGATCTACCGGCATAGGAATAAGAACATCGGAATATTTCTTATACAGTAAATCCCACGCCTCGTTATATCTTAGCTGATAAATAGGCTGCAAATGTGGCTTCTCAGAAACATTCCGATTGTATTCATCAAGTAGAACATCTTCTAACTGCTTAAATTCTGAATATGCAGGATTCCTGTCGGCTCCATATGGATAAACAAATTCACTCATTTCTTTATTGTTATACATTAATTACTTTCTTCTATTGTTTCCAAAGGGCAATCTTCTGGTATAGAAGATTCGGTATCATTCAATAAGTAATACACTTTATTTCTGCCAAAGCAAACAGCTTTTAAAGCTTCATTCTTAACAGCAATCCTTTTATAAAAAGGGCAATTGCAGCACTTTTCTATTACTAATTTCTTCTTCATTCCTTTATAGTTATATGTTAATCTACTATCTTCACATACTCATTTTTGTCGATCCCGGCAGAACCGTCTACTCCATATTCAATTCTTGCGCCAGCAAGAATACGTTTCATTATTTCTACAGATGCGGCATAAGCATCTCCAATCGTTTTATAATTCTGATGCCCGATTGGATATTTACAATACCTGCGTCCTCCGTTAATACGGATGGATATACCGAAAACCTCTTCTCTGGTCTTCCTATTGTAATTCGGTTGCGTTCTGATATCCATACTTTTGTTCTTTATATTTTTGTTTAGTATGACATATACAAAGAAACACAATTATTCACTATGAATAAAATTATTAAGTAGAATTTTGTTCTTTATCTATTGCACACTTAAACTTTCCTCTTATCATATACCTTTGTTATACCAAAGGTATATTGTCTTTTAATATGCAAATATAGTCAATTATCTATGAAAGAACAACTAATCTAACATTATTAATATCAATTAAAAAACAAATAGAATAAAGATTAGGTTCAATAATAGGAACTAGAACAGGATTAATAATAGGAAAATAGGAATAATATTTGGAGCAGAAATTAGGCATCAAATTCAATCACTTGTTGGCAAAACAAATCCCCTAGAGCGAAGGAAGATCGCTGAAGGGGAATATTATTTATATCAATTACCTAATAAACCTATATTTTAGATAGGAAGAACATTAGGATATTTCCGGTAATACAATTTAGTCAACGTGGATTTAAGGCTGTTATAGTCTTTTATGAAACCCAAATCTATCCATTGGGCTATTTGCAATTCCAATTCATACAGTTCACGAATTTTAGCCTCATCACCAATCTTATTACGCATTTCTGATTCATGTTTGCCATAGACTATGATATTGAGTGATTTTGCCAAATCCTTAACCTTTTGCTTGAACAAATCGTCTGGCAAAATGGAACTGACAGCTTTACACATGGATGGATAAGCGTCTCCGGCAAGATTGCGAAATTTAATCATTTCATCTTGAACGAATTTCAACACTTTAACCTTAAATGCAGGATTTAACCACATGGCAAAATCTAAAAACATAAGAGGGGTCATATATGTACCTCCGTATTTTCCTCTTGTTACTATCACAATTGACTTTGGAAAATACTTATAATCAACGTCTTTTAAAATGCGGGAATTCCCGTCTTTAAATTCCGGCTCTTCCATAAGTGCCTTAACAAACTCCCTTGTCTCTTTCAGTCTAAGATAATCTCCAATCTTTTTAGTGTTATTTTTATTGGAGTTATTCCATTGATTAAGCAAACTTGTACAATCGAATTTACCATCAATTGTACGTTGACTCACTGTAAACTCGCCCATTTGGCGAATCATGATTTGGTTCGTTTTCATAATAAAGTCTTTTCGTTCGAGGACGTACCGCATTTCTTCATGCGGAGATAAAAAGGCAAAAGCCATGCAGGGGGTTGCGACCTACACAGCTTTCTATATCTTAATCCTCTGATTAATTCTAAATTTCATAAGTACAACCCAATGCTGGGCAAATATAATAATAATTTTCAAAAATAGCACTTTTAGAGCCGTTTTTACAGAATAATTATAATCTACCAATTAATCTTTTGTTGGCAAAATAAATCTTCTATAGCAAAGGGGATCGCTAAAGGGGAGTATTTTCATCTATTATAAAATATCTGTATCATTCCCATTTCTTCGTGCGTACCAGCATATATAATATCTTCATCATCTTTCTTTTGGGAAAACAACATCTTTTTGCCTTTTTCAAAATAACTATCAACGACTTGCTTTACGGCCTTATTATCAAGTTTTTCCTCCGAATATATAATTATATCTCCATCTAAATATTCTCTATAAATTTCTATACCAGAAATAGTACCTAATGGTTCCCAATTATCACGTTTTTGAAACGGTCGAGAAATTACAGGTACAACCTCTTGGTCATCTAAACTGATAGCCATCCCCTTCAAAGTGATAACTCCTACATACGTTTTTCTATCATCTGAAAGTTCTACCGATTCAAGATGCCTAAAATTTATAATACCATTTGCCTTATTCTTCTTCAAAAGCTTTATCATAGAAGATATTGCTTTTTTATAAGTAGGATGAATATACTTAGCTCCCTCATATCCACCATATTCTTTAATGGTTATAGACTGTTCCGCTTTATACGGGAATGATACAGAGTTAGATTCAGATATAAAAATACCTTCTTTCTGAAAATCTGAATAATCGATTACTGATATATCTTCCTTTGGTGAAGGAAGATAATAAATGCCACATGAAGTAAAAACCGCACAAGCACAAAACAACAAAAAAAATATTTTTCCCATATTATACTAATATTAAAGAGCTATAATCATTTCGCAAAAGAACACGACTTATTTAACTAATCAATAACGTATTATCTATGCAAATTATATATTAGACAGCAAAGTAGAAAGAATATCTATCTTTGTTTTAAATTTGTTAATTTTATTAACTTCCGGTTTGCTTAACCCTTTTATATTTATTCCACAATTTGGATTTTCACAATATTCTGATTCTGCAAGACTCCTATGTCCATTTTCACAAATAAATTTCATCTGTGCTTTACCCAATAACCCTCCTTTAGATAATTCTACAGTTCCAGTATTAGGCAAATTATCTAATTTATCAACAATTTGCTTCATGTATTCTAAATCTGTTTTAGTATAATAGTCTGGAGCTGTTTCAAGTAAAATTATAGCAACATGTAAATTTATATCTAAAAGTTCCAATATAGATTTTGCATCAAAGAGATTACCTTTCTGTATAATATCTATATATGCTTGATGTTTACTTAAATTGCATGAGTATATTATTGGAATAATTTCGTCTTTAGGATAGGCTAATAATACTCTTTCTAAATCTTTTGTTTCTTCAGCAAATGGCAGTGAAGCGTGACATGATGAATATCTTTCTAACAACTTAGAAATGATTTCTGTCTGTGGATTTTCTAATAAAAAATCAACCCATTCATGAGACAGAGATATATTACTATTAATACTATCAACAATAGTTCTTCTATATATTTCCTTCTCTAAATCAAATCTGGATACAAATTCAGCCTTATAATCAGTATAAATCTCATCCTCTGGGCAATCAATAACACAAGCGGTTCCAGAAACAGAAACCATAAACATTGATTTATCTTTTCCTGAAATTTCGTCAAAGTCAACTTTAAAACCGATAATACAATTAGCACCAATGTTCAAAGCTTTTTGCTTCAATTCTTTGGATGCTTCATCATATATTATTTCTAGCTTCTTTTTGTATGAATCAGAACGACCACCGAAAAAATCCGTAAAAGATGCTGCAAAATCAGAAAATACATTAGTACCAATCACAATATTTGAACAAATTGCTCCAATATATTTTTTTATAGGAGTTCCCTCGATATTATTAGTAGTAGAAATAAGGAATTTGCCTTTCATATTCATCTGTGTTTTACCGTTAATATTAATCACAAATTAACAAGTTAACACACAGAAAAACAAATTTATTTTCGTTTTTCTTTGATATCATCTATAAAATCTTTAGACTGACCGATCTGTAGGTTTTAAATAATATGACTTTGTTATGTTTGAAATTGCAATTTGTATTTGATTACATATGTAAATCCACTATATTTAGTACACAACTCCTTCGTACTCTCCTCGTACCTCCTTCGCTGTTTTCATTATTGTATAGAAGCGAAGAAAGAGCAAATCTGATAAGAATATAATTACTTCTTAAATCTAAATTATTTTGCGAAGCTTATTGCTAATTCAACAAATATTTGTATATTTGCAGTGCTTAACATATTTATTAACCTACAAATGCAAGTCAAGCTTGCATTATTGCAAGCATTTTCTTATGCTTGTATTAAAAATATTGAGGTATTACTATACCCCCGTGTGGAACTGTAATGGAACCACAGCATTTGTAGGAATGTGTTAAGCAGCGGGAAAGGTGGTAATACCTCTTTTTGTTGTTTATGCTTAACAATAATTCCTACAATCAAAATCAGATGAATAACAGTAATCCGATTGTGACGTTATCCCACGAAACGGGAATCATTCTTTCTAAACAAAGTAGTGAAAGCGATATTAAACGCTATTTCAACAAAAGTGTTAGAGTTATCCAAAAACGGATGACCAATTTCCAATTAATTTGGAAGAAGTATATATGCTAGTATATTCCCGAAAGGAAGATGCAGCGAGGGCATTAATATCAGATAAGCAATTTATAGAAAACGTGGATTATAAAGTTTTACGCAGAAATGCGGAGCAAAAACAAAAACGGGGAGGCCACAATCGAATAAACTACCGACTAACCGTTCCCTACCTGGAATTCTTCATCACCCGCAAAGCGCGTCCAGTATTTGAGGTATACCGTCAAGTTTTCCACCATGCAATCAATCACAACTGTTGTAAATCCATTATATTTAGTACACACCTCCTTCGTACCCTCCTCGTACCTGCTTCGCTATTTTCATCATTGTATAGAAACGAAGAAAGAGCGAATCTGATAAGAATATAATTACTTCTTGACTCTATTTTTTTGCTAAGCTTATTGCTAATTCAACAAATATTTGTATATTTGCAACTGAACGTTACAACATAAAATTCTTGGGCAAAAACAGCGAATAATTTTTGTACAAGATATTGGGAGCCCTCTAAGGTGGCAGAAAGGAAACGATCTGCGACATCTATGCCCTGCGTATGTTGTGACGTTCACACCTACGGAGGGCTTCTTTTTATCACAATTCTTTGAGATATGACTGTCACAACGAATGAAATCTATTTGAACGGAAACAATAGTACCGTCCAAATTGCGTCGGCTCACGAAATGAGCAAAATAATGGTTTACGAGCATCCTTTGTTGGGTAAGGTTCGTATATTTACAGAAAATGGCAAAACTTGGTTCAACGGAACGGATATTGCCATTTCCTTAAAATATGAAAACCCACAAAAAGCAATTAGAGACCATTGTAAAGATCACGGGATAACAATTCGTTCAGGGGTGATAAAAACCGGCATGAAGAAAAATGGTACAGCCTACAATCAAATAGGTAATATGAAATTTATCAGTGAAGGAAACATTTACCGTTTGATCGTCAAAAGCCATATGCCGAAAGCTGATGAGTTTGAAAGTTGGGTATTTGACGACGTTGTTCCATCGGTAATCTAAAGTTATTCCGAGGATGTAAATTATCTGGGAATAACAGCATCTCCTGATACAACAAACGGGGGAAACTTAACATTATAATTTACAATACCAACAGCATTAATTTTTTTTGCTTCTTTATAAAGCCTATATTTCCCGTTAATCTCGGATAATTCTGAGGATAAATTTAATTTAATATGCTTTATCTTTTTGTATTTATCTTTGTTGTCAAACCCTTTGTTAAAGAAAAAATCATTATCACCTTCCATCTCTTTTTTTTGCGCTTCCGATTGCTCAGCCTCTTTTTCTTCGGCAGTTTTAGGATATTTAGATAATTGGGCTTCAAGCATTGCTATTTCTTTGTCTAAATCTTCAGACCTTACTTCTGCTTCTGCTTCTCGTTTTGCATAAATTTCTTTTTTATAATCCTCTTTAGTTTTTTCACCGCAAGAATAAAACAATGTGCAAGACACGATTGCCAATATAAATTTAATGTTTTTCATAACTACATATATTTACAATAAACAAAGAAAAGCATTTTAACTTTTACTTTCAATACATTTTAAAGAAATCTTCGTAATTTATACATCGTCTAAATAGCATAAAGTCTTTGTAGATTCAAATTTTGTTTGTACTTTTGCATTGCTACAATTCATATATTAATATGCCGATGGGATTTTTTATACCCATAAGGGAACTTATATTTTAAAAATATATATAGGCAAGCTGTATCCGTGTATTATCGCCCGTTGGCAATAATGAGTTGTAGCAAACTTGGATATATGCTTGCCTTTTTTATTTTAACAAATTTCACTACATGCTACAACTCAGTGAAAATTATTTGAACGGGAATAATAGTACCGTGCAAACAACGTCAGCTCACGAAACGAGCAAAGTCCAAGTTTTCAATTCCCCGATCTTTGGAAAAATCCGTGTTTCAACTGACAAAAACGGAGATCCTTTGTTTTGCCTTGTTGACATATGCACTTCTATCGGAATTGTAAATCATCGAAATGTCAAAAACAGACTGGACAAAGACGATGTCCATCAGGTGGACACCCCTACAGGTGGAGGTTCACAATCAATGGTTTACGTTACAGAAAGCGGAATGTATGATGTTATACTTCGTTCTGATTCTCCTAAAGCTAAACCTTTCAAAAAGTGGGTATCAGGAGATGTCCTTCCGACTATTCGTAAGACCGGTAGTTATTCTATCCAGCCTCAACACAACATCCCTCAAACCTACAGCGATGCCCTACTCCTTGCCGCAAACCAAGCCAGGCAGATAGAGAACCTGAAGGAAGAGAACCATCTGCTGGTATTAGAGAATAACAGTTACCGGGAAAAGGTGGAATTCGCAGACAGCATCATGCAGTCCAATAATTGCATTACCATTGGAGAGATGGCGAACATACTTAACCAGAACAAAATCTTCCGGAAAGGACGTAATGCACTTTATGGTGCACTCCGGCAAAAGGGTTATCTATTAAAAAGAGGTATAAGGTATAACCTTCCTACCCAGAAGTCCATATCGGAAGGGATTATGAGAGTGGCGGAAATTCCCTCCCATACCATAAGCGGGATCACCATCAACCGAAGTGCCGTTATCACTCCAAAGGGACAACAGTATTTCATTAAGATGTTCCGAAAGCTTAAAGGGGACAAACAATTCTCACTCAGCTTCTAAAGCTAAGAATCAGATGGTATATTGTAGTACGGAAAAAGCCGTACAGCCCCCTTTATACCCATTCGAGACCTATAACCAAGTATATTCATACTAAATTACATTGTCATGGAACGTCCACCTATAAAGTATATAGTCCAGATTGATAACATGTATCTGGCGGATCTTATGTTTTATTGGACCTATTACAATCAACCATGTACCCTTGTGCTCCTAAAGCCGAAGACAGAAGGATTGTCGGCGGTCAAGCTAATAATAGATAGTGACGAGGCCGCAAGCTTCCTCTTTCGGGTACAAGAGAAGACGGGATGCAGACTGCATATCAAAGATTAAATTATGATTGAAATCGCATTGTCTTTAGCATGCCTGTACGCAGGTTACAGGATGTTCAGAAAGAAAGGAGAACCTTTCTTCTATAACTAATATTACGAACAATAAAAAACGAACAATTATGAAAACGATAACAGATTTAAGCATCATTGCAGCAAAGATGAAAAGCATAAGAGAAAACATAGATACTCTTATGTGGAGGCTGGACGACCGGAATTCTTCGAATACCATAGATGTAAGAATCAGGCCTTATAAAAACATCGGTAATGAATTATCAGAAGTATTATCGGAATTAAGCGCATGCGGACACATAAAATTAAACGAAATAGACGAGAATTTGAAATTCAGAAGCTAATATTACAGGTAAACTAAAAAAACGAACAATTATGGAAATTTACAGAAAAGGTAAAATTACAGTAGATTCTGAAATGATCATGGAACAACTGCTTCTGAATTCAGAAGCGTGCGGAGTACTCTTCGAAAAAGTGAAGAGACTGGAAAAAATAGTTTGCAGCCGAAAGGAAGCAGAAAACTCTGAAGGCACAGGGAATGATACCGGACAAAACCCGTATATGAAAATAGTTACTAAAAACAAATATAAAAAGATACCACATAAACGATAAGCATTGTACAGCACGTTAAGGCTCCGGCCCAACGACTCGCAGCTACAATACGTCCCGCCAGCAATACGGCTGGCGGGGAGGGGGGGACAACATCCTTCACATGATTATTAAGACAGCCCCGGGCTTAGGCTTGGGGCTGTTTCACGTTCAAATGTTAAATATTCGACAAAGTAACATATTTGTTACTCATAAATTTGGATATAAGTAACAGATGTGTTACTTTTGCACTGTCAAACAAGAGGTCATTGATTTTTTTACATTAATTGCTTATGAAGTTTTCTGAACTGTATCAGCTACTGGAAAACAATGGGTGGAAAAAGGTAGAAGGAAAGAAACATAGTAAATATGTTCATCCTGATTATTCTAATTTCATTCCAGTAGGTAGACACCCTAGTAAAGAAGTTCCGAAAGGTACTTTAAATCAGATTTTAAAGAATGCGGGGTTGAAATAATACCCGCTTTCTTTTTTGATACAAATAAGCAATGCAGACAGGAAAAAGAAATGAGAAATGTACATATTCAGATCTAATTCAGGCAGTTCTACTTGTTTGAAGGGATTTTCCTGTCTGTATATGTACATTTCTCATTTTTTTGATATGATTTAAACTAAAAATAAAAAGGATTATTATGGCTACAAAGGTTATTAAGGCTATTATTGAAAAGGCTTCTGATGGTGGATACGGAATATATTGTCCGGACTTAGAAGAAATCTCCTTGTATGGATATGGCTTGACCGAAACGGAAGCCAAAGAGAACTTACAAGAAAATTTAGAAATGTTTATTGATGAAAGCGAAAATGAAAATATCATTAACGCATTGAACAAAGGAGATATCTCATTTGATTATCAATACGACATTTCCGGGTTCTTCAAAACTTATAATTTCTTTAATATTAGTGAACTTGCCAAAAGAATAGGCATTAACCCTTCACTAATGAGACGTTATAAACAAGGAATAACATTAGCATCTAAAGATCAGAAAAAGAAAATAGAACAAGAAATTCATATTTTAGCCAAAGAATTATGTGCAGTTCAGTTTTGAATACTTCAAAGCTTTTTGTTTGACAACAACCTGTACCGAATCCTTCCTGTTAATGGAAGGTGTTTTGAGAAAGCCCGAAATAAACATCGGGCTTTTTAAATATTAAAAATTGATATTTCTAAGCCCCTTCCACAAATTCCTTTAACCGATACAACCTATCAATAGCCGGATTGAAAAATGGATCCGGATAATGCTCTTTAATATCATAGATATTGGTTTGTACATAAATCTTAGAATCGGTGATACGTTCAGCTTCACTTAGTATAACCTCTTTGGGTAATTGTGCGGTTTCAGCCCATTTTATAATGGCTTTCACGCTTTCTTCATCATAATTATAATTTGCCATAGCTTTTATCTTTTTATTTTTCTATAAAATCCAACTTGTAGCCTAATGCATCAGCTATCTTACTCAGTAGATCGATGCCGGTACTATATCTTCCTGTTTCAATTCTGGCTATATTGCCAGGTGCAATATCTGTCAGCTCTGCAAGCTTGGCCTGCGATAGACCTTTGGACTTTCGGATTTCAGCTATACGCTTACCGATTCGTTCTCTGTCATTCATAATGTTTTTGCTACGTTTTTATCCTCCCATGTGCAATAATTACAATACCACTGGGCGGCAGGTTTCATAATCTCATTGATAATCATTTCACGATCCGCATCCTTGTCAAGAGTGGCACAGTAATACAACGCGGCTATCATTGGTTCTTTTATGCCGTATTGGTCAACATAAGAAAAATTATATGCCAAAACTCCTTCAGTAAGGAAAGGGACTTCTTTGTCAAATATCTCTATTATACTTGCAGAAGGAATATGTAATATTACTATTCGTCCATCAAGGATATTATCCTTTTCGTGCTCTGATCCATCAATAAAAGCGAAATCTGGTAAGGAGAGTTTTCGTAATTTTACCATTTTTATGCCCGTCATGCCGATAGCACAGCGTTAAATTAGTTCTTTTCTATCATCTTTGCTACTTGTGAACCTCCAGCATTAAACAAATCAATGGCTTGTTTTGCATTCATCTTTCTAATCTCAAAAGATCTGTAAGAAGTTGCAGGTTGATTAGTCTTTTTAGTAGTAAACACGGTAACTTCTCTTCTTGCTTGTTTCGCAAGGCCTGCTCCTGACAGCTTATTATAGCGTCTTTCGCAAATCATTTCTCTTAACTGATCAAGATTAACAATTTCTTTTGTTCCCATGTTGTTTGTAATTTCGATTAAAGTTTTCATAATCTATCGCCGCTTATCCGTTGCCGCCGGTTCTAATGATTTGATATGCAAATATACTATCATATTTGATAGTATACAAGTATTATGAAGATTATTTTGATGTGTTATATAACACAAAATTGGAAAGTTGATATTTATAGTAATTCCGGAACAATGCAATTTGTTCTATTTTTCTTATTCAAAAATTATCTGCCCCGTGTTTTTTCTGACCAAGCCACAATTTATTGTTCTATTTTTCTATACTATCTAAAAATACCATATATATTCAACAAAGACTCCGTTATATTTCTCTCCCCTTGGTACAAAGTTGAATGCACCATCTTTCTCATATAGTATATAAATGCGTCCTTCCATTTTAGCAGCCACCTTAGCAAGTGAACGCATGCGGGAAATATCCTCCATCCTCTTACGATTCTCACAGCCACAACTCATAGACCAAACTTTCTAAAGTAATCCTCCAGTCCCTTTTTTATAAAATTCTCCATAAAATGTCTTCTGGCATAAGAACTAAACCTGTATATGGCTTGCCCGTACTTTTGCTCAATGTCATTGCTAAAGCTCACTCCCCTACTCTCTATCCTTAATCCCTTATCAATAGGTACTGCGGTAATAGAATCGTGAAAATCTCCTCTGATTATTAAGTTAGGTGTTTCAGGAGATCTACGTATTCCAAACCATGTAACATCATATGGCGGTCTTATCTCCTCCTTCCATTTCATGTACCTTCGCGCATTTTTATAAAAACTGCCAGCTTCCTTTGTATTAAAGTAGGGATCATTAAGATAGGTAGGACGTAATGGTTTGTCATTGCCGTTAATACCGGCATTCAACTGTTCTCTTATATACGCTTCAAACATGTTCTTATTTTCATGCAAAAGCTTCTCCAACATAGGAACAAGTCCTTTGGAGAATTCCATATAATTGTCATATGCCTCAAGAAATGTTGCCATGGCATTTAAAAATAATCAGGGGAAACTTCACAGCTTCCCCCTCAAGTACTCAAAATCTAAAAATCACAGTTCATACTTGACACCTTTTATGTCGTCGTATATCTCAGCAAGCATTTTCTCCCTATCCTCTAACGGCCTGTCAAGAAAAAACAGATTCTTGTGCATTTCGATGAATTCCCTCTTCTTCATTTTCTTCACAAGATCATCATTGAAAGTCACATTCTCTACTTTCATGACCAGGCTTCTATACCGGTAATACCGTTGGCTTGCAGAATTGAGGGTTTGGCAAGCTTAACCGTGCCTGTAGCCGTAATTACTCCATCTTCATAGGAAACACCGGTTGCACCCGGGAGAACAGTTGCCGCCTTATCAGCTATAAGACTGCCATAATATTCGGTTACGTCAAGATTGCCATAGTGTTCTCTCAGTTTATACTTATTATCACCGTCAGCCTTTACCATCTCAACGTATACCAAACCTTTCAAAGCCTCAACTACATCAAAGTCACAGGCTTTAATATTTGCATTCTTAATGTACTTTTCATAGTCCTTAAACATGGTTGCAACCGTCAGGTTAGCTTCCGTACCGGATGAATCCCAATCCTGCCCTCCCGGATACACACCGGAAAGGGGAATACCGGCAAGTTCTCCCGTACCGTCGTTCATGCCATAGATAATATTATTCTCATCTACAAAGTAAGCGTCAAACGCCACATTCTTTGCGGCCATCAGATTTGCTTTTAAACTGAAATCGTAATCCGACAAAGTCCACACATCATTCTTTGCAGAATAGCTGGTTACTTTGGTAGGACCATAACCCAATGCGGAAGTCTGTGCCTCTCCACCGGAAGGAGCGTATTCCACGATTGTCTTTAGCGGGAATATTCGATCCGGTCTGTCTGCGTGACAAGCTTTTTCAAACTCCTCGGCAGAATATGTCTCCGGAAGCTTATGACCGTGAAGGGTCAAAATGATAGCTTTTATTTTTCCAGGATCAAGTACGCAAACGGAATTACCCGTATTGAATGTTGCCAGTCCCGGACATTTTCTAAAGTCTGTTGCCATAACATTTAATATCTTTAATTTTCAAATTCATTTGTTTTATCTCGATAGCATCGATAAAGTCGCTAAAGGGCTTCCCGTCCTCTCCTATCACTCCAACACGCCCATAACGGTAGTTTTCCGTATACAGATGAGGAATATTATCCTTAAACTCAACATCTATGGATCTGTCCTTCTTTATCTCCTCAATGAAGAGATCATAGATAGGTCGAAGTATCTGTTCAAACGATGTTCTTTCACGGTCTTCATTGGTATATTCCTTCAGGGTATTCACCATTATAATAAACTCCAAAGAAACCGTTCTTTTAGGCGCAGTCCTATCTTCTGTAAACGGGGAATACAAGCAGATAATAGGGAATTTAAACTTGCAGGTAGAGGAAGATTTGCCCCATTCTGTCAATTGAGAACTTATATAAGCCCAATCACCAAACAGAAAAGACACGTTGCTCCCGTACTTCTCAGCCACACGCTTCACTACATCTTCAAATATCTTATTTATCGACCTCATACTCATATCCCCATACTATTAATCCGGCAAATCATGGAAGGATCAAACCTGACTCCTTCATACTCATCTGCCTGAAGCAATTGATACACTCTTTTATTCATATCTACCATATCATTCCAGGCTCTAATCTGGATAACCATCGGTGATACCGCATCATCATCTGCGGAGGTCACAGTACCTACTCTTGTGACGCTGTAATTTCCTTCCTTTATATACTTGAAGAAAATATAGCAGGCTATAGGACTATACTTTTCAGAAAGCAGAGCAAGGAGCTTTTCCCATTTATCAACATTATCTTCTTCTGAGTTAAGATAGTCTATGAATTCACTACACATATTTTCACCGAGTATCTTGCGAAGGTATTCACGCTCATATACCGTAATGTAATACTCTATTTTCTCACGTTCGGCATCTCTGGTCGTGGAAGGAGCACCAGTATCAGGACTCAGACCGATACTCAATAACCCGGTGAAATATGTATAGTCAATTATCATATTAATCTACCTTTTTGTCTTTCTTCATCAAATCTTCACAACCGGAAGTCTTAGCAGCAGCCATTACTTCTGCCGAATTCTCCACTACTCCCATCTTAGTCCATTTCATCGCAATGGGAAGAGAGACATAAGTCTCATCACCGGTTTTAAAAGCACCAAAGTTTTTGATGAACTTAACCGGATATAACTGAGAAAGGTCCATATAAATGACTCTCTCTTTGGATTGCTTACTGGCTATTTCATTTCTTTTCATTGTATACCTCCTTACGATGCTGATTTAGTGATTGCTGTGATTACATTCGCATAAGTATCCGTGACAAAGGCGGTCTTGTACTGTGCCTTAACATATGCGAGAAGTCTTTTTTCCATGACAACTGTCAGACGGTTATGAGTAAAATCGTCATTTTCCCAACCAAAGCTGATAGTAAGACCGACATAATCACGAATAAACAGATATCTGAAATCACCCATTGTAAATGAGCCGATTGCCACGTTAGGATCTTGTACAGCACGAAGACCGGAAATCAGCTCGTCACCGACTTTAAACGGACGGATGTAGTCGCCATTTTTGTTCTTCGTAAGCTGCATATTGGCATAATCTACCGGATTCATGCGCACCGCATTGGGAGAATACACCATATTACTTGTGCTGACAATCTGAGTATAAGCAGCCACAATAGCATCATACATATTAGGGGATTCTACTTCAAGACCGGTCAACGCAAATGCCGGGAAATCAGCAGCAACACCTTTAATTTTACCGTTTTGACCATCACCGTTCAAAATACCGTCTTCTTCCTTAGCATCCATTTTACTCAATCCTTCAGCTTGAAGTTCAGCAACTAGCTGAGGAATATCCTGCATTACCTCAGTGGTAATCTTGAAAGTAACAGCAACCTTTCCGGCTGTAATAGTCTTGTTATCAAGTTCCGCTTTGATGGCAGGTTTCAGTCCACCTTCCGGAACCCAACCGGCATCACCGGTAACATTCTTCAGCTCGGCATAGATAACCTGAGGAGTTGAAATTGAAGCCACATTAGACAACTCCCTCAACATGCTTCTACGTCTGGGAGCTACGGAGATATTAGGATCAATCGTAATTCCTCCGGCAACTACCCCACCACCGGAAGTAGTGGTGACTTGTGGATCAGCTTTCACAATCAGATCCACTTTCAAACCGCCGGCTTTCTTGATAGCCTCAACATCAACCTTTTTTGTCCCGTCTTTCTGTACCAAGAAATCTTTCAAATGCATCTCAAGTTGCTCATGCACACTCTTTACACGAAGTTCGCCATTAGCGGATACTTCTGTAGCTGCTTTCATCTTGAGGATACTTTCTTCAATATCAGAAATCTTTTCCTCAAAAGTTTTCTTATCTACAGCAGCGGCATTTTTCTTTTTGAACTCATTGACAGATTGCATGGCGGTTTTGATTGACTCACGCAAATCTTCAATTTTTATCTCATCTTTGATGTATGACTCGCAAGCTTTTCCTAATGCCTGGTCCACATCTTCCCATTTCTTCTTATCTTCATCTGCCATGCCAGAAGTGTCGATAAGGTCCAGTAAATTCAATTTCATAATCAATCTTGTTTTTTTAGTTTAAAGTTATTGAACATTGACTTGTCGGCTCTTTCTTGTTCAGGTGCAGCTTGACCAAGCTCCGGCCTGAAAGAAGCAAGTGACATTGCCTTTGCTACTATTTTTTGTATCTTTTGCTGTTTAGCGGAACCAATGTTAGAACACAGGGAAGATATCTCATCGTTAAGCTGCTTATATGCCTTATCGTAATCTTCCTGAGACTTCAAACCCAGATATTCCGTCTCTGCATTACAACCGAAAGAGACAACGGAGAATTCATGCAGTTTTACTTCCCTGACTATAAGCGCCTGCCGTTCTTCATCCCATTCGCAATTGTCCCATACATACTGATAACCTATTGAGAATTGGTTAAGTGTTCCGGATTCCAGCTGTTTTATTGCACGATCTCCCAGCTCTATTTCATCAACATAAGCCTCAAAATAAAGTCCCTTTTCATCCTCTCTAAGAAGAGTAGGGAAACCAATCGGCTCATCCATATTATGCATCCACAAAAGGAGAATCTTATCATTTGCATTACTTTCCGGTCCTCTCTCCTGAATACTCTTGGAGAAGCATCCTTTAACCAGGATATCACACGCCTTATCCTTATTTCCAAATACAGCTGCATAACCGGTTATGATACGTTTTTCAGAATCATACTGGGCTTCCTTAGAATTGATAGAAAAATACTTGTATTGCATTCCTATCTTACCGCTATATTTGCTTTTCATTTCTTTCATAATCGTTGCATTATTAATTTATCACACAGATGTCGTACCTAATGAAGTAAAATTCCCTTTGGGCTTATCCGGATCAATATCCATATATTGAGCAAGCCATATTCGACCTTCATCATGCGTTATATACTGACTCCTTTCAAGACGTTCAAGTGCATCAGCTACCTTGACAATCGCATCCGCCTCGGTCTTTTTATTCGCTTGCAGACATTCAACATCCGTAAAGTCTATCTTAACCAAGACATTCTCCGGACAGATAGAGCGAGTAATGCATTGAGCAATTTTGCGAGAATCCGGAATAACAACATCCTGATAAGCGGAAGTCATGGCAGCTGCCTGATTGTCATATTTCGAATCATCAAAAAGAGAAGGATTAACACCGATTGCATTGGCTATTTTCTTCGTACACCTTTCATCCTCTTCAAACAGCTTTAACTGGGAAGAGTTATAATCAAGGGGAATCCATTTGAGTTTCTTCCGGGTAACAAGAATAGGATATTCTTTATTTACCAATCCGAATTTCTCCTTGAACTTATCCTTAATTTCCTTTTCATCATCGGGTTCCATGGCCACATTTCCCATTTCATCATCATAGTCATTGCATAATATTCCTTTCGGACCACCATTTACTAATAATGTATGGCTGGCGGACATGGAAGCAACCCAATTCGATACAGGCTGTGAAAGGCTATCAGTAGCAGTTTCAAATTCAATGTCTGCATTAAAGCTATTACTGTTAAAAGAGAGAAGCGCATCATATATGATAAAGTATTCATAATCCTGGAATTCGGACTGAATTCCTCCCCATTCAATATATGCCCTGGAAACCACCTCTTCTAATTTATGCTGACGGAAGAACTTACCTGTCCCTTCCAGATGAAATAATTCAGCCGGCAATACCCACATTGCCTTAGGTGTACTGCGGCGTGCCGCCCGGACGACTGATATCGGGCAGTAGCCAAAGGCCTTGAGTGATATTTCAACTTGCTTTATAAAAGATGAGAAGGTTTGTAACGGATTAGGCTGGTTCAACAAATCACGTATGTCGGAATATTCACTCTTTTCATTTCCCTGAGCATCCGTTACATAAGGAACTCCACGGGACATCATCGTACCTATCTTGTCAACAACCGTAAAAAAAGGAGTACATGCAAGTAAAGCCTCAGCCTTATCCGAGTCATTAGTCATGTCATAATCAGCCTTCCAGCGGAAACGTTTACCAAACAGATCAGAGAGATACCAATAATTTCCCGCTGCGTCCTTTTCCACCCGATTTACATTTCCTAACGGAACCGGCACAGATTGTTTCTTGCTTATTTTATTAATAATCCAGCTTTTTGCTCCCATAAAAAAAGAATGATTACCCGTATAGATAATCATTCTCTCCATGCTTAAGTCTTTACGTACATATAAATACCGAGGTACTATATAAGTTCCGTGCAGCTTCACACGGAGACAATGAATTATCAATGCAAACTTAACTTTTTTCTATATCAAAAGCAATAGTTGTTTTCTATATATTTACAAATACCCCATTTATTTCTATTTATGTTCACTTTTGTGCGGAAAAATTTTCGATCTTATACAGTAAGACACCAAAGCGCACAAAGCATTCATTGCAGATTTACGACTGGAAGGATAGTCCAAGAGATCATTTATGAAGTCATGATATCCAAGTCCAGAGTTATAATCAGGATTAAAACGGCAGCACTTCTTGGAATAGTTTATATAAGCCGTTATTCTTTCATCCACATTCGCATTGTCTTTTATTCCCCAGACATTCATTTTATGACCTCTTAAGTCGGACAAAAAATGCTTGTATTGGTTGCTGCATTCAACTATAACCTTTTCAGGAGAATGATCTTTTATGCCTTTAATAAAAGCCTCATCATCAAACATAGTGGTATATAGAATGTCCTTAATATAAATATATTCACTAATAACGCACCGGAGCAGAACCGCCCTTCCCTCACTTTGAGGAAGCAAGTAGCACAAACGTACACCTTGCAATTCAAAATCCGGCTTATAATGAATCAATTCATCCTCTCCTACACTACTTCGTTTACGACTCAAAGAGAAGTCAATGTATTCATTCTTAAATATCTGATATATGACATATCTTAAAGTATCACAGATATGACCATATTTCTCATATGATTGTCCTGTAGCCTTATTCTTTACCTTTGTCTTAAGCATACCGCCATTTACGTCTTTTTTGGCGTTATTATAATCCGTGATTGAATTTCGGCAAGAATCATCCACCACAAAAGACATGCCTCCACCATTAGACAATATGTAGTTTACAAACGCTCCGGTCATCGCCACGCTAGGATTGCTATCCGGAATGCGCTCTTCAACCTGATAGTTCTTCTGCAAGGTTTCAATGAACTTATCCAGGAAAGACCTTTTCTCTTCATCAATCGTATTTCCCGCTTTTGTGCTTGCATCGCCATACAGATAGAGGACATTATCATACGATAAGGTTTTTAAGTATTCTACCGCCAATTCTGCCGCTTTTGTCACAGTATTAAAAGGATCTTCCGCACATATTTCATGAAATTGGCGGATTTGCTTTCTATCTTCCTCATATTGATAGAAAGTCATAGATATATAAGGAAGAACATTGTTGTCTATGGAGATATGCACAGGATATTCATTATTGTACTTAACTTGCGTAATATGGCGATTTGAATCAAACGAATTCAGGAATTCACCTCCCGTCTTTATGCTTCCCCACTCTCCCAAGGCATATACCCTATAGAAGTTATAATCATGATCCTTATACCAAAGATAGTTTGCAATGGTCTGTTTGTCATAATAGCCATATTTCCCGTCCGGAGAGCCGACTACCCAAAAATTATTCCTATATGTAGAATGAAGTTCTAATGTATCAGGTTTGTATTCTTCATATTTACCCGTGCGTTCATTAAATATATTCTGTGATACATTGCTTCGCTTAGAGGTAATTGTACTATACTCTTTCCCCAACGGTTTGCCGGTTATTGAATTCCGAGCCTTGCCAAACATATCGCAAGGCATAGTATTCCATTTATAGGTATCCAGGATTTTTGTTTTGATCCATAAGTCTTCAGAAGTAGGATTAAAGTTACAGATGATTTGAAGGCCCGGTTTACCACGCAAGCGGAAACGGACTTGCGTGAAATCTTCATATTCAAAGTCGGTAGTCTCTTCCATAACTACCCACCTGTAATTGGTTATACTCTTTATCTTCTCCGGATCATCCAGACCGGTAAAATCTATTTTAAGCCCATTATAGCATACAATTGTGTTTTCCTTAAAGGTAAAGTACCTCGCCAGGCAAAGTTTCCTGATTTGCACCTTGAATTCTTCATAGACAGTATTTTTCAAACTTGTAGATACTTTCCTGATAACAAGCGCAGACCCTTCACCTGAAAAAACCGACAAAGCAACTGCTTGTGCAGTAGAAACCGATTTCCCTGAAGAAGAACCGCCCCTATTGAATATATAGCGAATATCCGGATTACGCATGGCATCACGAATATGCCAGAATAGCGGATTAAAAAGCTTATATGAAAAGATCAGTTCACTCATCACCAACTATAACCCGAATATTTAGATTGTTATCACCTATATTCGCTTCCCATCCAAGCATACGGCTAAGACGGCCCAGTGCTTCAATCTTACTATAAAACTTAATTTCAAGCCCTTGAGAAGTGCTTTTGATTGACTGGATACATGACAAAGCTTCATCGGGAATTTCATCAAGCGACTTAATTATAAATTCACCGCTAACAGAATCTCCAATTTGCCTTATATTAAGATTGGCAATATTGGAAAGTATTCGGATGGCATCTTCCTTTTTTATATCCGATTTCCTTTTAGCCTCAGTCTGGAGCTCTGTTACCCTACCCAAAACCTCCCCATTTTTTAAAAGTTCGGACGCACGTTTCCATACGGTTTCATCCTTCCATTTCAATGAGCTCGGATAGGCTCTCCTGTAAGCTTCTGATTGATTTCCACATTCTACGTAATAGTTGCAGAAGTTTTCTTGTTTTGGTCTTAACATAATCTATTATTTTTGCTTTATAAAGATAACTATTATTCCGCTATTTAAAAAGCACAGAACAAAGCATTATAGTTTTATGCGGGATTTTATCATTTTAGTCTTATACCTCTCGTTATTTATCCGTGTAACACACATACGGCATCTTGAAGACTTATATTTATACAACTTCCCTCCACGCTTTATTCGGAAGTCGTAAAATTTATCCAAATAGTAATATCTATGGCAGCGAATACATCGTTTCATTTCACGTCCATTTGAATCATACTTCCTATTCGCAACCCTCCTTACCAACAAGGCACATCCCTTACATTCCGGATCCTTATCCCTATATCTCCTACAATGTGCAAGAGACTTATTGCCACACTTTGCAAATGCGTGGCAATCAATCCTTGTCTCTTTATTCATAATCTCTCTATACTTAAAGCCTTGACATTGTTATACCATTTATTTTCCTTCTGGAAAGCCTCTACTACAAATCGAAGCCTGATAACATCACCTACAGAAAGAGGACTGTCTACAGGACCTTCAAAACTTGTCATTGAGAAACGCATCTTGCTATGGTAACGTTCTGAAGTTTCCATAACATAATCTCGCCTTTCCCAATCCTTGCCATCTTTAGTTATTCCACGTACAGGAGTAAATTCATATAATATCTTACCTTCAGCTTCACATTTCATTTCTTTCGTTGGCATAGCTTTTATTTTTTATTGATATTAATATTATTGTTTTTATCTGCCCCTTAAGTCGGTTACCCGACTACCCTTCGGGCAGTATAGGACAAGTTGCCGAAAACTGTTAAAATCAACACTTTTTCATTATATATTATTGATTATCAATATTTTAACAGCGCACCATATGGTGCTTTTTAATATTTTCGTAATTCACTGATTATCAACATATTACAAAGTTATATTAAAAGGCGTAGTATTCCCTATCTGGAAATAGGACAAAAGCTTATCCTTATATTCCGTCTCAAGAGGACTTATATCCTCAACATACTTGAACTTCTCATCAGGCCAACTACGAGCAAAATTACGGATCGTCTCCCACTGTTTCTTAGTCAGCATACCATCAAGATACATCTTCTTGTACTTTTCTTTATATCGGGCTATACCTATCCAGTTTATTTCACGTGCCTTATCAAGCTGCGAGATCTTAACGCCCTTGACTGCGGATAATCCGCGAATAAATCTAATTTCCGACCAGTCCCTATAAAATATCCTTCCTGTCTTAGACAGAAACAGGCTACTTATAAACTCAGACATAGGCACAGATTGATGCCTGTATATTGTTTCAATCCGCAATATATTGTTACCAATATTATGTCCTTTCTCAGCAGCCTCAAAAGTCTTATCATAAGCCTTAAAGATTTTGCGGAAATATTTGCTTTTCTCGGTAGTTACCTGTCGGTACTCGGAATAATTAGCATCATTCCAAAGTAAACGGCCGGATGCATCCCTCATCATTCGTATATACTCATCAGCAGGACGGGAGAGCTTCATTGTAAGACCTACTTCGTAATAGACAACCACAGCATTCTCCGGCCTTACACAAAGCCTCAGCAATAGTTCTTTTATTGTTCTTACGGCTATTGCAAAAGTTAGTGGACGGCTATTGTCAAGCCTACCTGTTTTACTTTTGGTATATAACTTATGAATCGAACATTTACAACGTAAGGAACTACCATGAATCTCAATAAAACACCCATCAAAGTTGGCGTAGGCGGTAGATTTATAATAGATCTCATCTCCCTCAGTACATTGCTCCAGGTAGTTCCTTAACACAACGGTGTCTATATCCGCAGTGTCTATCGTTGCTTTTATGGTTACTTTATCAAACATTTTCTTTGGTAGTAGTTACATTTACGATTTGATTCCGCTACAAAAGCGTGCGATTTGAATATACTGCACCATACAATCTTCGGCCAGCCTATCGGATCGGAAGAATTAATGCAATTGATGCATTGTATCAAGTCTTCTTTCTGCAATTTAAGCACCTTTGCTGTCTTTGCCGACATATATGTTCAATTAATGTTTAGAGTCATAATCTTCTCGGCTAACAACAGTTCCCTTACCAGTTTTATCAATGATAATGCTTTTGCCATCTATATTAAAAGACGTGCGACACCCATCAGGCAAGGAACAAAGGAAACTACGGATTACAGGAGAATCGGCATTTTTCCCCGTTTTATCTGTAGCTCCATCTTCATCCGGAACAATATATGGGAATACATCCATAAGGGGCGTTTCGGATACTAAAGCGATCTGATAATCCGCCATCGTACCCTTCATACCTTCATCCAGTTTCTTAACAGCATCGCGCAGGTCGGCAGCTTGTACCAATACCTGAGTGGATGTTTTCTTTTCAGCTCCACTCTTTTCGTCCAGAGTAATGAAGACTAGTTTACACTTGAACCAACGGTCGGCAGCCTCTTCTTCGCTGGGGAATAATTCGCTATAGTTGGCACGTTTGATGTCTGATACTGTAAATTCGCCTGAAATAAAAGGAATCATCTCTTCTATTATCCGAGCCTCAGCCTCCGTGAAACTAAGTGCGTTCACCAAATAAGGCTCTGTAACTTTCTTGTTCATACCGTTTGCCATCACTTTTTCGTAACGGATCTTGCATTCAAACCATGTTTTCATATTTCCAATCATTTTATATTAAAAATTATTTATACTCTTATTTTCTAAAAAACATATCCCCCGAAATAGATCGGGCAGTATCTTCACTTGTCAACCGTATATATCGGAAGAAGTTCTGTTCGGACCTATGCCCGGTGAGCTTCATTATTTCAAATGTCTTCATCCGGCCGGTGAGGTACATATTAGTTGCAGCACTTCTTCTGGCTGTATGGCTTGATATCAACTCCCATTTCTCACGGGTTACGGTTTGTAATTTCCCTCCTTTGGTAAATGAGTAAGTAATTTTATCATTCAGCCCTATCTCCCGCATTATTACTTTCAGGTACTTATTGAAATACTGAAGCCACAAGGAATGCTACCGTTGTATTTCGCAAAAATTTCTTTCACATAGTCATGAGCCGGCACCTTTACGTCTACATTGGTTTTCTTCGTCCGTTTGATAATATACCCATCCTGAAGATTATCTTTGGTAAGGGATGAATAATCAGAGTATCTTAAGGCCGTAAGACATCCAACTACAAATAAGTCTCTTATGCGTTCTTTTGCCTTTCTTTTGTCCTGCTTCTCAAACTTATAATAATAAATTCTTGTGATCTCATTCATCGAAAGAAACACCGCATTCGTCTCTTCTAGGCGCATATCAATCTCATCATAGGTTGAATCGACTGCATAATTGTATTGACTTGCTTTTCGTACCATAGACTGTATCTTTAAGATATACCCAACAATTGTATTATGTCTTAAATTCTGGTTCTCCAAGTAAATTATGAAATCATCCAGAAATTCCTCAGTAATCGAATTGGTGAAAATGTCGCAATCGTACAACTTGGAAAATTGGTCGATATGCTTCATAATGGCATCATAGACTACTGCATAGTTTGCAGACTTGCGTCTGGATCGCTTTTCAAGTACTTCGCGCATGAAACCGGTGAAGTAGATTCCTTCAAGTGGCTTCTCTTGGCGGAAGTGATTAATGTAGTCCTTACGTACTTGGACGGTCGGGACCGGTCGGGATAATTGTAGGGGTGCGGCTGTATTATTTTAAAGGGTTAATTAATTTTTCATTTTTTATTCGTTGAACTTCTGCATTGCCATCACAAGCACCTTTACATTCCCAAAGTATGTCAATGTTTGACCATATTGATATGGGTTGTAAAACATCTCAATCTCTTTGTAACCTTTAGATACAGCCACCATAAACAAACGATAAATTTGGTATGGGTGAAAAAGTAAGTCACCTATGGAAATCTGGATAACATTCTCCTCTTTGTCAAATGTCGATACGATTATCTTGGGGAACGGATTATTTTGTTCGTCTTTTCCTGTACCATCACACAATGGACAGTCATCAGTTCTGTAATGATCATTACGTTCTTTATCTTCGTATTCCCATTCTACGTTTCCAGTTCCATCACATTCTTTGCATTTAAGAATCAATTTGTCCGCTTCAAATCTACATTTTGTCAATTCCTTTGCTAAGGTTTCAATGTCAATCTTAATACTTCGAAGCGTTTCTGACTCCATATCAGAAATGATCTTATTACCATTCGGATACTTTTCGACCGAATTATACTTTATAGTTAATTCATCTTCAGGTATAGATATCAGCACACGTCCGTCAGATGCACAGACTAGACCGTCTTTTAAGTTCGGAAACATCAATACAGGTCTCGATTCATCATTACCCGTGAATAGCCCTAATAAAAAGTCGTTAATTGCTTTCATTTTGATTTATTGTTATTATTAAACTTCGGTATTGGCATCCAATGAGTAATACGACCCAAAGGAGAGTTTGGAAAGAATATTCGATGATCTGATTCCCATTGACCATTTCCATAATATAATCCAGTAAAGTAGCCTTTATGAGAATCTTTCCATTCTACAGTAAAAAAGACACCTGTATTTTCCTCTGGTAACTGCTCTTCTACGCTTATCCACGGGGATTGTTTCTTATGCCATTCAGCACCAGCTTCGAAGGCTGCTCCGAAGGAAGCATATTCATTACGAGAGACATGTTTCTCGATATATTCACGTTTTGCTTCTTCTAATGTCTGTTTCATATTTACTTATATAAAGTTAAATCATTCAATTCATATTCATACCTTCGGAAGAACCTTCCATCTTTAGTCATAAAAACATAAACTATAAACGATACGTCCGACTTGTTTAAAGTCTCTACGGCAATTACTTCTGCCTCTAACAGGCCTCCATCCTTAGTGAACTTGACCTTGGCGCCAAGATTAAATTTAGTCTCTATTTTCATAATCATTCCATTAAGCATTAATTAATTCATTGAATATCTTCAGATAGTGTTCCGATTCTGCCGCAATATCCTTTCTTCCCGATTCGTTACAATAATCTTCGACAAAATGGCGGAACGCTTCAGTAGCTTTCTGCTTCATCTCTTCCTCACCAAGACAGAAAGCTTTTTCAAAGGTTTCCAGTACAGCCTTTCTTACAACAGAAGTAGCTACACATACACTTTTTTGATGAGCTATTTCGGCTCTTACCTTATAATCGCTATCGCTCCAATGTTCAGAAGCATATTTAGATACATTTTTATTCATTCCGGTATTGTTATACATTAATTACTTTCTTCTATTGTTTCCAAAGGGCAATCTTCTGGTATAGAAGATTCGGTATCATTCAATAAGTAATACACTTTATTTCTGCCAAAGCAAACAGCTTTTAAAGCTTCATTCTTAACAGCAATCCTTTTATAAAAAGGGCAATTGCAGCACTTTTCTATTACTAATTTCTTCTTCATTCCTGTATTTTATTAGTTAATCTTCTTCATCATCTGAATCAATATTAAAAGCTATTGACTCATCATACACTGGCTCATCATTAATATCCCAACTAATCAATATTTCTTTAACTGTAAACTCGTTATTCCACTCTGTTTCTTCTAATTTCACTCTGACATAGAAATCCTTATTCTTACTAAAAAACAATCTTGCTGCCACTGCGTATTCATAGTTAAAATTGCCACGAAAACGAATGCTCAATTTGCCTCTTTTAGACTCTTTTTCTATCTCATGCTTCAATTCCTTATAAGCTGCTAAATACCGATTTCGCCTTTGCTTACGATGATAATTGAAATTCCTTTTTCTTAGTTTATTGATATTCATCTTTTGATTTTTATGAAGTTAAATCGTTCAATTCATATTCATACCTTCGGAAGAACCTTCCATCTTTAGTCATAAAAACATAAACTATAAACGATACGTCCGACTTGTTTAAAGTCTCTACGGCAATTACTTCTGCCTCTAACAGGTCTCCATCCTTAGTAAACTTGAGCTTGTCACCAATATTAAATTTAGTCTCTATTTTCATATTGATTAGTTTTATTCGTTAAACTTCGGTATTGGCATCCACATATCATTATCAGAGATATTGCAACTGTAATCATCTGCGTCCGCTGTATCCCATACGTGATAATATTTATTATAAACCAATATTTCGGGTTCATAATACCCTTTAGCGGAAAGTATGACTAATACAGGTTCGCTCTGCTCTGATATATCGTTTTCATCTACGTCTGGTAGTTGGTCTTTAGCTTTTATCCACGGAGATTGTTCGGATTTCCATTTTACACCGGCTTCGAAGGCTGCTCCGAAGGAAGCATATTCATTACGAGAGACATGTTTCTCGATATATTCACGTTTTGCTTCTTCTAATGTCTGTTTCATATTTGATTATATTAAAATAAACTTGGTAGCTCATCTTTATTCTTTTTTCTCCTCTTTGCCGGTTCCGGTTTCACTCCTGTTTCTACAGCTTTAATGAAAGCCTCGAAGGGCATTGAGTTGTAGCATTTTACCCAATCATGGCGTATCAGTATGTCCCGGGATGGAATATGCCAGAATTGTATACCATTGATAGAGATGCCACCAAAATGTCGGCAAATACCGATATAAGGTTGCTGGGATGCGTGTGTTATTACAATGGCTTCCATTTCTATAATTTATTCTTTTATTTCACACTCTTCTTTTGACAAAACTCTTTTCCATCATTGGCGACAGCTATTTTCTTCATCATTTCTTTATTTTATTGTATTACTATGAAGGTTTATAATGAGGATCATTCTAATTATCTATTCTTATTATTAGAAGCTTTCCATTCTATTGCTATGACAGCATCCAAACAACCACTTCCTTTACATACTGGGCAATTAATCTTAAGACGATCTTTTCCATCCAATCCCCAAAACCACCCATTTCCACCACAACGGCTACAAGTATGATTTAAACTAGTCAATTGTTCCTTTCCCCCTGTTTCCTCAATAAACATTGGAGGAGAAATCGTAATAATTTGTTTTTTTACACTCATCGCTTATCTGTCATCAAATAATCATTAATCTCTTGAATAAAATTCTCTAAAGAGCGACATACAACATATTTATTACCATTATCTTCTACTGACATCTGCCATTTTTTTTGTGTATAAGATTGAACACCTTGACTCGTTTTCATTTCAATACACAATGTATTATAAGAATGATTATTTTTCAGCAGAATAAGATCGGCAACCCCAGGTAGCATTCCTTCTTCTTTCATATATACTCCCATCCTTTGAGATCTTCTTGCTGCATTGGGAACAGCAAACAAAACATTCTTTAAATTCGGATATTGCATACGAAACCAACGCACACATGAAACCTGTAAACGATGTTCTTCATTATCATGTCTTTGGCTAATCTTATTTTTATTATCAATCTCCAGCATCTCTGAAAGTGTCATAATATGTATTCTATTTTTTAATTCAACGGGTATTAGCTTGTCTTTCATTGTTGAGAATGCATTAATAATCTTTTTCTTTATCAATTTCAATGATCCACAAAGCGTTATACTTTCAATAATATCAACATCTATCTTTCGACCACTAATATGTAATAAGTGAAATAGAACGTATATATAAGGAATAGTTATTTTATCAATAGACTCTCCTTTATTCACGCAACTCACAATAGGTAACCTTAACCATGGTTATAGCCACCAGAACTATAATCGACAAAAAAAATACTCCATACCAATACATTGGGCTATCTTTTACTACTGCCGATCCAAGCATGCAGATTGAGCATAAAAGAAAAAAGCAAGAAAAAATAAATGTTAATGCTTTCATAACTTATATATCATTATAAAGCCTTAGAGCTTTGTTATTAATACTATTAAAAAGGAGCACTATTTTCACAAACCATACTCCTTGGTACGAACAATTATAAAAAAAGATTTATACTACCTTATTCTTCTCCAAAAAACGATCTATACTTTTGAGATTATACCATATTTTCCTCTTGTATTGGGAAAATGATATTTGAGCCTCATCTCTAAGAGATTTTAAAAGATCTAATCCACATCCCAAATACGCCATCGCTTCTTTGGAGGATAGCCAAACCTTAGGAGTCATTTCCACCTTACCTACGATTTTTTGTCTTCCCATAACGCAACTATTTTAATCGTTTGACAACCGTACCTTCAATATGAGCTTTTAGATCATATTTACAGCCCGTGCTATTTAGTTTACAGACGGTAGATCTAACTACTGCTGCATCAATATCACGTTGGCGGACCAACCTTTTATCGCCTACTTTGATTTTTCTTAAAGTCTCAATCGGAGATACCTTCTTCACAACCTCCGCCACTTTTACCGAATCTTTAATTAGAGCCATATACTTTTTGATTTTATGTTTTTATTTCTATCTTTGTATATTGTACTTTGTTATACCGCTGGTATTGCCACGGTCTAATTGTGGTGCAAATATATACTTTCATTTTTACGAAAGCAAATTTGCTTTCATAAAAATGAAAGCAAATAATATGTTTTAAAACATAACATCGCATAACATCCTTATATACAACTATATAGATTGTTTATATTCCTGCGACCAATATAAATCTCAAATGAAAAAATGATTTTAATTAATAAATGAACAATATCAAGTAGCGGACGCAGCTTTATAGAGAACAACATACTATCATTTTCATGACAGTATTATAATATATTTAAAAGATATGAAAGACTTAAACATTGATAAACGTTTTATCGAAACTGTTGAAATGATGAATCTCAATGGATATAGAATTGAGAAAGCTATTCCTTTCTTTAAACAGGTTACTTACAGCAGAATTAAAAATGGAGTTCAAAGCATATCCAAAAAGTACTTAGATGCTTTTTGTGATACATTCAATGCTGATAAAAATTACATTTTAACAGGAAACAATAGTATAGACTTGCCTAATGTCACAGAAAGCCAACAGTTAGAAAGTAGAAAAGGTATTAATAATAGGTTCTTAGAGATTATTAGTAAGATTTATTCTTGTGATAAAGATTTTTACGAAATTGCAAATATTAAAAAAAGTGCATTTTCTCATGTAAGGACAGGCAAACAAAATGCTTCGATTGAATATATATCATCTTTATGTGAATTAAATCCCAATGTTAATGCCAATTATATTCTTACTGGCAGAGGCAATATGTTTAATGATGAGAATACCACATTAAATTCCGAAAATAATCAGAATAACACAAGTGACATCCCCTCTCCTGAAAGCGCAGAATATTGGCAGCGCCTATACAAAGCAACTAAAGTTATATATGAAGAAATTCTTAAAAATGCACTTGATAAAGTGAAAGACATTGATAAAGATCTTCAAAATGGAATTAAGGCAATAAGTCAAGAAGCAGTTTAAAAGCTATGTTTACAAACATATTGTCACGATAAACATTTTAAGATCAAAAATGTTTAATATATCTATGCTATCTTATTTATAATGTTTAACCCAAACTTCATTGACTATGGAAAGAGATTATAATCTGATAATGGAGCAACTACTGCTCCTTTCTGAATCATGTGCTATTCAAAGAAAAGATTTAAAAAAAGCTGCTGTTATTTTAGAGGACACGCAAAAACAACTTGAGTATCTTAAAAAACTAGTCAATGATGAAATACCCCAAAAAAACAAAACATACCAAATGAAGATATTAAAAAAGGTATAATATCTTTTATTAAATCAACAAAACGATGCAAATAAAATGCAAATAAAAACAAAGTAAGAAACAACTTGATAATAATCAATTAATTAACAAACGCACAAAACAGCCTTCCAAGCTGAGGGTCGCGGGTTTGAGCCCCGTCTTCCGCTCTTCTGAAAATCAGATAGTTATCGCAAGATTTCTATCTGATTTTTGTTTTTAGAGAATGCTAAATTTAGCGCGGTTTAACCGAGTGAGTTAAACCGAGAGTTAAACCAAAATCTTATGAACACAACAATCAACGTAGCGTGCTACAAATAGAAAACTTTAGCAAAAGAAAATGATTACCTACACCTGAAACTCATAATCATAAGGTTTATGGAATATATTAATGAATTTCACAAGTAATAGATAGAGTTCACTCATCAATCAATACCCTCATTGGGCAAGCAACCGCATCGTTAGAAGAGAAAAGGAAGCAACAGGAACGTTTGAACGAACAGAGACTTATAAGAGAAGACAAACAAAATGACTGATAAGATTTGCCAATTCCAATAACCTATGAATTTCTCTCCGAGCTAAATAGATTGAAATTATAATTGGCACTATAAAATATTTTGTGTAAATGGAAAATACGGGATTCAGGTTGAGTTCCG
>OLNW01000641.1_pt1 | contig 40019 bp, 49 predicted proteins | sample 1672121 | NCBI WGS metagenome assembly OLNW01 (sample SAMEA3136648, study PRJEB25190) | human gut metagenome
GCTTGTATTTCGATTGCGTATGTACAGTCATAACCTGCAAGTTCTTTGAGCATATTTTCCGGCATTCTGAAAATATAGCCACCCATTCCATCATTGCTGGAAGTGATTGCACCAATTTTGAATGCTTTTGTTATTGTTTTACCACTATGATTTTTGAAATTAAAGGTCACAGTATCCCCAATTTGAGGTTTCCAATGGTAAACATCATAAATACGTTCGGGATCACTTACAACTAATTCTGTATCATCAGTAATATTTCCAGACAAAACCGCTGCATTTAGCGACGCCAAATCCTTTTCATTATAGCCGAGCATCAAGGTGCTATCTGAAATATCATTGTCTGTTGAGAAATCAACTGGTACGGTAGCATAAGTAAATATATTGCTAACTCCCTCTATATCTCCAACACGCTTTACATAATCAGAAAAATATTCTTTCTGCAAGAGAGCATCCAAATTTTCACTTTCGTTTTCTAAATCAATGCTGATTTTGAAATCTCCGTACTTCATATCCCAATAACGAGCCATACTCTCGGCATTAAAAGAACTCTGATAACTTGCTGCAAGGAAAAATATAACTCCGCACAGTCCCAATGATAAAATGGTCAATAGAGATTTTTTTCTGTTTCTGGAAAAGCTGATTTTCGCTAAATATACAGGCGTAATACGATGTCTTTTGTGAGTGCGGTAATTTACAATTCCCACTGGATTTTTCAGGGCGGAAATTGGAGAAGTATTCGCTGCAATTTTTGCTGGTTTACGAACACTAATATAAACAAGCAGTATTCCAAAAAGGCATGCGCCACATAGAGAAACAATAAATGCAAATACTGACCAGCCTTTTGATTGCAGACAATAGCTGATGATCGTTCCCATGATACTACCAATTAAAATCCCCGGAACTGCAAGCATATAACCCTGTTTAAGAACTATTTTATAAATTTGCTTTTTACTTGCCCCTATTGTCCGAAGCTGTCCGAACTCAGCAACTTTTTGTCCAACCGAAATATAGAAAATGCTGTAAATTACAAGTGCGGCAGCTAAAAACAAAATGGCAGCAACTACACCATATACCGCATAATTACTGAAGGACAAAGTTGTATTTACATAATCATAGTAACTGCTGACTGTCCAATTATTCAGTCCAGTCTCCTCTGAAATTTGAGATAATATTTCTGTTGCTTCGTCTTTTGTAAGGGTATCTGCATTTTCAAGCCAAACATATCCATTAAGCAGGTTATTTCCACGTAATTCCCGGCATTTTTCAAGTGAAACAAAAACAGGATAAGCGGTAGAAGTTTTATCATGATAAATACCAACAATAGTATAATTCTTCAAAGTACCATCCAGATTCAACTGAACTATGGCGTTGATTTCCGGAGACTTATTTTCACTGGCAAAAAAGGCATCTGTAACAGCAATTTCACTTGCTTTCTCTGGATATTTTCCGTCAAAGGCAGGAATCAAACTAAGCATGTCATCATCATAATAAATCAGAGACAGTTCTTTAGAATTTTCTTTCACTGTTTTGATATTACAGGAAAGTCCTACACTTTTTACTTCTTCGTTTGCTAACAACTTTTCTTTACTGTCCTGCGTAATGTCAAAGAAAATCCCTTGATGTAATCCTTCGATTTCTTTCTGATTTTGATAAATGATATTTTGCACTGTGAGCAACGACATCATTATCATAGCAACGGCTACAATAATTGCCGAAAGGCAAAATAAGTTTTTCTTCTTATCAAAACGCACACTTTTTCGTGCTAATTTTTTAATTACTGCACTGGTATCATTTTCAAAAGGATAATTCATAATTCCCACCTCCTTTAGCCAACAATTTTACCATCTTCAATCCGTACAATGCGGTCTGCGAGTTGAGCGATCTCGTTGTTGTGAGTAATCATTACAATGGTCTGATTAAATTCTCCGCTGGTATGCTTCAAAAGCCCTAACACATCTGCACTGGTCTTGCTATCAAGATTTCCGGTTGGTTATTCACAGTTACTACTACTAAATACAGCTCCTGATTATTTCAGGAGCTTTTTGTTTATCAAATTGCAATCAGGTCTTTCCATGTTGCTGGTCCGCATACTCCATCAACTTCAAGGGCTCCATTTCTGTCTTTCTGGTATGCTTTAAGTGCATAGATCGTATTGTCCCCAGCTTCTCTGTCTAAAGACAGCGGTTTGCTGTTTCTTCCTTTGTATCCTCTTGCAATAAGAATCTCCTGCAAGAGTAGCACAGATGTTCCTTTGCTTCCTAACTGTACAGTTTCTGGTGTGAACATATATTTTCCCCCTGTCGGTGTCGTTTTGGTTGTTGATTTGTCGGTATCAGTAGTTAATGTAGTAAAGTCAATACCATTACCCGTAAATCTCAAACGGTGAGTCCATCCGTGACTATACAGATACCACGGCTGAGTTCTGATTTCATTACCACTGTTGTCTTTTGTGTCGGTTGTCCCCTCAGATGATCTGGCATGTACAATGTTGTCCTTATCAATAGCCATGGCAACATGATAAGTCGTATTCAGTTCAAGATCGCCTTTCTGCATCTGGCTGTGTGCAGTCTGGTTTCTTGCTACAATCTCGAAACCGCAGTTACACATATTCAGCATATTGCCCGTATAACTACAATGTTCTTTCAGGTATCTTGCCTGCGCGGTCAGTCCATTTTTCAGGAACGCATAGTAATATGCTGTACACGCCAGACTTGAGCAGTCAAATGATTTAGGATCATTAATCTCATACAAACTTCTGATTCTCTGACTGTAACCATGCTCATTATCATTCGCAATGTTTACCGCAAATTCAATTGCATCATTGATGATATTCTGAATGATCTGCGCTTTTGTTTTCTTCACTGCGCTTTCCACCTCACTCTCATTTTTTATATCAGTGGTATAGTCTTTATAAAAAATATTCCGGTCTACGCTTCCGGTAATACCTGGAATCTTTGCTTTGCTTGAATATTGCCAGCCAATCCCGGCAGATGGTTTCAATCTTTCCTGCATGGTTCCATCATCCTGTGACGGATATGCTGCCAGCCAACAGTCATATTTCTTTGCATCTTCCGGCAATTTCATTTTGTACCAGTAATAGCCACAATAAACGCCAAACTTGTACCCGGCTCTGATAACAATATCATGGAAAGTGTTAATCATCTGCATCATCAGATTCTGTGATAAATTTTCCTGGCATTTATCTTCAATATCTAAAAATATTGGATAATCCAGTTTTCTCTGTTTCAATACATTTATCACTGTTTCCGCTTCATATTTGATTTCAGAAATATTTGTAGCGTAACTGTATTTATATACACCCACAGGAATGTTATGAGTTATACAGCCTGCATAATTTTTTTCAAAAGTACTGTCCGTTTTGTTACCTTTTTCTGTAATTCTAAGGATGGCAAAACCCATCCCATAATTTGCTACTTTCTGCCAGTCGATCACGTCATTCCACGACGAAACGTCAATTCCTTTGATTTCCATATTTACCTCCAGAAAAAAGCCCGGCATTATACCGGGCTTTGCAAAATTATTTTGTTCCGTCAGAAAACAGGTTTTCGTCTGCCTCTACTTCCGGGATTCCTGCGACGCTTGTGAGCAGGCTTACAACTCCGGCCACTACTGCAGACGATACAACCATCTTCCAGTCCACTGCAGAGATCACACTTCCGGCTCCGATCACACCCACTGCAGTCTGTGCCATTGTTTTTACTGCTCTGATTCCTGCTTTCTTCCACCATTTCACTGTGTCTACGCTTGGTTTAAATACGCAATTTTTAAACATTTGCCCCTCCTTATATTCCAAACTGTTTTGCAATAATTCCAACTGCAATGCCTAATATAGCTGTTAATAAGTAACTTGTTACTGTCCGCCACTTTTCCCCGTCTCTTGACTCAAGAGCTTCCAGTCTTGCGCTCTGCTGTCCCTGCTCTTTCACCATGTTCTCCATGTTGTTTGCAAGCGTCTGTACAGATGTAACTAATTCCTGGAGCTGTTGAACACTGTTTTCCAGAATTTCAATCCGTCTGTTCTGTCGGTTGTCTTCTGCCTCAATTCTTTTGCGGAACTCCTCATGTTCTGCTCTTGAAATCTGTTCATTTTCCATGCTTATTTCCTCATCATCTACGTCTGCATATTTGCGGCAGGAATACTCAATTATATCTAAATCCTGCTGTATATCCTCCAGAGGTTTTGCTTTCTCTTTATCTTTAATATACAGCAGTAAATCATAAATAGAAGACCATTGCCTGCTAATAATTTGTAATTTAGTCATGCTTCCCGATTACTCAGTAATTTCCTCCATGCCTGCATCAATAAGGAGTTTTTTTACCTTTTCTTTTAACAGACGTGGAACTCTGTTATATTCCTCTTTTGCTTCTTCAATAGTATCTTTACTTAAAATTTCAGTAACCCATAATTTTGCCATCATTTCTTTATCTCCTTTGCTCAATAACATTATAATTAAATTTCTACGCATAAACCTGTTCGCTCATTTCCAGCAGGCAGTCTTTCAACATTTCGATCTGTTCTGCCTGCTCTGCAAATTTCTGTTCAGTGCTTTTTTCTTCCTTCGGAATATATTTCAGATATTTTTCCGGGGATGCTCTTACAGTCTCCTCTGAAATCTTTTTCTGGTCTTCCCGGAACTGGTTGAAATCATATTCATACACTGTCTGTTCGATGTGTTCCGGATTCTCCGGATCTCCACCTGAATAAGTCTCTGTTACGATATTTTCATTCAGGCAGATCATTACATCCACGTTTCCATCAGGCAGCGCATTCCAAGTTACAGGATCCTGTTTTTCTGTAAATCTTGCTTTCACGACTTACCCTCCTTTTCGCTTTCTCAAATATCTTATCTACGTTATACTTTTCTCTGAAATATTCAGAGTCGGAATGTTTGAACCATCCGTAATATGCTATACACCGGTACGCAAGATCTAATGGTATCGCTTTTCCTTTCTCTGCATACTTCCCGGCTTTTACAAATGCCCTGCGTCCTCTCAGGAAAATGCTCCGCCTTACTTCTGTGTGATCCCGATATATTTTGAATCCCATCATATCAATAGGTTCTCCATGATGTTTTCCGTCTTTGTCTATCCAGTCGATCTGGAACAGCTTCCAATCTGGTTTTACCGTCAGATCTAAATACTCATTCATGTATTTAATCAGGAGTTTCATTGCTTTTCTCACATCTGCCTTTCTGCTTCCGATCAGTAGGAAGTCGTCCATGTAGAACAATACATGATTAATCAGCCTGATTTCTTCTGTTGTTCCGTCTCGGTGTTTCTTCCTCTTGAACAGCTTTTCAGCAGCATAATGATAAGCTGCACTCAGATAATAATTACAGAGCCATTGGCTCAAGTATGATCCGATTGACAGCCCCTGATCGAATGAGTCAATTAAAACGAAAGTCAAATAAAGCAGGTCCTCATTTCTGACCTGCTTCTCTAACATTCTTTTCATTTTTCTCCTGTTGATGGATGGATAGCATTTCCGGACATCTCCCTTTGCTGCTACTCTGGTCTTGCCCGGATTCTTGCGGATCCAATTTTCAATTGCTTCTTTTCCATAGATCTGTCCTCTCCCTGGAATGCTCGCACATTGATAAGTTCCTACTTTTCTTACAAATAATTCTTTTAAGCCGTTTGTGGCTACATAATCGTATATCTGCTGTTTTATGCACTCAACACCTATATCTCTTACTTTCCCTGAATTTCCATCCAGCCTTGCGCTTGTCTTTATAGGATCAAAAGATACTTTTCTGAGTTTTATTTCTTCTTCCATTCCTGCCGCTGCTGTGCAGACTAAATTATGTAACCAGTCTTTAAAGTTTTCTTTTATAATCCTGTGTATCTGCCTGGCTGTAATAATATTCGTATAGTTTGCCAGAAATCGGGCTGTATCCATACGGTTCCATTTATCGCTCAGACATTCATAGATACATGCGGTTATAAAGTTCTGATCTAATGTTATATTTTTACAATACCGTTTCATTCGTTTCTTGATATAAGGGGTTTTCGGTTTTTCTACTCACCCCACGCATGAATCAACTGCATTCATGGTCCTTGTCCCAGGCTCCTATGCTCCCGATCACAAGGTTCGGCTTCAATCAAATTTCGGTGATGCCCCACGCTGCTGTTGCAGGCTCCGTCCTGCGGAGCGAAATGTAACACAAATATCAAATCATTTTCAAGAAAATCCGGAAACGATATTCCAGTTCGCATTGCCAACGCCATTGTTCGCATTCAGAATCCAGAGGCCGTAAATCGTGCCATTGTTCAGATTGCCCAGGGACAGCCAGGGAACAGGAACCGCCACCTCGTGTTACAAGTCCGTAATTTATTGCTATTCTGCTTTTTCGAAGTTGATTAGTTATCAGTTACATAGAGGGGACAGCCCCTCTGTCAGGCTGCCGCCTGCCATTCACCCCGTGTGCCGTTTGGTGAAACGCCGGAAACGATATACCAGTGCGCAGCGCCAACGCCATGGTTCGCAAGCAGAACCCAGAGGCCGTAAACCGTGCCATGGCTCAGATTGCCCAGGGACAGCCATTCTCTTTGGCCGCTCGTGCCTGAATCTGTATACAGTCCATTGCAGAATCCTGTTGTACTTCCGGCTTTTGTTTCCGTCGGTACCATGATTCCCAGGGCTGGATCAACAAAGCATTTTGAGATGTATTTCCATGATGCTGCTGTGTATGTTACCTGAGCCGCTACTTTCTTGTATCGTGTCTTTGCTGCATTCATATCCGTTGTAAGCAGTGACGCATCCATACAGATGTATACGTCTCTCTTTGGTGTTCCGTCTTCGTCTGTAACAATATCCATAAATACATTACTGAGGACTTCATAAGCACCGTATCCGGTTTCGATTCCCTGGATCTTGAATGGATTCTTGTTATCTGTATTTGAGAACGGTGATCCATCTGATCCAAGCACGCTGTCAGTTGAGCCGGTCCGCCACGGCATTGTTGAGATGCAGGTTGTTAATGTCGTGTTGAATGGTTCTGTATCCAAATATATTGCAGAATTTGTATCGTCTACCGGTTCGATCTTCAAGATCTTAACGTCATATGCAAGATTGTGCATGTATGCGTAATATCTGTCTTTATTTGTATTTGAACCAATATCCCCGACAGATACATAAGACCCGACAATATAATTGTTGGCTTTTGCTTTTGGGAGAATCACTCTTGTTACTCCGGTTTCTGCAACTGCTGCCATTTCCTGCATTGAATAAGAATTACATCCAGCCATAACGCTTCGGCTGTTCGTTGTTGCATATAAAATAATCATCATGAGCTGTTTGTAAAAGAGATCCCAGTTTGTTGTTCCCACGTACATTGAGCCTTTCTTTCTCATGTATGCGATCAGCCCTGTGTATGATACTGGTTTTCCTCCTTTCTGGCTTCCGTTTGCCAGAATCAATCCAGCGGAGCTGTACGGCACTCCATCAATGTCTCCGGCTCCGTATTTTCCGTGGATCATAAAAGGTGAAATTGTTCCGTCTGGATTAATTGACTCTCCCATCGGTCTAAGGCCAAGGGCTTCGTTCGGACTGTCTGAATAATGATAATCTACATACTCAGGATTGTCTGTGATTCCAACCCATGCGGACATTGTGACCTCTCCCACATCTACTTTTCCGGTCTTTTTGAAATCCGGTTGTCCCTGCAGTGCAGTCACATGGTTAAAGCCTTTATTATCTACGGTAAAATTACATGGAAAGTGCATGAATACGCCAATCTCCCTGTAATCATCCTGTCCGATTGCTGTATTTGTGGACGGTTTTCTCACCAGTCCTTCATTGTCGTTCAGTTTCACGCCTGTTGGGCTGGTAGAAGTGTCATACTTGTAGATTCTCGTTGTATATACTTTTCCAGTCCTGCGGAGGGCAAAGAAATTTGAAAGTGCGTTTTCAATTCCTCCACCTGCTGCAGTAATATTCTGAATCTGTTTATTTGCTTCTGTCTGTAAATTGCTCACCACAGTTTCTCCGGTCGTCTGGAGATCTGTCTGCAGTTTTGTTCCTTCTGTGATTTTTTCTCCCAGGGATGTGTTCAGATTAGAGGCAGTTTTATTTGATGAATCCAATCCTGATTTTGTCTGTGTCGCAGCTGCATTTGATGAATCCAGAGCGGTTTTGGTTTTTCCGGCCGCTGTGTTTGAATCATCCAGATTCTTTTTTGCTGTATTTGCTGTTGAGACTGTGGTATCCAGCTGGCTTTTTAAAGCAGTTCCCTGTGTAATATCAGAGTCAAGTCCCTGTTTTAATGTCGTTCCTTGAGAAATATCTGATTCCAGATTTCCTTTTAACGTCTGTGCGGTGCTTATGGATCCATCCAGATCAGTTTTTCTTTGTGCAGCCGTTGCATTTGTACTGTCCAAATTCTTTTTTGCTGTATTTGCTGTTGAAACTGCAGTATCTAGCTGACCTTTTAAAGCAGTTCCCTGCTCGATATTCGAATCAAGACCCTGTTTCAAGGCTTCTGCTTTCTTTACATCTGCTGCAAATGTCTGTTCTGTATGTTCGTTTTTCGCTACTTTTTCGGTTATATCTGTCTGCGCTTCGAGAATGTCAGTTTTAACCTGATTGTATTCGTTGTTTTCATCCGAGACTTCATTTATCGCATTAACAATCGCATCTCTGACATCTCGCCCTTTTTGCGCTTTTGCAATCTGATCTGTGTATTTTTTTACGTTTGCCACTTTTATTCCCCCTTATTTACAAGGCAGTCTGAATATTCTTTTGACTTTAAATCTCTTACTTCTGACAGAACAGAGGTAAGCATGTAATCCATTAACGACGCAGGGATTCCATACTGTGCCATTGCTCCGAATACTACGTTTCGAATTTCTTCTGTTCTTTTGTCCAAGATTGCTCCCAGTGGAGGAGCTTCTACTGCTTTCTCTACTGTATTATTTTCCTCTTTCCGTTCCTGTGCGGTGCTTTCTTCTGTGTCCGACTCGGACACCTTTGTTTCTTCCTTAATAGTTTCTTTATTGTCCTTTTCTTTTACTTTATTCATTATGCTGTTTTCTCCTTTTCCTCATAGAGATTTTGAATCAGTTTAAGCATTACCGGAATTAATACACGAAAGTTCCAGTCTTCCGGTTCTCCTTTTTCATTTAACTGTGCCGCTTCCGGGAAAATGCTGTATATGTCTTCTGCATAAAATCCCGGCATTTTCTTTCCGTTTAACCAGTCTTCTGGACTGAGATAATTTTCTTTGTATTTAAACCATATCACTGGAACATTCAGCATTCTTTTTGCTTCATCTAATGTCATGCTTGCAATATGATCTTTATATCGCTTGGATGATGATGACAAATAAGCCACTGTTGCTCCGTCTTTTGCAAATACCATATGGCCTCCAGATGTCACATGGGAAAGATTAAATACTTTAAATGCGTCAGAACCATCCGAAAACGTTGAAGTACCCGTATGTATCTCTAACCCTCCATCAAAAATGAAAGCATGTGATCGCATACTTAACGTTGCATATCCGGTGGTTATTTTTCCGCTTGTAACCGTAAAATTTCCGATAGTTCCTTTCTTCGCTGCAAATGAACCGTCTGTGTTAATTTTAAAATAAGTATTCGCAGTAACCAAACCGTTGAAGTTAATTTTTGATGCGTTAATCTTAACGCTCTGCGCTGTCTGGTTAATTGATGATGCAATTTCTCCAGCAGATACTTTCGACTCTATTTCCGTCTCTGTCTGCGTGATTCGGGAGCTGAGAGTACTTTCCGCACCTTTCGCACGGGAAACCTCTGACGTGATCGAGTTTTCTGCAACTGTGATCCTGGATATTGCAGTTTCGGCCGTACTTTTTGCGGTGTCAGCTGTATTCTTTGCAGTGTTTGCTGTTGTCTGTGCTGCATCTGCCTGAGCTTTTGCAACACTAATATCCTGATCCTGGATTCTTTCCCAGGATGCCGTTTTGCTTCCTGATGTTGTTCCGGAGCATTTCCATAGCAGATTTATATTGTTTCCGTAGCTTCCATGATTCGGACTTTCTGGATATGTCCCTTTTGTCAGTTCAGTTGCAGTGTAACTCGGCAAACTCTCAATTGTTGCTCCTGATGTTTCTCCGGTTGTTCCGGTAACTGACGCTATAGCGAAACCGTAGAAGCTATCGCTTGAACCGTCTGTATGCCAGTACACATAAAATTCTGAGGATGGAACAAAAACAGATGCACCAGCAATGTCAGTTCCTCCCAGCTTCGCTGCAAGTTTCATTGTTCCGTTATCACTGTAATAAATCTTTACATAATCATAATTTACGCTTTCCGTTCTGGAGTCTGATGAAAATGTGATCTTTAATCCAGGAACCTTATATGTATATCTGTACGCATATCCGGTTGTGATATCATAGTAAATATCTCCTATGTGCAGTGACTTTAAATCGTCGCTTGTCCAGGAGGACGCTGGTTCATTTGATGTTGTCGGTATTTTACTCCCGTAGAAATTACCATTTTTTTCTGACACTGCCTGACGTACCGTAGTCACTTCAAGAGTGATGTTATCCGTCGCCATTTTGATAGCCGCCGTCATTTGTTCCGTTGTCGAGTAGCTTTTCAGTTTTTCATCTGTGTCTGCTTTTGCATTCTTTTCAGCATTATTCGCAGCGTTTTGTCCTGCCTTTGTAGCATTGCTTTCCGCAGCGTTTGCCGCATCCTGCCCGGCTTTTACTGCTGCATTGTATTTTTCTTCCACCTGCACTGTTGTTGTGTAGGTCTTTGACACTTCAAGGGAAATGCTGTCTGCCGCTTGTTTGATTGCACTGTTCATTTCCAGCGTCGTTGAGTAATTCAGCAATTTTGTGTCTGTGTCTGCTTTTGCATTCTTTTCGGCCTGATCTGCTGCCGCCTGTCCCGCTTTTGTGGCATTTGTTTCTGCATTACTTGCAGCAGTTTGCCCTGCTTTTGTAGCATTACTTTCCGCAGCGTTTGCCGCATCCTGCCCGGCTTTTACTGCGTCCGTGTACTTTTCTTCTAGTTGTCCAGTAGTAGCATACTTTTTTGATACTTCCAGAGAAATTCCGTTTGCTGCCTGACTGATCGCACTATTCATTTCAACTGTTGTGGAATAGTTTTTCAGTTTTGTATCAGTATCGTCTTTGGCGTTTTTCTCTGCGGAGTCTGCCGCTTCCTGTCCCTCCTGAACTGCATCTGCATAGAGCTTGTTTGTCATTTCTTGTGTTGCATATGTTTTTGAGACCGTTGAAAGAATGCTTGTCTCAGTCATTGTGATCGCTGATCTGAGCTTTTCCTCTTCCCCTTTTGCTCTTGACACTTCTGCAGTTATAAGTCCCTCCTGGATCTCGATTTGGGAAAGCGCAGATTCTGCTGTACTCTGAGCTGCTTCAATGTCCTTATCTTTTACCCTTACCCATCCATACTCATTACTGTCATTTTTCTGATACTGATAAGCATAGCCGGTTGTGGTATTGAAAAAGAGATCTCTTTCGTGTTCCTGCCTCAATTCGTCTGTCGTCCAGGCAGATGCCGGATTGTTTTCGGATGTTGGTTCATAATTTCCGTACCAGTTTCCGGATTTTCTCTCCAGCTGCTGCTCCAAACTCGAAACAGAAAGAGTTATCTTTCCGTCCATGGCTTCCAGGGATGTTGTGACCTCTTTCAGAATCGCTGTTTTATTTGCAGAGTCTCCATCTGATATTTTGGTTTCAATGTAGTTTTTGCACTCTGTTGAGAGTGCTTCTGTTTTAACAGAACCGGCAAGGATTCTCTCTCCTATAATCTGGCCATCCAGTGTCATTCCGATCGTGTACGGGCCGTTATATCCATTGTGAGATCCGCCGATTCCGTTTTTATTTATCTGTAGTATATTTGTTGCCTGTTCTTTGTCCGGTGCATCCATGTACAGATCCCGAAGCCAGAGATCGTTTTCATCAAATTCTGTGAGTTTGTATCCGCCTTTTGCTCCCGTCATTTGTTTCGTAAGATTATCAATTGCGGATTTCATCCAAGACGCTTGAACTCTTCCAGCCTCTGTTGTTTCCTGCCGGATCTGAGTAAATGTCCCAGTAGTCTGATCTGTGAAAGACTGCTGCAGATTTTCTCCCAGTGTCAACTGCGCCTGATCTGGTTGCTGCAATGGGATTTTCATTTCCATAACCGGCAATACTTTTTTCATTCCATACGGAATTGCATTGCAGAGCACACGGTCTCCTATATCAAAAGAATCATAATCCTGGCCAAACAATGACAAATCCACTGCAGTCAGTGAAATGACAAGGTTCTCATACTGCTGCGTCGTCAGATATTCTGTTGCTTTTTTCAGGAGGTTCGCTGGCGTTGCTACATCGTCCCACTTCTCTGTTTTCCACACCCATCCGAAACTTTCTACCGCCTCTTTGCTGTATATGTAGTCTTTTCCGTCGTTTACGGATGTAATGTCCACATTCTTTTCAAGGCGTTCAAATTCGGATGCGTTTTCGTCTGTTTCCTGTTCGATTGCTGCCCCCAGCGGGATCAGAGCTGTGATAACATCGTCGGCAGCCATTGTCTCTGAGTAATCAAGCAGGTTCTCTCCGAATTGAATTGGTTGTTCGCAATACTTGCCGTATTCCTGTATATTTATCCAGTCAAGGTATAGCTTGTCTTCTTCGTGTCTGAGTCTCAGGTATCCGCCCAGGCGATCAACCAGTTTCTCCCTGATCGCTTCAAGGGTGTTTTCTCTGTCAGTTATCCTGTACAGAGAGTCATTGCTGTCATGGATCGTAACAACCCCGATATAGATTTTCTTTCTGTCCTCAACCTGATTATTGTGCAGCTGTAGCCACGCGTCTAACATTTCCCTGGGCGACATGTCGTGCCATTCCTGCTGCGGCAGAATCGTATCTGCCAGGAACGACAACGCTCCGGTTGCTTTAATCGGTTGATTTTTAAACCGGTCTTTTTCTCTTGTGCGGACTTCTCCGTAAAAAATTTCTGTTTTATCTCTGTACACTGAAATCATGCTTTTTCTGTTATGAATATCATTGTACAGAGGATTTAAAGCCGGTACTTTCAGGGTTAACTCTCCTGCATATCCTGTCTGCAGGTCCAGCTCCGGATTGATAACTGCTGCCTCCCGGTCTCCTGGATAATACAGGATCTTGCCATCTAATTTAATTTTGTACATTACAATGATCCCCTCCTGTAAACAATGTCCAGTGTTCCTGATCCGGCAAATTCAAGTGTTACGTCAGATCCGTATACAACAATATCTGGAAAGCGATTTCTCCCCAGTGTCAGAGTGTAGGTTTCTCCGCACGCTATCACCTTTAGTCCTGTTGATCCAATACTTTTTACATTCAGCACCGGAACGATTGCTACATCTCCAGAATATACTGTATATGATCCTGATCCAGATATTGTGATCCCGGCTCCCTGATCTATCACTCCGGTTTCGAAGTCGAACGGATCCCAGAGCCATTCCTCCGTTGAGTCAGCAAGCGAATATTTATAAGGATCTGCTTTCGGAACGCTTAAATGAAATTGACCGATCTCTCTTGACCGGTCAAAATCTGTTATGTACGCTCTTCCGGTCCAGTAATATGCTGGATCGTTTGAAAATGTTATCCTTATGTTTTTACCATGCAGTCTGTTTCGAATATTCGAAATAAAACTGTCCCAGTCTTCGCGTGGCTTCTTACCTCCGAACAGAATATCAATTTCTCTTGATTTATATACTGGTCTGCCGGTGATTGCTTCTGATCCATCCAGAAAACCGTCAGCTCCTGGGACGTCAATGAAATACGTCTCTACCTCTGGTTCCCCGATATAATCATTATTGCCAATTGCGCAGCCCCAGTCTGCTAATGTATCTATGACTTTCCCAGAGTTTTCAACAGTGATTGTTGCTTTTATTGTCAATACATTATTCATCTGTAAGCTGCCTCCTTTGCTATTCTTCCAAGTTCATTATTGATTGCAGGTGCAAGTTTTCCAGCCCATTCTCTGTTGTCAAAATAGATCTCCTGTCCTGCGCTCATTACCTGGATCAGCTGTGCCAGCATTCCGGTTATTCCGGTTATATCTGTTTTGTTCAGGCTATTAGCTGGTTTCATTGAACTTGTATCTAACTGCATATCCATCTGAACATCTTTCATTGCGTCAGCAACAAGTCCCTGGCTCTTTTCAATTCCTGTCGCAAGACCTTTCATAAAGTCCGGCATCCATTCTTCATAGTAATGTAGCGGACCCTCATCCGGTCTTGAGAAATGCAGCCACGATCTGATTGTGTTCGCCACGTTTGATACTGCATTCGTTACGTTACCTATGCAGCTCCTGATTCCGTTTGCAATACCATTCACGAAATCCTGCCCCCAGCGAACCGCCTGCCCTGGTAATCCTGTGATATAACTTATTGCGCTGGAAAATCCATTTACAACAGCAGAGTATACGCCTGACAGCGCTCCGGATATTCCAGATACAACACTGTTAAATGTATCAACAGCTCTGTCTTTCATGTTTCCGGCGTATTGTATAACTGTTTCTTTTACGTTCTGCCACGTTTCGGACGTTCTCTCTCTTATGTTGTCCCAGTATTCTGATGCTCTGTCCTTTAAATTCTGGATTGCTTCTGTTGCACTTTCTTTCAGCTTTTTCGCATTGTTGGCAACGAACCCTTTGATCGCTGTCCATGCTTTTGACGCTGCCTGAGAAGCAGAATCCCATATTTTTGACACTGTGTCCCGGAATCCTGTAAATAATGTTGTGACTGCGGTAACAAGTCCTTTCGCCAGGGCGGACACAACCTGTTTGATTCCGGTCCATATTGTTTGCGCTGCGTCTTTGATATTTGTCCAGATATTTGATGCGTCTGTTTTGAGCTTATCAAAATTTCCTGTTACCAGGTCAATCAGCAAGAGCACCGGTGCGAGAATTGTATTTTTCAGCAATTCCCATGCGCCCTGTGCAATCGTTACAAGTCCCTGCCAGATGTTCTGCAGTGTATTAACCGCATTCTGCCATAGCGTTGTGATCGTTGTCACAATTCCAGATATAATCGGATTCTGCATCATTGTCGTCCAGATATTTGTAAAGAAATCCGAAACCTGCTGCCAGATGCCGGACCACCACGCTGGAATACCCGTAAAAAATGCAACAACGCTGTTCCATGCCTGCGGTATTGTTACGGTAAAAAAGTTTACGATTCCATTCCATATCTGCATGAAAAAGTCCGAAACCTGCTGCCAGATACCAGACCACCATTCCGGAACTCCTGAAAGAAATTCCATCAGTGTGCTCCACGCCTGCGGTATTGTGTCTGTAAAAAACGATACAATTTTTTGGACGACTGCATTTACTGCATCCCGGAACCATTCGCATTTTGTGTACAGCAATACCAGAGCTGCCACAATCGCGGCTATGACAGCAATAACTGGGTTTGCGGCTATTACTCCAAACAGCGCGGTAAAAGCACCTTTTAGTTTTCCAATAATACTCGTTATTGTTGTTAAAGTTTTCATCTTAGAAAACAGTCCTGTAATTGCAGATATTCCGGTTGCAACCTTTCCAACCATTATCAACAACGGACCAATCGCGGCGGCTATCAGTGCAATTGTAGCAACTACTTTCTTCTGTCCTTCACTCATTCCATTGAGCTTTTCAACAAACCCTTGAATAACTTCTGCCGCTTTTCTGATATATGGCATCAGGATTTCTCCGAAGGCAATTGCCAGCTCCTGCAAGGCACTCTGCAAAGTTGTAAGCTGTCCAGAAAGATTATCCTGCATGGTTTCAGCCATGTTTTCAGCGGATCCTTTGCAATTATCAATATTTTTTATAAGTTTCTGGTAATCTTCATCTGATGAATTGATTATTGCGAGCATGCCGCTCATGGCTTCTTTTCCAAAGATAGCTGTCGCTGCCTGCGTCTGCTCTGCTTTTGTCATTCCTCCCATGGTTTCGCGTAAAAAATCCATGGTTTCACGCAGTGTTTTCATGCTGCCATCTTCGTTCTGCAGTGCTTTATTGTACAGTCTTACATTTTCTGTGGTTCCCTCCTGCAGCTGAGTCAGTGTTTCGTTTGCAGTCGCAAGCTCTGTTTGCTTTATTTCCAACGTTGCGGCAGCGTTTGAGGCTTCTGTTGACTCAGATCCGTACTTTGATACCGCATCATTGTATGCCTGCTGTGCTTTATCCGCTGCAAGTGATGCTTTCTGCACCCTGAGCATTTGCTTATCAACTTTTGCCTGATCTACGGCGGTTGCGGCTTCTGTTGCGTAAAAGCCCCACTTTTCCATTGCGTCTCCGACATCTTTTGACGGTTTTATCATGTTTGTCAGAGACGCTCTCAACTGCGTTCCGGCTGACGACGCTTTGATTCCGCTGTTCGCCATGAGTCCAATTGCTACCGCCGCATCTTCTGCACTGTATCCCAGCGCGCCTGCTACCGGAGCGATGTACTTAAATGTTTCTCCCATCAAGCTGACGTTTGTATTTGCACTTGATGATGCCTGTGCAAGCACGTCTGCAAAGTGCGAACTGTCTTCTGCTTTCATGCCGAACGCCGTAAGCGCGTCCGTAACAATATCAGAAGTTGTTGCAAGATCTTCGCCAGATGCAGCTGCAAGGTTCATTATTCCCGGAAGACCATCATACATTTGCTGCGCGTCCCATCCGGCCATTGCCATGTATCCCATAGCATCTCCGGCTTCTTTTGCAGAGAATTTTGTCTGTGCTCCCATCTCTCTTGCACGTTCTCGCAACTTATCCATGTCTTCCGCAGATGATCCGGATATTGCGGCCACATTGGACATGGAGCTGTCAAAATCTGCCGCAGTCTTTACTGCTGCTGTTCCAAGTCCTGTCACTGCCGCCGTAACCGGAAGCATTTTTTCTCCGGCAGATGTCAGCGACTCCCCTATTTTCCCGGATGTTTCAGAAATCTCGGCCAGTTTTGCGGATCCTGATCCAACTTCATTCTCAAGTGATTGCAGGCTCTGTTCTGTTTCTATAATTGTCCTTTTCAGAGCGTCATACTGTTCCTGGGATACTTTTCCCTCCTGGAATTTCTGCTGTACTTCCCCTTCTTCGTTTTTCAGAAGTTCCAGCTTTTCTTTTGTGTTTCCGATTTCATCAGACAGTGCTCTCTGTTTCTGCTGTAATAATTCCACATTCGTAGGATCCAGTTTCAGCAACTTATCAATTTCTTTGAGTTCTGTCTGTGTAGTATTTATTTTTGCATTCAGACCATCAAGCGACTGCTGCATCTGAGTAGGTGCATTCTTCGCTTCATTTTCCAGAGACTTCAAGCTCTCCTCGGTTGCAATGATTTCTCTTTTCAGAGCGTCATACTGTTCCTGGGAGATTTTTCCCTCTGCAAACTGCTGCTGTGCCTGCTGCTCTGCAGTCTTTAAGGTTTCCAGCTTTTCTTTCGTGCTTTCGATTTCGTCAGCAAGCGCTTTCTGTTTCTGCTGTAATAATTCCACATTCGTAGGATCCAGTTTCAGCAGATTGTTTATATCTTTCAGCTGTGCCTGTGTGGTCTTTATCTGTGAATTTACATTTTTAAGTGAATTTTGTAGTCCTGTGGTATCGCCGCCAATTTCAATCGTAAGTCCCCTTATGTCGCGGCCTTTGGACAAAAATTATCACCTCCGTTTAGAATTTATCCATATCCTCCTGAGTTGCCATTTTCGGCCATTTATAGTCGTCGTTATTTTTTTCCGTAAAAATATCCAGGACAAGACCTACTGTCAGAAGGTCTAAATCCTGGATACTTATTCCAACTTGCGCGCACCTGAGAAGGAATAGAGGTGTCGTCATTTCCCGGCTACTTGGTCGAAGTTTTTTTTTGCTTCTGCCTGTGTCTGCTGGTTCAGGTTCCAGAGTTTTACAATCTCCGGGAAAATTGTGTAAATCGAAAATGTATCAAACTGATCTAACCAGTCGTATACATCTTCCGGGAAATCCTGTCCCTTTTTCTGTGCTGCGTGTTTTGCCATTACGAATGCGACGTTTTCGAACATCTCTAAATCCTCGATAGGGATGTCCGACTCGGACACCTTCGTTTCAGTCTGCTTATCCTGTGATTTTTTTACGGACTTTTCAATTTTTGCCATGTCCTGAAAAATATCTCTCCGGAACTGAATCCGATAAATTCTCGGAATTGCAGCAGAAGCGGCAAAAAGCACCTCTTTATCATCAATTTTAATTGTTTTTGTCAGCATCCTTATTCTCCTGCGGCTTTTTTATCTACATTAACAGCCTGCGTTGCTTCTGTGATTGTTTCTGGATAGTACACTGTCTTATACCATCCGCTGTATACAGTGTCGTCTGTGTCTACCGTTGTCTGAGCTTTTACCCGTCCGTTCGGAAGTGGAGCATTGCTGATCGTAATTGTTTCTGTGCCAGGTTCAATACTATCTTCTTTCGTCTCGGATTCGATTGACGGTCTGGTAGCTGTGCAGTTATAGAGAACTCGTCTGATTCCTTTCTGATCTCCATCAAATTCAAACAGAAGTGCAAATTTCTGTGTATCCGTAGAATCACTGATTTCATGCAGCACACCTTTTTCGTCCTTCTTTTCTTTCAGGACATCCTGTCTGAAAGAATCCGGAATTAATGCAAATTCTGCATCTCCTTCATATCCGTTGTTTGCAGCTGACACATAATACTGGATTCCGTCTGCATAGAACGGTGAAATATCTCCATTTGCGTCAAGTGATATGGATACAGATCCCGGAATCGCTTTCGGGGCTTCAAAAGTAATTGTTCCATCTTCTCCTTCGTTCTGTAATGCGTAATGTGCGTTTTTAAGATTGTACTTAACTTTGTTATCTTTTTTACCCATCTTTATACCTCCATTTCGTATAAAACTTCGTACATTTTTTCTGAGTCAAGATATTCTCCCGTCTTATCGTATGTGATTCCATACTTATCCAGGATGTCCTCTATCTTCTTTTCATTGTTCCAGTCCTTTTCGTCTGAATACAATTCGATATTCAGAACGTCGATTTTTGCGTATGTAATTCCGTCCGCATGAAAATTATCACTTTCCGGAATCTTCCATACGATAAAGGGCGGCTCTATCCAGTTATGAGTTGAAAAATGATCGTATTCATATGGCAAGCCGATTTCATTCAACATTTCTTTGATATTTTCAACTGACATCATAGCCTTGACGTGATCTCCCTTTCCAGCTCTGCTATTGCTGCCTGTTCTGCAGGTTCTACATGTTTGATTGCAGCTACCCTTCCGCCCCCTCTTTTCTGGTGTCCTTTTTCAAGCAAATGCACCAGGGAGTATTTTTTATCGTGGATCGCAATAACTAAACTTGTAGAATTTTCTTTCACAACAGTTTTCTTCCATCCTTTTTTATACTTTCCGGTATTTACCGGGGATGTCTGTTTTAGCTTTGATACTGTCTTTTTTGCAACATTATTTACGCATTCCTTCGTTGTCTCAGTGCATTGTTTTCCATAGTCTTCAACAAGGCGATTTATTTCTGCTGCCAGATCATCAATTCTGATACTATCCGCCATTGTCGCCCCTCCTGTCTTTATACAACTGTACGATTTTTTCCAGTGACAGATATATTGCAGGTGGTGCAGCGTCAAATTTCTCCTGAATCTGCACTATTTTGTACATTGCCGGATTATGTTCATTGATAATCTCATCTCTCTCAAAATCGAATGGATCCCAGAGCCAGCCGCTTTGTGAATCAATGATAACAATGTCAAGAGCTTCAATGTCTTCCCTGTTCAGCACTGCTGCCGGAATACTTAACAATTTTGTTATTTTATTTCCTGCTGTCTGTGCGTCAAAATATCGTCTCTCTCCGATTGTGCGATTTCCGAAACGAATGTCTTTGAGCTTGGTATCTACGATCACCCTGTCTTCTGTTTTGCAGATACTGAGTATCCCATCTGTAAACGTTTCAAACTGTTTACGCCTGGCTCTTGGCATATTCTTCCACCTTCTTTGCTATCTGCAGTCCAATAACCTCACTTTTGTAGTTTTCCCAAAACTGCTGCAGTTCTCCAGAATACTCATACATTACAAACTGAAAAAGGAGTGTCCTTTCCTGAGTATCCCCCAGGAAATCGCACTCCCCTATTTTTCCGGCTAATGATGCCATGCCTCTTTTTATCATTCCTTGGAGCTTTTCATCTCCTTTTGGATCGTCCCAGGTGATGTCCAGATAGTTTCTGACATCCTCCAGAAGTTTTGATAAATCATTTTCTGACATAGCACTCATTTTATCACTCCTTTGTTACAGTTACGGTGTATGTCTTTGTCTGTTCTCCGTCTGTAACTTTAACAGTTACGGTGTTGGCTCCAGCGTTCCATGTGATCTTTCCGCCGTTTGTTACTTTACTGGATCCTGCAGTAATTTCAATCGCTGCTGTTCCTGATTTCGGGAACGCTGTGATTGTGTTTGTTGCAGTTGTTGTTTTTGCTGTATATGTGTTTGTGTCGCTGTCAAATTTCGGTGAGAGAGTTAATCCTCCAATTCTCAGATCAGACAGCAGTGCATTATCTACATGCTCCTCCTGTTTGCTTACAACCTCGAAGCGAACCGGATGCAGATCTGTAATGTCAAGAACGACAAAAGCATTGTTGTCCAGTGCGAATCCGTGAGCATATAACTTGATAAGATATACTCTTTCATCTTCCAGGAATCTGTATTCATCTGAATACTCAATCTTTCCGTTTTTGGACATTCCTACGCCAAGGAAATACTTTCCGGCCATTCCGTATACTGCAGTTCCTTCTGTAACTGCTGCCGACTGGATGATTTCCAGAGGAATCGGAAGTGTTGAAACATATATTCCGTCCGGAGACATTGCGCGTGTTGCCGGAAGGATTCGCTTCCAGTAATCCACCGGATTTACAATCATAATCAGGTTATCTACTGTCCTCGCCTGGCCTTTGCTGTTTCTTGCCATGATAGATGTAACATTTCCAAGCTGGATCATATCAAGAGCTGTCACTTTGATAGTCTCTTTTTCCGGATATTCTCCAGACACAACGTTCACTCCGTCTCCTACCTGACGCGCCATTCCGATTGGCATGTCTTTTCCGGTACCATTTACGATTCCGTACTCAAGCCCATTTGCAAGAGCTTCTGTGAGCACCTGACGCACGTAGTTATCTAACCATGCAGGGCCTAAGTCAAGCATAACTTTTGAAACTGGCAGAAATGCGCTCAGTTTATCCTGAGTTACGTCTACTTCTTTGAATCCGGATGTCAGTTCTTCAATGATCTTGCTGCTGAGTTTGCCCCATGCTGCTTTCTGCTCTCCGTTTGTGTTTAACATCATTCTTGTGAGACCGGTTACAGTTGTTGCATTTAATTTTGACAGCAGCGGATGATTTGTTGTCAGTTCTTCAAAGACAGAATCAATGATTGTCTCCGGGAAAACAGTCTCAATATTGTTGAGGGCCTGCTTTGGATCCGAAGATTTCATTGCGTCAATTACTTTCTCATAATATTCTCTTTCTGCGCTTGTGAGCTGACGCACGCCTCTCTGTGCAAGTACGTTCATGTCGCTCTGATTTACAAGCTCTTTCGCCTGTTCAAGCACGTTCTCCTCAATGTCCTGGCATAATTCCAGATATGCTTTTGAAAACGCTTCTGAATCATTCTCCGCAACAGCTGCGTTCATTCTGTTGAGGATTTCCGTTCTCTTTAATGCGGCAAAATCTTTATTTTTCATTTTACTCTCCTTTTTTGAATCCCTGCAGAAATCCCTGCAGTGTGTGTTTCTCTGGTTCTTCCGGTTTCTTTCCCGGTTCGGGTTTCTGTCCTTTCTGCATAAGTTCCAGCTGCTCTCTGAAAGACTTCGTATCTTTCATGTGCTGCATAACTTCCTGGAGACGTTTCTGCATTCCTTCTTTTGTCGTGTCTCCCTCTGGCGCGTGTCCGTAATCCTCTACCTTGTCGATCAGGCCATATTCCAGACAATCATCTGGAGTCAGGAAGGTTTCTGCCTCCATCATGTCTGCAAGCTGCTGTTCTTCCAGATTTGAACGCTCAAGGAAGATTTTCCGATTGCTTGCCGTAAGTACGTCAAGATCATCCGCTGTCTTTCTCAGCTCTCTTGCATTTCCGGATGCAGTTACCCATGGTTCGTGGATCAGTGCTGTTGTTCCTACGCCCATGATTCTTTCGTCACATGCCTGTAAAATCACAAAAGCTACGGAATACGCCACTCCATCAACGATTCCTTTTACATAGCTTCCGGACTGCTTCAAAAGGTTGTAGATAGTTACTCCCTCTTTTACAGATCCGCCATTTGAATTGATATGTAATTCAATCGTATGGTCTTCCGGGATTGCCGCCAGCTGATCGCGGAAATACTTTGCAGATGTCTCACTTTCGGTATATGACCATGTTTTCCAGTCAAATTCTCCATATGCTGATACATCATCATAGATGTATAGCAAATGTACCGCCGGATCTGCTGCCTGCTTAAAACAGTAATTTGTTTTATTCTGTGTTTTTTCCATTCCCGCCATTTTCTCCACCTCCTTCCAGGCTGTTCAATAAATCCTGTACTGTGCTGTAATTCTTTGTTATAAAATGTTTGTTCGCCCACTCTTCATTGATCTGTGGTTGCCCCATTGCGCGCAGGATCATGTTGATCGTATGCGTTCCGGACTGTACCAGCTTGTCAATCTGCGTCGCATTGCTGAATATGTCAACATGCTTAACGTGTGACGTGTCTACCATGCAGCGGCTGCCCTTCAATACGGCTTTCCCATATTTTTTACGATTGATTTCGCTCTCTAAGGATCCGGCTAATGGATCCAGTGCAACAGTCAGCAGTTCGTCTATTGCCTTGCTGTTGTCCTGCACGTCCCCTTTCAGGATTGACGGAGGGATTCCTATTGCCCTCGCTGTAAAGTCAAATACATCATCATACAGCGCTTTTATGTCTCTTGTTGTTGTTTCATTGTAGTTCTTTGACCTGTTCGTTTCTGTGAAAGTATATCCTTCGAACAGTGGCAGAACTGCATTTTCGCTTTCAAAGAATGTCTTAAAATAATCATTCAGCAGCTTTTTGAGAGTATCATCAAAGTTTTTTGCGTTCTGGGCTACAGCTGATATGTCCAGAGTTCCTTTTGATCCATGCGACTGCATAAAGGTCTTTGCTCCGTACTGGATCAGCTTCGCATAGGATCCGTATAGTCCCTGTAATATCGTATTTACATTTTTCCAGTTCGGTTTTAGATACAGAACATCCGTGGATCTAAACGACCTCTGAAAAGTATAATCATCAATCTGCACCTGGCTGTACGTGTTCCCGTACAATGCGCTTCTGGTTGTACAGAACGAATCTGCCACATAGAGCTGTCCATCTATTCCCGCAACAACCAACGCCTCTCCATTTCTGAACATTTTTTCGATTAGCTTATCAAAAAATTGCTGTTTATTCTGATTTCTGTTTGGTTCGTAGTTCCAGGTATAATATTCATCCCGGAATATTTCGTCACCATTCAGAAATGTACGAATCTCGCATTTTCCTAACATTTTTGCAAGAATCTGAATCGCTCTCTGAAAAGCCAATTCCCTCAGATAGATTTCTGTCATTATGCTCTCAATTGGATTGTCTGCAATCTCAATTCGAGACACATTTTCAACCGACTGTTCTGGTTCCGGCTTTCCCCGTATCAGATTCCTGAATGAAAATCCCAACCTTCCTCACCTCCTTTCAGTAAGTCATAACTCCAATGTCCGGCACTGCTGCCGTTTGTGCATATGGGATCATATCCTCTATTGTCATTGATGCGACAAGTGCCATGAACGGGTCAGTTTTTCTGCTTTTTGCTTCAATTTTTCCGTAAACATAGTTTCCTATATCTGCATCATCTTTCTTTCCTGGTTTTCGCCCGTATGGGATCATTTTTGTATTGTTCGTCCCCCAGCGGAGCACTGGATTGTCTCCCCAGATAAAATTGTCATTTGCAAAGCAACTATCTATTACTGTTGCAACCCTCATTATGTCTGAGGGACGTACAAGTTTTAAATTTTTATACACTTTTGCGTCGAATCCGATTTCCCGGAGTGCTGCTGCAAGTAGAGCATAGCGGAAATCATCAATCGCAATTCCTTTTATGCAGTATTTCATCATTGCCACCTGAATATAATCAGTGATGATCTCCGGATGTATCTCCACATCATCCACCATTGTCAGCAGTCCTCTCCGTCTCCATTCTTCCAGAGGAGCTTTTATCCTTTGAATGTCCTTTGACTGTCTGCATAACCATGAATGATTGATGTCATACCGGATATTTTCGTCTCTGAAATGCAGATTTACAGAAACAAGGTCCGTAATCTTCGAGAAGTCAATCCCGCAGGTGCATGTCCACCCTGACAGATCCGGTATTTCTCTGTTCGTGAGCTTTATTTTCTCATACGAACATACTTTTATGTCTGTGGATCCGCTTGGGATATTCATTCTCTTTGTCATAAATGCAGTGAGACGTTCCGGATGTGCTAACCAGTCGTTGTACTCTTTTCGCATTTCTCCCATTAATGTCGGGAGATATGGCAAGGACGGGTTTGCTTTTTCCCAGTTCTTTTCGTCGTATACTTCTTCTTTACTGTCCAGTCTGCATATAAATGGCAGCATACCATTGTCCGGAAGATCATCAAAAAGAATATCTGCCGCTGTTCCAAGCATATCGTCAAGCGGTCCTTCTCTTATATCTCCCTGGGTAGTGTAGTAGGACCGGCGCGGATGCGGTTTCTTTCCCAGTCCGGTTGTGAACACTTCAATGTTCTTATAGTCCTGATACTGGTGAATCTCGTTAAATACCACCATCCCAGATCTCATACCATCCTTTCCTGACGGATTGTTTGTACGTCCCAGAATCGTTGATTTCGTTTCTGTTCCTATCACTTTTTCAGATGTCCAGTAATAAAATTTTTTTAGTTTTTTCGTGTGTTCAGGCGTTTCAAGAGCTTCCACCACATCTTTGACGGGTCTTAGTGCCTGATCTTCGTTATTTGCACAAATGTCCACATCATACGCCCTGATTCCGTTGTACGGACTTACCAGGCAGGCAGATTCCCACGCTATTGTTCCGTCCTTTCCTGCGCCCCTTCCGAGCATACAGAAAAGATCCGGCCAGCGTGGAGTCTTTGATACCCTCCAGTATGTGCAATCGTGCAGTCCCACGACAAAAATCTGCCAGGGAAATAACTTTTCAAACGGGAAATATTTTGCGATCCCGATATATTTCGTCAGCTGTTCGCTGTCTGTGTATATGTCTTCGTTTTTGAAACAACATCTGACGTGTGATACCAGTGCCTTGACTTCCCTGGAAGCTCTGATTTTCTCAGACTCTACGGCCTCCATGAACTCCTCTATGCGTTGGTCACAATTCGTCATCATCATCCCCCTTTATTGTTTCTTTCGTTGTCAACTCCAGCTTGTCCAGAATCATCAGCATCTGTTTGTTGACAGCAACCAGATCTTTGACCGACTGGTTCTGTTTTACAATCGTTGCTTTCCCGCTTGCGGATGTGGTCTCAAAGGTCACTCCGCGCTTTTTTATATCTGTTTTTAGCTTCTTTTTGACATCATAGAGGGTCATATAGTCGTCCAAAAGGTCTTTGAAGACGGAAATATCTGCCTGTTTTTTTCTCAGCTGCTCTTTTAAGCTTTCTAATATATCCGCTTTTTTTTCGGCCATTTTTTCACCCCTATTTTTTTATTTTTTTCATCATGTGCGACCTTTCGCAGATTTGTCGAGGCCACCCACCGGTCTCCGACCGGCCGCCAAAAATCGCAATTTTTTCGACCGGGGGTATCAGTCCCAGCGTTCCTCTGTCAGTGGTTCCTGCTTCTGTGGTTTTCTGTAACCATGCACTGCTTCATGGCACTCATGGCAAAGGCTTATAAGGTTTCTTTTCTTCACTCCATGCCACTCGTACCATATGTCCAGAGCCATCTCTGGATGTCTTTTCACGTAGTTTACATGGTGTACTGTCGTGGCTGCTGTGTATCTGTGATGCTCTCTGCATCTCTGGCATTCATTGTGATCCATCTTCAACACCTGCTGCCTGACCTGCTTCCACCTGGTCCACACATAGAACCTGTGTATATCGTTCGCTACGCACCAGCGCACGAACTCTGTTTCCTGTTGCGTCATATTCCTCCTAACTCAAAAGAGGGCCTGCATATAGCAAGCCCTCTCTCGCGGGGAACGATTATTCGTGGCTTTCCTGAATACCACGTTATCAATATATCACTTATTTTGTCCTTCGAGTACCGTATTACAGATATTCCTTTATCTTGTCTTTGTTATTGTTTCTCAGCTGTGCCTGGTACTTCTGTATTGCTTTCTGGAAGTTCTCCATACTCTTTCTGTACGTTTCTACTTCCGCAATGTTCTTTTTACCGAACATACGTCTGTACCTTGCCTGCATGTTCCTGATCCGTATCAGCATTCCTTTCGTCTTGTTATCCTTTAACAGTACAATATACTTTTTTCCACACTGTTTGCACTGAATGTATTGGATGTCCAGTTCTGTCTCTGGTATATGTTCTTCCTTTACGGTCTGCTCCATCTGGGCTTTGCATTTATCGCATTCTATCATTTAATCCTCCTTGCTATGATACTGTAAAACCTCCTACGCATTTCATAGAAGTATGATCTCTCGCATGGAATGTCTCTGGCTTTCATGGTCTGAAATGTGCAGTATTCTGTTGTCACGTAATACAGTAGATATGGATATAGCTCTTTTTCTTTTCCGACTGCTTCCATGGCTGCGTCTTCAATCTTCTTTATCTTGTGTGTGATCTCTGCCGCTTCCATGGCTGCGTCAGCAGTTGAGTCAGAACAGTTATGTGATCCCGGCTGTCCAGTCAGATTCTGTCCGGCTCTTGTGTCTCTCTTTACGGCCAGCTCCTCTTTCCACTCTGTATACTGTAAGCAATAGTTGTATGCGGTCTGAAAAGCTCTTTTTGATATATTATATTTCTTTCTGTTCAGTGGTCTCACGTTTGGCATTTCTACTCTCCTTTATTTCTCTGCTTTTATATCTGGTCTTCCCATCCCAGTCTCTGTCCACACTGATCGCAGTAGTTATGTCCATGCTGGTCTGTTGCTCCGCATACCGGACACTCCCAGAGGCCGTCCTCTCTCTGCGAAACTCTGCAAGGGGTTTCTTTTCCTTTCGCAATCAGAAGTTCCTCATAATGTGCTTTTGTTGTGATTATGTATTCGTTCTGTGTCTCAATCTCAGTGTCGCTGCAAAGGAATGGCTTCTGTGCTACGTTATCAATAACTTTCTTTACGTCTCCTATGTCCATCATAGCTTTAATCCTCCATTATAAAATTTTTTCCGAAGATCTTCATAAACTCTGTTCTGCTTCCCCAGTTTTCCTCAAAAGCTCTCTGTCCATCTTCATGCAGCATGGCCATGATCTTCTTATTTGCGTGTACAGCTTCCGGTCCTGTTCCTGCAAGATGATGTATATTGCAGAGATACACCTTTAACCCGTAATGTCCTGAATGTGTCCGATTCGGACACCCTCCAAATATGTGATGTTCTTGGAGTGTCTGGTATCGTCTGTAATTGTTATGCAGTTTCATACAAAGATAGCAAGTGCCACTTTCTTTGCTGTGCATGATACTCGGTCTTTCCGGCTCTTTCTTTTTACTCCTTTTTTTCTTTTTCTGTTTCGGAAACGACTGCATTCTTTCTCTCCTCCAGCTTTTTCCTGTAACTTTCGTGATAATCTTTCAACCAGCGTGTCTGTCTTCTCTGATTAACAATCGCTTTTACTTCAATAGCGTCCATTATTGCTCCTTTCTCAGCTAAACGGCAGTTCTTCCTCTATTCCATCCGGAATGTTCATAAATCCATCTGCATCATCCGCAGGAGCTGGCGGCGGTGTCTGTTTTGGCGGATAGTAAGCCGCTCCGTTGTCTCCAGATGATTTACTTTCAGCAAATTCCTGTTCCTCTACTACAATCTCTGTCGTATATACCTTCCGTCCTTCTCTGTTCGTGTAACTTCCTGTCTGTATACGCCCAGAGATTGTAATTTTCAATCCCTGTCTGAAATATTTCTCTGCAAACTCTGCTGCACGTCCGAAAACGACACATGAAATAAAATCTGCTGTTGCTTCCCCGTCTTTGTGAAATCTTCTGTCTACTGCAAGCGTGTATCCGGCTATTGCCAGCGGATTCTCTCCGGTTGTATATCTTACGTCGGGATCTCTGGTTAATCGTCCCATTAAAATTACTTTATTCATCACATTCTCCTCTTGAATCTATTTCTTGGAGGTCTTGCCTCCCCCCCCCGTTTCGTTTTTGTTACATACGCTGTGCGGCGTGAGTTCATTTCCATGTCGATCAAATTTCCACACTGTAAGCATTCCTGCGTCAGTTCTGCAGTGTTTCTGTTTGTCATGTACTTCCATGAACTTCCGCAGGCTTTGCACTCTGCATACATTGGTTTTAAAGCTCTAAGCTGTGTTACGTGTCCGCATTTCTTACATTTGTGCTGTGTCTCTGGCTCTTTTGCGTTGTACGAGATTGTCTCTCCACATTCTTCGCAACGAATATGTAAAAATCCTTTGTATTCTTCTGCAGCTTCGCTAATCGTTGTCTCCGGTACCTGATCTGTTTCCTTTTCCGGATCTTCAATCTCAAAATCATCATTTTCAAAATCATACTTTCGTGCCAGTTCTGTCACATCCTTGAGGAAATCATATTCTTTCGAGTCTGAGATCCGTACATGTAACGTAAAATTACCGGTTTCATTTTGAATTATCATTTCCATTTGTCTTTTTCTCCTTTACCATTACTATTTTTGTATCTTTGATGCGATACGCTCTTGAATCTCCCGGATGTTCTGTCTCAAGGATGCGATCCTCCAGCAACATTGCTATATGTCGTCTAACTGTTGCTTTTGACAGTCCTGTATCTGCCGCAATCTCATAAGTAGCCGGTGGATAACAGTGCCGCTTTATGTATTTAACAATGAATTTTAGGATCTTCTCTCTGTTGTCCTTCGCCTCTGCTGTTGCATAGTTCAATTCCATTCACCTCTTTTTCTGCGGTGTGCTGTCAATGTTTTTGTTGTATTTACCACATTTCTCGTATTTACTGCGTATGAACTTTCCGGAACTTCGGAAATGTTGATTCCTATGCCTGCAAACAGTTTTATCAGTGCATCCGCTGCCTTTTTTATCGTTACCCTGTTACCGGCCCATGCTTTCGTAAATTGTGCTGCAATTTCTTTCAACTTCTCGCTGTCCCAGGAGCAGTTTACTGTCGGTTTCTTTCCTCCCCACGGCTTGTTTATTGCCCGGTGATAGCTTTTCCCGGAATATTTCATTTTTTTCGGCGGGTTTTTGCCTGTCTCCTGCTTGTATAGTTTCTTTTTCTGTCTCTTATTCATTTCTTTCCTTTCCTGCTGCCTAACAGCTGATCGCAGACGGACTCAAATTCTCTCAGCAGGTCAAAATCCGTCTTTCTGCTTAATTTCCTGTCAATCTCCTCTACTTTGTATTCTCCGAAAATGTGATCTCCGGAGGTTCTGGCGTTGTTGACCTGCGCCGTTGTGCAATGCAGTTCTTCTCTAATTTCTCCGCTTGTCGCATTCTCTAATATCAGGTCACCGGATCTGTTTCTTACCTCATACAGTTTTTTGACCATTTCGCCCTCCTTAATGTCCGGCAAGGAACGTTTGCATCATTCTAGTTCTCCAGTCTGTCTGTTTGCCCGTCCATTTTTCGCACTGATCGTCGTCCTCTACCAGGCGGCCGGTGCGATCGCAAAGACCACAATCATTTTCCATACAGGTTTTACATGTCTTCTCCATTTTCTTCCTCCACCTCACTTTTCTTTCAGTACTACCTGAATCTGTTTCAATTCTTTCATGGTTGCTCGCGCAATGTCCAGATGCTCGTCGGATATTTCCTCGTCAATGTATTCCTGGATCAGTTCTTTCAGTATCTCCGGATCCACTACAATTTTCAGATGTTTCACCATCGCTTCTCTAATCAATTTTGAACACTGCTTGTCTGTCAGGCCTTCTTTGTTGTCAATCTCTTTCAGTGCTTTGTTGTATTTCTCTGTATCGAACTCATAGCAGTCCATCAGCTTGCTTGTGAACTTCTTGCTCCGGTTCGTTGCCAATCGTGTCTCTTCTGCCTTTTCTCTCAGTTCGTCCAGTGTGTCTAAGCTAATTGTTGCCGTACCGTCCATGTCTCCTGTCTCCTTTCTGTTTATTTCTCCATTTCAATTCCACTGTCAATAAGTTCCTGCATTTCTGCGTCCAGAATGCGGACGTAAGTTCCTCTTACCATCCGCATTACTTCCGGGCTTAATTCTTTTGTGTTCTTTTCTGATACCAGGCTTTTAGCCAGGGTGAATACATATGCAACGCTTTCATCTTCTGTAACAGTATCTTGAAATTCAATTACAAGGATTTTTCTTCCCTCATGGCTTATGATCCATGCGTTTTTTACGATTTCCTTGTGCATTTCAAGGTGAATATAAATCGGCTTTTCCTGCAATTGTTAACCCTCCTGACTTTCGATTATCTTTTTGATGATTCTAAGTCCTCCGACAATTAACTGCTGCCTGTAAATTTCCATCCATGGAAGACCTGGCTCTTTTTCTTCTACTTCAAGAATTTCTTTGAGGTTTCTTTCTTCGTCATACAAATAGCCTGTTATTTCTGTGCTTGTCGGTACCTGAATATCTTTAAGTGCTTCCTCCCATGTACTCGGAATCATTCCCCAAGTATTTGATTTTTTATCCTGCTGCTTTTCGGCAGCGTTTTTTTTCTGATCTGCTGCTTTTTGGCAGCGTCCTTCCTCCGCATCAAATTCCGGCGAATATGGATTATATAAATTTTTCGCTTCTACGACCAGACGGCCGTACTTCATTGCTACTTTTTCCTTTTTGACCGTAATTTCCAAACCTGCTGCAAATCCCATGAACGAATATTCGACTTCTCTTCCGGAAACTGCGCACCATCCATACGGTGCTATTTTCTTTTGTACTGCTTTTGCCGCTTCGCCATTGTTCTTGCACTGTCTGCATATCCTCATAATTGTTTTTAATTTATCCGGATACTCCTCAAATAGTGCTTTTACCGCTTCCGCTTCCGTAAGTGTGCTTTGTGGCTTCTCCGGAGCGTCTACGGATACTATGCGGACCGGCTTCTGTTTCTTTCCGAATCTTTTCACCAGTTCCTCAGATAATTCATTCCACGTCAGGCTGTACTGCATTGTACTTTCAGGATTGAATGTTATCCCCTCTTTGCTGGCCTGATAATTGAAATGTCCGTTTCTGATCCTGACATCCCGGTACCGGATGCTGATTAAATATGCGGCCATTCTCGTGTCGCATTTGAGGACTCTTTCTCTCTCACCTTTGTTTAAGGCTTCAAACAGCCTTTCTATCTGTAGCTCTGGTTGTACCGGTGTGTCGTTCTCTGGCGGTCGCTGCTGCCCTGTCGCCTGTTCAATCGTGAATTGTCCAGGAATGTCTCTGTTATTCTCCTGCAGGCTCTTAAATGCTTTGATCTCTGCTCCTGTAATCCCGTCGTGGTCCTCATAGTGTTCCATTGCTTTCTTCTGGTATGTTTCATCCAGATCTGCAAGTTCGCGGGCTACGGTGATGTTGATTTTTGCGGATTGAAACTCTTTCATCCATTCTGGGCTGAGTTTTTTCTGGACTGCATGGTATCTTTCCATCTGCGTTCCGGATACTCCGATTGTCTCCCGCACCATGTCCCTTGTCTTACCTTTCAGCTCTGTAAGCTCTCGCAAGCCTTTTATGACTTCTTCTGTCTCAAGAGCTTCTTTCATCTTCTCCCAGTCAGTTTTTTCTCTGAACCGGTTCGCCTGGATAACTGCCAGCTTTTCAAGGAGCTGCGTTGTCTCATTATTTTCTTCGCCGTCCTCCAGAAGCATTTTTCTTGTGTCGTCCTTAACTGTCGTGTATTTGCAGTTAATTTTTCTAAATTCCTCATGTCCTTCCTCTACAAGCATTCTGCAACACATTGTTCTGCAGTGTCCGGAAATTATGTGATCTTCTCCGTTTACATCTTCGATCAGGACATCCTGCATTACCCCGAACAGCTGAATGGAATTTTTCAAGCCCCGGAGCCGGTCCGGGTCTGTCCCGTAGAAATTTTCTTTCGACGGGACAAGTTTGAATACGTCTCTGTATACAGTATCGCTTGTATTTTCCTGTTGCACCTGTTTCGGACGTTTGTTCACCATATCGGCAAGGTTAAAAGCCATCAGTCCTCCCCTCCTTCCTTTGCGCATTTCATGCACACTGCAGTTATGTATTCGTTTACAAGGTCTTCGTAGTCTTTCGCCGCCAGAGATCGTGGAGAATACAGCGGAATCGGTATCCTTGCATACGTGCTTTCAGATACCTTTCTGGAATATCTTATTTTTGTCTGGAGCATTGGATAGCCTGCTGCCTGGATCATTTCCAGTCCCTGTGCCTGGGCTTCGTTTCTTCTGTCGTACTTCGTGATAAAGATCCAGAAATTTTCCAGATCTTTGTTCAGGTCTTCTTTTGTATATCCAATCTGTCTCACCAACTCCGGCAATCCCTCAGTTGTATTGTCGTCGATTTCAACCGGAATCAGCACATCATCACATGCTGTCAAAGCGTTAATGGTTGATACATTAATATCTGGAGCGTTGTCAATAATGCAGAAATCATACTGATCTTTCACGCATTCAAGAGCGTCCCTGATACGGAACTGCTGTGGGCGTGTCTGATCTAACATTACTTCCTGATTCGCACTAAGCAGCCGCATATTTGCCGGGAGGACATCCAGACCTTCAAAATCTGTGTGCTTAATGAGCTTATTCATCCAGTCTTCCGGATGTCTGGCTGTCATAATTCGGTCAATTCCTTCCCCGTCCTGGGTGCGTCGGTTTAATCCACGTGACGCGTCTCCCTGCTTGTCGTTGTCCACCAGGAGAACTCTGTTTCCCTGACTTGCAAGAATATATGCGACGCTGTTTGATGTGATCGTCTTTGCAACTCCGCCTTTTAAATTTATTACTGCGATTGTTCTCATAATCGTTTCCCCTTTTCTTTGTTATTCCCATTCTTCGCCCCGGCTACATCCTTCGTCTTCTTCCAGGAATCCTCCCAGAGTGCCATAAATTCTGCATATGCTTCTTCCTGATTTCAGATGTTGTCTTTGCACGCATTCTTTGCAGAGCGTAATTTTTCTGTACTTCTGCATAAGTTTCCATGCTTCACTGTGGTCAAAAGAATTGATTTTGTCATATTCTGCTTTTATTTTGCTTATGTGCTTACTCATTTCGCACGAACTGCAGAAATAATACTCAAGTGCTTCCTGGCTGGTTGTCTTCTCTCTGTATTGACAGATATTGTCGCAGATGTAAGTCTCCAGGGCTTCAATGTCTGTGTCTATTCCTTCGCTTTCGGTCTTCGTCGGCGCGGCGCATCCATTCAGGTTTTCCTCCTTCTGGTTCGCTTTCAAAGTAAATCCCTCCTTTCCGGTCTTTGTAGTATGTGAATCTGTATCCGGATTTAATGATCTCACCCAGATACTCCATTTCTGCCGGGTTCTGTTCCGGTCTCAGGCTCCATCCCTTTCCCCATATTTCCTCCGGCTTCACGTTTCTTCATTTCCTCCTGTAACCATGCTGAATATGTATGTTTCCCAGTCTGTGAGGATATTGTGATATTGCACTCCTGCAGCTTCTTGCAGGCCGTCTCCCACTCCTGGGCGTTCTTTATCGGTTTTCCTTTTGTGTCCTTGAATCCTGCTGCCATCATGTCGTCAGTTTTCAGAATCCGCGTTGCAACAAATGCGTCTCTTGTATATACGCATACTTCACATTCTTTGCGAAAATGTCCCAGGGCTTTTATAAGGGCTTGCAGGTTCGTCTTGTGATATGTTCCCTCAATGCTTCCGAATCCCTCTCTGGTTATCGGTGCGCCTTTGAATATCGTTTCGATCACATACCCGTATTTACGCTGCATACATTCCTGGGACTGTTTATCTGTCTCCAGATATATGTTTACCTTCATGCCCTTTCCCTCTTTTTCTTTGCTTTCTTCTTTTCCTGCTTTGGCAGTCGAACTGTTCTAATCAGGGTATAAAATCGGTACTGGTAGCCTGTCAGATCATTCACGCCTTCATGCAGAGAGTCTTTTTCCACTTCCCAGCCCTTTGGCACTCTGACTTTTCCCCATGTTTTCCAGTGTTTATACACTTTTTTCTCTGGCTCCGGAACTGGAAGGTTGCGTGATGCGGAATAGTTTGCCTCTCTCAGCCTCTTGTCCGTCTCCGGTGTCTTCGTTATGTAGTTGGCCAGTTTCTCAAACTCACCTTTTTGATACAAAAGCTGGTTCTGTATCTGTCCATGTTTCCATGCCTTCGCAAGAATAACGTCTGTATCAGGGATTCTGTTCACAATGATGTGAATGTGCCAGGCTCCCCTTGTGCCGACTTCTATATTCCGCATCCATTTCAGTTCTGCTCCTCTTTTTTTGTATTCCCTTCTGAGTATCTGCAGGAATGCTTTCCAGTCTTCCTTTGCTTCTTCCATGGATTCCGGTCTTTTGTCCTTCTCGTATGATAATCTTGTGAAATAATCATCTACGTCAAAATTGTTCCGGAGCTTCCACCTTGCCAGCCTCTCCCTGTTGTATTGATTCCTCTTTGCCATCTGTTCCGGAGTGGCTTTCTTTTTCTCCTGCCTCTCCTGTCCTGGTGCTCCATACTTTGCTGTGTGATATTCATACACCTCTATGGCATTCCGGAACCTCATTCTTTTACACATGTAACTCATTATCGTATCCCCTGTTTTGAATCCATCTTTAATACTCTTAGCAAGTAAGCAACAGGGGCTTTCGTTCCCCTGCTTTTTCGACTTACTTTCATTTATTTTTCAAGGATCCGGTGTTGCCTTTTTAGTTTACATAATACCTTTGTTATTCTTAACTGATTCGTGCCATGCTTTTGCAGCCGCTTCGCTCATGTTCTTGTTGATTGTACTCTCCTGCACTTCCCAGCTAGTTCCGTTAATAATTTTTCTCGCGCAATCTTTCGCTTCCGGATTCGTTTTTTTTAATTGTCTGCGCCAATATCTCCAACGCATTGATTAAGAACGGAAGATCTCCCGCCGGAGTTGGAAAAATAAAATCGGAAATTTCGTTCAGCCACATCTGCTGTCGTATTCCGCATAGTGTTCTTGTTTCTTCTTCTCCTGCTGTTTTGATTTTTTCCATAAATTCTCCGAATCCTTTATAGTCTGTTTTTAACATCTTCAATCCTCCTTGACATTTCCCCGTATTTTCTTTATACTATTTGAAAAGGTTGTTTTTTCTTTTTGCTCTCACGTCCGCCAACGTGAGGGCTTTTTTCATGTCCTGCATCCTCTCCTCAATCCAGATCAGGCCGGAGAGGATGCAGAAAGATACTGCAAATGTCAGGAGGATTTCCTGCATTCTGCTGTCGATCGTCCAGATCGGCAGCATAGAAACCAGGTACCCGGATACCAATGAAATTATTATTTTTCGTTCCATTTCTTATCTCCTTATGTAGTTGTCATAGTTCAAGCTGTTTCCTCTTTTTCTTTTGGCTTTTCCTTCACTTTTACGGTGATCTCAACGCCATGCTTCTTTGAGAGGATCGCGGCAAGAGTTTCATAGAACCTTACCGCGTTAAATGTTCCCTGTGTCTCCACTTTCATTCCCTCCCTTATGCAGACTGTTTCTCGGTTGCCATGCACATTCCCACCTTAACGCCTTTCATAAATGTGTCCATCAGCATCTGTTTGCTGATATTTAAGGACTGTAGGAACGCTGTGAAGTCTTCCGCTTCCGCTTTGTCTTCCTGTCTCAGCATGATTTCCATATTCTTCTGTGACATATCTCCTCTTTCTCCTTTCTGGCATATTCTGTACTGCTTTCGGCTTGCCTCGTCAGTGAGTACGTTGCCGCCGTACCCAGACAGGACTCTCGGTCCTGTTTCGGCTATTTGCTTTGTTCAATTATTTCCCTGAAAATCTTGGAACGAAAAATCCGAAGTCCGTTGCCGGGAACCCTTTCTCTCTGTTGATGTTGTTCACGATTCCATAGAAATCATGGGCGAAATTGAAGTCATCCGCATTTAGCCACTCGTCCAGACGCATATTGAACTTCTTGTCTGCGCTTTCAATGTCCATCATTCTGTCCACATCTTCATCCGGTTTCATCAGGCCCATCACCGTCGCTCTGACCATCACATCCGCATACTTGCTTTTACGTTTTCTTTCTTCTGTTTTCGCTGCTCTCTGTCTGAAATCTATCTTTTTCATCTTCCGGCCCTCCGTCTTTCTCTCTGGTCCAGCATCTCCATCACTTTTCTGTATCTGTTCCGGTTCTCTTTCTGCTTCTTGTACTCCTCTGCGAATCCATGTGCATCTTCTCCGGCGATAGTGGCTTCTGTCATCTGATCTGCTGCCCTTTCCATCTTTCCGATCGACTCTGCTTCCTTGTCATATGCCATGCAATACATCTCCTGTATCAATTCTTCAGGAACCTCGTTCGCCTTTGCCTTGGCTCTCGCATTGCAGAGTTCCGTGTTCAGTTCTGAAATGGTTGTTTTTCTCTTCTTGACGGCCTTTTTCAGGTCTTCAACCTCTTTTTTCAGGGCTTTGTTTTCTTTCTCTGCTTTGTCTGCTCTCTCCCACGCGATCTCTGCCCTTTTCTTCATGCTGCACGCAGTATCTTCTCGAATGTTATCCTCTGCCAGCTCCAGAACTCCCTCCATTGCGAATCCTACATAACTATTTTCTCCGAGTCCTTCCACGATCTTTCTGATCTTTTCGATTGCCTGTCTTTCCTGATCTTTCGTTGTCATGCCTGCTCCTCCTTTTCGGGAGGCTTTCGCCTCCCTCTTTATTAATGATTGTTTGCCCACTCAGCTGCTGCCTTGATGGTTCGGAATGTTACTTCCTTATGTTCATCCAGGCGGATGTGGTAGTAACCTCTGGTTCCCACCATTCTGAAAATTCTGTATCTATTTACTTCCTTAACTGTTTCCCACATTTGTTTGTTCCCCTTTCGTATTTGTTTGTTCTGTAAACATCATAATTCATTTAACAAACTTTGTCAACTCTTTTTTGTTTGTTTAACAAACTTTTTTCGTTGACTTTTACTTTCGACGGTGGTATTCTATTTTCAAGAGATAAATAAGGAGGTGATAGCATGACGCAAGGTGAGCGCGTGAAAGAGATCCGCAAAACTTTAGGTCTTACTCTTGACAAGTTTGGCGAACGTATAGGTTTGAAAAAGAGTGCTCTCAGTCTTATTGAGAACGGAAAAAACATTCTTACTGATGGGAACGTTCTTTCTATATGTCGTGAGTATAATGTTAATGAGGAATGGCTTCGAGATGAGGTTGGTCCTATGTTCGCGCAACCTGATACATTTAGCCTTGATGATTTCGCTGCTCAACATAATGCGACAGCTCTTGAAAAAGAAATTATTAAGACTTACTTTGAGATTGATCCAGCGATCCGGAAGCAGATCGTAAATCATTTCAAGGAAAAATTCATGGGTGCTGGTGGTGCTCCAGACAGCCCGGAAGAATTAGAAATTATGCACCCGCCTGTTACAGGTGATGAAAATTCAAATGCTGGGTGAAACACACCCAGCTGCAACTAACTATTTAAGTATTATGATTTGAGTTCCCCAATTAAAGTTAAGATTAATATATATAGTATTGTTGCTGTGATAATACAAAGCATATATTTTGCAGTTGCCATAATGTATGTATTTTCTTTTCATCATTGTTCCCACACCTTCCCGTTATTAGTAACAGCTGGGTGCAGGAAACATTATAAAGTGGAGGTTCGTCATAATACTACCGGTAAGTTTTTCCAACTAAAACACGCTAATTAAAAAGGAGATTTCATTATGTCAGCTGCTCAATTAGAATCAACTTTAATCTGGACTTTTAACGCTCCATGTCAAGTTCCTGATGATGTTTCAAAAACACTTATTTCTGGTGAAACCGTTTTACATGCGTTCAAGACCATTCGCGATATTGCAATCTTCACCAATAAACGAATCATAGTGAGAGATGCTCAGGGATTAACCGGTAAAAAAGTTGAAACTTATTCTCTTCCATATTCTTCAATTAAAATGTATTCCACCGAAAATGCTGGAAAAATTTTTGATGTAAATTCAGAAGTAGAGTTATGGACTATGGTCGGACACATAAAGATAAATCTCGGAAAAGATATTGATATACGTGAATTCGACAGAATAATATCAGAAGCTATTTTATGATTCTATTCCGATCAAATAAAAATCGCCCCAGTGTTGGCGCACCAGGACGACTTTGTGAAAACTCTGCAGCTATCAGTTGATGCTACAATTCTTTTCCAGACAATTAGAATTATAGCACGAACTGATACGCCTGCATAGGTGTATTTTTTATACCCATTTTTAAGGAGGATACTATGAGTATAACAAATGTTGCTATATATGTACGTGTCTCCACAGACCGGCAGGCAAAAAAAGGAGACAGTATTGATGAACAGCTCTCCACCTGCAAAGCCTATATTGCATCTAAAGAGAACATGGTTCTGGCCGGAACCTACATTGACGATGGAATCTCCGGCAGAAAAATCAAACGCGGAGATTTTGAGCAGTTGCTTGATGATGTCCGGCTCGGACGCGTGAATCTGATTATTTTCACTAAACTCGACCGCTGGTTCCGCAGCCTGCGACACTATCTGAATACGCAGGCGGTTCTCGAAGCGAACCATTGTGACTGGCTTGCTGTCGATCAGCCGTACTTTGATACGACCACACCGCATGGCCGGGCTTTCGTTGCGCAGTCCATGACCTTTGCAGAGCTGGAAGCAGAGAACGATTCTGTCCGGATCCGGGACGTGTTTGACTATAAATATCGGCAGGGTGAAGTTCTGTCCGGAAAAGCACCTCTCGGATTTTCCGTTGAAAACAAACATCTTGTACCTAATCAGGACGCTGAAAAGGTACTGCATATCTTCCAGTTTTATGCTGCATGCAATTCCCTGAATCAGACAACCGCACATCTGGAATCTGATATGGGTATCGTTATGACTCAAAGCAATCTCAAAACTGCAATCTTAAAAAACAAAAAATATATTGGTGTATTCCGGGATAACGATCATTATTGTCCTGCCATCATTCCATTGGATCTGTTTGAGCGTGTACAGGAACTGCTTGCCATTAATGTCAAAATCAGTCAGAAATATAACTATATATTTAGCGGTTTACTCCGCTGTGCTCACTGCGGTCATTCGTTTTCCGGTGCTACACGAAAAATAAAGAAAAAAACTGGTGGCTTTTATAAATATCCTTTCTACAAATGTCATGGCGCCTATCCAAGCAAGCGTTGTAGTAATCGCAAAGTTATGTTCGAATCATGTATAGAAAGGTACCTGATTGCAAATATCAAGCCTCTCCTGCAGGAGCATATTGCAGAATATGAAATTACAAGTGCTAAAGTGATTGATTATGATTCCCGGAGAACAGCACTCCTGAAAAAAATTGATAAGCTGAAAGATCTGTACATAAATGACATAATTACTATGGATGAACTAAAAAGAGATAAAGAGAAATATATAAAAGAATTGGAGAATCTCCCACGTAACCAGGAGCAGAAAGATCTGGCTCCAATCCGGAAGCTCTTAAAGATGGATCTGGAATCTATATATCAGACATTGGAACCAGCAGAACGCCGTCAGCTCTGGAGATCAGTCATTAAAGAAATCCAGATTGACGATCACAAGAATTTAAAGGTCATTTTTTTATGACCTTTTTGTAGTAGTAACTGATAGTAACCTGTCGGTTCATCAGCAAGGATAATCGCAGGCTTCGTAATTAAAGCTCGTGCAATCGCTACACGTTGCTGTTGACCGCCTGAAAGATTGTTCGGCATATTTTCCAGTTTATCTTCTAAAGCCAACATATACACAACTTCGTCCATAAATTTCTGGTCTACTGTATCGCCATCCAGTTCC
>OLNW01000647.1_pt1 | contig 39869 bp, 42 predicted proteins | sample 1672121 | NCBI WGS metagenome assembly OLNW01 (sample SAMEA3136648, study PRJEB25190) | human gut metagenome
GAAATTGTTCTTTTTCATCCTCGGTCATCTCAAGTGGAACGCCGTGCAATGTGTCCACAATATAGGACGAAATTTTAGCGAAGTGCTCGTCAAAATCAGTGGTATCTTCGTTGGTCATATTTCTGTTCTACCCTCATTATAAGCTTTCCGGTCTGCTTAAAGTTACAGCTTTCAGCGTAAAGCTTCCGTAGTTTTTAATGCTAAACGATGCTTTCACCGAAACGGTTGGGTTTTTAGGTTCACTTCCAACAGGATACGAATAGTTCATGCTATCGGCAACAATAGTTTTGTGATCGGCCGATTGATGTGTTACATTATGTGTCCACCATTCACTATTTCCGGAAGGTTTAATCTGGAAAGTATGATATGTGTAATAGTAATACGAATCAAAGACCTGTGAACTCATATGTACTTCATAATAATGACGATTATCACGGATACCTGCATCATAGAATTTGAATACAGTTACTGTATTTTCGCTTACCCATGTGCGTTCATCAGGATTTATAACATATGAATTTCCGTACGAATCCGTAGCCACACAAACTTCATCAAGCAGTACCAATGACGAAGTCGTGCTATCACCTTCAAGTCTTGCAGCGAGTTGCTGATTATTTGCGGCGAAGGCTGCTGGAACCATTGCCACAAATACCAATATGGCAACCAGTAAACTTATTATCTGCTTTCTCATATCAAATCCTCCACAATACATTTTAATGAAAACTAATGTTTGTATTTTATATCTTCTGCACCGGAACCACCTCCAGTTCAGCTTTTATTATTACTATTGATGATATCAAAACACAAGAGCCGATCAAAGTCCACGATTTTGTAGCAAAATGGAGAAAATTTGTAACAAAACCGGATTCATACATAACAATATGTCCCCCAACACTGGACTTCCAGCATCGGGGGACATATCAGAACGGATGATTGCCGCGTACTCACACCATATTTGTAAGCTAACTATCAGCCAAAGTCTTTTATAACATCATGTAAAATCTCCATTTGTTGTGGGGAAAGATCATTTCCTTTTTGACTTGGTGAAAGCAATTCATTACGGAGTTTAATTAAAGTTTTCTTTTGCGCACCAGTCAATCCAGAAAGAGATAGTACTTCTGGCGCATCCAGTCCTAGGAGTTCATCTGTTGAAATGCTAAATAAGGATGAAATGCTTGCAAGAACATCCAACGGAATTGCATGTGCATCGTCCATTTCAAAGCCGTCCGGCACATAATGATCGCTGTATCCATCCGGCAATCGTTCCAACGGTTCGCCGTCCACTTGATACGTCAGCTGCATCTCAATCGGCAAGAACTTCTGAATCATCGTGTAGACTGCATTGCGGAAGTCCGCACTTACTGTAAGCGCACCGAGAGTTAAAATTACCAGCGTCAGGGCCGCAATAAGCACTCGTTTCAGCACAGGGCGGCGTTTATGCAACGCCGCTTGCAGGCGGGCATCCCATCGGGAAGTGTCCGGGTAGCGTTCTTTAAGCTGCGCCGGAGTTGGTAGCTCGTTCAGTTCTTTCTGTGCATCTGCATGGAGTGCCATCATCAACGCAGTGTCAAAAGAAACTTCTGTCTGCTCACTCATGGTGGTTCAACTCCTTCCACAATAGTTTTCTTCCACGGAAAAGCCGCATCCGAACCACTTCGTCCGTCAGTCCAAGCGATTTGGCAATCTCCCGGTTGGTGTAACCCATTGCCAAAAGGCGCAGTGGGTCACGGTACATCGGTTTCATCTGTCCGATCAGTTCTGTCAAGTGTTCGATGTTATCGGTGCTGACTACTGCATCGTCCGGCACCGGGGCGTCATCTGGTGCGTCCGGTACTTCTTCCAGCGGTTCTTCTCGCTGCTTGCGAAGCATATCGTAAGCACGGCTTCTACTACAACTAACGAGATAAGCAGCGAGTTCGTGACAGTTTTCTCGATGAATTTTAGAAAAATTTTTGGCAACGTACAAAAACACCTCTTGCAGTACATCTTCTGCCAGATACGAATCGCCCATAATTTTGTAAGCGGCATGGTAGACCAGCCGTTTGTAGGTATTATATACATCTATAAATTGTTCTTTATTGCTTTGATCGTCAAGAACAGCTAAGTACAGAGAAAGCAACACAACCACCTCCAACTGATTCGCAACGATTGGATGTAGTGTACTACGAACCAACAAAAATGTCGAATGTTTTCCGTTCTGAACGAAGAACAGCCAGCATCATGACCTCACTTACCGTTGAGGCCGTTGCTGGCTGTTCGTTTGGCTTGAGATGTCTCCATCAAAATTGCAGAGCGCAACTGTCTTGAAACTCTACCATATATAAATAGAAGCGTTTTGAAAAAACGCGCAGCCTGCATCGGAACGGTGCAGAATGAAGGGGATTGGGCACAGCCCAACAAGCATTTTGCAACGCAAAAATGGCGTTTGTATAGACAAAAGCCCTGCTTGCTACAATTGTGTTGGTTCTGAAAGGTTCACAGCCAGTGAGCTGTACAGACGCCCAAACCTAAGCTACAATTGAGATGTGCAGAGAGAACGCTGCCCTGCTTGAGCTACCACGCTCGGAATCGCAAACTGTTCTCCGCCATCTCCATTGCAGCGTTCGATTGACGCAGGTTGAGTTATCGGTGGCTCTTGTCACTGTACATTCGTGTCACAAAGCAAGCTGAATCGGTGATGGGCATCAGGCGGAACAGGCACAAAAAGGAGGCCGGAAAAATGAAGTCAATGGAAATCACAGCCGTAGGTATTGATGTTTCTAAGCGCAAAAGCACAGTTGCTATTCGCAGGCCAGGTGGAGTAATTGTTGCATGTCCATTTGACATATCTCATTCTAGCCATGATCTTGAGAAACTGGTCTCCATACTGAAAACGACAGGAGGAGATATCCGCGTTGTAATGGAACACACAAGCAACTATTGGAAGCCTATTGCATTGACCCTGAAAAATGCAGGCTTTTATGTTTCTGTCGTAAACGCTATGCTGATTCACGATTTTAGCGATAATTCTATCCGGAAGCTGAAAACAGACCGTGCAGACTCTTTAAAAATCGCCAACTATGCCCTGACATTTTGGAATCAACTCCCGCCATTTAATGATGAGGATGAAACCAGACTCGTGTTGAAAGAGCAGTCACGAATGTATGAAAGATTGGCTTCGACAGCAACATCCCTTCGTAATGGCCTGATTGCATTGGCAGATCAGACGTTCCCTTCGATTGATCAGGCTTTTGGACATGCAATCAAGAATGCGGATGGTCATGAAAAGTGGGTCGATTTCTTTTCAATTTATTGGCACAGAGACTGTGTACTCAGACTTTCCATTGAAAAATTCACAGAATCTTACCGTAAATGGTGTTTGCGGAGAAATTATAAATTTCGTACGAATACAGCGCACAAGTTGTATGCTCTGGCGCAGGATGCCGTTCCTACTCTCCCGAAAAACAACGGAACAAAGGCTTTAGTATTGCAGGCTTGCAAGAGCCTGAATGCTGTATGCGAGGCGAAACAGTCTACTCAAGAAGAAATGAACCGATTGGCTTCGCTGCTTCCTGAATATGAAGTTGTCATGCAGATGGAGGGCACAGGACCCATTACAGGCCCTGCTCTAATGGCTGAGATTGGTGATGTCAGACGTTTCAAAAACAAGAAAGCTCTCGTTGCCTTTGCCGGCATTGATGCACCACCGTTCCAATCTGGAAACTTTGAATCCAAGTCACGCCACGTTTCCAAGCGCGGCTCACCTCATTTGAGGCGCACTGTATTCCTTGTAGCAAATATTATTCTAACCTTATCCCACAAAGATAACAGCGTCTTTTGCTTTATGGACAAAAAGCGCGCTGAAGGAAAGCACTACTACGTCTACACGATTGCTGGCAGTGCAAAATTTCTAAGGATCTACTATGCGCGAGTATCTGAATATTTGCGTACCCAAGAGCCCCCTGCAGCTGCCATCTGTTTAGATTGCAAAGATTAAGGATTTTTCTATAATTTGAAAACTCTGCTGACAGAACTCTCCTGTCGGCTTATTAAAGTTGCCGGATGCTCGCTGCACCCGGCAACAATTGCTGGCGGTGCTGGACGGCGGCAAGTGCATTTTGCAGTTGCGTGGTGTCAGACCATTTCTTTCTGACAAGTACGACCTGACCCAGCATCCCAACTACAAGCTGACCTCCGACTACGACCCCAAAAACACCTTCGATATTGAAAAATATCTGAACCGAAAAGAAAAGATCCACCCCGGTGATGAGTTCATCGTGGTGGACGCTGATTCGCTTCCGTCTGCCTGACCCGGTAGGCGGTTTTATTTTTGACCAGAGAGGTACACCAGCAAGCCCACTTCCGCCGTAGTTTGCGGCTTAACAGCAACAGCTTCAGGTGTGTACGGGCGGTCTACAACTTTCATTTATAAAGGAGAAACGACTATGGAATTCTTTAACTCTGCTATCGAAGTTCTTCAGACTCTGGTTGTCGCTCTGGGTGCCGGTCTCGGCGTGTGGGGTGCCATCAACCTGCTGGAAGGTTACGGTAACGACAACCCCGGCAGCAATACTCATGTGCCATAAAGTAACACTACATAATCAAATGACCGCTGCCCACTATTCAGATTTATAAAAACGCATTAACGCTGAAAAGTGAAAATCGGAGGTCTGATTATGAATAAGCTCTTATCTTGTGAATTTAACATCGACACGGGCAACGTAGAATGTCGCTTTGCAGACGGGACAATGATATCAATCGACTGCGATGTTGTAGAGGATACCATTGACGGAACACTACCATTTGTAAGAGTGCGTACTGAGCTTGACTGGCTCATTTATAACGCGCCACGAGAGTATGTGCAGCTCGTGCTAAACGGTGGATTGAATGCATATTTAAAAAACTCACGGTGAGCACGGCTTGCTCGATTGATAAAAAGCAGCTTGTATTTCAAGAGCCAAATCTCTGTGTCGCACAAAGGTTTGGCTCTTGAAATATTCTCATGAAAACGAACTTTAATCCGGCTTCATTGCACTTACTACACAAAAAGCAGAATGCAATATCGGACTTTTCTACCAGAACAGCAGCACCGTGGCAAAGTACATCGGAATGTCAAGTATCAGTATAGGACACTCATCAATAACCTTTTGCGCAATTCCATGGATTCGATGTATTCCGATACATTGAGTATATTGATAAAGTGAAAGTAGGCAATCAGTTGTTTTGAAACTGTACTTGTCTGCGCACATATACTTCTATCTGCTTCTCGATAACGCCTTTGACCTTTTCGCAGCCAGCAGCATGATATGTTCCGGTTTGCCGATAGGATAACATCCTGCACCCGCCACCACAAATGGGAAGATATTTACAATCGGAACAATCTGGTTCTTTTAAAGGATCGATTGATAACCAATCATAATATGCAAAAGTAACATCTGTAAGAGTGCCATCATCCTTTATATAACCCATTTTATGTTTATTATCACCAACCATCTCCCAACATTTATACAATTCACCCAAAGGTGAAAATGTAAAACTGTATTCGTCAAATAATCCACAGTATGTCCACTTTCTCATGGGTTGTGGATATTTGGAAAACATATTGGCTTCGCTATATTTCCATAATTCATTTAAAATATCTGGAAGATACTCTTCAGGAAGGCAATTGCTTTTGTAAGAAGAACATGCAGATGTGGAATCTCTTGTTATGCCAAAATCCACCTGTGAATGCGAAATCCCCAAATCTTTGAGTGTATCCAAAAGCATCGGAATCGAGTCAACATTGTTCTTGTCTACATTTATTCTTATATAAGTATGTATTTGAGAGCAAAACTCCTCCATGATAGTTATTCCATGCAAAACTTTCTGGAATGTGCCGGAACCATCTTTAGCAACTCTTCGACAATTGTGTATATATTCCGGTCCGTCCAAAGTGATTTGTACAAATTTACAATTATAATTTAATAATCCACTAACAATTTCTTCAGTCAATAAAGAACCGTTAGTAACAAGTGAACACTGTAATTCCTTATGGCTTGTTAAACAATACTCTTTGAGAATACCCAACATATGAAAACCAACATCTATATTCAAAAGAGGCTCGCCACCGAAAAGAACAACGTGTATTAGTTCACCTCGTTGTTCTTCAGAACATTTGATTAAAAAATTAGCTATCGCTCCAGCTCTGTTTTTTGTCATGTTTTCACAACGCAGTTCTCCTGCGCCTTCATAACAATATATACATCTAAAATTGCATGACCAAGTTAATAGCACTGTTGCCGTAAGGCATTTTTTTCCGTAGCGTGATTTGTTATAGAAATGATTATAAATGCACGATTCATTATATTCGTCAGGGATTAAAGCATTGTATTTTATAAACAGTCTATTTTCTTCTTCAGTGAGCAACGTCGGATTAGATGATTCTATTGCTTGCTTAACCGAAGGAGAAATTACAAACGTACTTCCCCATAAGGAGTTGAATAAAATATGTTCCTGATTTTCGGTTGTATGAATTATATTATATTTTGAGAACTTCATTAATTCAATCCTCCTTATGCTTGTTCGCAGCTAGTATCATTCCGCCAAATGAAAAACTTACACCAATTAATAATAAATGCTGAGTGCAAGAAATATATAATGTAGAGCTTCTATTCAAGATGCCTAATACAAAAACAATGAGGTCAAGAGCTGCAAAAGCAAAAAATATCATACTTCCAATACTTTTGATATGAGGCCAGTTTTTTTCATTTATATCAACAGGCAAGGAAAAACGGAAACCGTAGTAACTATGGAACGGAAAACTTTTATGGAAAAGAGGATATTCCACGGGAGCGCACTTTATTATAATTCCAATTGCAGAAAATATTATAAATGTTGGAATATATGAGCCGTCTGAAAAAATCATATATAGCCCCCCTTTATACTGTTATCTTCATCACATGTTCAGAAAATAGATAGTACTGCCAGCCAAAACAAAACATCGTAAATTGCGCAATTATCAATCAGGTGTATTAATTCCACAAGACTCACTATTTACTGTACAAGAAACGGAATTTAAACCGCAAAGCCCAGCATTGCTTCCACAAATAGACACGTCAGAAATACAGCCCGAAACATTTGTGACGCATCCGCCAAAGTCTGCAACGCAGGCACTCGCATCTTTTGCACATGGAGAGATTTGTCCCAAGCATAATCCAATCGGATTCGTATTGTTATCGTAGGCATTTCCAATATATGTAGTCATAATCGACTCCTTTCTACTCTTCGGCTGGCAGTACTATCATATCTGAACACCTAAGGATTTTGTCAAATCCTATGGATGTCTATCGCGTTAAATTCGGCATTCACTTTCGCAGAAGAATTGTGGTTTGTCGCCCAAAAAGACAAGTAATTATTTTAATGGTACAATGGAATCACAGTAATGTAAAGCTCTTGAATCATGTGTGGCAATTATAATAATTGTATCGTTTTTTATCGCATTCAGCAACTCAAAGAAAGTATTTATACTATCTGCATCCATAGCTGAAGTTGGCTCATCCAATAATAGCACAAGAGGCTTTTTTAGCAATTCGCGAATAATAGACAATTTTTGCTTTTCCCCTCCCGAAATATTATCACTTTTTTCATTTATATATGTGTTCAAACCATCACAACATTTATCTAGCCAGTCATTCATTCCAAGTTTGTTAATATAATATATTGCAGCGTCGATTTCTTCAGGTTCGTAATTTTCATTAATGTTATATGGATACAAATTTGAAATGATTTTGTCTGCGAGAAGCTGCGGCTCCTGCTCAACAAAGCCAATAAGAGATTTTCTCAAAAAATTCATATTTAATTTCTTGATGTCAAAATCGTCGAAGTAAATGTTACCGCCATAAAGATTATTATACAGCCCTGCAACTAAATGTAATACCGAGGATTTTCCAGTACCATTATCACCACACAAGGCATATATATTTCCTTTATAAAACGCTGCATTAAAAGACTTTAAGACTGGTTTGTCAAAACTCAATGATATGTCTTGTAGGTATATAGCCTTGATGTTTGACACAATTTGTTTTCCGTCGGATTCGGATTGCATCTTAGCAACATCCATCAAACGGTTTAAAGATACCAATGCATTTTGTGTAGAGGAAGTAAGTGAAAAAAAATATCTAATACATCCCAATGCAGAAGAGAAATAAACATTGATTGTCGTAAAACCGCCGATAGACATTTCTCCATTTAGTACGGCTACACCTCCTACAAGGAATAAACCGATTTGGCTTAAAGCCAAAAGCATTGAATCAATACCAGAAAAAATATATTGAAAAATTTGAGCGTGCATAGCCGTCTTGAAAAGAGATTGAAATGCTAAGTCCACTCGATTTATAAATACATCTATCAACCCGTGCCTTTTGACAAATTTAATATAACGCAATTGCTCCTGTGCTTTAGAAAAGAACAGGGCTTGCTCGTTTTTGAATTCCCTTGTGGTATTATATAGTTTGCCCTTGAATATTTCAAAGAAGACGATATAAAGTGCAGCTAGTATAAGTAATATACCGAATACTGTTTTGTTGATTTGATATGTTATAACGCTCACCGTAATAAGCCGTACCGAACTTACAGGAACATTTTGTATCACGTTTATGCAATATGAAGCGATTTCATTGGAATCAGTTTGAAGTTGCTGAGTAATGCGTGAACTGTCCAAAAAAAAAGTTTTGGAAAAAGGGATCTGCTGGATGTGGACGAGCATTTGTCTGTTTATATTGTAGCTTACCATTGTATGAAGTTTTTCGCGTATTCGCCCGAGTGCAAAAGATATCGCAAAACTTATCATAATAGTCGCCAAGAAAAGAATACAATAGTAGCATAGTTGAGGTTTCCATTCCACGCAATTAGGCGAAGCCAAAAAGTCAATAAATCGACCGGACAACAAAGTGTTAAAGAGGGATATTAACGAAGATCCTATGCTGAGAACAGAAAAAAGGATAATCTTTTTTCGGTAAAGATGCAATGTGCAATGGGAAAATTGAAAGATTCTTTTCATGATGATAAACCGACTTTGTTTTTAAAATAATATTCGGCGACTTTTAAAAAGTGGTTATCCCTTTGGGTCAGCAACTAATACCGACTGAGGGCGGAAACTTCTTTCGTCATTTGCTTCGCAATTGCTACCTTTCCCTAAGGGAAAAGCTTGCGCTTTGTGCCGTCTCAAAAGGTTTCCCATTTGTGAGGAAGCTGTCAGCCGTAGGCTGACTGAATGGGTCTTTGCCTCAGCAGCGGCATCTCAAAAACATGCTTAGTAAAAGGAACAACCACTTTTGAAAACAAAAAATCCCCTTTATATGCTATCATGCTTTAGCTAAAGCGTCAATATCTTTCGCCAATCTTGAAAACAATTGTGTGTACTGGTCGTATTTGCTTTCGCATTTATCGTCTATACGCTCGATGAGCCACTTTTCTATGCTGCATCCCGCGTAGCTTGTTCAAATTAGCTTTTTCTGTATGCAGGAATGGGGCATTTCGTTTCTGGATGCGCCTGTCCCGGAACAGATGAAGTATGCTTCTCTGGCAGAAGCCGCTTCTCACCTCATACAAGTCCTCAACGACCCGGAGCACATCACCGGATAAAAAGCGTCCCGAAGGGATGCGCAGCCTGCATTGGAAAATGCAGATCAAAGGGGCTTGGGGCATTCCCCCAGCAAGCAATGTTTTTGTATAGACGAAAACATTGCTTGCAACTGATTGTTTGGCGAGGAAAAGCGTATATGGTTTTGGCGGTTTAATCAAACAATGACAACGTGAACAGCACGTTCGTAATCAACTTTGCGAACGTATATTGTGTAGATTGTTTGACAATTGACCTTTTGAAATGTGGTTCCAGTTCTTTCACGGGTTCCCATCGAAAACAAAGACGGCGATGATAAATCGCGTACTTTTGTTCGATATCCGATTCCTTCTTTTTCTAAAAGAGATGTGTATTTTTGGTATTGAGATTGATTTGAGCAAACCACCAACTCTTTTTGATTAAAAAACGGTAGCATAAAAAACTCCTTGCTCAAAAACGGTTATCGGATATTATTTGAAATTTCAACATACCAAGTCTTTCCGGTCTTTGCAGCAATATTGACAACATAGTAGCAGCCAACGCGATTTGTTGCATCTACCAGAACACCAGCCCAAGAGGAATCAGGGTATATTGCTACATTGGAGTAACTCCTTTCGATTTGTGCATTGTGCCATCCTTTCTTACACTGTATACCCAGCAAGCAATATTGTCTACATTTCTGTAATAAGATGGAGAAAATTCGTAACGAAATCGGAGTCACCAACAAAGAAAAATGGCATAGTGCTTTTTGCTGTTGAAACAGGAAAGCGACCATGCCATCTCAGGATTGAACTTATTTTCGTTTTTCTTGCAGATGCTTCTCAGGTACATAGGGACGCTTCGGCTGATACATCCAGCCTGCACAACCCGGAGGCCACTCCTGCATATCCTTCTTCACCAGAGCTTCAATTTTCTTTTTGGCGAACTGTTTGACTTGAATTTTCATTTGTATGCCCTCCTTTCAATTTTGACAGCGTGAAATGGATAATGTTATTGCATCAGCAGTCAATGCTGCGACCAACCCTTGTAGTATGGAAGGAGCGATTTGAGTTCCCACCAACAAAATTGCGAAAATATTTAGAATCAATAATAACCAACGAACAGCTATTTTCGCAGCCTTAAATTCATTTGTTGACCAGTGAATGCTTTTATTGTTAACTGGTGCAATATACAAAATTGTAATATCAGAAACTATAGTTAAGAAAAGCAACGCCAAGCCTGTACGGAAAACGTAGGAGATTGAAGCAAGAAGAACTACTTCTAATAAAATGGAACAGAACAGGCATTTACTATAAGTAGCAGCATGATAACCGTTTGTGTATTTCCGAATTAAGAGGAAGAACACAGAAAATGAAATCGTTAAGGTCCAGCCAAAGCAAAAACCGCCAATCAGACACTGCACAAGCCAAGTGAATAAGGTTGTCACTCTTTTTTCGATGCTATATGCAAACCATTCAGAATAAGATTCATCAAGCAATCCCATCGACACGCACTTTTGCGTTAATTGCATTGCAAAATCTTTCATTGCGACAATCCTCATTAAAAGAACTTTCTTGAAAGAAAGAATACACAAGTTGAGCTACAATTTCCACAATAATGTAACGAAATGGACTTTTTTTGTCACGAAATCGGAGTGAGCGGTATATCAGCGGTGAACTGAAACCACCCGTTTTCATAGAACATGGTATATTCGCCGCTATATTTTTCAAGAATCAGCCGGATGTTCGCAAGTCCAAAGCCATGCATCTGTGGTTCTGGTTTTGTCGTTGGAATGGAACCGTTTATAATTACAACAGGTTCCGATGTGTTTCGGACAGAGACAAAAAAGTCTTGCTGTGCAACGGCCATGACATGAATCGCTTTATCGCCCTTATCATACTGCTGACACGCTTCAATGGCATTATCCAAGAGGTTTGATAGAAGCACTACTATATCAGAGGCATCAAATGGAAGATTTGATAGATCATTCACTTCAAAATCAATACTGATCTTCTTTTGAGTTGCTTCGGCAGCTTTTGTGTTGAAAAGTGCATCCAAGATAGGATGGTGTGTGTTGACAAGGAATAGTCGATCTGTTTGCTGTTCGGTGATTTTTTCAAGATATTCTTCAGCGGCAGAATACTCTTGATTCTTCATCAATTGATTTAGGATATTCAGGTGCGCCCGAAAATCGTGAACTTTTTTCCTTTGGGCAGAATAAAGTTCGCTTGCCGAAGTCATGTTTTTCGATTGCAGCTGAATCTGCTGGTTAAGCATCAATAATTGTTCTCTTTCCGATGCGGCATACTCCATTCGCTCCAATAAAAAGAGGACTGCGACGTTTGAAATAAAAATGAGAATACAACAGCCAGCAGAAACAAACTCTTCTATATTATGACCGCTTGTAACGTAAAGCAGAATCACAAGCATTACAAACGATGCGCATGGAAATAGAAAGTACAGTATCAGCTGCGAATGTTGAGCATCGCTTCTGGGTCTGTTGCCCATACGCTGAAGCATTATTTTGCGAAATAGCGCAATAATAAATAATTCGGCTGAATAATAAGAGATTCCATAGATTAGGGATAATGCCTTGTCGGCTTGAAACGTCTGAGCATCCATCCCACAAACCGAAGTTGCAAGCATTCCGACTGCAAAAGATAAACTATAAGTCAAGAGATATTCTACAACAATAAGAAATAATAAAAACCTTCCTGAGATATTCTCATATAGAGTTCTGGCAACAATAAAGCAGGATAGTAGAATTAAAAAAATTTTGACGATTTGGTTTCGATTTAAGGCAATAACACTGAATTCAATAGATGCATACATTAAAATAGTTTGAACTATTACACCGACAAGAAATCTATGATCCCTCCAACGGTGCGAAGCAAAAGCGTCTAAAAACAGACATACGCAGACTGAATCTATGATTGTGTAAACCAAACTGATTAAAGCATCCATCTACTTTTACCTCGCCAATGTAAATATTTCTGTTTTAGCTCATTATAATTCTTTTCGCTTGGAGCCAGACAAAGACCACCGCGCAATTGGACTTTATTGTATTGAAAGATTTCGACATAGTGCATATTGACAAGATAGCTTTTTTGAATACGAAGGAAACCGAGTGGCTCGATTTTTTCGGATAGTTCCGTTATGTTGCCGTAAAATTGGTATGCTGGGCGTTTTTCGTCCAACAAGTGCATAACAATGATTCTTCGATGAGATTCTAAATACAGAATGTCATTTACAGGTACATCAATAATTTCAGAGTTTATCGAAATTGTAACAAGCTGTTTCCGTTGAAGCACTTCTTGGACGGCTGAATCAAAGTAGGAATCAAGTTTAGCAGAGAAATCTGCTTTTAGTAAGTATCGAAAGGCTTGAACCTCAAATCCCTCTGGAGCATACTGAATGAAATTCGTAATGAAGATAATCACAATGTTTTCATTTTCTGCTCGTAACTTTCTGGCAAGCTCAATTCCATTTGTTTCGCCCATATCAATATCCAGAAGCGCAATATCATACGGAAGTGATAAGTCTATTTGACTTGGTTGAGAAAAACCATAAAATCTTAATGCTACATGCGTTTCCTCGCTTTTCTTTTTGAGTTCTTCAATAATAGAATCAACGATCTGCTGGTCATCATCACAAACCAAGACATTCATTTTGAAATCCCTCCATTGCACATGGGAATGCTTTTTATCACACAACATACAGCCCTGCTCCTCACAAGTCAATCAAATTTCAACATAATCGAACATTATATATAGTATAGTACGATTATGTTGAAATTTCAAATAGTACACTTTATATAAGATGGGAGTGTACGGGAATGGAGCATTATTTAGGAGAAAAGTTAAAAAAGCTGAGGGAAAGTCGTGGCTGGACGCAGGCAGATTTGGCTAAACGGTTAAATAAGGCTGTATCCACGATCAGTGGATATGAAAGTGATGCACATGCAATTCCGTTGGATGTTCTTGCAAGCATTTCATCCTTATTTAGCATTTCAACAGATGAACTCCTAGGACTGGATGCGCCAGAAGTACTATCTCTTTCTGGATTGACTGGTGCGCAAAAGAAAACTTTAATTAAACTCCGTAATGAATTGCTTTCACCAAGTCAAAAAGGAAATGATCTTTCGCCGCAGCAGATGGAAATTCTTCATGACATAATAAAAGCCTTCGGTTGACAATCGACTTGAGGCATAGTGCGAGTGCAATACAAACGGTTATTTAAGTATGACCCTCAATGCTGGATGCCCAGTGTTGAGGGTCATGTTATTTGCGGCCACACCGATTTCGTTACAAGTTTTCTCTACTTTGATACAAAATCGTGGACTTTGATTGCTTATTGTGCTTTGATGCTATCAATAGTTAATCTAAGAATTAAGGTGGACGTAACAATTTCGTGTCTTTTGTTTTTACATGAAAGGGTGATTCCAATGCAGAGTTGAAGAAACGTATAAACAATATATTATATCAAGTAACGGTATGCGATAATCAGTAAACTTCAAGGAGAATAAATATGAAAGAGATGACTCGCAAAGAATTTCTTAAACTCACGGGTGCAAGTACCGCATTGTTGGCAATGTCCCATATTATCCCCACTTCGGCATATGCAGACACGTCGAAGATAGATGCTCCATCGGCAGGAATGTATATAAGTGAAGTGGTTGATTTAAGCGGCTTGTCGCCTGTCGAACAGGAAAAAATCCTTACCGAACGTAACATCCCATATGATTCGACAATTACATATGAAAAAATTGTTGTCGAAAGACCTGCAGCGCGAGATTCTTATAAGGGAGTTCCATATCGTTTTCAGATAACGTACGGAAATAAACCTGTAAAAAATGAAAGGAGAAGTGTTGTGAGTCCTGCTGCAGCTGCGGTACTAGACAGAGGTGTTAATATTCTGATTGGATTAACAAAACCCTATATTTGGATTCCATTTACAGCTTCTGGGCTAACTCCCTCTCAGATTTTCATTTACAGTGATCCCAGTCAATACGCATCAACAAATATTTATACACATCTGAAAATTAGACAATGTGAATTTTATAAGGATTACTCATGGCAGCCAAATGCTTTTTTGGAAAGAGCAACCATTGAGGATACGACTGTAACTTATGCGCTGGTAAATCCTAAAACAAAAAGATTTACCTCACAAACTGCAAAGAAGACAGAATATAGAAAAGCTACTCACTATGACAACGATAGCTATATCTTGGAAAAAGCCTACTATTGCTTTGAGCATAATCTTCCGTCTTATAAGGAAAATGCTTGAAAGAAGAATAAAAAATGAAATTCCAAACAAAACTCACATTATGCAAAGCTGTATTCATCTTCATAGCAATAGTCGTATGCGCACTATGGGCATTTGAGTTTCGTATAGCAGCTGTTGTTGTACTTTTGATAGACTATATTTTTGATTTTATAACACGTCGTTGTCCTTTTTGTGGGAAGCACTTTTCAATTGTACTAACAGTGAAAGATCGTTGTCCATTTTGCGGAAAATTATTCGAGTAAATATTTTATGGAAGCAGTGGGTATTCCATGCAGAAATAAATGTGTGTGCTATAAAATGTCAGCCAATTATAGGAAGAGACCTATATTCTCTGTAATGGACAATGGTCAATTATGAAAACTATTGCAAAATGAAAATACGATAGCAATCGTACAAAAACAGAAATCCGGAAACTTTTTTGAGTTATTATGGTTCAAAAAAGTTTCCGGATTTTCTGTAATGCTTTTTGAAGAGCCATTCTGTAACAGCCAATCACATTTCTATGAAAAAAGGTCAATCTTCTAGTCTACCGTGATCGCAACCAAGTGAAAGATAATGTTCGATTTCTCCACTCAGCACAAGCTGGGTATATTCCAAGGGCTTGTTATATAAGTAGCCAGTCCAGTTCTGCCCGCTGCGCCGGAGTGTTGCTGTACTCGTCCTCTATGGCGATACAATCAATGGAAAGGGTGGTGCCATCTTCAAATCGGGCTTCCACCCGGTTGGTGTCCATGTTGTAGCGGCAGGAAAACACTTTTTGAGAGTGATTATGGTCGAAATTCTGATTTCGTTTCATTTGAATGACTCCTTTAATAATTTTCTGGTTGATTTTTGACGAAATGAGATTCATTTTTGCTTGAGCCGCCCAACCACACTACGATGTAGCTTTGTTCAGCTCTTGCGGTTGCATGATTGATACCAGCACAGCACTGGGATTCACCGTACAGAGCGAGTGAATCCCAGTGCTGTGCTTTTTTATTTGACACGAGGTGAAATTTTATGCGTCAGCCTGATCATGAGTACGAAGAACGGAGCTTTGGAGATATTCAACGTGCAATTGATTTTGAGAACAGTATGAATGACCTTGAATCGCAATTGTATTACCAGCATCTTTCCCCGAAAGAAGTTGCCCAGCAGGTGCTGAAAGCCACTTGCCAATTCTACGATGCTGACTGGTGCGGTTTAATTCAGGTCGATCTTGATTTGAATTTGTGGACGCCATTCTGGTGGTTCAACGCTGGCGCAACAGACAAGACGATGCTTTTAACCGAAGAATATGAATCCGCTGAATTTCTTGATCGGTGGGTACAAACTGTCCGCAAGGGAATTCCAATGGTCGTCCCGGACGCCGAAGCGACAAAAGAAGCCTATCCTGCGGAGTATAACCTGTACCAGCGGCTTGGCATCCGGTCTGTTATTGCCGTTTCCTTGGAGCCGCGCCCAGTCGCTCTGCTTGCCATCCGGAATCCTAAGCGGTATATTCAGCAGACCAGTATGCTGCGGATTCTGGCCTATGTGCTGCTTGCATCGTACAACGAACAGAAAATGCTGAACCGGCTCCAAATGGCATATATCCCGACTTCCATCCAAAGCAGCAAGGATATCTATGTCAGTCTGTTTGGTGAACTGAGCATCAGCACATCCAAAGGTGTTCTGAAAGAAGCTGACTTTAGTTCTCCGAGAATCAGCCGACTGATTTCTTACCTGCTGATCTCCCGTAAAAATGCCATTTCTCCGCAGGAAATCACCCAAACGCTCTGGTCGGATGATTCAGACAATCCAGCCAAGAACGTCAAAGGGCTGGTTTACCGTTTACGCCAGAAGTTCAGTATTATTTCGGATGAACCATTGGTTTTATCCTCCGCATCCGGATATCAGCTCAACCCGGAGCTTCACATTATGACAGATTATCAGCGTTTTGATGAACTTGTATCTTCCGCTGTCAGAGCGTCCTCCGTAATCAACAAAGTGGACATTCTCAAAAATGCTCTTGACCTCTATCATGGGAAGGTCTTGTCCTCCGCAGATGGGGAGCATTGGCTCATTCAGTTTTCCACAAAATACCATCTTTCCTATATGGGTGCTGTCAGTGAACTGCTGAAGCAGCTGGATTCGCTGCATTCTTATGACTTGCTCAATCAGTACGCCATGAAGTCTCTGACCATCGCTCCGGATAATCCGAAAGCATACTGCTGGCTGATCCGCTCCCTGAAAGCACAGGGAATGAATGAACTTGCAACCAACGAGCTGGCCGCAGCAAAGGAACATCTGACCACGGAAGAATACGAGGAAATCCTTGCATTTGGAGCCAATTGGTAAGAATGATTCCTATAACACTTTCGCAACACCTTCATGTGACTTTCATAACACCTAAAAGTTTTCAGAAAGGGGCAAAAATGGCTCCATAACACTTTCATAACACCGCCAGATGACTTTCATAACACCGTCGTGTGATATGCTTACAGGGCACGAATCGATGCCCTGTAAGCTGATCGCACGGCGGTTTTCTTTTTTATAGGCTTCGATGCGTCGGAACAAAAACATATCGAAGCCTGAGATGCATTAAAGGCCGAGGATACTTATACCGCTTTCCATTCTCGGATGGAAAACAGTGTCGGTACCCTTTTCTTTAGTGCATCTCTTTTTTGTTGCCAAGAAAAGCCCGCAAGCTGTCATACAGTGAAGTGTCCTCAACCTCCGCATCCGGCGGAAAGGACACTTCATGTTTCTTTTTGCCCATTTTTCGTGGCTGGAACTGGCCGCACGGTATCCCTAGCAACTCCAAGTTTTCGATTTTTTACGATTTATCGAAAATTTGGAGGTTTGCGATGGCTTTTAATAAGGGCTATGAGTTAAAAAAGTTTGAAGCGCACTGGGAAAAGTTGCGAATCGAGTACGCAGCGGCAGGAATGGCTGAGGATGCCATTCAGAAGATGTACGACTATGACCGTCAGCAGTTCAATTCCGAACGCACCCGCATTGAGCGAACGCAGGAGTTCACTGCACCTGCGTATGAAAGCACCGAGGAAGAAGCCTCACCTCTAATGCTGCGCTATCAGGAAGCCATTACCACAACAGATACATACCACGAAACCAAGCGCAGCTTTGCATGGATTGGTGAAATCGAGGATGAGAATCTACTTGCTGCACTTGAGCAACTCTCGGATTCTGACTTAGAACTTATAACTTTGTACGCCTATGAAGAGTATGACACTGTTGAAATTTCTAAACTGTTTGGCACAACAAAGCAAAATATAAGTAAGAAAATCCGTAGAATTACTAATTTTATCAAGAACTTTCAAATCAGGGTTGTCTAAACGGCATTTTCGTCGGCTACCAAGTGAGGGGACAATTTCAAAAAGCGGCTCTTACCGCTGGCAAAACGTCCGCACTCACGAACCTTGAAAATTGAAGAGTTCAGTTGTTCGGTACTCAGATAATGATACTTCCGTAATTCGCGGCCCGGTCAGAATGTAGGCGGGGTGGCTGAGATGCCAATGAAGCGGTACAAATCCGCTGCCGAATGATTCCCCACTCGCAGGGAGCCGAGGGCGAATATGCGAGACCTGAACATATTTTATCAGGAGTGACCGGATGCTGTTTTCGGTCTCCGGTCACTCCTGTTCTTTTACATATTTATCCGCCATTCACTTTTCTAACACGGAGGACTGCTCAAATGGACGAGTTGAATCCTACGGTGCGCGAACAGGAGATCTACGAGGAGATGGAACTGACCCCGGAAATGATTAAGTCCATCCGAACCCTCTGTGCGACCTGTCTGCGGCATTTCGTAGAAGCCAAGGCTTTCAAAATCGCTCTCGTGCCGAGCGCAGACAGGAGTATGGACACCTGCACCGTCTGCCAGACCCGGCGCGGTCACGATTATGTTGTCATGCACCGCTGATGCCGGTGCTTCATTCCAATCATGGGAGGTGATGCTCGTACCGTATAAATAAAACAGCTTTCATATTTTAACAGAAGTCTGCTGCCTAGGAGGTACAGCGGGCTTCTTACATATCCAGATGGAGGTTTCGCAATTGGAATCCACTCTGAAATTCCAACGCGGAGACATCTACTTCGTCCGACTTGACAGCAGCACAGGTTCCGAACAAAACGGAACCCGCCCTGCGGTCATCCTGCAAAACGATGTAGGAAACACCCATTCACCGACTTTGATCGTTGCGACTTTGACAAGTAAGACAGAAAAGAAAGCTGCACAGCCGACTCATTGTCTGGTGGAACCGGAAAAGCTGGAGCCATCCATTGTTCAGGCCGAACAGATCTTCACCATCGACAAGAGCCGTGTCCAGAATTTTGTTGGGCACCTCACCCCGGAAGAAATGAGCCGGGTCGATGATGCCGTAAAGATCAGCCTTGCCCTGAACCCGATGGGGAGTATCCAGAAGCTCAAACCTATCATCCGCTCTGCAGCGGCTTACGCGCCGCCTGAAGTGGTTGACGGTAAGCCGCCCGTTTATCCCTATACGCCCATCAAATCCGATTTTGAGGACGCAGAGACGGTCGAAGAAATGATGTTATACACCGAACTGCAATCCGCTGTTCATGCCATGATCCAGCGGCTCGAATACAGCTTCACCTTTAATCCCAGCCTGCTCACCAGCCCGAAGCGTAAGAAGCAGGTGGCTGAGATTCTGACTGAAGCCGAAAAATACATTTGGCGAATCAAGGAGGAAATGCGATGCGCCTGAAAAACGACACGAACAATTTTGCCGCTTCTTTCAATATCACCCCGCCTTACCAGATGCTGGTGCTTCACAGCAAGATGCTGATTTATCCCCGTGAACTTTATCAGCGGGGCGTACAGCGCAAACGGGTGGAAATGATTGCTGCGGACTTCAACGAATATGTTGCGAACGAACCGAAGGTCAGTTTCCGCAACGGTAAGTATTATGTGGTGGACGGTCAGCACACTATCGAGGGGCGCATCCTCCGTAACGGCGGCAAAGACCTGCCGATTCTCTGTAAGGTCTACACCGGCCTGACGATGGAGCAGGAAGCCCTGTTCTTTGCTGAACAGAACGGTCACTCCGCACCGCTTACTGCTGGCATCAAGCTGCGCGCCAAGGTCGTGGGCGGCGATGCACCTTCCAAAGCATTTCTCGCAGCCACCAACCGGGTTGGTCTGGCGTTCAACTATGACAGCCTGCAGCTGAGCGACTACCGCATCAGCTGTGTGGGCACCGCTCTCAAGCTGTACAACCAGATGGGCGAAAAAATCTACTGCGAATCCCTGCGGCTGATCGTCGCCGCATGGGAGGGTAAGCCTGATTCATTCCGGGCATCTGTCCTGCGGGGCGTGATGCACTTCGTAGAACTGTATCACGGTGAGTTCAGCGAGGAACGGCTCATCCGTGCGCTGGGCAACGTCCATCCTATGGAGATCTACCGTGTCGGCAGGGATAATCCCGCCAAGCTGCCCGGATGGAAGAAATACGTTTTCCCCATCTACATGGCCTACAACGGCAAAGGTCGCAAGGACGCTCTGTCGATGAAGTTCTAAAACATATTCTCTCTGCCAAGGGGCATCTGCAAGCTGCGGATGTCCCTTGTTACATATTGAAAATTACAATATATAGGAGTGATGATACAATGGTCGATAAGTTTTCGCAGGTCGCTGGCAACGTTCCGGTGACCAATAACGACCCGAATCGCCGATATACCGTTATCAATGGCTATCCTGTCGTCCTCAATTTTGCAAAAGAACCCAATCCGGGTGTCTTTGAGCGTGTCCGTGACATCCTGCTCGCCACCAGCTATACCAAAAAGACCAGCTGACATCGTGGACGAGGACAAAAGAACGCGCTATACTGAGGATGGCAGTGGTATTCGGAGCAATCCATGAACCACGACCAACCGTTCTTTGATAACCGAATATCGTTCATCCTCGCTTTTATAGCGAAAGTGAGGAACCCCCTATGACTGAAAATAAAAACCGTGTCTGCTGCCTGTACCGTGTTTCCACCGATAAGCAGGTGGATTTCAACTCGAACCATGAAGCAGACCTTCCCATGCAGCGCAAGGCGTGTCACAAATTTGCCGAAGCAAAGGGCTGGGTCATCGTCCATGAAGAACAAGAAGAAGGCGTGTCTGGCCACAAAGTCCGCGCAGAAGCCCGTGACAAGCTGCAAATCATCAAGGAATACGCCCGAAAGGGCAAATTTGATATTCTGCTGGTGTTCATGTTCGACCGTATCGGACGCATCGCAGATGAAACGCCATTTGTCGTAGAATGGTTTGTACGAAACGGCATCCGGGTATGGAGTACCCAAGAGGGTGAGCAGCGATTCGACAACCACACTGACAAATTGCTGAACTATATCCGCTTCTGGCAGGCAGACGGCGAAAGCGAAAAAACTTCTGTCCGTACCCGTACCAGCCTGCGGCAGCTTGTGGAAGAAGGACACTTCAAGGGCGGCAGTGCGCCGTATGGTTATGACCTTGTGAAAAGTGGCCGCATCAACAAGCGCAAGCACGAACTCTACGAACTGCATATCAACGAGCAGGAAGCCGAAATCGTTCGGCTGATCTTCGATAAATATGTATACGAGGGTTACGGCGCACAGCGGATTGCCACCTATCTGAACAATGCTGGATACCGTGCCCGCTCTGGAAAGTGCTGGCATCCGGGCAGCTTGCGAGGAATGGTCGGCAACCTGACCTACATGGGCGTTCTCCGCTGCGGAGATGCCCGCTCCGAATTGATGCCCGAACTCCAGATCATCCCGCAGGAGGAGTTTGAAGCTGCACAGCGTATCCGGGAAGATCGCTCTGCCCACGCAGCGGAAGAAGCCGAACACCATGTTCCTCTTCGTACCCGTGGACAGGCATTGCTTTCCAATAACGTTTACTGCGGCCACTGTGGTGCAAGGCTCGCCCTGACGACCAGCCGGAAATGGCGTAAGCTCTCCGATGGTACTCTGGACGATACGCTCCGCATTCGCTACACCTGCTACGGAAAACTCCGCAAGCAGACGGATTGCACCGGGCAGACCGGCTACACTATGCACATTCTGGATGAGATCATCGACAAGATGGTTCGCCAGATTTTCTCCCGCTTGAGAGGTATCCCAAAAGAGCAGCTTATCACCAGCCGCTATGCGAAGGAAACTGCGGAGCGCAAGAACCATCTGCAAGCCCTTCAAGCAGAACGCGACAAGGCCGAAAAAGACTTGCTCGCCTTAAAAACTGAGATTCTGGCTGTAATCAAAGGGGAGAGTGCTTTTCCGAAAGACACTCTTGCCGAGATGATCGCAGCACAGGAAAAGAAGCACACGGAGTTGGACACTCTGTGTGAAGAAGCCAGTGCAGAACTGGAGCGAAACGCTGAATTGATGGCAAATGTATCGCAGCTGTACGAAGAATTGATCTCTTACGCAGACCTGTACGATAGTGCCAGCTTTGAAGCAAAAAAGATGATCGTCAGCCAGCTTATCCGCAGGGTAGAAGTTTATCGCGGATACCAAATCCATGTGGACTTCAACTTTGATCTTGCACAGTATTTGGAGAATAGCGATGAACTTGCTTGCTGACAAACACAAAAACACCGTTGACTTCGATTTGAAATCAACGGTGTTTGTAACTCTTATTTGAGCCAATGGTGGAGAATACCGGGATCGAACCGGTGACCTCTTGCATGCCATGCAAGCGCTCTCCCAGCTGAGCTAATCCCCCATAATTTTCCAGAAGTAGAAACCTCTGGAAAAGAGATACTCAAACAAGAAACGTTTTATGAAGTTCAGTCGTGGGGGTGCGTGAGCGCACTGCTTGGGCTCCCAGCTGAGCTAATCCCCCATAAAATCCAAGAAGCGAACCTCTTGGATGGAGTTTTTTGTTGGGAATTTGATTGTCGCAGGACTATCTGACTGGGGGTGTGTTTTGATACCAACCGGGCTCCCAGCTGAGCTAATCCCCCACATGTTTGGTTTCATGTCTTGCGACGTGAGTTATTATACCAGCAATGGAGAGATTTGTCAACTTCTTTTTTCAAGTTTTTTTATTTTTTGTGTTTCCGGCCGAAGCGGTACTCCTGCCCTGCGCGGATGCGCTGGATATTGGCACGGTGCATATAGATGACCATGCCGCCCATGATGGCCGCACCGGTCACGCAGACGACGAGGTCGCCCACGGCCAGCCCCTTGAGCAGGCCGTAGAGGAGGGTCAGCACCGGGTAGGACGCAGCCATGACGATGCTGCCCAGTGAGACCATGCCGGTGGGCAGCAGGCAGAGCAGGAAGATCGCCGCCAGAAAGGGCAGCAGAATGGGCTGGATGGCCAGAATGGCACCGCCCGCCACCAGCACACCCTTGCCGCCCTTGAAGCCAAAGTAGAGAGGCTTCAGGTGGCCGACCACGGCCAGGATGGCGGTCAGATAAACGCCGAGGTAGGGCGAAACGGCTGCGTTTTCGGGCAGGAAGCCAAACAGCCACCGGCCGATGCAGACCGCCGCCACGCCCTTGAGCACATCTCCCGCAGCGGTCAGGGCTGCGGCTTTTTTGCCAAAGGTGCGCAGCATATTGGTCATGCCGGCGGCACCGCTGCCGTAGTTGCGGACGTCATCGTGGTAGAGGTACTTACTGACCAGGATGCCGGTGTCGATGCTGCCCAGCAGGTATGCCTGCGCCGCGGCAGCGAAGACGATCAGGATCGTCATCATCAACAGTCTGCCCCCTTACACATCTTTTGCACCGACCGAGCCGGTGCCGCGCTCGCGGATGACCAGCCGGATGGGCGTGTGCTCCAGACCAAAGTTCTCGCGGATCTGGTTGATGAGGTAGCGCTGATAGCTGAAGTGGAACAGCTGCTTGGAGTTGACGAAGGCCACGAACGTCGGCGGACGGGTGGAGGCCTGGGTCAGATAGAAGATCTTCAGGCGGCGGCCCTTGTCGCTGGGCGGCTGCATCCGGGCGGTGGCGCGGGCCAGCATCTCGTTCAACACGCCGGTGGGTACGCGGGCACCGTTCTGGGCGTCCACATCGCGGATAAGCTGCATCAGCTTGTTGACGTTATAGCCCGTCTGTGCGGAGATGAAGATGATCGGAGCATAGCCCATGAAGCTGAAGCACTCGGCATAGCCGCGGCGCTGCAGCTCCATGGTGTTGGTCTCCTTGCCCTCCACGGCGTCCCACTTGTTGACGACGATGATGCAGGCCTTGCCCTGATCGTGGGCATAACCGGCCACCTTGCTGTCCTGCTCGGTGAAGCCGACGGTGGCGTCTACGAGGATGAGGGCCACGCGGCTGCGCTCAACGGCTGCCAGCGCGCGCACGACCATATACCGTTCCAGTCCGTCGGTGATGTTGCTGCGCTTGCGCAGACCGGCGGTGTCGGTGAAGATGAACTTGCCGTAGGCGTTGTCCACAGGGGTGTCGATGGCGTCGCGGGTGGTGCCGGCCTCGTTGGCCACGATCATCCGGTTCTCGCCCAGGATGCGGTTGGTCAGGCTGGACTTGCCCACGTTGGGGCGGCCAATGATGGCGACCGGGATGCGGTCCTCCTCCACCACGGTCTCGCTGAAATCCAGATGGGCGCAGACGGCATCCAGCAGGTCGCCGGTGCCGTGGCCGTGGACGGACGAGATGGGCATGACTTCCTCAAAGCCCAGGTTGTAGAACTCGTACAGCTCCATGGGGGCCTCGCCGACATTGTCGCACTTGTTGACGGCCAGGATGACCGGCTTGTGGCTGCGGCGGAGCATGTGGGCCACGTCCTCGTCGGCGGCGGTCAGGCCGTTGCGGACATCCACCACCATGATGATGCAGTCGGCGGTGTCGATGGCGATCTGTGCCTGCTCCCGCATGTGGGCCAGGATGCCCTCGGTGGCCTTCGGCTCGATGCCGCCGGTGTCCACCAGCAGGAAATCGTGGCCGTTCCACTCGCAGTTGGCAAAGATGCGGTCGCGGGTGATGCCGGGGGTATCCTCGACGATGGCCAGACGCTGGCCGCACAGTTTATTGAACAGGGTGGATTTGCCCACGTTGGGGCGGCCCACGACTGCTACGATCGGTTTGCTCATGGGGGTTCCTCCTTTCAGAGTAGTCTCTTATCTCTTATCTCAATGTCTTCTTCTCGAAATATGCAGGCCGCTGCGGAGCAGGGCGCGGGCTTCGTCGCCGCCGCTGACGGGCAGCACCTCTACCTTGACGCCCAGCCGCTCGCCCAGCTGCGCAATGGTCACATCGTCCAGGAAGGTATCCTTCTCTTCCCGCAGCATGACGGCCGGGATGCCCAGCGTCCCGCTCTTCAGGCGGCCCTCGCACTGGGCGATGATGTCGGTGGCCGTCACAAGACCGGCCACGCCGACATTGCCGCCAAAGAACTTATTCTGGATGGTGTGGACCGTGACCTCGATCATCGGGTACTGGCGGTGAAGCTCGTCCATCATCTCACAGATGAGGGGGGATGCCATGGTGCCCGTGACCACATCCAGCTGCTTGGTGCCGTAGATGCGGTGAGGCTTTTCCAGCTCGGCCAGAAACTCTTCGCGGAACAGGCTCATCATGCCCACGCCGTTTTCCAGCTGGTCGTAGTCTTCATAGAACTCCGGCGGCGGGATGGGCCGCTCTGCCTTGAGATACCACTCGTCGCTGGGGTAGATGATCCGCTTGCCGTGGCGACGCTTGCACTCGTCGCCGAACGCTTCCAGAATGTCGATGACAGCAGCGCTCGTCTCGGCATCGTAGGGCACCTGCGGGTAGAGGTTCTTGCGGTAGTCCGTCACGCCGCAGGGCACAGCGGCTATGCTCTGCACCATGGGGGTCAGTTCCAGCAAGTCGGTCAGGGTGCGGCGCAGCTCATCGCCGTCGTTGATGCCCCGGCAGAGCACCAGCTGACAGTTGATGGCGATGCCGCCCTGCACCAGGCGGGGCAGGTATTGAAGCACCTCGCCGCCGCGCCGGTTGGCCAGCATCCGGACGCGGAGCTGGGGGTTGGTGGTGTGGACCGAAATGTTGATCGGCGAGATGTGCATCTTGATGATGCGGTCGATCTCATGGTCCTGCATGTTCGTCATGGTGATATAGTTGCCGAACAGAAAGGACAGGCGCTCGTCGTCGTCCTTGAAGTAAAGGCTCTCGCGCATACCGGGGGGCATCTGGTCGATGAAGCAGAACATGCAGTGGTTGGAGCAGGTGTGCTTCTCGTCGCCGAGGTAGGTGTGGAAATCGCAGCCAAAGGGGCCGCGCTCCTCCCGGCTGACATCCCATTCCCGGATGCCGTCCGCCACCTTTGCCTTCAGGTGAAAGCTCCTGCTGTCGGTATAAAAATCGTAGTCCAGCGTGTCGTTCAGCTCATTGTCGTCCACGCTCAGCAGCTCGTCGCCGGGCTGCAGGCCCAGTGCCTGGGCTTCGCTCCCCTCTTCAACGCGCTCGATCTTGATCGCCACTCTGCTTCACCTGCCTTTTCTGCTTCCAGCCAAACGACCGAATCACAAATTTTCCGTACGTTCGTCTCAATTCAGTTTCATCAGACTTCATCCGACTGCCAATGGCTCCCACTTTGGGGGAGCTGGCGCGAAGCGCCTGAGAGGGTTGGACAAAAGAAGAAGGGGAAGGCATTGCGCCATCCCCTTCTCAACATAACACCAATGTGCCACCAATTTTGCGCAAATTAGGCCTTCTTGATGACTTCCTCGCCCTTGTAGTAACCGCAGTTGCCACATGCCTGGTGGGGGAGCTTCAGAGAGCCACAGTTGCTGCACTTGACCAGTGCAGGGGCCTCCAGCTTCCAAACATTGCTGCGACGCTTGTCGCGGCGGGCCTTGGAAAGATGTCTCTTAGGTACTGCCATATTTTTGCACCTCCTTGATGGGTTTCTCAGTTCAGCAGTGATTTGAGGATCGCGAGCCTTGCGTCAGCGGGAGCGGTCTCCTCTTCCTCTGGCGGGCAGACACACTCTGCCTTCTTCTTGCCGCAGCGAGGGCATAACCCCGCGCAGTCCGGGCTGCACAGCAGCACCGTCGGGATCTGGAACAGGAACTCCTGGGCCAGCCATTCGTCCACATCCAGATGGCCTTTTTCGTCCAGCGGAAGATCGAAATCCGGGTCGTCCAGATCTCGCTCCTTTGCCGTCCACTCCGCTTCGACCGCCTCTTCCCGTTCGACCGGGTCCAGGCAGCGGGCGCACTCTCCGTGCACCAATGCTTTTGCCCGCAGTGTCATCCGGACTTCGTCGCCGTCCGTTTCTGCATCAAAGCAGGCGGTCACAGGCTGTTCGATCCTTGCGCCGGCAAAATCCCTGGCAGACAAATCACAGGGAAACTCTGCGTGGTAGGGCTTCGTGCCGGTCGCGATAAACTTTCTCAGGTCAAATTGCATAGTACACCTCATAAAAGGCTGCTTTGTTAGTATAGCGCCAAAGCGTTCCTTTGTCAACACCAAAACAGGCAGAAAACCGAAAAAATTTCAAATTTTCCGGTTTCCTGCCCGCTTGGATGGTTTCCGTTCAGAAAATCACAGGTACTTCTTGACGTTGTGGGGCAGCTCGGCCTCGTCTGCGCTGACGGTGACGACGACGCGGACGGAATCACCGGCGATGGCAGCGATCTCATCCAGCACCACGCCCAGGCGGTTGATGTCGTGGTTCAGCACCTTCAGGATGCCGTCGATGTACAGATCGGTGATATCGTAGTTGCTTGCCATCAGGCCTGCGACAAAACCATACAGCATCTCGCCGCCGGAGACCTTGTACTCGTCCAGATCGATCAGGCGAGCAGCAGGAGCGATGTCATAGGTGAGCTTCATGCCCTTTTCGACAACGACGACGTTGCCCTTGGAGGTCTTGACCGAATCATTGATCATGTCGATCATTGCTTTGGTCTTACCGGAGCCCTTCGCACCAACAATCAGTTTAATCATAGTTCTGTCCTCCTGTATTTTCCACGCCTTGCGGCGGGAGATCATTTATTTTCCAGCTTACTTCAGCTTTGCTTCCAGCTCGGCGGTCAGGTTCTCGTAACCCGGCTTGCCCAGCAGTGCGAACATGTTCTTCTTGTAGCTCTCAACACCCGGCTGGTTGAAGGGGTTGACGCTCAGCAGGTAGCCGCTGCAGGCGCAGGCACGCCAGAAGAAGTAGATCAGATAACCCACATTATAAGCAGTCAGGTCGTCCACCTCGATCACGACCTCCGGCACACCGCCGTCGGTGTGGGCCAGGATGGTGCCTTCCATCGCCTTGCGGTTGACCACGCTCATGTTCTGGTCGGCCAGGAAGTTCAGGCCGTCGAAGTTGCCCTCCAGCTTCTCGATGAAGAGATCCTGTGCAGGCTTTTTGACATCGACGATGGTCTCAAACATGAGGCGGGCACCCTCCTGGATGAACTGACCCATGGAGTGCAGGTCGGTGGAGAAGATGCAGCTTGCGGGGAACAGGCCCTTGTTGTCCTTGCCTTCGCTCTCGCCGAACAGCTGCTTGTACCACTCGTTCATCAGGGTGAAGTTCGGCTCATAGCACTCCAGGATCTCCACAGCCTTGCCCTTGCGGTACAGGATGTTGCGGATGGCGGCGTACTTGTAAGCGTCGTTGTCCTCGCTCAGGACGGAGAAGCGCTCCATAGCGTCGGCAGCGCCCTTCATCAGCTCGTCGATGTCGATCCCGGCAGCGGCGATGGGCAGCAGGCCCACAGCGGAAAGGACGGAGTAGCGGCCGCCGACGTCGTCGGGGACGACGAAGGTGGGCCAGCCCTGTGCGTCCGCCAACTGCTTCAGGGTGCCCTTGGCGCGGTCGGTGGTGGCATAGATGCGCTTGTTGGCCTCTTCCACGCCCATCTCGTCTTCCAGCAGCTTGCGCAGCACACGGAAGGCCAGGCTGGTCTCGGTGGTGGTACCGGACTTGGAGATGACGTTGATGGAGAACTTCTTCCCCTTGCACAGAGCGATGATATCGTTCAGGTAGGTGGGGCTGATGCTGTTGCCGCAGAAGTAGATCTTCAGGCCGTTCTCGATCTCGTTGTGGTACAGGCCCTTGACGGCCTCGATCACAGCGCGGGCACCCAGATAGCTGCCGCCGATGCCGGCCACGACCAGCACTTCGGAGTCCTCACGGATCTTCTGCGCTGCTTCCTTGATGCGGGCAAACTCTTCCTTGTCGTAATCGCGGGGCAGATACATCCAGCCCAGGAAGTCATTGCCGGGGCCATTCTTGGCTTCCAGCTGCCGGTGTGCGGCCTCCACCTGGGGGTAGATGGCCTTGTATTCCTCTTCGTTGATAAAACCGGAGAGGTGCTTTGTATTCAGAACGACACTCATTCTCTCAGAACCTCCAAACATTTTGCCGGGCACGTTGCCCTGCGAGGGTTTATCTTGGTATAAGTGTACCGTTCCAACGCCGCAAAGTCAAGGCCAAAATCCCAGGATTTCATACAATTTTAATAGTGTTCTTTTGGTCGTCCCGACATCTTTTGTTCAGCCCAGCCAAAGCCGATTTGCCGAAGCGAACCGCTTTTGGGCGCTGTTGTGTTTCTTTTGCACTTCATGCGCCCAGCAGGCTCTGCCACAACAGCTCCATTGCACCGCCAAAGGTCAGCCGCGGCGCATCCGCAGCAGACTTCACCTCGGCCTCGGCCAGCAGCGTTTCGCCCGCATAAACTGCGGCCGTGCCCACCGTCTGCCCCCGCTCCACGGGCGCTTCCAGTGTTTCGGGCAGGGTCAGCTCGGTGCGCAGGTCGGCCCCGGCCCCCTTTTCCAGCAGCACGGTCTGGGGCAGGGCGCTGTAATCCAGCGGCACCCTCTGTTCCGTGCTTCCCTTTACGGTCAGTTCCAGCGGGCGGTCCGGCAGCTGCGGCACCGGAACGGCCGCATAGGCTGCGAACCCATAGTCCAGCAGGGCCGTCGCGGCCTGGAACCGCTCGGCGCTGGACGGCGCACCCAGGATGACCGCGATGAGGGTCAGCCCGTCCCGCGTGGCGCTGGCCGAGATGCAGACCCCTGCCCCGCCGGTGGTGCCGGTCTTGAGCCCGGTGATGCCGCTGTATCGCTTGAGCAGCTTGTTCGTGTTCACAAGCTGGGTCTGGCCGTTGCGCAGGCTGTCGGTCCAGATCCCCGTATAATGCAGGATCTCCGGGCAGGTGTTCAGGATATAACAGCTCAGCGCCGCCACATCCCGCGCGGTGGAAAGATGCCCCTCGGCGTCCAGCCCGCAGGCGTTCCGGAACGAGGTATTTTGCAGCCCCAGTTCAGCGGCGCGGGCGTTCATCCGTTCCACAAAGACCGGTTCGCTCCCGCCCACCAGTTCCGCCACGGCCACCGCAGCGTCGTTGGCAGAGGAAACGCAGATGGCTCGCAGCATCTCATCCAGCGTGAACTGCTCCCCCGGTTCGAGCCAGATCTGGCTCCCGCCCATGTGGTAGGCATGTTCGCTGACCGGCACCGGCGTGTCCAGCGTGAGTTTTCCACCGTGGACGGCTTCAAAGGTGAGAAGCAGGGTCATCAGCTTGGTGATGGACGCGATGGGCACCCGCTCGTCGGCGTTCTTCTCATAGAGCACCCGGCCGCTCGCCGGTTCGATGAGGACGGCGGCGCGGCAGGGCAGCGACAGACTGTCTGCCGGGGCGGCGGTCTGTGCAGCCGGGGCATCCGCCGCAGCGGCCTGTGCCGGGGCTTCCGTTTTCACCGCCCGCAGCCCCGCGCCCTGCGCCGACCCGAACGCCAGCGCAAACAGCCAGAAACAGAGCACCCCCGCACAGAGCAGGGCCAGATTTTTCCGTTCCATTCCTCGTACCTCCCCGCAGTAAACTCTCTGGTTGCATTCTATGCAAAAAATTCGGGTGGGATGCTCTTTTCTCACGGGGAAAAATCTGCTATAATTAGATGGTTTCTGTTATTTGCAAATGAACTCACCCTCTCAGTCAAAGCCTGTCGGCTTTGACAGCTCTCCCGAAGGGAGAGCCATTGGCAGGCCGGTTTTGAAACTGCTGAACGAACAAGGCTTTTATTGGATCGAACATGTCCGGGCTCCGCGACAGAGGCCAGCATCTGCTGGCAATGAAGACAGGGCCCACTGCGTTCTGACAAATCAGGCCCATGCGAACAGCACAGGTTTCCCGGTGTGCCAAAGGCTCCCACTTTGGGGGAGCTGGCGAGCGAAGCGAGACTGAGAGGGTTTTGTTCCTCATAGAAAGGATATCCCCTCATGCGAGTTTGTTTTTATACCCTTGGCTGCAAGGTCAATCTGAACGAGACCGGGGCCCTGGAACAGATGTTCCGGGGGGCCGGCTTCACTATCGTGCCGGAAGGCGAAGAGGCCGACGTCTTTGTGGTCAACAGCTGCACCGTGACCAACTTCGGCGACCAGAAGAGCCGCAAGTGGCTCCGCCGGGCCAAGCGCGAGAACCCCGGCGCCGTGACGGTGCTCACCGGCTGCTACCCCCAGGCCTTCCCCGAAGAGGCCGCGAATTTTCTGGAAGCAGACCTCGTCTGCGGCAACGGCGACCGTAAGGCCATCCTCGACAATGTGCTCAAGCTGCTGGACGGCCACGAGCGGATCGTCGCCGTCACCCCCCACAAGCGCGGCGAGCTGTTCGAGGAGCTGCCCGTGGAGCGGTTCGAGACGCACACGCGCGCGTTCATTAAAGTAGAGGACGGCTGCAACCGCCAGTGCGCCTACTGCGTCATCCCCCGCGCCCGCGGCCCGGTGCGCAGCCGCGCCGAGGCCAGCATCCTGAACGAGCTGCGCCAGCTGGCCGCTTCCGGCTACCGGGAGGTCGTGCTCAGTGCCATCTCCCTGCCCAGCTACGGCCTCGACACCGGCACCAACCTCGTGGAACTGGTGGAGAAGTGCGCCCAGATCGAGGGCATCGAGCGCATCCGCCTGGGCAGCCTGGACCCCGACATGCTCACGCCGGAGTTCATCGCCCGGCTTGCCGCAGTGGACAAGCTCTGCCCCCAGTTCCACCTGAGCCTGCAGAGCGGCTGCACGGCCACCCTGCGCCGGATGCGCCGCGTCTACACCGCCGAGCAGTACGCCCAGGTCGTGGCCGACATCCGCGCCGCCTACGGCGACCGGCCCGTCAGCTTCACCACCGACTGCATCTGCGGCTTCCCCGGTGAGACAGTGGAAGACTTTGAGGAGAGCTGCGCCTTCCTGAAGCAGATCGGTTTCCTCAAGGTGCATGTCTTCCCCTACTCCCGCCGCAGCGGCACCCCCGCCTACGATTTCCCCGATCAGGTCCATGAGCGGGAAAAGCAGGAGCGCAGCCGCACCATGAACGCCCTTGCCGAAGAACTCCGCCGGGACGTGCTCACGACGTATGAGGGCATGGAGGACGAGGTTCTTCTCGAAACGGCCCTCAGCGAGACGCTCTTCACCGGCTACACCCGGCTGTATGTGCCGGTGGTGGTCTCGGCCCCCGGCCGCAAAAGCGGCGAGATCGTCCGCGTCCGGCTGGGCAGCTACGACGGCGAGCGGGTGCGGGCAGCACTTTGCTGAATCTCTCGGTTGAATATCCTTCATCTTTGCCATTTGAGAATTCTTTAACATATTTTGGCGTTTGCTCTTTTCAGGCAGACGTCTTTGTGTTAAAATGAGGATGGAACCCTGGGGCCGGTGCGCCGATTGCAGCGACGCAGTACCAGCAGGCCCGCAGGAAAGAAAGCCGCAGGGTGCGTTGCAAAGCCGCGCCGCTGCGGGATGTTTTGTATCTGTACAAGGAGAGTTTGGAATGAGCTTTAGAGGAATCAACACGACGGTCATCCAGATCCGCCGCCAGGTGTTCACCGAGGTGGCCCGGATGGCTTATGCCAACGTCAAGGGCGAGCAGGCCAACCACCTGATGCGCAAGATCCCTTACACCATCATCCCCGGTGAGGAGGGCAAGCTGCGCAAGGACATCTTCCTGGAGCGCGCCATCGTTGAGGAGCGCGTCCGCCTGGCCATGGGCCTGCCCACCCGCCGCATGGACGAGCACAACAGCGTCGTTTCCGGTCTGGAAGATGCTTCCATCGCCGATAAGTATTACGATCCCCCGCTGGTGAACGTCATCAAGTTCGCCTGCAACCGCTGCCCCGAAAAGCTGGTCAAGGTCTCCGACCTGTGCCAGGGCTGTCTGGCACACCCCTGCATGGAGGTCTGCCCCAAGAAGGCCATCACCTGGGAGAGCGGCCGTTCCATCATCGATCAGGACAAGTGCATCAAGTGCGGCCGCTGCGTCGGCGTCTGCCCCTACAACGCCATCGTCAAGACCGAGCGTCCCTGCGCTGCGGCCTGCGGCATGGGTGCCATCCACTCCGACGAGCTGGGCCGTGCTGAGATCGACTACAGCAAGTGCGTTTCCTGCGGCCAGTGCCTGGTCAACTGCCCGTTCGGTGCCATTGCCGACAAGGGCCAGATCTACCAGCTGATCCAGGGCTTCAACCGCGGCGACCGCATCTACGCTCTGGTGGCTCCCGCCTTCATCAACCAGTTCCCCAGCCTGGCCTCCACCGGCAAGCTCAAGGCAGCCCTGAAGGCCATTGGCTTCTACGACGTGGTCGAAGTTGCCATCGGTGCCGACCTGTGCACCGTGGACGAGGCCCACGACTTCCTCAAAGAGGTGCCTACCGAGTTGAACTTCATGGCGACCTCCTGCTGCCCGGCCTGGAGCATGATGGCTAAGACCGCCTTCCCCGATCTGGCCAAGAACATCTCCATGACCATGACCCCCATGGTCTTCACCGCCCGTATGATGAAGCAGAAGGACCCCACCGCCCGCATGTGCTTCATCGGACCCTGCGCCGCCAAGAAGCTGGAGGCTTCCCGCCGCACCGTCCGCAGCGATGTAGACTTCGTGCTGACCTTTGAGGAGCTTGCCGGCATCATCGAGGCCAAGGACATCGACACCAGCCTGCTGGAGGTCGATGAGAACGAAGCAGCCCTCTGCTCCGCTTCTTCCGCTGGCCGCGGCTTTGCACAGTCCGGCGGCGTGGCCAAGGCCGTTGCCGACAAGATCAAGGAGTGGAACCCCGACATGGAGGTCAAGATCGCATCTGCACAGGGCCTGGCCGAGTGCAAGAAGCTGCTGATGATGGCCAAGGCCGGCAAGTACAACGGCTACCTGCTCGAAGGCATGGGCTGCCCCGGCGGCTGCATCGGCGGTGCCGGCACCATTGCCGACCCGGCCCGTACTGCCATCCAGCTGAACAAGTACGTCAAGGAAGCTCCCTTCACGGACCCGGAGCAGAGCCCCTACATGGACGAGATCCATGTCCTGAAGGACGACCCCAACTTTGAAATTTAAGCATTAACCTCTCCGTCATCGCTGCGCGATGCCAAAGGCTCTCCGATCAGGCGGGCTGTCGAGCGCATGCGAGACGGAGAAGTCGTGCAGAGCAGCCGCTTATCGTGACCGATAGGCGGTTGTTTTGTTTCGGGTTGACATTTTGCTTCGTCTATGATATTTTAGCGGTGACAAACCGGTGGAAAAATTTTTCGTGCCGGTCCATGGGCCGCCTCTGCGGCGAAAGAAAGGCGATTTGTAGTATGACGACATTCCTGAAACGTTCCGGTGCAGCGCTGCTCTCGCTGGTGCTGCTGTGTGTGCTGGCCATGGGTGCCGGTGCTGCGTCCAGCCAGACGGTGGGCGTCAAATTTTGGAAGGAACGATCCGATAAGGAATCCATGGCGAACAGCGGCATCGACGCCGACCGCACCGCCACCCTCACCCGGCAGGCCAACGGCACCTATACCCTGACCCTGCCGCTCAAGCAGGTCTCCAAGATGGGCGTCACCGGTTCTCTCTCCGGCCTGACCATCGGCGATGTGACCTACGACGGCACTCTGACCGGCGACTTTGAAAAGAGCACCGCCTCCCTCACCATCAAGAACCTGCCCGCCTCGGTGCTGACCGGCAGCGATGTGAACAAGTCCATCACCGTGACCTGCAACATCCAGATGGATATGGCCCTCCTCGGCGAGATCAACACCACCGCCCGGATGTGCATCTGGAACAAAAAGTGACCGTCTGCCCGACCCAAAAGGTGCTGCCGCACATCGAACCGTGCGGCAGCACCTTTTTTGTTGTTACAGGTCCATCTTCCGTTCCACAAAGCCGCTGACCATCTCATCCAGCTGGGTCACGGCATGTTCTGCGCCTTTGGCCAGCTTGCGGGCGGTCCGCTTGACCTGACGCGGGTTCTGGTTCATGGCCACGACGCTGGCGGCTCCCAGCGCCGCACCTGCCGCCATGCCCAGCAGCAGGCCACTGCCTGCGCTCTGTCGGTGTTCATTTCTCATAAAAATTTCTCCTTTCGTTCCCTGCATTTTTGGCCGCTGAGGGTAGTATTTCCGCCAAAAGAACACACTATACGCTTTTTTTGTCCCGCAAAATGTGGTATACTGTATCATACGCTGATACACCGGGTTTGATACAGGCCCGCTCGATGGCGCGAAGGAGGCCACATTTTTGTTGAAACCAACTGAACCAAAAAAAGTTCTCTGCATCCACGACCTGTCCGGCGTGGGGCGCTGCAGCCTGGCGGTGATCCTGCCGGTGCTGTCGGTCATGGGCGTACAGCCGGTGGCGCTGCCCACCGTGGTGCTCTCCACCCACACTGGGGGCTTCGGCACCCCGGCCCGGATGGACGGTGCCGCCTACGGCATGGCTGCGCTGGAGCATTACCACGACCTGGGGCTGGACTTTGCGTGCATCTACACCGGCTACCTCGGCGGCGAGGAGCAGATCGCGCTGGCCGAAAAGGCCTTTGACCTCTGGCCTGCGGCCCGCAAGATCGTGGACCCTGTGATGGGCGACAACGGCCATGCCTATTCCACCGTGACCCCGGCCTTCATCGACCGAATGCGGGAGCTGGCCCGCCGGGCAGACCTCATCCTGCCCAACGCCACCGAGGCTGCGCTGCTGCTGCAAAAGGATGCCGCAGCCGGGCCGCTGGACGACGCCGCAGCCCAGGCGCTGGCCGATAAGCTGGCTGCACTGGCCCCCAATGCCGTCGTCACCGGGCTGCCCATGGGCAAATACATCGGCTGTGCCGGTTCCGGCCGGGACCGCTTCGTCATCCGGAAGCTGCACATCGACCGCAGTTTCCCTGGCACGGGCGACCTGTACGGAGCCGTTCTCATCGGCTCGCTCATCCAGGGCAACGCCCTGAGCGCTGCCGCCGACAACGCCGCCGAGTTCGTCTCGCTGGCCATCCAGAAGACCCCTGCCGACCAGGACACCCGCTTCGGCGTCTGGTTCGAGCCGCTGCTGCCCCGGCTCTGCCCGCAGCGCGAGTTCTGAGGAGGCCGGACGATGAACGAAAAACCGACCCTGAACATCGTGCTGGTGGAGCCGCGCATCCCGCAGAACACGGGCAACGTAGCCCGCACCTGCGCCTGCACCGCCTGCCGCCTGCATCTGGTTGGCCCCATGGGCTTTGCCATTGACGACAAAAAGCTCAAGCACGCCGGGCTGGATTACTGGCACTATCTGGACATCACCTATTACGACGGGCTGGAAGATTTCTTCGCCAAAAACAGCGGCCCGTTCTACTACTTCACCACCAAAGCGCCCCAGCGCTACACCGACGTCGCCTACCCGGACGGGGCCTACCTCGTCTTCGGGCGGGAGGATGCCGGGCTGCCGGAGGCCCTGCTGGCCGCCAATCAGGACCACTGCATCCGGATGCCCATGCGGGACACCTGCCGCAGCCTGAACCTGTCCAACAGCGTCGCCGTGGGCGTTTACGAGGTCCTGCGCCAGTGGGATTTCCCGGAGCTGCTGGACCACGGCCACTTACGAGATTATGAATGGAAATGAGGGACATTATGAGCAAGATCGCGATCCTGACCGATTCCTCCTGCGACATCCCGCAGGAGCTGGCCGAGAAATACGGCATTGACATTATGGGCTTCCACATCCTGCTGGATGATGTGGACTATGTGGAGCGGGAGAGCTGCACCAACGCAGAGTTTTACGAGAAAATGCGCGCGGCAAAGGGCATCCCTTCCACCGCCGCCATCACCCCGCTGCAGTTCTGCGAAAAATACTGCCAGTACGTGGACGAAGGCTATACGGATGTCATCCATGTGCCCATCAACCGCTCCGGCTCCTCCACCTACAACAACGCCGTCATGGCGCAGGGGATGCTGCGCGAAGAGCGCCCGGAGCACCACCTGAAGATCCACCTGCTGGACCCTCACACCTATTCCATGCCCTTCGGCTGGTATGTGTGCGAGATGGCCCGCAAGCTGAAGAACGGCGCGGAGATCAGCCACGTCATCCACGAGTTTGAGGCGCAGATGGACAAGATTGAGATCGTCCTCGGTCCCTTCAGCCTCAAGCAGATGAAGAAGAGCGGCCGCATCTCCGCCGCTGCCGCCGTCATGGGTGAGCTGATGGGCATCCGCCCCATCATCACCCTCATCGACGGCAAGACCAAGGTGGAGGCCAAGGTGCGCGGCGACGACAAGGTCGTGCCCGCCATGGTCGAGCTGGCCAAAAAGCGCAGCGAGGGTGTGGAGGACTTCGATTATATGATCGGTCACACCAACATCCCCCAGAAGGACGACCTCGTCCGGGCCTGCCGCAAAGCCTTCGGCAAAGACCCGCTCATCGTCTTCCCGCTGGGCGGCGTCGTCTCCGCCAACACCGGCCCCGACACCATCGCGCTGGTCTACGTTGGCCACCCCAGAGGCTGATTTTCCCCCGAAGCTGCCGCATCCCGGCAGCTTCTTTTTTGCACTTCCGGCAGAAAGGTACAGGCTTGCCGCTGATTTTCCGCATTTTCCGTTGCAATTCGTCCCAATTTATGCTATACTGCATTTCGTTGTGCGTCCCTGCGCACGGCATCCTTAAAGAGCAACTTAGGATTTTAGGCTCCCCGGCATGACCTCGAAACCATGCCGGGCCAAACCACCGGGGCTGGCGGTCCCCGGATGGTCAAAATTCCATCCGCCGGAGTATTGTATTATGAATCAGAATTCGTCTGTCCGCAAGCTGGCCCGCTGCGCTGTGGTCGCAGCCATTTACGTGGTGCTCTGCATGGCATTGCAGCCGTTCTCCTACGGCGCAGTGCAGGTGCGTGTGGCCGAGGCGCTCTGCCTGCTGCCCGTGTTCGGCCCGGAGTACATCGCCGGCGTCGTGCTGGGCTGCTTCCTGGCCAACCTGCTGGGTTCCACCATCGTGGACATCATCTTCGGCACACTGGCCACCCTGCTGGCCTGCCTTGTGACCTACAAGCTGCGGGATCTCCGCTTCAAGGGTCTGGCTCTGGCCGCTTCGCTGCCGCCGGTGCTCTTCAACGCCGTCATCATCGGCATTGAGATCGCCGTCCTCTTCCCCGACCCGTCTTCTTCGGCCCCGCTGTGGCTGGCCTGCATCACCAACGGCATCTCCGTCGGCATCGGCGAGCTCATCAGCTGCACCGTGCTGGGCGTCCTGCTGGTCAAGATCATCGAGACCAACGCCGCCCTGCGCAAGGTCTTCGTCTCCGAATAAGCGAAAATAAGCATCCGCCTGCTGATCGAGCAGCAGGCCCGACATTGCTTCCAAAAAGGCTTCGTTTTGTTGCTCGGCCTTTACCAAAAAACGTCCCATGTCCGCACTGAGTGGTGCAGGCATGGGACGTTTTACATATTTTTACATATCAGGCTTGTTTCGCAGGGCATCCATTACCAAAGTGCATTTACTTGTGGATAGACCCCATAAGAATCATACTTTTCCGGTTCATTGGACGCATCAATTTCAAAGGCCATCGATTCACCAGGTGCAAGATAATTCACTGCCGCGCTATTTCCTGCTTCCATCGTACTTCCACACTTATAGACAGAAGACAAAATCACCGTCACTTTACGTTTTCCTTTATTTGTAACAATTCCAGTTATTTTATTGGCACCATTCGGGCGGCTCAGATTGGATACCACCAGTTCCGACGAAGAGGGGGTCTGTATTTCCTCCTGGTCCACAAATACAGCATTGGAGACAACGCTGTTCAGTTTATAGCTGACCCGCGTGACTCGTTCATTTTTTTCTTTCGAACTATCACCCCAGACATTCGTACTGTGTGACACCCAAACGGTATCCTTTGCCGCAATCGTAGGAAGAAGCACCATCGTTTCTGTTTTTACGGTGTTTCCATTCGCATCGTAGAATGTCAATTCCAGACACAGTGAGCGTACTGTTTGTTTCTCGTTCGGATTTTTGATTTGGAAGCAGGTATAAACCTCCTGTTGCATGTTATCCTTTGTCATCGAAACAGAACGAACGCCGGTACATGTTACAATCGGCATCTGGTCTTTCACCACATCGGGTGCTTCACTGGAAGATGCAGAATCAGAGGTTGCTTCGCTTTCCGATTCTGCACTGCTTGAACTGGAAGGTACACTTTCTGCTGACGAGCTGTTGGAACTGGACGCCGCATTGCTCGCCGCCTGCGAATTGGATGATGCTTCGCCAGAACATCCCACCAGCAAGGCGCACACAAGAGCCACAGATAAAATCGCACATGGAATCCGTTTTCTCATAAAACATTCTCCTTTTTCAAATCTTTGTGCTGATTCAATTTCCAAGAATAACCGATATCGGTTATTATCATAATACATCATTTTCCGGTAACATTCAAGTAGAAAGTGAGACTTGAGTGTTATGATTACCTATAACAACCTCTGGAATGTGATGAAAGAGCGGGGCATCTCGCAATATGCCCTTATCAACCACTATGGAATCAGTCCTGCACAAATCACACGCTTGAAGCGAAACGAAAGTGTCAGTACCCATACAATTGATGTTTTCTGCAAAATTCTTCATTGCAATGTTTCTGATATCATGGAATTTACGGACGATTCCGAAGAATCCAATATATAAAAAGGCACAAATTTGTTGCTCGGCCTTTACCAAAAAGAACCCCATGTCTCCACCGGATGGTGTTGGCATGGGGTTCTTTGCATGTCGGGGGTGTTTTTTGATTGAAAGTATGCTATACTCAGTTCAACAAATCGGAATTTATATATAAAAGGAGAATATTGATGAAACTGTTTTTATGTTCGCACTTTTCAAGTGTAGGAAGTCTGATAAAGGAAGAAATTGAAAATAAAAAAGTCGCAT
>OLNW01000649.1_pt1 | contig 39837 bp, 36 predicted proteins | sample 1672121 | NCBI WGS metagenome assembly OLNW01 (sample SAMEA3136648, study PRJEB25190) | human gut metagenome
GATCGTGATGGTGTTCGTGCTCCTCATGGTCATGATCGTGATGGTGTTCGTGCTCCTCATGGTCATGATCGTGATGGTGTTCGTGCTCTTCATGGTCATGATCGTGATGATGATGTTCATGCACTTCATTTGCTACTTCTGCAAGAAGTTCTTCCTCCAGAGACTTGCTGGATTCCATTGTCTCCAGAATCTTCTCACCAGGAAGCTGCTCAATCGGAGTTGTGATGATCGGAGCTTTCTCATTCAGCTCTCTTAAAAGAGCTACGCTTTCCAGTACTTTCTCCTCTTTTGCCTTATCTGTGCGGCTCAGGATTACTGCTCCGGCATACTCGATCTGGTTGCTGAAGAATTCACCGAAGTTCTTGCGGTAGATCTTGCATTTTGTTACGTCAACAACAGTTGTAAAACTGTTCAGTTCTGCATCGATTTCATCCTGAACATCCTGTACAGCCTTGATTACATCTGAAAGTTTTCCTACGCCTGAAGGCTCGATCAGGATACGGTCCGGATGATATGTATCTACTACTTCGTGAAGAGATTTTCCAAAATCTCCAACCAGTGAACAGCAGATACATCCAGAATTCATCTCACGGATTTCGATTCCTGCTTCTTTCAGAAATCCGCCATCAATACCAATCTCTCCGAACTCATTCTCGATCAGCACTACCTGCTCACCTTTGAATGCATCTGAGAGAAGTTTTTTAATCAGTGTTGTTTTTCCAGCTCCAAGGAAACCAGAAATAATGTCAATTTTTGTCATTGTTAATTCCTCCTTAATGACTTTGATTTGATAAATTTTGTATCTTTTCTATTGCTTCATCAGATCCTATTTCAGATCCAGCTCAACCGGGCAATGATCTGATCCCATAATATCTGTCATAATCTTCGCATCTGCCAGTCTGTCCTTCAGGCTCTCAGATACACAGAAGTAATCAATTCTCCATCCGGCATTCTTTGCTCTTGCGCTGAATCTGTAAGACCACCAGGAATAGATTCCCTCCTGATCCGGATAAAAATACCGGAATGTATCAATGAATCCGTTATCCAGAAGTTCTGTAAACTTACCTCTTTCTTCATCTGTAAATCCGGCATTCTTCCGATTCGTCTTCGGATTCTTAAGATCGATCTCTTTATGCGCTACATTCAGATCCCCTGTCATGATCACAGGCTTTTTCTTTTCCAGTTTTTTCAGATATGCACGGAAATCATCTTCCCATTTCATTCTGTACTCCAGTCTGGCAAGCTCACTCTGTGAATTCGGTGTATACACTGTCACAAAATAAAAATCTTCAAATTCACAGGTAATCACACGACCTTCCTGGTCATGTTCTTCTATTCCGATTCCGTAACTCACTGATAACGGTTCTTTCTTTGTAAAAACAGCTGTTCCGGAATATCCTTTCTTCACAGCATAATTCCAATACTGATGATATCCTTCCAGTTCAAGGTTCAGCTGTCCTTCCTGCATCTTTGTCTCCTGAATACAAAAAATATCTGCATCTGCTTCCTGAAAGAATTCAAGAAATCCTTTTTGAACGCAGGCACGTATTCCATTCACATTCCAAGATATAAGTTTCAAACTGTTCCTCCTTATTCTTACAGGTATTCAAACTAAAATGTTCCTTCGCAAAACTTGCTTACAAACATTACCTGTTTCTTCCACTATAACAAACCTCTTTTAAAAACAGGCCTCTTGCCGGAGCAAGAAATCCCGCCTGTGTTCTATCCTTTTTTTGCAAGGCATCCGTCACGCTTTCAACGCTTCGTGCTCCAATCCCTACTTCCAGCAGTGTTCCTGTCAGGATTCTGACCATATGGTACATAAATCCTGTTCCTTCATATTGAATGTTAACTCTGCTGCCTTGTCCGCCCACCATTATAGCATAAATTGTCCGTTTTGTGGACTTTTCATCTTTTTTATCTGTATATGCTGCATATTCATGAGTTCCTGTCAGCAGATCTGCTGCTTTCTGCATCGCCGCAAGATCCAGTTTTTTCGGAAAATGATAAGTATATCTCCGATCAAATACATCTGGTTTTTCTGCCATATCAATCTGATACTGATATACTTTCCATACTGCACTCTTTCTTGCATGGAATCCATTCTTCGCAAGTTCTGCTTCTCTGATGCGAAGATCCGGCGGAAGTTTTGCATTCACCTTCTCGGTGAAAAAATCTTCTTCCACTTTTCCCCGCAACACAACTGATGTAGTCTGTCCCCACGCATGTACACCGGCATCCGTCCTTCCTGATCCGTTTACTTCCACCTCATATCCGATTTGATCTGAAATCGTCTTTTCCAGTATTCCCTGGATTGTCCGATCTGTATTCACCTGTCTTTGCCAGCCCTGATATGCTGTTCCATCATACGCAACTGTCAGTTTATACGTCCGCATACTTTCCTCTTTTCATCTGAAGTCTGTCATAAAAAACATTCCTGTAACCTGGCTGTTCCGGGATCCTGCTTAAAACTCCTTCCTGCAATCTGCATTTCTCCATTCTGCAGGAGATTTTGCAACGTACATCTTGCAAAAAGTAGTTTTCATAAAAGAAACCGTAACAATAAATCGGCTATTCTTCATGTGATATTCTGGTTCTTTTCTCCCCAACCACTCACACAAAGCCTAACCGACTCTTTTATCATTTCAAAAACGTTTTTAATTCATCCATAAATGTATTCACATCTTTAAACTCTCTGTAAACCGATGCAAATCTTACATATGCCACCGGATCCAGATCCTTCAGTTTATTCATGACAATCTCTCCGATCTCACTGCTCGGGATCTCTTTTTCTTCCCGGTTAAAAATCTCCAGTTCAATCGCATCAATCGTCTTCTGAATCTCCTGTGCAGGAACCGGCCGCTTATAGCATGCACTCAGAACCCCATTCTCTATCTTGGCACGTTCATACTGCTCCCGGTTATTATCCTTCTTTATTACGATCAACGGGATGGTCTCTACCTTCTCATAAGTAGTAAAACGTTTTCCACATTCATCGCAAGAACGTCTTCTCCGGATTGAACTTTTATCTTCTGCCGGTCTTGAATCTATTACTCTTGTATCCGGATTTCCGCAATATGGGCATTTCATATCTCTGTTCCGCCTTTCCCTGTCAGCCACAATTTCTCTGCATATTTCTTTTGCAGATGGGACTGTCTGCTTAATCTGTGACTCCCGATCCCCACAAACTGTAACCGGCAGCCACTCTATACTCTCCACTTTTTATTTTGTCAACAATTTTCTGCTTTCATTATACACATAGTCTAGTATTTCTGTAAACACTTTTCTTCCTTGATTTCCACCAGAATCAGATCCGGTCCTATTTTAGCAATACAGGAAAATGGAATGATATATTCACTATCCGTTCCAAACACCCCACACAGCTTTCCAGGTCCCGGAACAATGATCGCTTCTACCTCACCTGAACAGGCCTTGATGTCAATGTCAACAATCTTTCCAAGGCACTTTCCGGAACATATATTGACCACCTCTTTCTCCCTCAGCTCACACATCCGCATCTTCACCCCTCCTGACGCTTTATTACCATATATAATATGCAGGAAATTCTTTCTTTTCTCATCCATTTGTTTTACAATAGTGCATAGGTAGCACTTGTTCCTTCCCGTACTGATCACTCTGCTGATCAGCACGAAGGATACATGTTTTTGCTTGAATCCATATTCCCCCACTAAAAGGAGATTCAAAATAGTGAGGTGAGATATCATTATAAGGAGATTTCATCATGACTGAAACAATTTTAATTTTCAATGCCCCGCCAAAACCGGTTCTGCTCAAGATACAGAAAGCACTTCTGCCTCTTCGTGTGCGGATCCGCACTATTTCCTGCGAATATTATAATCAGCCGATTGGAAGTCTTGCCGGCATGCAAAATATCAGTTCAGAGCTCAAAGTAACAGCTGAAGGGGAGCTTGCAGCGCCTTTCTTTGTGTTCTGTTTTCTCTCAGATCAGAAACTGGATCAGGTACTGGCAGCTCTGCGCCGGTGTGGTGCAGGTCCGTTTCCTTATAAGGCAATCCTCACCCCGACAAACTGTGAATGGACTGCTTATGAATGTTTTGAAGAAATCCGCAAGGAACATGAAAAAATGCACGGAGGTGCTTAAGTTATGTGGACACGAAAAGGATTAAAGAAAAAGGCCCAGGCAACCATGAAGCAAAACTTCTGGCGCATGGTATCTGTATGTTTTCTTATTGCCATGCTTACAACTGCATACCCTCTTTCCACGGCTTTTTTGAATACTCATATTCCGGCTCTTTCTCCTGACTCATCGGCATCCACCACCCCTGTTATCGAAGAAACTGCTTCCGGAATTCTGAATGAATCGATTACTTATTTTTTTCATAATACAGAACTGTCACGTTTTACCAAAAGTGCCGCTGCAAAATATATTGATCTTTTACTGAATCTGTATTCCGACAGCACTTCTGCACCCCTTGCTGTTCTGCATACGGTAAATACATTTTTTTCTGAACATCTGCCTATCGCTTCCATTTTTCTTGGAATCGGTGTGATTTTTGCGCTTCTGTATAAAATATTTATTAATAATCTGCTGCTTATCGGAGAAAAAAGATTCTTTCTGGAATCACGGAACTATAAGGATACACGGATTTCAAAAATCTTCTTTCTTTACAAACTGCATTTTATAAAGAATCCTGCTTACGTTATGTTCTTCCGTTCACTCTATCAGTACCTCTGGAATCTGACGATTATCGGCGGGATTTACAAACATTATGAATATAGTATGATTCCTTATATTCTTGCAGAGAACCCAAAAATAAGCAAAAAAAATGCTTTCTATCTCTCAAAACAGCTGATGCAGCATAATAAGCGGAAATTGTTCCTGATTGATCTTTCCTTCATTGGCTGGAAGATCCTTTCCATTTTTACATTGGGACTGGTTGATTTTCTCTATGCGAATCCATATATAATGACCTGTAAAGCAGAGTTTTACCTGACGCTTCGCAGAAATTATGTGCTTTCACGTTCCTCCCGGTATGAATATCTGTGCGATTCCTATCTGGAACATGTTCCTTCCGAAGATGAACTTTTGATCAACAAAGCGCTTTATGATGATTCTGAAGGGCCTTATACACAGATTTCCTACTTTGCGCCGGAACAGTATCCTGTATTTCTGTTCTCTGTGCAGCCTCCGTTCTCTGCCATAAAATCTCCGATTAACCCGGCCAGAGAATATACACCTTTATCTTATCTGTTTCTCTTCCATGCCTTTTCTATCTTTGGATGGACCCTTGAAGCGCTGCTGCAGCTTCTTCGTTATGGACAGATCGTAAACTCGGAGCTGCTGCTTCTCCCATGGCTTCCCCTGTATGGCATCTGTGGGATTACAATGTTACTGCTGTTAAAACGTTTTATCCGAAAACCGGAACTTATATTTGTCATTAATTTTGTTATCTATACGATTATAGAATATGCTGCCAGTTGGCTTTTTGAGCTCGGATTTGGAATGAAGTTCAATGAATACAGCAGCTATCTCTTAAATCTTAACGGAGATACATACATCAGCGGAGGAGCGGCATTTGCGCTTCTTGCCTGTGCTTTTATGTATTATCTTGCCCCCCGCTGGACAGATTATTTTACAAAACTGAAAAAACGGCATCAGATTATCGTATGTATTTTTCTGACTGCTCTGTTTCTTTTTGATATTGCATTACATATCTGAATTTTCTGATTTGAAATACTAAATTCCAGTGCTGAAGCTGAAATTTAGTATTTCATTTTTTATATCTTCTATCATTGATTTTAATGCAAAAAAATAGTAAAATTTTAGAATAGTAATTTGCTCAAAAAAGTCTGACAAGAAAGGAAATAAATGACATGAAAAAAAGAGTTGTTGTTGCACTGGGACATCGTGCACTTGGTACCACACTTCCAGAACAGAAAGTTGCAGTTAAACATACTGCTAAATGCATCGCTGATTTGATTGAGGAAGGCTATCAGGTAGCCATTACTCATAGTAATGCTCCTCAGATTGGAATGATCCACACAGCCATGAATGAATTTGCCAAAGCTCATCCGGAGTTCACTCCTGCCCCTATGTCAGTCTGCTCTGCCATGAGTCAGGGGTATATCGGTTATGATCTGCAGAATGGAATCCGTGAAGAACTCCTCAACCGTGGAATCTACAGAACTGTGAGCACAGTTCTGACCCAGGTTATTGTTGATCCTTATGATGACGCATTCTATACACCTACAAAAGTTCTTGGTCGTTACATGAATGCACAGGAAGCAAATGAAGAACGTAAAAAAGGAAATTATGTAATTGAGGAACCTGGCAAAGGATTCCGTCGTGTTGTATCTGCTCCGAATCCGGTACAGATTGTGGAGCTTGACGCAGTCAATGCACTTCTTGACGCTAATCAGATCGTTGTTGCTGCAGGCGGCGGCGGTATTCCAGTTCTTGAACAGGACAACCATTTAAGAGGCGCCAGTGCCGTAATCGAAAAAGACCTTGCTGCAGGTAAACTTGCTGAGGGTATCGATGCTGATCTTCTGATCATCCTTACAAATGTTGAAAAAGTATGTATCAATCTCGGTCAGCCAAACGAAGAACCTCTCGGAGAGATTTCCGTAGAACAGGCTAAGAATTACATGGAGGAAGGACATTTCGGTATTTACAATATGCTTCCTAAATTCCGTGCTTCTGTTGAATTTGTAGAAGGCCGTGAAGGACGTAAAGCATATATCACCGCATTCGATAAAGTTACAGATGCATTGAACGGTAAAACAGGAACTGTGATCGAATAAGATCAGTCCGGGAAAATAAAACCGTAACTGTCCAAAAACAACTACAGGCAACATGTTTTTCATCAAAATGTCTGTTAAGACGTTTTGTATACTTTTATAAAAAGGATGACTTGCAAATCAATAAAACGAACACCAACAGGGATTGTTCTCTCCGATTTTGCAAGTCATCCTTTTTATCTTTATTTCATTCTTTCGGTTACATCTGCATAAATATATTTTAAAAATCCGTTGCTCTCCTCTTGATTTTGTAAAAATATGTGTTATAGTATACGTATCTGTTAGATGTAGTTTTTGAAACTACATATAATTTTATCAAAATCATAATTATACTTAATATACTGGAGGTGCATCATTATGGAAAAGAAACATCATATTAAAGATCCCGGAAGTGCAATTACACATTTTATTGGTATGCTGATGGCAATTTTTGCCGCAGTGCCGTTATTAATCAAAGCAGCCAGCGAACCAAGTCGTGTTTACGTTGTTTCACTGGCAATTTATGCGGCAAGTCTTATCTTACTTTATGCAGCAAGTACCACTTATCATACTTTCGATATATCAGAAAAGGTCAACACGATCCTGAAAAAAATCGATCACATGATGATCTCTGTACTGATCGCAGGAAGCTATACGCCAGTGTGTCTGCTGGTGATCAAAGGACGTACCGGCATCACCTTACTTTGCATCGTATGGGCTTTCGCCATTGCCAGTATCTTGATTAAGGCATTCTGGGTATTTTGTCCTAAATGGGTATCATCCGTACTTTATATCGGAATGGGCTGGACCTGTGTTCTTGCATTTTCTACCATCCTGAATAATATGAGCCGCGCTGCTTTCGGATGGTTACTGACCGGTGGTATTATTTATACAGTTGGCGGTATTATCTATGCATTAAAACTGCCAATCTTCAATAGTAAACATAAGAACTTCGGAAGTCATGAAATTTTCCATCTCTTTGTTATGGGTGGAAGCATGTGTCACTTTGTTGTCATGTATGCATTTCTGCTTCCATAAGTTTATCGCTTTTCATTCTTTGACAAAATTTCATCCTGAGAAAGAAGACCGAGTGTTTTTCCAACCATATCAAACTCTCCCGGATAGATACAGTTCGGGAGAGTTTGATTATGGATTTTTTCTTTGCATTCTGCAAAATCCATCCAGATTACTTCCTCCACTTCTTCCTCCTGAAGTTTTAACTGACTGATGTCTACCGGTTTCTGATATAAATAAACTGTACTCAGTTCATTATCTCTGAATAGCTTTCCATGAAATTCAGCTTCAAACTGACCTCTGTGTTGTCCGATTTCTTTCAATTCATCCGCAGTTGCCACAATTCCAAGTTCTTCATGTAACTCTCGCAGTGCACTTTCCAGCACTTCATCTCCTGCATCAATATGTCCTGCTGAGGAGATATCGTAACTTCCCGGATTAGAATCTTTACATGCGCTGCGCTTTTGAAGTAGTACATCATATCCACTCTGCTCATTTGGTCTTACAAGCCATATATGAACTGTTCCGTGGAGAGTGCCTTCCATATGTGCCACTCCTCGTTCTGTCACCTTTCCTGTTCTGCTTCCATCTTCATTAAGCACATCAAACAGCTCCATTGGTTTTCCGTCCAATGCCACATACTGAAGTACATCGTCTGTATTATAAACAAGTTTCAGAGAAAAGAACTCTCTGTTTTCATTTAACAGACGGAAGAAAATTTTATCTCCCTCCCATAATTCCAGATCCAGAACCTTGTCTTTATCGACCCATTCCAGTATGCCTTCATCACATTCAGCTGGTTCTCCTGTGAATCTATCAGCAGTATAAAGTGACATATACTCTACCATATTTTCTCCATAAACAAATGTAATGATTCCTCTGTATTTCCATGATGTCAGTGTGTATCCTGTTTCTTCCCACACTTCCCTGAGCAGACATTCCTCCGGGCTTTCCCCATGTTCGAAATGTCCTCCTACACCAATCCATTTATCTTTATTTACGTCATTCTCTTTTACTGTTCTGTGGAGCATCAAATATTGGTTGTCTTTTTCTATATAACATAAAGTGGTTTGCTTTGCCATGGCTATTTCCTCGCTTTTCTGTAACTAATGGTATCATACTTCCGGGGGTTGGATTTGTAAAGTGAGAATATGGCATTCGCCCTATGGAAACGAATATCTTTTTATTTCCGCACAGCTCATTGCTTAACGCGCAAACTGACTACTATATAATCTCTCATAAAATCCATGCTGGCTCAGCAGGCTTTCGTGATTTCCCTGTTCTATTATTTTTCCGTCTTTCATTACGAGGATTATATCTGCCTCGCGGATTGTGGAGAGGCGGTGGGCTACTATGAAAGTGGTTCTTCCTTCCATCAATTTGGCAAAGGCCTGTTGAACCTTTATTTCGGTTCGGGTGTCAATGGAAGAAGTTGCTTCATCTAAGATGAGCATTGGCGGGCGGCAGAGCATAACTCTGGCGATACACAGGAGCTGTTTCTGACCCTGTGATAATCCGCCTCCATCTTCAGTGATCCTTGTGTTATATCCTTCCGGAAGTCGGGAAATGTAACTGTGGATATATGATGCTTTTGCAGCCTCTATTACTTCCTCATCGGTTGCATCTGGTCTTCCCATTACGATATTGTCCCGGATCGTACCTGTTTTCATCCAGGTATCCTGGAGAACCATTCCATATCCAGCACGCAGGCTCTTTCTTGTCATGTCCCGGATATCAATGTCTTCTACTTTGATTGCTCCACTATTTACATCATAGAATCTCATCAACAGGTTGATCAAAGTTGTCTTCCCACAACCGGTCGGTCCTACGATTGCGATTCTCTGACCTGGTTTTACATCAAGATTAAAATCTTCAATCAGTCTCTGTTCCGGTACATAGGAGAATGACACATCCTGAATCTTTACATTTCCCTCAATCTCTGTCAGTCTTACTGCATCTTCTTTCTCCGGGATCTGTGGCTCTTCTTCAATCAGATCAAAAACACGCTGAGCACATGCAATCGCATTCTGGAACTCTGTTACTACACCGGAGATTTCATTAAATGGTTTCGTGTACTGGTTGGCGTAACTCAGAAAACTTGCAAGCTGTCCTACTGAAAGATTTCCTGCCACAACAGAAAATGCTCCTGTAATTCCGACACCGGTATACACCAGACTGTTAACAAATCGTGTAGATGGATTTGTGATAGATGAAAAGAACGTCGCACGCAGTGATGCTTTGTTTAGTCTCTGATTGATCTCATCAAAGCGTTCTGTCACATCCTTCCCTTTTCCAAATACCTGAACTACTTTCTGGTTCCCGATCATTTCATCGATCAGACCAGTCTGTTCACCCCTTGTCTCTGACTGTAATTTAAACATACTGAATGTCTTTTTCGCTATAAAATTTGCCACAAGGAATGATACCGGTGTGATCAATACCACTACAAATGTAATCTTCACATTTACAGACAACATAAAACCAAATGTTCCTACAATTGTTGCTATTCCGGTAAACAACTGAGTAAATCCCATCAATAGTCCGTCGGAGAACTGGTCCACATCTGCGATGACTCTGCTCACCACTTCTCCATACGGATGTCCGTCAATATACTTCAACGGAAGCATCTCAATCTTGTTAAATGCTTCATTACGGATGTCACGTACAATCTGATAGGTCATTTTATTATTGCAAATATTCATCAACCACTGAGCCAGTGCTGTGATCAATGTGCATACCACAATCTGTGTCATAATTTTAAAGACACCTGGAAAATCTACATTTCCTTTACTTACAATATAATCGACCGCATGACCTGTAAGCTTCGGAACATACAATGTCAGTGCAACTGAAATTGTTGCAAGCAGAATCGAAAACACAAGGAAAATCCTGTATTTTCCAAGACGCTGAATTACTTTTCGGAGTGTCTTGCTCTGATTCGCTTTCTTCTTTTCTTTTTTTGTATTATCAGCCATTTGCTACTGCCTCCTTTGGGAACTGTGAATAATAGATCTCCTGATAAATCTCACAATTCTCAAGTAATTCATCATGTGTTCCAATCCCGGCCACTGCTCCGTCATCCAGAACAATGATCTGATCTGCATATTGGATGGACGCAGCCCTCTGAGAAACGATAAATACCGTCGGATTCTCCTTCATATCGTGGATTGCTTTTCTAAGTGCTGCATCTGTCGCAAAATCCAATGCAGAAGCACTATCGTCCAAAATCAGAATCTCCGGCCGTCTGACCAATGCTCTCGCAATCGTAAGTCTCTGCTTCTGTCCACCAGAAAGATTTCTTCCACCCTGCTCTACCTGGAATGCCAGCCGACCTTCCTTTGCATCCACAAATTCCTTCGCCTGGGAAATGCTGAGTGCCTCTTCTATCTCTTCCGCTGAAGCATCATCCTTTCCCCAGCGAAGATTTTCTTCAATACTTCCTTTAAAAAGTACTGCTTTCTGAAGAACCATTCCAATATGTTTTCTCAGATCATCCGTATTATACTCTTTAATATCTTTTCCAAAAATACGCACTTCTCCTGCAGTTGCATCATAAAATCTTGGAATCATGTTTACAAGAGAGGATTTTCCTGAACCTGTTCCGCCGATAATACCGATTGTCTGACCTTTCTGTGCAGCAAAGTTAATGTCATTCAAAGAATTTCCCTTCGCTCCTTTGTAGGTCAGTGATACATGATCGAATTCCACTGCAGGAATTCCACTTTTCTCAGTCTTGTCAGAAGTTCTGATCACTTCCTCCCATAATAGATTTCCACTTTCCATATCCGGTTTAATCTTTAGAACACTCTCGATACGATTTCCGCATGCAACTGCTTTTGTCACTGAAATAATCAGGTTCGCCAATTTCACCAGCTCAACCAGAATCTGTGACATATAGTTGATCAGGGCTACAACTTCTCCCTGTGTCAGATTTCCCATATCCACGCGGAGTGCTCCGATATAGATCAGCACCACAATTCCGCCATTTACAATAATATAAGTCACTGGGTTCATCAGACCGGAAATACGTCCTACAAACTTCTGTGCATCTGTCAGTATCTGATTTTCTTCTTCGTATTTTCCGATTTCATCCTCTTCTTTATTAAATGCGCGGATGACTCTTGCTCCGGCCAGATTTTCTCTTGTAGTCAGGAGTACCTTATCCAGATTTGCCTGTACTTTTTTATAAAGAGGCATCGTAACCAGCATGATACCGAATACAACCAAAGACAGTAACGGAATTACTACTACAAATACCAGTGCTGCCTTTACATCTACTGTAAAGGCCATGATCATAGCGCCAAATACAATAAACGGAGAACGGAGGAACAGACGCAGTACCAGGTTTACACCTGACTGTACCTGGTTGATATCACTGGTCATTCTTGTTGTCAGCGTTGATGTTCCAATGGTATCCATCTCTGTAAATGTCAGTTCCTGAATATGCTTAAATAAAGCATGTCTTACAGCCGTTCCAAATTCAGAGGCTGCCTTTGCCGAAAAATACTGGGCTGTAATTGAACAGGTGAGTCCGATCAGTCCAAGTGCAATCAGGACAAAGCACATTTTCACAATATACGGCTTATCCTGATTTGCGATCCCCACATCGATCACCGCAGCCATTACCAGAGGAACAAGCAGTTCAAATGACGCCTCCAGCATTTTAAACAACGGTGCCAGTATGGATTCTTTCTTATAATCCTTTAGATATACAAGCAACGATTTCATATTTCTCTCTAATCCTTTCCGAGATCTTGAAAATTCCCTATCTATTCTATCATACCCGAAAGCATATAAAAATAACTTCTTATCTTATTGAGATGTAAAAATATAAAAATGACATTTAAAATTATCTCTGGCAATGAACGAGATACCTTCAAGACAATACATGCATTCTCCATGCTAATCAGCGAAGTGATTGACACAATCTGACAGCAGAAAAGGTGACTTCCCTCCGGCAGCCACCTCTGATATCTGTGTCCTCCATAACCCTGACAGTTATTTTACAAACACAGAACTATTTTTAATTATATACCTGACTGTTTCAGACCTATTCCAGTCCAATCTTTTCTACCTGTCTGCTGATTCGCATTGCTTTTGCATATGCTTTAAGACGGTCAATCTGACGAGTCTCACATTTTTTATAATTCTGCACGATCAGATCAAAAATCTCCTCATCGATATCTTCTCTGAAACGTACACAGTCACAGACACTTCTGTCTATGTCATATACTTTGTATGATCCACCTTCTGATTCAAATACTTTCTGTTCTTCGTCAAATGCTTTCTCAGAGAAATAATGTCTGTTTACTTTAAAATTCATCTTCATCTTATGACGGTCACTGCGACGTGTCGCAATCGAAAGCACCGGCGGTTCCACATCGATCAGCCCCATATAATAGCATGCACTGTCTGCACAGATCACTGCATTCTCATTCACACGGGATACTTCTACCGGCTTATAATCCACCGGTTTTGAATATTCTGTACTGTTCACCCAGTAATGTCCGTGTGCAACTTTCTCAAGTTTTCCTTCTGCTGTCAGTAAGCCAATCTGTCGGTTGGTAAGTCCTTCCTTCATCAGATCCTCTGTGTCAATATATCCTTTATATTTCTCTGAAATGTACTTAACCTTGTCATAAATAATCTGACGCATAATCTTATTCCTCACTTACTTTTTATGTAATAGTCCTAAATGTTGCACTTATAAAGCGTATAATTCGCACAACATCCATGCTGTCTCTTTACTGCCATTTGCAAAATTACTGCAAACACAGCTTTCTGTCGTCTTTTTCTAATTACTGTTCATTGTTACATGCAGTCAATAATCGGTTACAGTTTCTCTCTAATCTTTGGTTATCGTTCACAGATGCTCTGTAAAAATAACACATCTCAACATTTAGAATTGCCTACGGCGATGGCAAGATACATTTAATAAGAAACTACAGGCGACTTCTTTTTTAGGGTATTGTATCATCAATCAATTTGTTTTACAAGGCAATGATTTAAAAAGTTTATCTGAATAAATGTAGAACGCTTGTTCATACACAAAAAATATGCTATCCTATTCTTCGTATAAAATGATCATTTACTTCAAACGATTTCACACTGTAAAATGCATCTTTCTGTTTACATTTTATATAAGTTACTTTTGAAACCTATATGATCTATTCGGGGAGTTAGATCTGCTGTTCAAGGTATATCCCGAACAGCAGATGAGTAAAATCTTTCACTTAGCAACACAGGGGAGAAAACACATGGATGGGTATCAGTTCGAATATCAATGTGCGGCAATATTAAAAAGAAAACATTTTTCAAAAATAGAAGTGACAAAGAGTTCGGGGGATCAGGGTGTGGATATCATTGCATATAAGCATAAAAAGAAGTATGGCATTCAGTGCAAGTATTATACTTATCCTGTTGGGAATAAAGCAGTACAGGAAGCTTATGCCGGTGCGAATTTTTATGACTGCGATAAGGCCATGGTAATGACAAACACAACTTTTACCAGATCTGCAAGCGAGCTGGCAGAAAAGCTGGAAGTGGAACTGTGGGCAAACTGTCCTACCAGCCGCTATTACAGTGTTCCATTCAAACTGATGGGACTGATTAACATTGTGCTTTTTATATATGGAATTCTAGAACTTCTCTCACCCCGGTATTCCTTTATACAGCTTCCGTTTACCGTGGATCATGTAACTCTTGGGAGCATCCTCGCCGCCTCTGTCTTTGGACTTATCGGCTGGCGGCTTATGCTCTGCAATCTCGTTGCAGCAGGCGCATATCTCTACCTTGCGCTGCATCTGATCCTGCTGCCTGCAATTAGTAATTCCGGTTATACAGACTGGCAATTGTTAGCATTAATTCCTGCAATTGCATATCTGCTTCATGCCTGTTATCTGATACGGAAAAAATAAACTGGGCACTGTACTGATTTTTAATTTGGCAAACTATTTTTCAGACACAGTGCTCCATACCCCAGCACTCCATTCGGCCACTCCTTATACCCCGTCAGTTCTCTCGCCCCCCGTCGGAGATACGCTTTTACCTTCTCACCATACAAGTAAGGATCATTTCCCCTCACAATTCCCCACTCCATCAGAAGTGCCGCACTTCCTGTCACAAACGGAGTGGCAAATGATGTTCCGGTAAACCGGGCATAACCACCGCCCACAACCGGTGCAGTTACATTCACTCCCGGGGCAGCCAGATCCGGTTTTGTTACTCCCGTACCCTCATACACTCTCGCCGGTCCGCGTCCTGAAAAATCCGCATAAGTAAAGGTCAGGCCATCATATGCTGCTACAGTAATCACCAGAGATGCCGTCGATGGGATCGTCAACGTAGTGGCGCTGTTTGGTGAAAGAAATGCTGTTCCTACATTAAGCGCGGCCTGTGCCGGAAGCCACATCTGCCATTCCTTATCCACAATACTTCCCGGATTCAACTGAATTTTCCACACTCCCGGGCTGACATAAGATTCTCCCGGTAAAAAATCAATATAGATTTCCTGCCTGACCGTATATGGTTTAGGTGCTCCATAATAAATCAATACTTCTGTATCACCCAATGTAATTCTCTGTGTTCCTAAAATTTCACTGATTCTCCCGGTACTGACACCGGATGGATTTATAATTTCAACTTCTATCTCATCCACATAAGATTTCCAGATCTGTACATTCAGCGACGGCTCGCGATTCTGTACCGCAAGTTGTACTTCTGTTCTTTTCCTCTCTTCTAATACCCCTGCTGCATGACCTGCCGATGTCCCTTCATTTCCACTTCCCACGCAAATCACATTCTTCCAGGTTTCAGAGATGGAATTCAAATACCGCTCCACCAGACTGGTTCCATCATGTGATCCATACGTGTTCCCAAAACTGATATTGATTGCAACCGGCATCTGATATTCAATCGCTTTACGTACCGCATAATCTACCCCCTGCATCAACTCCGTTGTCCTCGGGAACCCTTCCTTACTCGGATTTCCCATCTTTACCACAATCAGTTCACTTTCCGGTGCCACTCCTGCATAGATTCCGCCACTCGTTCTTCCGTTCCCCGCTGCAATTCCTGCCACAGCCGTTCCATGCCCAGAGATATCCTGTGTAGCCACAATCGCCCTTCTCTGTATCGTATCAGACTGGTTTAAGGCTTCGTTTATCTGCGCTCTCGTGTATTCGACTCCAATTGTATATCCTTCCGGAGGCATCTCCCCAGGTCTCGGAATCAACGACTGATCCCACAATGTCCGGATCCTTGTTGTTCCGTCTTCATTTCGGAAATCCAGATTTGTATAATCAATTCCACTGTCTATCACTGCGATTAATATTCCCTGTCCATGTAAAGAAAGACGGGCATCCTGCACTTCCCCAATACAGGACACCCGTCTTCCATTTGCCACCTGAAAATAGAATCGTTTTGGCTTTTCTACATAATTCACTTCTACTATTTGCGTCAACCGCCCGATCAGCGATTCTTTAATTGTAATAATCGCATATCCATTCAATAATTCTACAACACTGACAGCAAGTTCACGAACCTGTTCAATACTCCCGGTATATTGCACGATCAATGTCCATTCTCTTTCGATCGGATTATATCCAACATCCAGATTCAAGGAATTCTCCCGTTCTGCTTCGGTTGCATCCAGTGCAAGATTTAATAAGTTTTCTAATTTCTGACTCGGCATGACAAACTGCTCCAACTGATTTCTTATTGTTCTTTATATCTATTCTTTGAATTTCACTTTATACTCTGAATATAGGATTTATGCTTATTATTCTTTCATTTCCGCAAAGTGGGACATACACATTACAAAAATACTTTTTTAGGCATCCTCCAGATTTCTAAGATGCATATACACTGTATTCTTACTGATTCCAAGAATCTCTGCTGTTCTTCCAACAGCATCTTTCATGTTGTAAACCCCCTTCTTGTAAAGTCTCTGGATGATTTCTTTATTTCGATTGGCAGATGCGATTTCTTTATCTTCCATAACTTCCCGGCGAATTCTTTCTGCCATATCCTCCAGAAGTTCCACACTGCTTGTAGAAAAATTTTCTTTGCGGTTTTCGTACTGCTCCTGTGGTTTAAGACCACAGGCCACAAAATTACTGATATATTCTGAGAGCGGCGTATTCAGATAAAAATTAATGCACAGTAATCCAATGATTCGGGCTTTTTCTCCACGAACCGGAATCGTCACTGATTTCAATGGTTCTCCTTTTTTATTATGAGTATAATATGTGACTCCACGGCTGTCCGCATCTTCTTTCTGCATCTCTTCCAGAAGATCCAGGGCCAGATCTGTGAGAGGAGCCCCTTCCGTTCTTCCCGTGTGTAATCCATGAATCACTTTAACTGCGGAACTGGAATAATCCTCCAGGCTGTGAAGTACCAGCTCATACCCCTCACCCAGATACATAGAAAGTCCTTCCAGCATAGCACTGTAAGATTCAAGAATCGTCCGATCTGTTTCTGTTAATATCACATGATGCTCTTTCATAACATTCTCCTGAAATGCAAAAAGGGGGTGTCGAAACATCCCCTTCTTACTTTATCTCTTTTATGATTTATTCTGCTACTGCAATTGCTTCTACTTCGCACAGAACGTTCTTTGGAAGCTGTTTTACAGCAACACAGGAACGAGCCGGTTTGCTTGTGAAGTATTTCTCATAAACTGCATTGAATGCAGCGAAATCTGCCATATCAGCAAGGAAGCATGTTGTCTTTACAACATTGTCAAATGTAAGACCAGCTTCTTCAAGGATTGCTCCAACGTTTTTGCATGACTGCTCTGCCTGAGTTTCAATCTTATCTCCTGCAACTTCGCCTGTAGCCGGATCTACCGGGATCTGACCTGATGCGAATACGAAGTTTCCTACCATTTTAGCCTGTGAATATGGTCCGATTGCTGCTGGTGCATTTTTGGTTTCAAGTGTTTTCATTGTGAATTCCTCCTGTACATCATTTTTCTTAATCATAGCACTGTAATTTTGTTTAGTCAATGTAATTTTGTACATTTTATTATCGTTTACGACATAAGGGTTACTGTTCACAGCATAGCTGTAAACAGTAACGTATCTCGCCATTTAGAATCGCCTTTGGCGATGGGCGAGATACATTCAAGACAATACGTGCATCCTCCATGCCAATCAGCGGAGTGATTGACCTGGGAGTGAACAGTAACATATAAGGTCAAAAGCTCGTTAACCCTTCATTTAGTTAAATCCAATCAGTCTTCTCGCCACACTGTAGGCCAGTGAGGATACCTTTCTTCCTGATCTTCCCGGCAGATTCATTGTCTGTCCAAGAATTCCATAACGAATCTTCAGATAAGTCTTATAGTCTTTCTTTTTAAGATAATCCCACAACTCTTTCTTTTTGATCAGATTTTCCTGTTTCCTGGATCTGATACAGAGAATCGAAGATACTGTCATCATAATCGCAAGATAGTTTACCATATATTTTCTCAGCTTCTTGCTTGTGATCATACGTAGTTCGTACATGGAGATCATTTTCTTAGTTACAAAGAGCTGCTGATCAATTCTGCTGATCATAACCTTTTCATTTACCGACTGATCTTCTCTTCCGATAAAATATCTGTAAAAGTCTACATTCAGATAATATAAGGTACGCACATGCGGAAGTGGATAATATACATAAATGTTATCCACATAGAATGTGTGCTTCGGCAATTCAAGCTGGCAAAGCTTCAGCATTTCTGTTCTGTAGATAACAGAATGCATCAGAATATACTGATCCAGATGGAAGCGTCCCATATCATCCCAGCGGAAAATCTTATTCTCCGGAAGTACGTTATCATAACGGATTACCTTTTTATGTGTCATTCCTACTTTCTCATACACATAGTTTGAAATGACCATATCTACCTGCTCGTCTGCTTCAATAAATCCTTTGATGGTCTCCAGAATCTTCTTCAGTGATTCTTCATCTACCCAGTCATCACTGTCTACCACTTTAAAATATTTTCCTGTTGCATGAAGCAGTCCACAGTTTACCGCATCTCCGTGACCACCATTTTCTTTTTTAACTGCTTTTACAATTGTTGGATATTTCTCCTGATATTTTTCTGCAATCTCCTGTGTTCCGTCTTTTGATCCATCATTTACAACAATGATCTCAACATCCTCACCACCAACCAAAATAGAATTGATGGCCTTTTCCATATAGGCTTCTGAATTATAACATGGGATTGCGAATGAAATATATTTCATGATTATTCCTCCTGCATAGTTTATCAACTTCCCATTAACTCTGGGATTATAATGCCGTAATTTTTTTATTATATCACACTTTTCTAATCATGTGGTCTAAAAATCGTCACTGTTCAAGACACAGCATAATGCATCATTATCTTAACGCCTGCTTTACTATATTGTAAAATTTAGTAATTTCAGTTATAGTTATAGTGCTATTCAGATTACTATTTATTTTTAATCAGAGCTTATTCATCTAATCAACTGTAATTCGATGAAACAGGAGGATAAAATATCATGAAAAGAAATGCAATCGTCGGACAGTCCGGCGGACCAACTGCTGTTATTAATGCCAGCCTTTATGGTGTCGTATATGAAGCACTGAACCGCGAAGATCAGATTGGAACGATCTATGGTATGATTAACGGAATTGAAGGATTTTTAAATGAAAACATTATGGACATGGACGTGGTAGAACATTCCGGGGATCTGGAACTGATCAAAACTACACCTGGCTCATATCTTGGTTCCTGCAGATATAAACTTCCGGAGGATCTGAATGATGAGGTATATCCTCTGCTTTTCAAAAAATTTGAAGACTACAATATCGGCTATTTCTTCTACATTGGTGGAAATGATTCCATGGATACCGTCAGCAAACTTTCCCGCTATGCTGAAAAATGTAACAGTGATATCCGCTTTATCGGTCTTCCAAAAACAATCGACAATGATCTTGTTCTGACAGATCATACTCCGGGATTCGGAAGCGCAGCTAAATACGTTGCATCCACGGTCCGTGAGATTGGTATCGATGCCTCTGTCTATGACAATAAAAAATCTGTCACTATTGTAGAAATTATGGGACGTCATGCCGGATGGCTGACCGCTGCAAGTGTTCTTGCCCGTAAATTCGAAGGGGATAATCCGGTTCTGATCTACCTTCCGGAAGCAGCCTTTAATACAGATAAGTTCATTGAAGATGTAAAAACTGCACTGGAACAGAAATCCAATCTTGTTGTCTGCGTCTCCGAAGGAATTAACGATGGAAACGGAACTTTTATCTGTGAACTTGCCAGTGATGTCGGCGTTGATACATTTGGGCACAAGATGCTGACCGGTTCCGGAAAGTATCTGGAGAATCTTGTTAAAGAAAAACTTGGTGTAAAGGTGCGTTCTATCGAGCTGAATGTAAATCAGCGCTGTTCTTCTGCCATGATCTCTGCTACAGATCAGAAAGAAGCCATTGCTTCCGGTGCCTTCGGAGTGAAATCCGCACTGGAAGGTATAACCGGAAAAATGATTGCCTTCCACCGCACCGATTCTGTTGATTATCAGATTGACTACGTTCCTAAAGATGTTAACCTGATCTGTAATCAGGAAAAGACCGTTCCTCTTGACTGGATCACTGCCGATGGTTCTGATATCGGCCAGCAGTTCATCGACTATGCACTGCCTCTGATCCAGGGAACCGTAAAAGTTCCTGAGGAAAACGGTCTTCCAAAATTTACTTACAGAAAATAAATATAAATTTAACTAATCTGCCATTTTATATGGCTTCCGGTTTCATCTTTGCTTACTAGCAACTGGTCTTCGATCTCCTGCTTCAGTTCAGTAACATGCGAAATGATTCCGATCATCTTTGAACTTCCCGCCATCTGCTGTAACACTTTTACAGCCTGATTGCGGGAATGTTCATCTAATGAACCAAAGCCTTCATCGATAAACATAACATCCAGATTGATCGCAGCAGAATTTTCCTGTATCTGATCTGCCATTCCCAATGCAAGCGAAAGTGCTGCCATAAAAGATTCTCCTCCTGACAGAGTTCTGACCTCACGTTCTTTCCCCGTAACATTTGAATACACCATCAGATCCAGTCCACGGTTCTTCCCCTCTCCGGCCTTTTCTATATCATACATTCTCAGTTCAAACTGTCCTGCTGACATTTCCAGGAATCTGATATTTGCTGCATAGAGAATTTGTTCCAGATAATATCTCTGTACAAATGTCTCCAGATCCATACGTGCTCCTGTCACCTTACCAGCCAGAAGATTGTAAAGTGTATCAAGGCGTTTATGCTCCGCCATAATCTTTGCACGCTCTTCCATCTTTGGCGCAAGTGAATGATAAACCTCCTGGTCTGTTTTCAGCTCTCCCTGATACTGATTCAGCAAAATTTGCTTTGTTTCCAGCTTTTGCTCGGCCAGTTCCTTCTGTTCCACCAGATCTTCTAACACAGGTTTTTCTTGATTTTGAATCAGCTTTTCTGTTGTCTGCTTTTGCTTTTCAGCCGAGACAACCCTGATTCTGTAATCTTCTGCTTTCTTCTGAAGTGCTTCTGTATCTTTCTTCTGATACTTCTCTGTGAGATCTTTCCATTCCTCTTCCATGAGATCTTTTTCTTCCCGGATTTTCTCATACACTTCTTTTCTCTGAACTGCTTCCGCTTTTTGTTCCGGAAGCTCCTGACGGTATCTTTGTATCAGAATCTTTGTATTTTCAACTTCCGTTCTCGCATTCTGTACGGACTCACTTATCTTTTTATACTCCTCTTCCGCTTTCGCCCTTGCCTCTTGCGCCTGCTGTAAAATCTGTTTTGCCTCTGTCTCTGATGCATAATCATGCGAAGATGTTAACTGTTCCAGTTCTGTTTTACTTTTTTCCAGTTCAATTTTGGCCTGCGCTGCCATATCTGCTTTTTCAGCTGCTTTCTCTTTCAGCTTCTTTTTCTGTTCTTCTGTCCCCTGCAGCTGTTCTTTGATCTGAGCCAGCTGTTCAGCCTTCTTCACCACTTCTTCCTTTTCAGAAGACAGCATATCCTTCCAGTTTTCAAGGATTCCACTGATTTCCTTTAACAGATGTGCTTTCTGATTAAGGAGTAATTTCCATTCTTTTTCAAAAATATCCGCCTGATTTTTCAGCAGAAGAGCTTCAAACTGTTCTTTAAGAAGCATCAGCTTTTCTATATCCTCATTCTTCTTTTCCTTCAATCTGTCCTGATCATTTTTTATCATACGTTCAAGGATTTTACTGATTGCTGTGTTCAGCTTCTCTTCTTTTCCTTTTACCACTTCTCCCGTGGCTCCCGCATTCCCGGATTTTTGATTCATCTCATTTAATAACTGATCTGAATCCATTCGCAACTGCTCAATTATTTCTCTGGTAATCTCGGCATGGATCTCTGAAAGCTTACATGGATTTGGATGTTCAAGCGATCCGCATACTGGACATGGCTGTCCCGGAAGCAGCTTTTCCTTTGCCAGGATTCCTGCCTGTGCGTCCAGAAAAAGCATCTGTTTTTCCTGAAATTCTGTATTTTTAGCTGTATATTTTTCCTGTGTAGCTACATATTCATTCAATGCCTTCACAGCTTTTTTCTGTTGTGCCGCAACTGCATTGCCGGTCTTTTTTGCCTCATCAACCTCCGATTGTACTCCATTCAGCTCTTCTTGCTGAAGCTCCAGAACTTTCAGTAACTGATCTGCTCCATTTAGTTCTTCCTGCTGCTTTCTCCAGTCTTTTTCCTGCTGCTCATATTTTTCTAACACAGACACTGCATCCTCTGATGCTTTTACTGCCTTTTTCTCTGCCTTCTCCTTCTTTGCTGCCTCAGCCTCTTTTATCTTTATTCTTTCAAATATTTCCAGTGCCTTCCCCACACGTTCTTCAATTCTGGTATACCGCTCCTGTTCTTTCTCCCAGACAGCCTTTATCTCGTCTTCCCTTACCGTTTCCGCTTTATAAAGTACAGCCAGTTCAGGAAGTATTTGTTCCTTTTCAGACAGTATCTTCTCTGTACTGTTTACTCGATCTATCTGCTCTTTATACCTCTGATATAAAGTCTGAATCTCATAAGCGGCTACAATCTGTTTCATCAGCCTGACCGCTTCTTCGATTGCTTCTTTTTCTTCTTCACACTGTTTCAGGATCTGCTCTGCCTCTTCCTTTTGCCAGAATAATTCCAACAGCTCTTTTGCAGATCTGCAGGCATCCCGCTTTCTGTCTCTTTCTTCTGAAGCCTGTTCGTATTCCTGCTGTGCCTGCTCACAGTTCTTTTGCAGCACTTCATTCAATTCCTTCAGTTCTTCCAGCAGTTGTTCCATATCCGTAACAGACAGTCGTTCTGCTTTCAGAATCTTTTCCTTTAAAAGTTCCAGCGCATCTCGTTTTTCATATCCTTCCGGCACGATAAGATGCGCTGTCTCTGTCTGACATACTGTGCGGATCTCCGCCATTTCTCCCTGCTTTGCCCGGCGCCTGTCTGCCAACTCATTTACAATTTTCTGAAAAAACTCCGTATTAAACAGTTTGCGGAAGATCACCTTTTTATCATCCGATTTTGCCCGAAGAAGCTCCATGAACTCTCCCTGTGCGATCATCGCCACCTGCATAAACTGTCCTTTGGTGAGTCCCACGATTTCTTCCAGTTTTTTATCTGTTTCTTTCTGCGAATACTCCGTTCCATCCGGCAGGATCAGAGAAACTGTCTCTGCAGTATCTACCGTTCCTTTTCCTCTCTTTTTCGGTCTTGCATGCCTTGGAGAACGGCGGACTAGATACACCTCTTCTCCATTTCCTGTCTTCTCCGTAAATTCCAGCTCTACAAAAGGTTCCAGATCCAGTCCGACGAACTGACTCTGAAGTTCCGCTCCGTCTTTTCTGTTGTTTCCAGAACTTGCCTCCCCATAAAGAGCAAATACAATAGCATCAAAAATGGTTGTTTTTCCCGCACCTGTATCTCCCGTGATCAGAAACAGATTCTGATTCACTTTGGTAAAATCAATCACCGTATGTTTGCCATATGATCCAAATGCCTGCATTGTCAGTCTTCTCGGTCTCATCTACGCCCCCTCCTGCACACAGTTTATAACATCTTTCAGTAATTCCTTCTCTTCCTCATCCAGATCCGTAAGAAAAGAACAACACAAGGTCAGAGGATCCGTATTCATCTGTTCCGCACTTGTTCTCCTGTAATCTACCTTTCGCACCGCCTCTCTCCTGATTTCCAGAAGAAACGGAAATGCTATCCGCAACCGGTCCTGCATATCGATCACATCCAGATCTGCCTTATCTGTCAGAATTACCGTTACATAATCCTCACATGCCTGTTCGAGTACTTCATCCAAACTACCTTTTATGACTCTGACCTGGCGGAGTGGATGTAAAGGGAGAATCTGAGCTTCACGTTCTCCCTTTTCTTTCAATTCTACCAGAAGCACTCCTTTCTGCTGTTGCGCCTCGCTGACAGAACATGCAAGCGGAGTCCCACAGTAACGTGCATATTCACTTCCCACTTTCATCGGTTTATGTATGTGTCCCAGTGCAGCATAATCGAATTTTTCAAAAATATCGGCCTTTACTTCATCGATATTTCCCACCGTGCAGATCTCCGAATCCATTCGTTCCACACACTCTGCCGCTGTTCCAACCGGCAGATAAAACTGATGACTGACCAGTACATTTCGTTCTGATTCATCAATTGTTTCCCGTTCCAGTAGACGATGCAACGTCTCATCATAAGACAGATTATTTCCATTTTCATCTACTCCGGTAATCTGTTTCACCATCGATGGTTTCACAAACGGAAGAAGATAAAAATTCACAGCTCCATATTGATCCTGCAATGTTACTTTCTCAATGTGCTCTTCTTCTGTGAATGGTGGAACGCCTATCATATGGATTCTCTGTCTGGACAGAATCTGTCGAAATGCATTCACTCTCGGTGCACTGTCATGATTTCCACTGATCATCATAATCTCAGTCTTCGGAAGTCGTTCTGCCAGACTTGTAATGAAATGATCAAATACTGCTACTGCCTCAGCTGACGGCACCGCTTTATCGTAAATATCTCCTGCGATCACGATTGCATCCGGTTTTTCCTTTATTGCCAGACTAACAATCTGATCCAGAATGTACATCTGATCTTCTCGTAAATCTCTGTTAAATAATTTTAATCCTATATGCAGATCCGACAGGTGAAATATCTTCATCTTGCTCCTCCTGTGATTTAAAGCTTCTTTGTTATTAATCCTCTGCTCTTACCGCCCAGCGCATCTTTGTGGATCTGGCGCGGCCGTTCTGTGCACATTCCTGTGCTGACGGGCGTACTACATCTTTGGAATACTCTGAATAAATTCCCCCTTTATATCCTGCTTTCAGTGCTTTCTTCACCAGTTTGTCTTCTCCTGAATGGAAGGTAAGGATTGCAACTCTTCCGCCCGGGCGGAGCGCTGACGGAAGTTTCTCCATAAACTCATAAAGTACCTCAAACTCATTGTTCACATCAATTCGAAGTGCCTGAAATGTACGCTGGCAGGTCTTTCTTACAATATCCTTTTTCTCCTTGTTATTCGGAAGGAAATCCAATGTCTTTTCAATGATATTGCGAAGTTTTGTTGTTGTATCAATACGATTTCCTTTGCGAATCTCATCTGTAATTGCTTTTGCAAGTTCTTCGCAGTATGGTTCATCTGAATTCTCATAAAGCATTCCGGCAAGTTCCTCCCGGGAGATTGTATCCAGTCTTTCTGCCGCACTGATTCCTTTTTCCTGATTCAGACGCAGGTCCAGCGGTCCGTCTATCTTAAAAGAGAATCCTCTTTTCGGATTATCGATCTGCATGGAAGACACGCCAAGATCCGCCAGTATAAAATCGAAACCTCCCACTTCTTCTGCAATCTCATCGATTGTGCAGAAATTCTGCAGTTTCACTGTCAGTATGTCTTCTCCGAATCCCTGATCTGCCAGACGTTTTCTCGTCTTTGCAGATTCTTCCGGGTCCACATCCGTTGCATACATATGGCCTTTTCCCTGCAGGCATTCCATCATAGCCCTCGTATGTCCACCATATCCAAGTGTGGCATCAAATCCTGTTTCACCCGGCTGGATTTTCAAAAAGTCTAGTATCTCCTTTACCATAATGGATCTATGCATTCCGGCCGGAGTATTTCCTTTCTGAATTACATGTGCAATTGTATCCTGATACTTTTCTGGCTGCAGTTCCTTATATTTTTCCTCAAATTTTCTTGGATATTTTCCCTTATATCTCTGTCTTCGTTTATGTGGTGTCTGTGTTTCCTGATCCATCTGTTATCTTCTCCTGCTGTTCATTTGATTTTCTGTCTTATTTTCATTCATTCCTCTTTGTTTCCAGATTCACTGTTATTTTCAGATCCAGCTTTCATCCCCGCCTGTAATCGCAAGACTCAGAAGCGTATCCATCTTTTCCACTTCCTCTTCTCCCTCAATTTTCTCAAGCAGTTCCGCTGTATCTAAGATATCTTCCATTGATTCATCCGGTCCGATCTCATAATCAATCTCTGACTCGCAGTCCGGGCATGGGATTTTGTTCATTGTCTGCATAGACAAAAAACGATACCCGCATTTTTTACACTCATAATATCCACATTCTTTTGTTCCATCCGGTACAAAATACATTTTTATTCCTCCTTATCACGAACCTCTCTGTTCGTCTCTTTTCTTTCTGTTTACTGCCACTACTGTCTTCCGACAGATTTTCTCAACTGTTTTCACACCATTTCATGTTCCGGCTGATATAAAATCCCTCCTTATTATAGCCTGAACTGTTCTCACAGTTTTACTTTCTCATCATATCATGAGTGACTATCCTGAACAAGACAGGAGACTTACCATATCAGCTTTTTCCGCACCAACTGTTACTGTTCACAGGTAACCTGCGAACAGTAACGTATCTCGCCATTTAGAATCGTCTACGACGATGGGCGAAATGTATTCAGACCAAAACGTGCATCCTCAAAGCTAATCAGCAAGGTGCTTAGCTTTGGTTTGAACAGTAACTATTATTTACCGCAAGATGTCTCTATATTCATTAGTCAAAACACCGTAACACTTCCCCTCTTTTGACTTTATTGTACAGGTGTAACACGCTGTAACACGTACGTATGTTCTTATTACATTGTATCTACACTACTTTAAATTATCAATAGTTGCATTCTTAAAACCCTTATAAATCAAGGCTTTCCAGCGCACAAAAAAATCACCGTCCCCACAGCTCCTATGTCTGTAAAAACAGTGATTACTAGTGCGCGATCAGGGGTTCGAACCCTGGACACCCTGATTAAGAGTCAGGTGCTCTACCAACTGAGCTAATCGCGCTTATTTAATTTGTTGTGCTGTCCTCAGCACATGTTGTATTATATAACAGTTTTTTAGAGAATGCAAGCACTTTTTACAAATTTTTTCAAAAAAATGTATTTTTTTAATTTTATCTTCAATTTGCAAAATTTTATGCTACTTTTTACTTTCATGACACCATTCTGAATTGAGAATATGATACACCTGTTTATATGAATTACACAGCTCCACAATCCAGCGATTCATCTTTTTATGACAATACAGTTTTCCTCTGATTCTGTCTTTCCAGCAATAACAGCCCATATACCCTCTCCTTTTCAGAAATTACCTTCAGATGAAAAGCCAGGATACATCAAAACCCGACAAGCTATATCCAGACTTTTCATCTATATGATCAGACTCTGTTTTTCAAATCATTAGCAAAGGTAGCTGCCTTAAAATCAATATGCTACACTGATAATATATGCACTGTCTATAAAATTGCCACTATTCACTATCCTTAAACAACCACACAGACTATTACTTTCTCTGTGCGATCATTTTATTAATCGGATTACCTTTCTGTGCAAACTTTTCTTCATATTCTGTCATAATATTTCCTTTATTCATTTCCTCATGATGATGAAGATCATAAGTATGTGCCAGCAGATTCCAGCCTGCTTCTTCCACCTGTTCCAGAGAGAAGTTGAATAATTCTGTATTATCTGTTTTAAACTCTACCACACCGCCTTCATGAAGCACTTTCTCGTATCTCGCAAGAAATTCTGTTGAAGTCAGTCGCCGTTTTGCATGTCTTGCCTTCGGCCACGGATCTGAGAAATTAAGGAAAATCTTGTCCACCTCTTCCGGTGCAAATACATTCTCCACCTCTCTTGCATCCATACAGACAAAACGAATATTTGTAAGCTCCTGATACTCTTCTGTGTCAAATTTCTCCAGCGCACGAAGCAGTACACTGGAATATCTCTCAATCCCGATAAAATTTACTTCCGGATATTTTTTTGCCATATTTAAGATAAACTGTCCTTTGCCCATTCCAATCTCTATATATAACGGATGCTCATTTCCAAACACCTTATTCCAGCAGCCTTTCTGCTCTTCCGGTGTTCTGACCACCGCCTGATGCTCTGCAATTACTCCCTCTGCTCTTGGTATATTTCTAAGTCTCATACATCAACCTCCTGTTATTTTTCTTTCTTGCTTCATATTTGCATTCAAAGTTCATTCATTACTATACACTGCCTTTAAAACATGTTTAAAATTTTTTCACTGATTGCATAAAACGATTTTAAGACATGCTCTAACTCTAATTTACACTCAAAACAGCTTTTTCTATCGACTGATTATTATAGCCGCAATACAAAACGACAATATAAGAATTTATTTCCAACTGATATCATATCATAGCTCCACTTTGAATTATACTAAAATTTAAATACATTTCAAAACAAAACAGCAGATTCCTTACACATCCTCTCATTCAGCCGAAAAAGATAACAAATAAGCACCATTTGTTGTGCCAAAATTTGGCCATGTTCCTTGCATTTTTCGGTAAAAGGTGTATTATAAAAGATATTATGATTTTCTAACAAAAAGGAGGCTGATTATGGACTCTATTCTAAACAAATTGACGGAAATCGAATCAGCAGCAGCCGCAATAGTGCAGCATGCCGAGGCAGAAAAGACGGCGCTTGATGACAAATACGATGCAAAGCGTAAAGCCTTCGATGCCGAGCTCGAATCGAAAACCCAGCAGCGCATTCAGACCATCCGGGATGAACTCCAGGCGAAGACAGATTCTATCCTGAACAGTCAGAATGACGAAAGCAATGCCGCGATCGAAGCCCTGCAAAAAGAGTATGAAGAAAAACATACAGATTATGCACAGGAAATCCTGCGGCGGATTACCGAGGTGTAGCCTATGGGGAATCTGCTTGAATACAGTGGAATCGTGACAAAGACACGCGCAATGGAAGCAAAACTCCTGAAACCAAAACAGTTTCAGGAGATCGCAGCTCTCCACAATGTCCCCGAAGTTGTAGAGTATCTGAAACGGAATTCCGGTTATGCCTATGTACTGAATCAATTGAATCCGGATCAGATTCACAGAGGAAACATCGAAAAAGTGCTGACCCAGTCGCTCTACCACGACTACACAAAGCTTTATCGCTTTTGCGGACAGAAGCAGCGTCGCTTTATGCAGCTTCGCCTGAAATCTTATGAGATCTCACTGATTGACTATTGTTTCAGAATCGTAATCAATCACTACAAACAGCCTTTCGATCTGGCGTATAAGAAGAATTTCTTTGACAAATACTCCCAGTTATCGATCGACAGGCTCATCACTTCCAGAACAACCGATGAGTTGATCGAAAATCTGAAAGGGACCGAATATTACGAACCTCTGAAAAAATTAAAAGATTCCAGAGAAGTGACACTGTTTGATTATGATCTGACACTGGATCTCTATTATTTCACTACTTTGTGGAATACCCGTAAAAAATTATTGAAGAAAGAAGATCTGGAACTTTATCAGCGTGACTGCGGCTCACAGATTGATCTGCTGAATATGCAGTGGATCTTAAGGGCAAAGAAATATTACAATATGAAGCCTGCTGATATTTACTCGATGATCATTCCTATTCACTACAAACTGTCAACCGATCTGATCAAGGAAATGGTGGAGGCCCCCGGTATGGATGAATTCTATACGCTGGTCAATCAGACCAGTTATGCACGCCACTATAATTTCCAGCAGAATCTGACAATGGAACAGATGTATGCAGACTGTCTGCATCACCTTTACACAATTGACCGACGGCGCAATCCTTACTCCATCGCTGCTGTCAACACCTATCTCTTCCTGAAGGAAGAAGAACTGAAAAAGCTGACCACCGCCATAGAATGTATCCGTTACAATCTTTCACCCGGCGAAACGTTAGCATACGTTGGAGGTAGAACCCAATGATTGTTAAGATGAAATTTATTAACATATCCGGTCCGCGCGATGACATCGACCGCGTGACCGATCTGTATCTCTCACGATATGAGATCCAGCTTGAATCCGCACTTTCAGAATTAAAAACTGTTGAGAATCTGCGTCCTTTTGTTGAGATCAACCCATATCGCGATGTACTGAACAAAGCCACTCAGTTTGTCGGATATCTCTCCAATGTCGAGGATATCGTACCAGACGAGTCTCTCGGACTGGATGATATGTTTGAACTGGTGCGTAATGCAAGTGCAGACTATGAGGATCTGCAGCAGAAAAAAGAGAAGCTTAAGAAAAAGATTGACAGTCTGCGTGCAAAACAGCAGACAATTGCTCCGTTCCGGCCTTTGGAATGTGACCTTCACAGAATACTCGAATACCGATTTATTACTTACCGCTTTGGACGAATTGCAGTAGAATTCTATCATAAGATGCAAAAATATCTGATGGATGACCTCGGTGCCATTTTTGTAGAAGGAGAACGTGACGAAAGCTATGTATACGGAGCTTATTTTGTATCACCGGGTGAAGCTCAGAAAGTAGACGCAGTCTTCCGTTCACTTCATTTTGAACGTATTGAACTGAAAGATGAATTTGAGGGAACTCCTGCTTTCGCATATCAGTCGATCGAGCAGGATATCGCCCGGATCAATCTGGAGATCCAGGATCTGGACAAAGAAGCCGGTGAAATGCTTTCTGACCGTGCAGCCCAGCTCGTAGCAGCCAGAAACCGCCTGGAAGAACTTGCTCAGAATTTTGATATCCGTAAGATGGCAGCCCGCATGAAGGATGAAAAGGATGATTATTATATTCTCTGCGGATGGATGGCAGAAGACGATGTCAACAAATTCGTCGAAGAAGTGAAAGATGACGACAAAGTCTTTGTTGTCGTTGAAGATGACCATGACGCTTACTTTGGAGAACCGCCAACCAAACTTGAAAATCCAAAAGTCTTTAAACCATTTGAGATGTTTATTCAGATGTACGGCCTTCCGGCACACAACGAGATGGATCCGACCGTTTTTGTCGGACTGACTTATTCCTTCATCTTTGGTGTTATGTTCGGAGATGTCGGCCAGGGACTCCTGCTTCTGATCGGTGGTGCTTTGATCTATCATTTCAAAAAAGCTCCACTGGCCGGAATTATTGCAACCGCTGGTATTTTCTCAACGATCTTCGGCTTTATGTTCGGAAGTATCTTTGGATTTGAAGATATTCTGCAACCTCTGTGGATCCGGCCGATCGATCATATGACCACACTCCCGTTCCTGGGCAAACTGAACACAGTATTTATCGTAGCAGTTGCTTTTGGAATGTTCCTGATTCTGGTCGCTATGGTCATGCACATTATCAATGCTGCCCGTAATAAAGATATTGAAAGCACCTGGTTTGATGCCAACGGTGTTGCCGGTCTCATCTTCTATCTGGCAGTTGTTGTAACGATTGTTCTGTTTATGACAGGAAATCCTCTTCCGGGAGGCATCGTAATGGCAGTCATGTTTGGAGTTCCATTACTCCTGATTTTCCTGAAAGAACCTCTGACCCGTATGATTGAAAAACGGGCAGACAAGATGGAGACAGGACTTGGTATGTACGCTGTACAGGGATTATTTGAAATGTTCGAGACACTGTTAAGCTACTTTTCAAATACCATTTCCTTTATCCGTATCGGCGCCTTTGCCGTCAGCCATGCAGCAATCATGGAAGTCGTTCTTCAACTTGCAGGCGCAGAAAGCGGTCATCCAAACTGGCTGGGCGTAATCTTCGGAAATCTGTTCGTATGCGGATTTGAAGGACTGATCGTCGGAATACAGGTACTTCGTCTTGAGTACTATGAAATGTTCAGCCGTTTCTATGCCGGAAGCGGACGTGCATTTGATCCATATACTAAAAAGAAAACCAACAAAAAATAGGAGGATTTCACTATGAATATCGCAACAAAAATCATCTTTATCGCAACACTTATTTTAAGCATTATCGTACCATTTGGTTACTACCTGATCGGTGAGAAGAATAAAAAACGTTACAAACGCACTATTGGTGTAAATGCATTTTTCTTCTTCGGTGCCCTTGCGATTGCATCCATCGCAATGCTCGCTGGTCCTGACAGCGTACAGGCGGCTGAGACAGCAGCCTCCGGCGCAACACTTGCAACAGGTATGGGATATCTTGCTGCAGCTCTCGTTACCGGACTTTCCTGTATCGGTGGTGGTATCGCAGTAGCCAGCGCCGCAAGTGCAGCTCTTGGAGCCATCAGTGAAGACTCCAGTGTACTTGGTAAATCCCTGATCTTCGTAGGACTTGCAGAAGGTGTGTGCCTCTACGGACTGATCATTTCCTTCATGATCTTAGGTAACCTCTAAGGAGCTGACAGCATATGAAAATGTATCTAATCAGTGATAATGTCGACACCTATACCGGGATGCGTCTCGCTGGCGTGGATGGCATCGTCATCCATGAACGTGAAGAACTTCATAAAGCACTGGAAGATGTCCTTGCCGACAAAACCATCGGCATTGTTCTTCTGACCGAAAAGCTCGGGCAGGAATTCCCGGATCTTATCGACACGTTCCGTCTGGAACGGAAAATGCCGCTTCTGGTGGAGATTCCGGATCGACATGGAACCGGACGAAAAAAAGACTTTATTACATCCTATATCACCGAAGCGATCGGACTAAAATTATAAAGGAGGGAGCCCTCTTGACTTTAGAAGAAAAAATCGAACATCTTAAGACAACTTCCATGGAACAGGCGCGTGCAGAAGGAAATGTCATCATCGACACGCACAGAACTGCCCTGGAAAAAGTTCTGGAAGATCACAAAGCAGAGGCTGTACGTCAGGCAGAGACACGGGTCAAAGCTGAGACAACCAATGCAAAACTTGCACTGAATCAGGCTGCCGCCAAATCACAGCTTGAGATCAAACGCCGCCAGGGCAAGATTCAACAGAAACTGAAAGACAAAGTATTTCAGGAGGCGACTGAACTCACTTTATCCTATATGAAAACCGAAGCATATGATGCATTTCTTGTAAAATGCATCCGCCATGCACTTCAATTTGCAGGAACTGAAGGGATTACGATCTATATCAATCCATCCGATGAACAAAAGCTGACCACACTGGAGGAACACACCGGTGCCCATCTTACTGTCAGCAATGAAGATTTTATGGGGGGAATCCGGGCAGTCATCCGTTCCCGTAATATCCTGATCGACAATTCCTTCAAAACACAACTGAAGGATCAATATGACAAATTCTTATTCGAAGGAGGAGACGGAATTGGTTAAGACAGCAACTATTTACGGAATCAACGGTCCCGTCATTTACCTCAAAGGCAACACGGGATTCCGCATGTCAGAGATGGTCTATGTAGGCGATCAAAAATTGGTCGGCGAAGTCATTTCTCTGGATAAAGACCTGACAACTGTACAGGTCTATGAAGAAACAACTGGTCTGCATCCGGGCGAAGAAGTAATTGCAAGCGGAAGTCCTGTTTCTGTCACACTTGCGCCTGGTATTTTGAATAATATCTTTGACGGAATTGAACGCCCGCTGGAACAGATCGCAGAATCTTCCGGCGGAGCCTTTATCACCCGCGGAGTCAGTGTAGATTCTCTTGACCGTCAGAAAAAATGGACCACACATATCACAGTTCGTCCGGGTCAGGAACTCCATCCGGGAGATATTATCGCAGAAGTTCCTGAGACAAGGGCGATCACACATAAATGTATGGTTCCTCCCGATGCCAGCGGACTGGTACTTGCTGCTGTACCGGATGGAGAATATACGATCGATGAGACACTGGTCACTCTGCAGCTTGCAGACGGTTCTGAAAAAAAACTGACTATGACACAGCACTGGCCGATCCGTACCCCGCGCCCGACCCATCATCGTTTTCCTGCTTCCGTCCCTCTGGTTACAGGACAGCGAATCATTGATACGATGTTCCCGATCGCCAAAGGCGGTACCGCCGCTATCCCTGGTGGATTCGGAACCGGAAAGACAATGACGCAGCATCAGATCGCCAAATGGGCCGATGCAGATATCATTATCTATATCGGATGTGGAGAACGTGGAAATGAGATGACTCAGGTACTGGAAGAATTCAGTGAACTGACTGACCCGAAATCCGGTAATCCTCTGATGGACCGTACCACTCTGATCGCCAATACTTCCAACATGCCTGTAGCAGCCCGTGAGGCCAGCATTTACACCGGTCTGACTCTGGCTGAATATTACCGCGACATGGGATATGATGTGGCCATCATGGCCGATTCTACCTCCCGTTGGGCTGAAGCTCTCCGAGAGCTTTCCGGACGACTGGAAGAGATGCCTGCTGAAGAAGGTTTCCCGGCATACCTCGCCTCCCGTCTGTCGGCCTTTTACGAGCGCGCCGGCATGATGCATAACTTAAACGGAACAGATGGTTCTGTCACGATCATCGGAGCGGTTTCCCCGCAGGGTGGTGACTTCTCCGAGCCTGTCACTCAGAACACCAAACGTTTCGTCCGCTGCTTTTGGGGACTGGATAAGAGCCTTGCTTATGCCAGACATTTCCCGGCCATCCACTGGCTGACCAGCTACAGTGAATATCTGAATGACTTAAGCCACTGGTATCAGGACAATGTTTCTCCAAAATTTGTAGACTACCGCAACCGCCTGATGGCACTTCTGAATCAGGAAAGCAGCCTGCTGGAGATTGTAAAACTGATCGGAAGTGATGTACTCCCGGATGACCAGAAACTGATCCTTGAGATCGCCCGTGTCATCCGCCTTGGATTCCTGCAGCAGAATGCCTTCCACCCGGACGACACCTGCGTCTCCATGGAAAAGCAGTTTCTGATGATGGATACGATCCTTTATCTGTACAAACAGGCACGTACCCTGGTAACCATGGGACATCCTATGTCTGTACTGAAATCAGAAAATATATTTGACCGGATTATTTCTATCAAATATGATGTGCCGAATGACCGTCTGGAATTATTTGCACAGTATCACAGAGACATCGATGCATTTTATCAGCATGTTCTCGAAAAGAATGCATAAGGAGGGACATTTATGTCAATTGAATATTTAGGTCTGAGCAGTATCAACGGCCCTCTGATTGCGCTGGAAGGCGTACAGGACGCATTCTATGATGAGATTGTAGAATTTGTCGTTGACGGCTCTGAAAGGAAAATCGGACGTATTGTCGAGGTCTACGAAGACAAAGCGATCATCCAGGTCTTTGAAGGCTCCGAAAATATGTCTCTGAAAAATACACACACCAAACTCACCGGCCATCCGATGGAAGTAGCACTTTCACCGGATATGCTGGGACGTACTTTCAACGGAATCGGGCAGCCCATCGATGACCTTGGTCCTCTTGTGACCAATCTCCGTCGCGATGTAAACGGTCTTCCGCTGAACCCGGTACGACGTGAATATCCGCGTAACTATATTCACACCGGAATCTCTGCGATCGACGGACTGACCACTCTGATCCGTGGCCAGAAACTGCCGATCTTCTCCGGGAACGGACTGCCGCACGATCAGCTTGCCGCTCAGATTGTAAAACAGGCTTCTCTGGGAGAAGGATCTGACGAACAGTTTGCGATCGTATTCGCCGCCATGGGTGTCAAACACGATGTTGCTGATTTCTTCCGCAATACCTTTGAAGAAAGTGGTGTCGCCGACCACGTGGCCATGTTTCTGAACCTGGCAAACGATCCGGTCGTTGAACGTCTGATCACACCAAAAGTAGCTCTGACAGTAGCAGAATATCTTGCTTTTGAGCAGCATATGCATATCCTCGTAATCCTGACGGATATGACTTCCTTCGCAGAGGCCATGCGTGAGGTTTCTTCTTCTAAGGGGGAGATTCCAAGCCGTAAAGGATTCCCTGGATACCTGTACAGTGAACTTGCCACGATTTACGAGCGTGCCGGTATCGTACAGGGAGTGGACGGATCTGTGACCCAGCTTCCGATCCTGACCATGCCGAATGATGATATCACACACCCGATTCCTGATCTGACAGGATACATTACTGAAGGACAGATCGTACTGGATCGCCCACTGCACGGACAGTCCATCTATCCGCCGATCAATATCCTTCCTTCCCTTTCCCGTCTGATGAAGGATGGTATCGGTGAGGGGTATACCCGGGAAGACCATCAGGATCTTGCCAACCAGCTTTTCTCTGCTTATGCAAAAGTAGGAGATGCAAGAAACCTTGCCTCTGTCATCGGTGAAGATGAGCTTTCCCCGATCGATAAAAAATATCTGGAATTCGGAAAAGAGTTCGAAGAGCGTTACATCGGACAGGGACCAAATGAGAACCGCAGCATGGAAGAGACATTGAATCTTGGCTGGAAACTTCTCGGAAAGCTTCCGAAAGAAGAACTCGACCGTGTTGACACTAAGATTCTTGAGAAGTATTATAAACCTGCACCGGAAAAATAAAGAACATTCTATAAAAAAGACAGGAGGGAGATTCATGGATCCACGTACATTTCCCACAAAAGGCAACCTGATGTTGGCCAAGAATTCTCTTGCCCTCGCCCGACAGGGATATGACCTGATGGATAAAAAGAGGAATATCCTGATCCGGGAATTGATGGATCTGATCGATGAAGCACGCACCATACAGGAAGAGATTGATTCTACTTTCACTTATGCATATCAATGTCTCCAGCGCGCCAATATTGAAAATGGAATCAGCACCGTGGAGCAACTTGCCTACACGGTTCCGATTGAAAATTCCATCACGATCCAGACCCGCAGCATCATGGGAACAGAGATTCCGCATGTCAAATATGTGCCGGATGCCGGAAAACCTACTTATTCATTCAACGCCACATGGGAATCCATTGATATGGCGCGTGATGCTTTCCGAAAAGTAAAAGATCTGACTGTCAAACTGTCCATGATCGAAAACGCCGCATACAGACTGGCATCCAATATTAAAAAGACACAGAAGCGTGCAAACGCTTTACAGAATATCACAATTCCAATGTATGAAAATCTGGTCTATACGATCAGCAATGCACTGGAGGAAAAAGAGCGTGAAGAATTTACACGTCTGAAAGTAATCAAACGAATGAAAGAAAAAAATGCTTCCGGATAATTGTCACACACAGAATATCCGGAAAAAGTAATGCATCTCCCCGTTTAGAATCACTCATAAAATGGCCGGGATGCATTTGCTGCATATGTATTCTTCGAGCTTAATCATCGAAGAAATCTGTTCGGATATGAACAGAAAAAACAAAAAAGACAGGAGTAAAATCATGACACCAGAAACTTCCAAAACAAGACCCGTTTTTCACGGAAGTGACATTGAAAAAATAAGTGAATATTATCACATAAAGAAAGAGAATATCGTCAACTTTGGCGGTAATGTCAATCCTTTGGGATTATCAGAAAAAGTAAAGAAATCCATTGCTGAACATGTAGATCTGTTCTCTTCTTATCCCGACAGAGAATATACTGCCCTGCGAAATGTACTTTCCGATTACTGCGACATTCCGGCAGATTATATTCTTCCTGGAAATGGATCCAGCGAGATGATCTCTCTGCTGATTGAAACCCGTGCACCAAAAAACGCTCTCATTCTCGGACCGACTTATTCCGAATATTCACGTGAGCTTTCCTTTTCAGGAAGTACACAGACCTATTATCATCTCAGAGAAGAAGCTGATTTCGAGCTGGACGTTGATGATCTCTGTTCTGTTCTCCTCTCTTCTGAAAAGACAGTGAACTATGATTTTCTTATCATCTGCAATCCAAACAATCCAACCTCCTCTGCGATCCGCCGGGGTGATATGGAGCGGCTTTTATCTTTCTGCCAGAAGCATGATATCTTTGTAATGATTGATGAAACTTATGTGGAATTTGCACCGGATATAAACGAGATTACAGCTGTACCATTTGCGAAAACATATACCAATCTCATGGTACTTCGCGGTGTATCAAAATTTTATGCTGCACCTGGAATGCGTTTTGGATATGGTATTACAGGAAATGCTGAATTTTTAAAAGCAATGAAAGAGAAACAGATCCCATGGTCACTGAACAGTCTTGGAGCTTTTGCAGGAGAACAGCTTTTCAGCGATAAGAATTATTTTACCAGAACACGGGATCTGATTCTTTCGGAACGTGAAAAACTTTTCAATGAACTGAAAGAATTGCCGGCTTTCAAGACTTATACACCTTATGCAAACTTCCTGCTGATTCGTATTATGAAAGAAGGCGTTACTTCTTTTGATGTTTTTGAAAAATGTATCAAACAGGGACTCATGATCCGCGATTGTTCTTCCTTCCAGTGCCTGGATGGAGAATTCATCAGATTCTGTATCAATCTGCCGGAAGATAACCAGCGTCTGATCGATGTGCAGAAGAGCCTTGCGGAAGGAACAGTAGTAGAATGGAAGCCGAAGATAGCCAAGGGTCTGTAATAAAAGATGAAAGGAAGAGAAGATGTTACAGAGATTTAATGATTTTTTGCAGAAGCGAATGGCATTTGTGACTCCGACGTGTATGATCGTTGGAATTTTGTTTTCAGATTATACAAGGTATGGAATTCCTTACGTGTCGTATGTATTTGCAGTGATGACATTTATCGGGGCGTTGAAGTCATCATTTAAAGATGTAAAAAATGTATTTCGGCATCCGCTTCCATTGATCACGGTTTTTGTATTGCTTCATGTGGTACTTCCGTCTGCGGCATGGGGCGCAGGGCATCTGTTCTTTAGCAGCAATCCGAATCTGATCACGGGAATGGTTCTGGAATTCAGTGTGCCGGCTGCTGTGGTCGGACTGATGTGGGTGTCCATTTATAATGGAAACAACACATTAGCCTTAGCACTTGTCGTAGTGGATACAGTACTTGCACCATTTGTGATTCCAACAACACTGCGAATCCTGGTTGGGGCGAATGTGCAGATGGACACAACCGGTATGATGAAAGATCTGATATTTATGATCGCTTCTTGCAATGAGCCTGAATCAGATCAGTGGTGGGAAAGTGAAGGAAACATGGCCGCAGAAGCTTGCACCATGGTCAAAAATCTGTATGATCTTTGTAGTTACATCCAATTCTTCCAAAGTGGCGCCGTATGTGAAGCATATGACATTTCAGAGAGTATGTACAGCATTGACGATCCTTGCGCTTGCAGCGACAGCTTATGCGCTTGGATGGGGCGTAGCACTGTTGATGAAGCAGAAACAGGAGAATGTCATTTCCATGGCATTTGGATCGGGACTTCGCAATATTAGTGCCGGCGCAGTGATTGCAGCACAGTATTTCCCGGGAGAAGTTCTCTTCCCGGTTATGATCGCAACCCTGTTCCAACAGATGCTGGCAGCTTGTTATGGAAAACTGATCGTAAAATCATATATAAAAAACCGTTACTGTTCACAGGTAACCAGCAAACAGTAACAACAGTAACAAAAAACCCGCAGAAAATGGAAAATAGAACTTGACTTATTTTAACATAGTTTCTATAATAAATGAGTATATTGCAAAAACGCAGAAGAGGAGTAGTAGAAGATACAGGTGTTTCTCAGAGAGCTGTCGGCAGGTGTGAGACAGCAACACAAACTTTGAACTGACCTTGGAGTTCTTTCGGTGAAAGAAATCATTAGCCGAAAGCGGGAATTCCCGTTACAGAATCAATGAGTGCATCTGGTGAAAACCGGATGAACAAGAGTGGTACCACGGAATTAAAGCCTTTTCGTCTCTTGGA
>OLNW01000655.1_pt1 | contig 39556 bp, 33 predicted proteins | sample 1672121 | NCBI WGS metagenome assembly OLNW01 (sample SAMEA3136648, study PRJEB25190) | human gut metagenome
TGGACGTATTAAGCCAGGTGCTTGCCAACTACGAACTCCTTCAGGCAGAAGGCTGCGGAGATCTCGGCACCCAGGCACTGATCAAGTACTACGAAGAAGAGATGGACGTATAAAGCATGTCGAAAAAAAGACAAAAAATGGGTAAAATTCTACAAATTGTTGATACATAGTTGAAGCCTGCTTAAAGATATGATAAAATCATACATGTTTATGAATGGATGAGGGATGTGGGCAAAAAATGATATATAATAATCCCAGTTATTTGTGTTTTAAAGACAGAAAACCAAATATAGAGATATTACATAACACCTATAAAATGTATAAATATGCGAAGAGCTCGAGAGATACCCTTCCTTCCATTGGTATGAAATGACAAGAATACCGGGGGGGGTATTTTGGTGCGCAAAAAATTGCGCAGAGAAGGAAAAAATATAATGAATTTATTCCAACTTATAAGAAACCGATAAAAAAGCAGAGAATAAAGGAGTAACCACCAGATGAAAGAATGTTACATAGATATGCATTGCCACATTCTGCCGGGAGTCGATGACGGGGCGAAAGATCTTGCCGAGACGAAGAAGATGCTTGAGATCGCATACGCAGAAGGAATCCGGTGTATCATAGCAACCCCTCACCACCATCCGCACCGCGGAAAGGCGTCGGTAGAGAATCTCCGTGAAAGGGCAAAGCTTGTGCGCGAAGCAGCACACGAGATCGATGAACGCTTCCGGGTATACCTTGGAACGGAAGTCTATTTCGGGCAGGATGTTGCAGACAAATTAAAAGAAGGAAAGATCCTTTCGATGAACCGCAGAGAGTATGTACTGGTAGAATTCCCACCCTCACAGACATACAGCTACATCAGACAGGGGATCCAGCAGCTGCAGTTCGCAGGATACGAAGTCATACTGGCGCATGTCGAGCGTTATCATTGCATCGCCGAAAATGTAGAACTTGCGGAAGAACTGTACGATATGGGTGTGAACCTGCAGGTAAATGCAGACAGCATCACCGGGGGATCCGGCCGTAAGATCAGGAAGTTCATCGAAGAACTGATGAACCGCGACCTGGTATTCTGCGTCGGAACCGATGCACACGATACAAAGCACAGACCGCCGAAGATGAAGAAGGCGGCCGCTCACGTAGAAAAACGATACGGAGAAGATTATACAAGGAGGATATTCTACAGCAACGCCAAGAGCATGCTGAAGAAGAGAGATTAAGATGAGCCGAGAAAATTATGGAATGATGAATCAGGAGATTCAGGATGACGAAGTTACCATTGATCTGATGGAATTATTCAGTGCCTTATGGGCAAAGAAGACGATAATTATTCTGTCTGCAGTATTCATGGCACTGGTAGCGTTCGTTGGGACGAAGATGTTCGTGACACCGAAGTACACGTCAGTAACGAAGCTATATGTTATGGCAAAGAATGATGATTCTTCTGCCAGTGCAACATATTCGGAATTGCAGTCAGGAAGCATGTTGACGAAGGATTATATGGAATTGGTAAAAAGCCGTCCGGTACTGGAGAAGGCCATCTCTAAGCTGAAGCTTGATATGGAGCCGGAAGAACTGGCAGAGATGATCACCACAGAGACACCGACCGACACACGTATCATGAGCATTAGCGTGACGGACGATGATCCGAAAGAAGCAAAACAGATCGCAGACACACTCAGAAAAGCAGTCAGCGTACAGATCACAGAGATCATGAATGCGGATTCTGTCAATACCGTAGAAGAAGGGAACCTTCCGACCAGCCCGTCTTCCCCGAACGTCAAGAAGAACATGATGCTCGGCGCACTGCTCGGACTTGTCATCTCAATGGGATTCGTTGTACTGATCTTCATCTTAGATGATACGGTCAAGACTCCGGATGACGTAGAAAAGTACCTCGGACTGAATGTACTGACTTCCATCCCGATCCAGGAAGGAAGCAGCGCACCGAAGAGGGCAAAGCAGCAGAGAGAATCAAGAAATGCTGTAAAAAGCAGAAGATAGGAGAAGGACATGGCAGAGATAGTATTAAAGAATCTAACGAAAGATTACCGGAGCAACGAAGCATACAAGACACTTCGTACCAACATCGAATTCTCCGGATCAGATAAGAAAGTGATCGTATTCACAAGCTGTACACCGAACGAAGGAAAGAGTACCGTGTCGATGGGACTCGCAGCGTCCCTCGCAGAAGGCGGCAAGAGAGTCCTGTTCGTAGATGCAGACCTTCGGAAATCTGTCCTGGTGGGACGGCACAGAGTCACAGGAGAAGTGAAGGGACTGACACACTTCCTCTCCGGACAGGCTGATGTAAAAGAAGTGATCTTAAGAACACAGGAACCGAATCTCTTCGTGACATTCGCAGGACCGGTTCCGCCGAACCCGGCAGAACTGCTCGGCAGCAGAAGGTTCGAAGCATTTCTTGATGGTGCAAGACAGGCATATGATTATGTGATCATCGATGCACCACCGCTCGGAAACGTCATCGATGCGGCGATCATTGCAAAAAATTCAGATGCATCCGTGATGGTCATCTCAGCGAAAACGATCAGCTACAAGTTCGCCAGAGTGGTAAAAGAACAGCTGGAGAAGGCAGACTGCCCGATCCTCGGCGTGGTATTGAATAAAGTAGATATGAAACAGAACAAGTATTATGGTAAATACTACGGTAATTACTATGGTAATTACGGAGAAAACGGAAAGAAATAGAGGGTGAGCGTATGAACCAGCGCGTGGTTACCGGCCTGTTGACGGCCGGATGTATAGCACTGGCAGGTGCAGGATATATGACCTATAAGAATCAGGACCACACTGCACCGGAGATAAAAGTAGACCAGAGTAAAAAGATTGCCTATACAGAAGGTGAAGATTACGGAAAGCTTCTGGAAGGCGTGACGGCACAGGACGATAAAGACGGAGACCTGACTAGTGAGGTATTCGTAGAAAAGGTCGTGCCGGTCAGTAAGAAGAAGGCAGTTGTCTATTACGGTGTCACAGATAAGGCGAAAAATGTAGGAACAGCAAGCCAGGAAGTGATCTATCAGGAAATAGAAGACGGCGATGTAGCAGAAGAGACCGCAGAGAATACGGCTTCAGAAGATGTATCGGAAGATACAACACAGAAGACGGATGAAAAGTCGGCAAAGAAGACGAAGAAGAAATCCAAAAAAGCAAAGAGCAAGAAGACCGCTGAAGACAAGAAGGCAGAAGAGACCACACAGGATGCAGCGGCAGCCGAACAGCAGAGCGCAGATCAGCAGAGTGGAACCCTGCAGCCAAACGGTACACGTCCGGCAATGAAGCTTGCCGAAGAAGCGAAGACGATAGCCAGAGGAACATCATTCAATGCGCTGAATGAAGTGACAGATGCAGTGGATGACAAAGACGACAGAGACACCTTGTTCCGCGGACTTCACATAGACGGTAATTACAATGTGAACCAGGCAGGAACCTATACATTACAGTATTATGTACAGGACAGTGACGGTAATACTTCAGATCCGATCACATTTACACTGACTGTACAGTAACAGACGAAGGATGAATGATATGAGACAGAGACTTCTGGAAATGGAAAGAAAGAACCTGATAGGAAAACTGATCACACTGATCCAGCTTCTGGTATCGGTGATCTGCATCGTGACTGTGGCAGGCAGCGGGATGCTGCCGAAGAAGTACCTGATCTTCCTGATCGGGGCACTGGCAGTACTCTTTGGTGCGACACATATTCTTCAGTATCCGAAGAATAAGGTGCTGCGCTATACGGGGATGATCATCAGTCTCCTGATGACGATCATACTGGCGGTGATCAGCATGGGAATGATGAAGACGGATGATGTACTTAAGAAAGTTGGCGGAGCCACCTACAAGACGGATAACATGGTCGTGGTTGTGAAGAAAGGTGATTCGGCTAAGAGCATCGAGGATGCCGAGGATTACCGGTTCGGTTATCAGACGGCAGTGGATCAGAAAAATACCGATAAGATGTTTAATGAAATTGAATCTGAAGTTGGAAAAGATGTAAAATCTGAAGAATATAGTTCTTTGACGGATGAGGCACAAGCATTGCTGGATGGTAAAGTGGATGCGGCAGTGTTCAATGAAGGCTATATGAGTATGATTGATGAGTCGATTGATGGATTCTCAGAAAAAGTGAAAATCCTGTATCAGTATGGTGTTAAGACGAAGGTGAAAAGTGAGAAGAAAGCGGATGTGACGGAACCGTTCAATGTGTTTATCAGCGGTATTGATGTGGCTGGTCCTATTACAACGAACAGCCGAAGTGATGTAAATATTATTATGACGGTGAATCCGAATACGAAACAGATCCTGCTCACAACGACACCGAGAGATTATTATGTTACGATCCCGGGTGTATCAGGTGATGCAAGGGATAAGCTGACACACGCTGGTATCTATGGAGTGGATGCATCTATGGCAACACTGGAGAATCTGTATGGAATTGACATCAGTTACTATGCGAGGGTGAACTTTACATCACTGGAGACGATTGTGGATGCACTTGGCGGTGTGGATGTGAATTCGGAAGTGGAGTTCGAGAAGAATGGATATAGTTTCCATAAAGGCGTAAATCATATGAATGGAGCGCAGGCACTTACTTTCTCAAGAGAGAGATATAGTTTTGCAGAGGGTGACAATCAGCGTGGTAAGGATCAGGAAGCAGTATTGACTGCGATTATTCAGAAAGCTACATCTCCGGCAATTATTAAGAGTGCTAACGAGATTCTGACAACAGTCGGTGATTGTGTAGAGACGAATATGACATCGGATGAGATGGCAAAATTCATCAATATGCAGCTTAATAACGGGGGAAGTTGGAATATTGAGTCCCAGGCGGCGTCGGGAATGGGGGATGCACAGGCATGCTATTCTTCGGGAATGCAACTTTTATATGTGATGTGGCCGGATGAAAATGTTGTGTCAGATGTAAGTGAGAAAATGCAAAAAGTATTGAAATGATTATAAGGTAAAAGAGAGAAAAAACGTTATGAAAGTACAGGAAAAGAAAAGTCAAAAACATCACATCCGATGGATGCTGGTATGTTATGATGCGTTAATATACTTGATGTCTGCAATATTATTATTAATATTATATGGCGGAATGGACAAATTAACGACTGCCGGCATAGCAGAACAGATGATTATTTCGGCAATCTGCATTCTGTTTGTGCGAATGATTGGGAAAATATATAATCAGGTCTGGAGATATGGCGGAATCCAATGTTATATGAGACTGATATTTACAGATGGAATAGCATTTGTGTTATATTTGGGACTTGAACTGATCCTTCCGGTACAGAAGATAACATTTGCAAGAATGCTCTCTCTGGTGAGCCTGAACCTTCTTGGAGCATTAACGATTCGAATGATGTATCGATATGCATATAAATGTGGAAATAAGGATAACGCATGGGGAAGGTTTTTAGCAAAACTATTACGTGCTTTTTCGGGTATTGATGCCGGGAAAGAAAAAGAGGTACAGAAAATCAAAGTGGCAATTATAGGTGCCGGACGTGTAGGTGTAGGTCTGGCAGAGGAATTGCTGAACAATGAGCAGGCCTCTTACATACCAAGATGCTTTATTGATATTAATAAAGAAAAAGTGGGACGTGAGATACAGGGAATTCCGGTGTGGTCAGAGGACGATGTAACGCTTGAAAAATTGGAGGACTTTGAGGTACAGGAGATTATCTTTGCGATTCCAACGATGGAAACAGAAAAAAGAAAAGAACTTTATGATTATTATAAGAATGCTGGATATAAAGTGAAGATATATGATTATCCTACCATGCATGCAGCAGGTGGAAAAATGTATCTCAGGGAATTTGATATCGAAGAATTGCTTTTCAGAAAACCATTGGTAGTTGCAGATGAAAATACAAATGCATATTACAGAGATAAAGTAGTACTTATTACTGGCGGTGGAGGATCAATTGGGTCCGAGCTTTGCCGCCAGATGGCAAGAATGAAACCAAAGCAGTTGGTTATTTTGGATATCTATGAGAATGGTGCGTATGATGTGCAGCAGGAATTGAAGATTGCTTATAAAGGGAAACTTGATCTTCAGGTGGAAATAGCGTCGATTACAAATCGTAAAGCAATGGCAAGAGTCTTTGAAGAGTATCATCCACAGATTGTGATCAATGCGGCAGCGCATAAACATGTGCCGTTAATGGAGCATAACTGCATCGAAGCAATTGAGAACAATGTATTTGGTACAAAGAATATGGTAGATCTCTGTGAAGAGTATGGAGCAGAGCGCTTTATGATGGTATCTACCGATAAAGCGGTTAACCCGACAAATGTTATGGGAGCTACAAAGCGTATGTGTGAGATGATCGTACAGAGCGCAAGTACGCATGGACATGTAAAATATAGTGCTACGAGATTCGGTAATGTACTAGGAAGTGCGGGATCAGTAATTCCGCTGTTCAAAAGACAGATTGCAAATGGTGGTCCTGTAACAATCACTGATAAGAGAATCATCCGTTACTTTATGACGATTCCAGAGGCTTCTCAGTTAGTACTTCAGAGTGGTGCGATGGCGAAGAATGGAGAATTGTTCGTATTGGATATGGGCAAACCGGTGAAAATTATGGATCTGGCAGAGAATATGATTCGATTGTCCGGAGTACATGGAATTGAAATTATAGAGACCGGACTTAGACCGGGAGAAAAGTTGTATGAGGAATTGCTGGTAAAGACAGAAGAGTTAGATAAAACTAAAAATAGTATGATCTTTATCGAGAGAGATACAGCATTAAGTGCTGAAGAAATTGATAAGAGATTAGCACTTTTAAAAGATGCGTGTGCATCGGATGATGATTTAAAGGCCAAGAAAGCACTTAGAAAGGCGGTACCGACATTTAAGACACCGGAAGAAGTAAACAGAACTGCTTTTGAAAAAAATGAAAAAGAAAATGAAGAAAAACAGAAAAAAGGACTTAAAGTTGCATTATTTTAAATCTCGATTTATCTGGAACAGTTAACAAATGACATAAACAAAGGGTGGAAAAAATGTATAAGAAAAATGATCAATTTGAAAAGTTTGAAAACAAAGTATGGCTTTCTTCGCCGACTATGTATCCGGATTCTATGCGTTATGTAATGGAAGCGTATGAAACGAACTGGATGTCCACAGTAGGTGCGAATATCAACGAAGTAGAAAAGATAGCAGCAGAGACATCGGAAACGAAATATGCGGTAGGATTGTCTTGTGGTACGGCAGCACTTCATCTCTGTATGAAACTTGCAGGCGAAAGATTATACGGAAAACCGCCTGTTGGAATTGGTGCATTACAGAACAAGCGAGTATTTTGTACAGATATGACATTTAATGCCACATTAAATCCAGTTGTTTATGAAGGTGGAATTCCTGTATTTATTGATACTGAGTATGATTCGTGGGGAATGGATCCGGTTGCACTGGAAAAAGCCTTTGAAATGTATCCGGATGTAAAACTGGTTGTTTATGCAGAACTTTATGGCTTTCCGGGAAATGTAAAACAGATTAAAGAAATCTGTGAGAAGCATGGAGCATTGTTGGTGGAAGACGCAGCAGAAGCAATGGGAGCAACATGGGAAGGAAAACAGTGTGGTTCTTATGGTGATTATGCGGCAGTCTCTTACAATGGTAATAAGATTATTACAGGCTCTGCAGGTGGATGCCTTTTAACAAATTCACTTGAGGATGCGAATCAGGCACGTAAATGGTCTACACAGGCTAGAGAGAATGCAGCATGGTATCAGAATGAAGAAGTGGGTTATAATTATCGAATGAGCAATGTAATTGCAGGCGTAATCAGAGAACAGTATGATCATTTGAAAGATCATATTGCCCAGAAGAAAACAATTTATGAGAAATATAAGGAAGGTTTAAAAAACCTTCCGATTATGATGAATCCGTTTGATGAAATGAAAGCTGAACCAAATTATTGGTTAAGTAGTCTGCTGATAGATGAAGATGCGATGTGTGAGCAGGTTCGAAGTGAGACAGAAGCGCTTTATATTGCAGAGGAAGGAAAGAGTTGTCCGACAGAGATTCTGGAGGCAATTAGTTCTATTAATGCAGAAGGCAGACCAATATGGAAGCCGATGCATATGCAGCCGATGTATCGAATGCATGAATTTGTGACGATTAGTGGATCTGGTCGTGCAAAGACGAATGCTTATATTGCTGGTGAAGTTAAAGATGTTGGAGCAGATGTGTTCCAGCGTGGGGTTTGCCTACCTAGTGATAATAAGATGACGGTGGAGCAGCAGGAAAAAATTATAGAGATAATAAAAGCTTGTTTTGAATAATATCTCAGAGGAAAACGGACTATGTTAAAAGGAAAGAATGGATTTTACAACAGATATGTAAAGCGTATAATAGATATTATATGTGCATTATTGGCAATAATGGTGTTTTGGTGGCTCTATTTAATTGTAGCAGTTTTAGTTAGAATAAAATTAGGAAGTCCAATTATATTTAAACAGGAACGACCAGGAAAAATAGACAAAAAAACAGGAAAAGAAACTATTTTTAATCTGTATAAGTTCAGAACAATGACAGATAAGAGAGATGTAGAAGGAAATCTACTTCCAGATGATGTCAGACTTACTAAATTTGGAAGAATATTAAGATCGACATCGCTTGACGAATTGCCAGAGGCATTCAATATTCTTAAGGGAGATATGTCAGTAATTGGTCCGAGACCGTTGTTGGTGGAATATTTGCCGTATTATACTAAGGAAGAACATCATCGACATGATGTAAGACCGGGGTTATCTGGTTGGGCACAAATAAACGGAAGAAATGCTATTGACAGCTGGGAACAAAGATTTCAATATGATTTAGAATATGTTAAGAATGTTTCTTTTGCATTTGATATAAAGGTTGTATTGAAAACAATAGAAAAAGTATTAAAAAGGTCCGATATACAAGTGGGAAAACAAATAAAAGTAGGTAGATTAGATACGGCGAGAGGAAATAAAAATGAAAATATCAATTCGTAAATTTGAAAGTAAAGATATTCCCAAGAAAGTAGAATGGATTAATAATTCTGAGAATAACAAATATCTTCATTATGACATTCCTTTAAAAATTGAAAAAACTGAAAAATGGTTTGAAAACAATAAAGATAGAACAGATCGCTTCGATGCGGTTATAGAAGCTGATGGTGTTCCGTGTGGAACAATCGGGTTATTGTCTATAGATCAAAAAAATAAAAAAGCAGAATATTATATAGCTATGGGAGAAATATCGTTAAAGGGAAAGGGTGTTTCAACAAATGCGAGTAAATTACTCCTTGAATATGCATTTAATGTGTTGAAGCTAAATCGTGTTTATTTATTTACTGAAAAAGAAAATTTGATAGCTCAGAAGTTATTTGAAAAAGTTGGGTTTATTAGAGAAGGACTCATTCGGGAAGATATTATTTCGAGAGGGAAATATGTAGATCGATATATATATGGAATTTGTAAGAAGGATTTTTTGAGTGAGGAATATTAATGGAAAATACACCAATTCAATTTTTAGATACAGAACAAGAGAATGCTTTATACATAAAAAGAGATGATTTGATTCCATATTCTTTCGGCGGAAATAAAGCAAGAAAAGCATGTTTGTTTTTTGAAGAGATAGATAAAGGAGCTTATGATTGTGTGGTTACTTATGGAAGTAGTCATTCTAATCATTGTCGGGTTGTTTCGAATATGGCAGCTGCAAGGGGAAAAAAGTGCTATTTGATTGGTCCTGAAGAAGTTTCGGATACTACATTTAATAGTAAATTAATGCAATGTTTTGGGGCTGAAATAATTACAGTTCCAGTTGAAAATGTGCATGAAACGATAGAAGAACAATTACACAAGTTAAAGAAAAGTGGGAAAAAACCGTATTTTATACCGGGGGGCGGTCATGGAAATCTTGGAACACAGGCATATGTAAATTGCTATAACGAAATTAAAGAGTATGAAAAAGCAAATCACATATTTTTTGAATATATTTTCTTTGCCTCAGGAACGGGAACTACTCAGGCAGGATTAATCTGTGGACAAATAGAAAATGCAGACAATGACAGAAAAATAATTGGAATAAGTATTGCCCGTAGGAACCCTAGAGGAAGGAATGTTGTAGTTGATTCAGTAGAAGAATATATGGGAAACTGTAATAAAGAAAAAGTGGAGAATAACACAATATTTATTGACAATTATATTGGACATGGATATGGAAAAGAAAATGAAGAAATAGAAGATACAATTCGTGCGGCTATGGTTAAATACGGTATTCCTCTTGATAGTACATATACAGGAAAAGCATTTCAGGGAATGAAAAAATACATTGCCGAAAATAATATAAAGAATAAAAATATTTTATTTATTCATACAGGCGGTACACCATTATTTTTTGATGATTTAAGGAGAATGTAAATATGAATATATTGATACTTAGTTCGGGAACTAGAAATAAAATCGTGGAATATTTTAGAAAAGCATTAGCTGGAAAAGGTAAGGTTATATGCACAGATATGAGTGAACTGGCTCCATCTATTTATCTTGCTGACAAACATTATATAGTTCCGAGAATGACAGAACCGGGATATGTTGAGGTTATTCTGGATATTTGCAAATCAGAAAAAATAGAAGGTGTAATTTCACTAATAGATCCAGAATTATCATTATTAGCAGCTAATAAAGAGAGATTTGCTGAGATAGGTACAATGGTTATCGGATCTACATATAATTTATGCGAAATGTCATTGGATAAGTATGAAATGTATAAATGGTTGGAAAAACATGAATATAATTGCGCAAAATCATATATGGATAAAGAAAAATTTTATGCAGATGTAGAAGCAGGAAAAGTGACATATCCTGTATTTGTAAAACCGGCTAGAGGGAGTGCGAGCATTGCCATATCTAAAGTACATGATAAAGAAACGATAGAACAATTGTTTGAACATAATGAAGGCTTGATGATACAAGAGTTTCTTGATGGTCAGGAAATTGGGGCAGATGTTTATATTGATTTAATTTCGAAAAATGTAGTATCCATATTTACCAAGAAGAAAATTAAAATGCGGGCTGGAGAGACAGATAAGGCAGTGTCGTTCAAAGATGAAAAATTGTTCGAATTGATAAAGAAATTTGTTGGTGAAGCAGGATATGAGGGTCAGATTGACATCGATATTTTTGATATAAATGGTGAATATTATATTTCGGAAGTAAATCCACGTTTTGGGGGAGGATATCCGCATGCATATGAATGTGGGGCCGATCATATTTCGATGATTGTAAATAATTTAGAGGGTAATGTAAATCAAGAAAATGTAGGAAATTATCAAGAAAATGTATATATGATGAAATATAATGAAGTAATGATTATGAAAAAAGAGGAAGAAAAAGATGAGAAGTAATGTACGAAAGATGTTTGATGGATTATATATGAAAACAGAAACAACATATAGAGCTGTACAAACAAGGAAAGACGCAAAACATATAGTAAAAAATATGGGGAGAGTTTCCGATGAGTTGATGGAAACTTATAAAAAAGAAGTTCTTCCTTATTGGAAAACTTACAATGAAAAACCACCGGTTTATTGGTTCCAGTTATTTTCCAGAGATGGAATACATACAGACGCAAAATATATACCGGAGGATTTATGGTATGGAACGATTCTTCCATATTATAGTAACATGTTTTTTAGACGTTCTTATGAAGATAAATGTATGCACCACATGTTATTTCCAAATGTGTGTAGACCGAGAACAATTGTAAAGAATGTGGCAGGGCAATTTTACACTGATAAATTAGAACTTTTAACTCCGAATCAGGCTTTGAATTTGAGTGGAAATGAACAGAGCTTTATCATTAAACCTTCGGTTGATAGTGGAACAGGACGTCTTATCAAGTTTTATGATAAAAATAAGAACTCAAAAGATGACATAAAAAAGATGTTTACAGAGTTGAAAGCAAACTATGTTGTACAGGAAATTGTACAACAGCATCCGGTACTTGGATCATTGCATGAGTCCTCGTTAAATACAGTAAGAATTCTTTCGTTCTTTTTTGAGGGAGAAGTATATATTTTGTCGGCAATTGTACGTATGGGAGCCGGAAATGCGAGAGTCGATAACGTATCATCTGGAGGAATGCAGTGCGGAATAGATGTGGCTACTGGACAGTGTCATACCCTAGCTTGTACTAAAAAAAGAGATTGGGTAAAAAAATCACCAGATGGCGCAGTTTTTGCAGAAACTCAAATCCCTGCGTTTGATAAAATCATTAGTATTGTAAAAGAAGAACATTCAAAGTTACCACACTTTAGATTAATCGGATGGGACTTTAGTGTTACACCAGATGAAGAACCAGTGTTTATAGAATATAATGTATGTCCGGGAGCTAATCAAATGACTTGTGGCCCGACATTTGGAGATTTGACAGATAGAGTGCTGGAAGATGTATTGATAAAGAAAAAGCTGGCATATATTCAGAATTAAATAATGAGGAGCGAACATGGGATATATAAAAAAATTGAAACGAATGCGCAATACAATAGCTAAAAGAACAGGATATAAGTTAAATGAGATTGAAAAGAATAAACTCCTTATAGATTATCTTTGGGAGCATTATGTACATGGTGTTGTTTTAATTGAATATAACCAATATGAATTTTATAAGAAAAAATCTCGAGAAAGAAGAGAATATGTTTGTTTTAGAGAATTTGAAAAAATTATAGAAGTTGCCAATAAAAAAGAAGACTATAAGTATTTTGATAATAAGGCGCTTTTTAACAAAACATTTTCTGAATTTATGGGACGAAAATGGATAAATGCCACAAAAGACACCTATGAACAGTTCTGCGAGTTGTGTGCATCAAATAAGAAATTATTTGTAAAACCTGTAGATGGAATGTGCGGGCGAGGAGCATATATGCTTGAAATAGGAAAAGAAATGGATACAGAAGCAGTATATAAAAGATTGATTTCTGAAAAGGCGATTGTTGAAGAAGTGGTTTCTCAACACAATGAGATTGCTGAGTTTAATGGTTCATCTGTTAATACATTGAGAATAGTTACTATGTTGTGTGCAGATGATACCGTAAAAATAATGGCGGCAGTTATACGATTAGGAAGATCTGGACAGGTTGTAGATAACTTCCATAACTATGGAATTGTTGCATTGATAGATAGTGAAACAGGGATTATAAAAACTACAGGAGTGGATAGAGATTTTAAGAGATATGTAGTCCATCCAGATTCAGGAAAGATAATTCCTGGATTTAAAATTCCATCATGGAATAATATAGTAAGTGCAATAAAAAAAGCAGCTCATTATGTACCGACAGTACGTTACGTTGGATGGGATATAGCAGTTGGAAAAAATGGAGAGGTTATCATGATTGAAGGAAATAAGTCGGCGGATCATGATGTTACTCAGGTTGCGGATCAGGTTGGAAAATGGTCAAAATATAAACCAATTATAGAGGAATTAGAGAAACGTAAGTAGTGGCAGGAGGAGTTGTTATATGCAAGCGCAAGTTGTTGAAAAAATGAGAAATGTTTATCGTGTATGTAGAGATATTGCACTTTTTCCTAAGAATTTGTCGAAAGTAAAAAGAATTGTTGATGGACATACGTACTTTCCGGAAAAGAGACGAAAACCTAAAAGTATACGTCTTAAAGAGAATCTTGCTTATTTACTAAAAAATCATGAAGTTAATATATATTATAATAGTTATGGATTGGATATAGTGGGGTTTCATAACGAAAAAGATTATATTTCACATCGTGAATTTATATTAAATAGATATGATGGAAACAATAGATTTATAACTTCACATACTGGAGAATATAATTATATAACATTATTAAGAGATAAATATGTATTTTCAGCGTATCTTGCATCAACTTTAGGGCAGGAGTTTGTTCCAAAAAGTGTTGGAATTATTAATAAAGGGAAGGTTTATCTGACAGAGTCTAAAGAATGGTTATCTGTGAATAAATTTTTGGAACAAAATTTTGTTTATGTATTAAAAAAAATCGATGGTGAATGTGCAGATGGTGTTTCATTAGTAAAGAACTTTGAGGGACGAATTATATCCAGTGAAAAGGAATATACAAAAGCGGAGTATATTCGGAAATTATCTGGTAGTAGAATATTAATACAAGAGTGCTTGCAACAACATGAAAGTATAGAAAAAATAAATCCTAATTGTGTTAATACTATTCGAATAGTTACACTTGCGGATGATAATGGAAATATAGGTATTTTTGCAGCTTTTCTTCGGTTGGGGGTTGTAAAAGATTCGTTTGTTGATAATCGGGCGAAAGGCGGATTGGGTGTTGGAATTAACTTAGAAACCGGAAAATTAAGAGAATTTGGTTTTGCACATGATGCTTTTGGAGCAAAATTATCGGCGCATCCGTTAACAGATGTAATATTTAAAGATTATCAACTTCCTTATTGGAATGAAGTTAAAGAATTAGTTATAAATGCTCATAAACAGTTTTATGAATTAGAATCAATAGGATGGGATATTGTTATTACGCCAAATGGACCGGTTATCTTAGAAGGAAACGATGATTGGGAAATTGGAGGTCCACAGGATACTTCTGGAGGCTTGAAAAAGAGATGGATAGAATTAACAAAAAAAAGAATATAAGAAGAAAGGCCTGAGTAAATAAACTTACATAGGAAAAATTATATGAAAAGAGAACTGATAAGAATTACTTTTGTTGGCGATATTATGTGTGAACGTCCACTTTTAAAAGCGTATTTTATGAATAAAGGATATGATTTTAGACCCGTTTTTGAAGCAACAAAGAAATTGTTCAATGAATCGGATTTTGTTATTGGAAATTTAGAAACAGTTTTTGCTGGAAAAGAAGTAGGATATACGAATTCTTTATATTCTTTTAATACGCCGGATGAATTCCTAGATGCGTTAAAAGAATCAGGTATAGATTTGTTCCTTACAGCGAATAATCATTGCCTTGATCGTGGAATAGATGGGTTAAAAAGAACTATACATGAGTTGGACTCGAGAAATATGGCACATATAGGAACATATTTAAACGAAAAAGAACAAAAAAAAATCTTTGTTAAAGATATTCATGGAATTAAAATTGCTTTTTTAAATTACACATATGGAACAGGCATAAAAGATAATCATGTGATTTTGGAGAAAAAAGATCAGGATTGTGTAAATCTACTTATGCCGCAAAAAGTAGGATCGCCAATTAGATATAACAAAAGAAAAAACAAGGTCAGTTTTTTGAAAAGAAATATTTCGAAACTTTTCTCAGAAGATACAAAATTGCGGATAAAAAAGAAACTTGGAAAGTCCGTGGGAGCGCCAAGAACGGATGAACTTTGGGATGAATTGATTGATTATAAATTATTGGATGTATTGAAAAATGATATAAAACAGGCAAAAAAAGTAGCAGATTACGTTGTTCTAAACATACACAATGGTGGGCAATTCAATGCAGAGCCAGGAGAATACAGTAAATATATAATGAAATTCTGTGTGGAGAGCGGGGCAGATGTAGTTGTGGGGAATCATCCACATGTTGTTCAAAAAAGAGAATTGATAGACAATACTTTGTGTGCCTTCTCTTTAGGAAATTATAGCATTTCACCAAGTACTCCATATATGCTTTTTGAAAATTATCCGCAGTATTCTATTGCTTTACATGTATGTTTTGATAAAGAAAAAGTACAGATTGCAGAAAGTAGTTTTTCTGTACTTAAAATACTTGAGGATTCAAAACATAGGTTAAAAGTAGTAGATACCTTTGATTGGGCGAAAACGATTACAGGAATAGAAAAAGAAAAATTGCAAGAAGAAGTTCAGTTTATCTGTGAGCAATTTACATGTCAGCAATATCATACATTTGAACTGAAGCAAGAGTACAAAGTATTTGGAGAATAATATTATGAAAGTATGTTTTTTTTCACACGGAAGTGGAACAAATCAGGATGGGGCAACTTTATCTATGCTAAATGTCATGGCAGAACTTGCTAATAGAGACCATGAAGTAATAGGAATTATGGCTAAGGATGTTAACCTTGAATATATGAAGAAGAAAAAAAATGTGAAATTTTATTTTATTCCATCATATGATATGAGGTTGGATCTGAGTAGAACAGGACGAAAAGTAGAATTAAAGTATTTTGTGAAAAATAAATTGAATTGGTTTATTATGCAAAAAACATTAAAAATACTTAGAAATGAAAATATTGATATTATTCATATTAATGGATTGAACAACGGAATAGGTGCTATGATCGCACAAAAATTAAGAATTCCTTATGTATGGCATATTCGTCAGCTAATGGAAGAAGATTTGCATCAGCGATTATATAATCAGAAAAAAGTATGGCCAATGGTGAAATCAGCGAATGCTGTAATTGCAATATCTAGAGCGGTGAAAGAAAAGTTTGAAAAAGAATTCAATCGAGAGATTATAGTTGTGTACAATGGAGTACCGGTTGAAAAGTATCGGATAGATAATCACAGTATTTTTGATGAAGAACTTGTAAAGATGGTTTTACCAGGAAGGATCGTAGAAGGAAAAGGACAATTGGAAGCTGTAAAAGCTTTAAAATATCTGATTGATAATGACATAAAAAATGTCAAGTTAATCTTGGTGGGACATAAGCAAAGTAAATATGCACAAGAGGTAGAAGCGTTTGTGGCTAAAAATGATATAGCTTCTTATATAGAAATACAAGAACATAATGCGGATTTAAGAAGCCTTCGAGGTATTTGCGATATTGGCTTGACATGTTCAGTAAAGGAAGCTTTTGGACGAGTGACGGTTGAAAATCAGATGGCAGGACTTTTGGCTATAGGATCTAATACGGGCGGAACCCCGGAACTGATAGAACACAAGGTTACGGGGTTGTTGTATCAGCAAGGTAGTTATCAAAGCTTGGCATCACAGATAGAGTATGCGATTCACAATAGAGAACTGATGAAGAAAATTGCACGAAACAGTTATCAATACTCGGTTGAAAATTATTCTATTAAGCGTGTGGTTGATCAGGTTGAAAAAATATATTCAAATATAATACACAAGGACATGAAAAAATGGTAGAAATTATTATTATTATTTTTGGCCTGTTTGCTGGAATTCATATGTTCTTAGAAAAAAGAAGTTGGTTAAATCCAGGAACTATATTTATGTTTTATTGGATAATAGTTGTTTTTATGGCAAATTTAAGGTTATATGGTTTGAGGGAAACCAGCAATAAGGCATATCTTTTTGTTTTAGTAGGAATTATTGCTTTTTACACAGGATCTTTATTGGCAATAAAGATGAAAATAAAAATTAGTACAATGAAAAAAAGTGCTTTATTTTTAAAGTCGGGTGTGTATGAAACAAATTATACTTTTTTAAATACATCATGTATTGTAGTAATTATATATTCACTTTATCGAATAAAAGCAATAGTTGTTTTGTTGGCACAAGGTTATTCTTGGTGGGCAATTCGCTTGATGGCCACCTCAGGAGAAGGCGGTGCTGGGACATTAAAAGGTGGTAATTTGAGTGATGTTATATATAGTTTTATAGTTTCGCCACTTATATATTTGATCGTGCCAACAATTATTTCTGAAATCTTAGAAGGACACAAAAGGAGAAATTCGATTATATTATCAATAGTTGCAACGATTTTGTATTCTGTTGCAACTGTTTCTAGGGCAGTTTGGGCTTTTGCAATTGTATATGTACTTTGTGCATCTATATTGATGAAAGGATATTTGAAACTGACAAAGAGCCAAAAAAAAGTAATGAAATTTGTACCGATAATTGTCGTTATATTAGCTTTTGCAATTAACAAAATAACAAAAATGAGAAATGCAGAAGCTGATTTGTTTACAAATGCATATGCCTATATTTCAGGGTGTATGCCATTGTTAAGTATTCACGTTGAAGAAGCTATTTCAGAAATTCGAACGCATGGAATGTTAACAATGTATGGTTTTTTACATCCAATATTTTTTGTAACAAATAGATTACATATATTATCATATCCAAAATCTTTTACAAATGCTAAGTTGGTGAAAGACAATCTTGAGACTTTTATAAATTTATCTCCAGAGATTAGTATGAATGCATATGCCACGCTATTTTATGATTTTTACATAGACTTTGGATGGATAGGGATAGCGATAGGATCTTTTGTTTTTGGATTTATATGTATGAAGGCTTTTAATGCTTATGAGAATAGAGGAGATACGCGTTCACTTGTATTATATTTGATATTATTTCAATTTATTTTATTTTCTGTTGCAAGAATTTATACAGTATATCCAACGAGAGCACTGTCGTTTATATGGATGATTTTTATGTTTAGAAATATTAGAAAAACGAATCGAGTTTAAAAATATGAAGGGAATGAAGATTTTTGGCGCAAAATGGAAAATTAAAGAAAAATTTATTATATAATATTAGTTATCAGATACTGGTGATTATTCTTCCATTAATAACCGCTCCTTATGTATCAAGAGTTTTAGGATCACATAATGTAGGTGTATATTCATATACACAGGCATTTGCAAATTACTTTTATTTGTTTACTATGTTAGGCGTGAACAATTATGGAAATCGAACAATAGCAGCGGTTAGAGATGATCAATATAAATTAAGTAAGACATTTTGGGAGATTTTTTCTTTTCAATTTTTGCTGGGATTAATTATTTCATTTGGTTATTTTATATATTGTTTGTATTTTATTAGGACGGATAAAATTATTTATTTAATGCAGTTCTTTTATGTCGTATCAGGTGTTTTTGATGTAAACTGGCTTTGTTTTGGCCTTGAAAAATTCAAATTTACGACTATGAGAAGTACAATTATAAGAATAGGAATGGCTGTTTCTACTTTTGTATTTGTAAAAGACCAAAATGATTTGGCTATTTACACGTTTATTTTGGCTGGAGGAAATTTACTTGCGGTACTTGCCATTTGGCCATTTATAAAAAAACATGTAGATTTTGTAAGACCGACGATTAAGGGGATTCTTGTACATTTAAAACCTAATTTATTACTTTTTTGGCCGGTTATAGCAGTAAGTTTGTATAATATTATGGATAAGCTTATGCTAGGAGCTATGAGCACAAAAGAGGAAGTTGGATTTTATACTTATGCGGAAAGAATTACACAGATTCCAAACACCCTTATATTGGCGTTAGACAGTGTGATTATGCCAAGAATGTCTAATTTGCTAGCAAAGAAGGATTCCGATACGGCAGTGTTTCTTATGGATAATGTTATGATGTTTGCAATGTTAATGGCAGCGGCAATGTCGTTTGGACTGGCAGCTGTTGGACCAACTTTTGCTCCATGGTTTTATGGCGCGGAATTTTCAAGATGTGGACTATTTATTGTTATGTTAAGCCCGATCATTATATTTAAAGGATGGGCAGGGGCTCTTAGAACACAATATATAATACCGGCAAAAAAAGATCGCATTTATATTATATCTCTAACTTCAGGTGCAATTATAAATTTGATTATAAATTTTATTTTAATTCCGAAAATAGAAGGAATAGGTGCAGTAATAGGGACTATTGTTGCTGAATTAACAGTTTGTTCTATTCAGTTTTTTATGGTTAGAAAAGAGGTACATGTGACGGAATATATAAAAAACGGAATAAGTTTTTGCTTGATTGGTTTTGTCATGTACATAGTGATTTCTAATATTAGAAATGTATTTGATATACCGCTTGTTATTATGGGTGTACAAGTTATTTTAGGTAGCATCATATATATGCTTTTAGCAGTTTTATATATGATAAAAATAAAGAAGAATCCAACACTGGTAAATGAGGTGTTGAAATTGTTACATATAAAGAAAAAATTTGAAATGAAATAGGGAGAAGATTTTATGAAAACAATTGGATTTCCAATTAGTCACAAGGAGAATGAAAAACGTAGGGCAATAGTTCCAGAGGATATTAAAAAATTAACATATCCACAAAATGTTTATATCGAGAGTGGATTTGGTGATGTACTGTCATTAACAGATGAAGATTATAAGGATGTGGGATGTAATGTTGTTAGTAGAGAGGAGGCACTTAATCAAGATATAGTTTGTGATCCAAAGATAGGTGATGCAGATTATTTGAATGATTTAAAAAAAGGACAGACAATATTCGGTTGGGTACATGCTACACAAAATCGGGATATAACAGATAAAATAATTAATAATCAGTTGACAGCATATGGCTGGGAAAATATGTTCGAAAAAGGAAGACATGTATTTTGGCAAAACAATGAGTTGGCTGGAGAGGCTGCAATTTTGCATGCATTTCAGTGTTATGGACAATTACCATTTGGATTAAGCACTGCTATTATAGGAAATGGAAATACTGCTCATGGTGCAGTACGTGTCTTGAATATGTTGGGAGCAAAGGTTATGCAGTATAATCGCCATACAGAGAAATTATTACGCGATGAAATTGGACAATATAATGTTATTGTTAATTGTGTCTTATGGGATACAAAACGTAAAGACCATATTATTTACCGAGAAGACCTTTCTAGGATGAAAAAGGATGCAATGATTGTTGACGTAAGTTGTGATAGAAATGGAGGAATTGAAACAAGTATTCCAACCACTATAGAAAATCCTACATATAAAGTAGATGGTGTGTTGCATTATGTGGTGGACCATACACCGTCACTCTTTCATAAAACGTTTACACGAAATAATTCAAGTGTAATAATCCCGTATGTTGAACAATTAATGTTGGATAATCCAGGGAGCGTATTAGAAAATGCACTTTTATTAAAAGATGGAATAGTTGTTGATGAGGAGATTAATAGATTCCAAGGAAGATAATCTCTAAATGGTTTTGGTTTGTATGCATTATTAATATTTAAACTTCAATTTTAAGATTTTAAGAATGATATATATAGGAAAAGTTATGAAAAAAGTATCAAGGCATATGAAATTATTTTTAGGCTTAGTTGTATTCATAGCATGTATTAGTTTAGTAAAACTGAAGATGTTTGCAGCAGATTCATTGACAGTTGGGGAAGATTATTTGAAATCAAACATGGAAAGGTCCCTTTATGACAGACTTGGAAGAAATGAGACAGAATTAAATGAACCGGCCCGTAGAATATATGATGCGATAGCTCAAAAAATAGATGTCATAGATTTATCCGATCTGGAATTAAAAAAGGATGATATAAAACCATACTGGGAAGAAGCAGTTTCATTAGATCCGCTTATAGAAGAATCTTACAATGGAATAAAATATACGAGAGTATTTACTTCTCAAGATAAATTATTACGCTTAAAAATTAAATATGGTGTATCGGAAAAAGAAGAATTCCTTGAGAGATATCAAGAACTTCAATCAGCTGTATTGGTATATTTAGATAAAATAGAGGCTGGAAATAGTGATGCAGAAAAAGTGTTGTATTTGCATAATATGCTGGCAGAGAATGTAGGTTATGCTAAGAAATTATCTGATGAGACGTATGAATCAATGGCATATACAGCATATGGTGCACTCGTAAAGGGTTCAGCAGTCTGTGATGGATATACATATGCATTTGATTTAATTAGCAAGTATGTGGGAATTGATGCAATGAGAGTATCAAATCAGGAAAATACACATGCATGGAATGCTGTGAAAATGGATGGAGAATGGTATTTTGTAGATGTTATGTGTGATGATCCGTATATTGCGGGTGAAGATAGAGAAGGGATTTTTAGATATGAACGTTTATTGCGTACGGAGTCAGAATTAAGAGGTAGTTCGGATTTATATTCAGGTGAGTTTAAGTATGAAAAAAATATAGATAATTTTGGTTATAAGTTTTCGAATATGCCAACAGGAACGAATAGTGTACAAACGTATAATGATGGATATTGGTATGTAATTAGTAATGATGGAAAAGCTATTAATAAATTAGATATCTATGGGAATTTTGTTGAAAATATCGTTTTATTAGAAGATGGTAATATTAGTGCAATGTCCATACACAATGATAAAATTTATTTGACTAATAAGAGGACACTGCTGATATACAATATAACGTTAAAAACATTTATACCTATGTCTTATACACCAGCAGATTATTTGTTCTGTTATGCTGTTTATTTGAAAAATGATACTAAATTGGTGTTATATTATTTAAATTCTGAAACAGATTTTGTGGTTGAGGAACATGAACTTTCAGAAAGATTAGATGTTGGATTCATTAAAAATGAGGATGGAAATATATATTATAGGTATCCTAATGGGGAGTATGCAACTGGTGTGACGAATATTGAAGGAGAAGAATATTATTTTGCAGCAGACGGATGCATGAAGATTGGTTACCGAAAAATAGGGAATAAGAGATATTACTTTGATCCGGAGAGTGGAAAGTCAATGACAGGAGTCTATAATACGGGAAGCTATGTATTTGATTTTCAAGGAAAAGGAGAAGTAGCAAAAGGTTTAACAGAAGTAGACGGGGAGTTGTATTATTTTCATCCGCAGGACGGAAATGCGATGAAAGGCTTACGAGTAATAAATGGGAAAAAGTACTATTTTGATGCGAAGAGTTATAAAGCAGTCAAAGGATTTATGAAAATAGGAAACTATACGTATTATTTCAGTCCGGATACCAAAGAAGCGTTAAAAGGTTTGGTAGAGGCAGAAGGAGAAGAATACTATTTTGATGCAGATGGCTGTATGAAGATGGGGTACCGAAAAATAGGGAATAAGAGATATTACTTTGACCCAGAGAGCGGGAAGTCGACGACAGGAGTATATAATACTGGAAGTTATGTGTTTGATTTTCTGGGAAAAGGAGAAGTAGCAAAAGGCTTAACAGAAGTAGATGGAGAGTTGTATTATTTTCATCCACAGGACGGAAATGCTTTAAAGGGTTTACGTGTAATTGGAAATGAAAGATACTATTTTAATGATATTGATTATAAAGCAGAAAGTGGCTTTGTGACAATTGATAGTAATACATATTATTTTAATCCAATTACATTTAAAAGTGTAAGTGGAGAGGTTGAAATAGAAGGAAATATATACAGGTTTGATGTAAATGGTGTGTTGAAATAAAAGCAGATGAATATAATATGTTGAGCTATAAATAGTATGTAGATCAAAAAAGGAAAAGAATGTGAAAAATCGTGATAAAATGTCGAAAATTAATTTAATTATGAGTGTTATTAGTTTAGATATTGTAATAGTTATTATATGTTTTAATTTGGGGAAAATATATTTAACAATAATATTAGGAATTGGAATTATAATAGAATTAAATTTATTAATAAGGTATTTGACTGAGAGAAATTTGACTGAAAAAAGTAAATTAGAATATTCTAATAGCACAAAAAGACATAGCGCAATGAAATTTTTTGGAAACCAACCATCAGCTGATGGGGGTAAGAATAGTTTTTGTGATATTCAAGAAGACTATAATGACTTTATAAAAAATGTTTACGAACCTTTAAGAGAGAAAGATCCTAATTATATAAAAAGAGAAATAATAGGAAAGGATTCATCAAATCAATATAATATATATGCATATACTTTTGAACCGCGATATTTTCAACAGCATATACTTTTGGTGAGTGGAATACATGCAGATGAAGAGGATGCTGTTGCTTCACTTGGAAAAATAATGCAAATAATTACGGAAGAATCGGGTATGGATGGTGACATATTGTATATGCGCCAAAATGTAAAAATAAGTGTTATACCTGTTGCTAATCCGTGGGGATTCTCACAAAAACCGAAGAAAAGAAACAATGTAAGTGGATATACGCTTCAATCCTTTGATAAAAAGAAGAATATTAAAGAAGTCGATTATATAAAGAAATATATAAATAGAATAAAAAGTGATTTATCATTTATGGTGGATATGCATACAACTACCAATGATAGTTATCTTGATTTTTATGGAGTAATTCACAAAAATTGTCCAAATGTAAGAACATTATTTCGTGTGAATTCATGGTTATGTGATCAGTATGCTAAAGAGGGAAGAAATGTTGATGATCAGTATTTTGGATATAGAACATCTTCGTGTACATTAAATTATTATTGTTATAAAGTATTGGGAATTCCATCGTCAACTTTGGAGTTATCTGATTATCATTGGGATTCAAAAAAGAATACTTCAAAGGTAATTACTATGGGAGTTACAATGTGGTTAAATTATATTATACAACAAGTTAATGATGAATATAAAAATATGGGGAATGATATTCCAAGTGATAAATATAAAAAGGTAAAAGGGTAAAAGGTAAACAAAATCGCAGGGTCAGACCCCATGAAAGACAGATAAACTCATTAGATTAAACATATCATGAATGATATAATGATGAAAAGTTTAATGGAGTAAAGAAATATGGATAATACAATAAAGGTCTATAAAGAGGAGAAAGAATTAAGAGAAAAGCGTTTGGCAGCGTATGCAGAAACAATACGGGAAAAGATAGAGATGTATTGTGGACACAAAACTGAGCTGTTTCTGGACAATTTGTGTGATCAAGAATCGGACAATTTAAGAGATCATAAACAATATATTCTTGCACATTAACAATATCAAATCATTAAAATTTTGTAAGGGAAATTGACTATATGAAGAAAGCGATAATTACTTGTTCCAATTCTACAATTGAATTATACGAATTTGTCGAAGACTTTTATCTGGTATCTCAAAAAGCAAATACAGCATTGGAATTACTTCGACAAGGCTTGCCTACATGGGTTTCGTCGGAAAAATATGATGAAATGAAGCTCTCTCTATGGGTATATAATGATACAAGAGCTAATGCATTGTGTCATTATGAAAACGGCGAAAATTATATAGCGTTATCTGTGGGCCTATTAACAGCGTTTTGGAATGAAGTTGAAGATTTTGTTAGTCAAGATAATTTGACTTCGGTTTTTAAAATTAGTGAAGAAAATCGACCAACTTTTATGGATAATATATATTTTTACATGCTCAATTTTACCATAGCGCATGAGTATGGACATATAGCGCATGGACATCTTAGAGAACAAAAAGGTGAAAAAAGTATTGATGAGACGTTTAAAATGTCAGATGTAGCTAATGATAAAGACCGAAAGGCAAAGAATTGGACTACACAGTTAAAAGAATATGATGCGGATTCTTTTGCGGTAACAATACAAGCGGTATTGTTTTTGCAGCAATGGCAGGAGGATATAAGGGTAAATCTTGCAAATTTTGATAAGATGTTTATAGCAAATTATCTTTGTTTCCGAACATTTGCAGAAAAAACAGGAAGAAAATTTGCTGATTATTTTGATAAAAGTATTGATGAATATGATCATCCGCATCCTGGAATAAGAATGTATTATTCCTATATTCATTATTCTTACTGGATAGGAAGATTTCGAGATTTTGGAGAAGATACAATGACAATTCTTGGAAGTGGCAGCGATGCAGTTATTTCATATGAGAAAAATGTGTTGGGAAAAGAAAAAATTAAGGAATGCTATTATTCAGTTGCATTCACTGGAAAAGGTGCGCAACATGTTATGAATCTTCATAATGGATGGCAAGAGAAGATTGAGCATTTTAATGAGTATGCTTATATGGAAATTGAAAAAACGGATACAATAGATAGCATGCCGGTTTCATTAGACAAAAATGGGAATTTTGTAAATAAGAATTAAAAGTTTGTGTATTATAGCATACTCCTTTAAGTACATAACAGAGCGGAAAGATATGATAGCTTGCAAATGTTATCATGAAGGACAAAAAGCGGCGGCAGATCCTAACGAAAGAAAGGATGTGCCGCCGCTTTTTTGAAAAAGAATTAATCTCTCTGGAATAAATCGCGGGTATATACTTTATCTTTCACATCATCAAGGGATGAGTTATAACGATTGGCAATGATAGCCTGTGACATTTCTTTGAATTTATTCAAATCATTCACAACTTTGCTGCCAAAGAAGGTTGTGCCGTCTTCAAGAGTTGGTTCGTATACGATGACAGTGGCGCCTTTTGCTTTAATTCGTTTCATGACTCCCTGGATACTGCTCTGACGAAAGTTATCAGAGTTGCTCTTCATAGTAAGGCGGTAAACGCCGATGACGCATTCTTTTTCCTGATCAGCGGAGTAATCCCCATGATTATTATAATCATAATAACCGGCAAGGCTGAGTACACGGTCTGCAATAAAATCTTTCCTTGTACGGTTACTTTCCACAATCGCAGACATCATATTCTGAGGCACATCATTGTAGTTTGCCAGAAGCTGTTTGGTATCTTTCGGCAGGCAGTATCCGCCGTATCCAAATGAAGGGTTATTATAATGTGTTCCGATACGAGGATCCAGGCATACGCCGTTGATGATCTCCTGAGTGTTGAGCTCTTTCATTTCTGCATAGGTATCCAATTCGTTGAAGTAAGACACACGCAGTGCAAGGTAAGTATTTGCGAAAAGTTTTACTGCTTCGGCTTCTGTGAATCCCATGAATAATGTATCAATCTGGTTTTTCAGAGCGCCCTCCTGAAGGAGTGCCGCAAATGTGCGGGAAGCATTTACCAGACGCTCATCGGATTTGTCTGTAGAAACGATGATACGGCTTGGATACAAGTTGTCGTACAATGCCTTGGATTCTCTTAAGAATTCAGGGCTGAAGATGATATTTGATGTATTATATTTTTTACGGATAGACTCTGTATAGCCAACCGGGATCGTAGACTTGATGACCATAATGGCTTCCGGATTCACTTTTAATACAAGCTCGATAACAGCTTCTACGGCAGAAGTATCAAAGTAGTTCTTCTTGCTGTCATAGTTTGTCGGTGCAGCGATAACTACATAATCTGCATTTTTATAAGCTGCTTCGCCGTCTAATGTAGCAGTCAGATCCAGTTCCTTTTCAGCCAGATATTTTTCAATATAATCATCCTGAATCGGTGATTTCTTATTATTGATCATCTCTACTTTTTCAGGAACGATGTCCACTGCAGTGACATGATTGTGCTGTGCAAGCAGAGTGGCAATAGAGAGTCCGACATATCCGGTTCCGGCTACTGCGATATTCAGCGGGGATGGTGATGGAAGCTTGTTGCTGCTGTTGTCAACGAATACTTCATCCGGCTCGAATCCAAGTGTTTCACCGAGCTGTTCCAGCTGTGGAATGGATGGGAGGTAATCCTCCTTTTCCAGACGTGAGATCTGGGCGCGGTTGATGCCTGTGGCGTCGGCCAGATCCTGCTGGGTAAGTTTCAGTTCTTTTCTCTTCGTTGCTACCAGATTGGCAAGGAGAGAGGTGGATAATTTTTTCATGTGCTATGGTCCTTTCTTTTGTTTGGTTGAATTGTTATTTATGCATTTAAATTGTGTGAATGTTAATTAAAATAACGTTATTGTAATGCTTGTGGCATTTGTAAAACATATAAAGTATAGTACATATGCGGGGAAATGGCAAGGGATAAGTTGCGGAGAGGTGAAAATAATTTTGTCTGGAGATAGATGCTGTTAATTGTAATAACATTTGTCCGTTGGGGACGGGAATAGTGGTTTTTTTTGTGTCCCTGGTGGTATTTTGTTACATAGACATATAAACTGGTTGGATATTACGGTGCGGCACAAGAATATTTAATGAAAATGAAAAGGTGAATGGAACCGGTTGAATGAAATGTTGGAATAATTCATCTTTTATCGTATAATAACAATGGAAGGAGAGGGGGATCTAGTGTTAGAAATAAATGAAGAAAGCCTTCATAATAAATTATTGGAACATAAAAATCATATTGGTTTTAATTGCACAGAGGGAAGTCTCATTATAGCGAGTGGGTTGGCATTTGTGTATACCATTGTTTCGGGAAAAATTAATAATAATATATTAAATATTGTATCTTGGTGTTTTGCGATTGGACAGATCATTTATGGCTTGGCTCAGGTTATCATAGCCTTGAAAACAAAATTTAATGCTGAAAAATTATATCGGGAAATAGTGAAATTAGATGTTTCAGCACATCGTTATTCTTTGATTGCAATCAAAGATAGCTTTATGGGATATAAATCAAATCGTATACTTACGAAGTATTTTGAAGGAAAATGGAATGAATATATGTTTCTTTCTTTTCCCACTGCGGCAGAGAGAGATGAAGAAAGTTTGAAAAATGCAATTGGAGCAGCGTTAAAAATACCTAGGGACGTAATACATTTATATCAAAAGGCATCGATTTACCAACCTAAAATATCTCAAGACTGGAATACTGTGCGTGCTTATTATAATACTTATTATGTAGTATATATTGATAGCTTCCCGGAATTACTAAAAAATAATGAGTTTGAAATTGATGGGGTACATTATAAATGGATGACTCTTGAACAAATGGAGCGGGAAGCCGAAAAAAAAGAGCATAATAAGAATGAACGAAGGACATTTGCCCGATATATTTTTACACCTGCCCGATATACGGATTTATACTCAGAACCAAGAAAAAATGTATGGAAAATGCCGCATAATGTGTGTATTCGGTTAAATCGCAAATGTGATCTTTCGTGTAAATTTTGTCTTGCATGTAGTGAAAATACGTTAATGTTAAGTACAGATGTTGTTAAGCAATGTCTCTGCCTGTTAAAAAATAACGGAGTAAGAAGAGCCAGATTAGGAGGTGGAGAACCTACGCGACATCCAGGGTTTATGGAAATTGTGAGATATAGTGTAAATCTTGGAATGGATACCATTGTATATAGTAATCTGTATGATGTAGATAAAATAATACCAGAACTTATAAAATATCCGATTCGTGTTGTTACAAGTTTACATGGAGACGAATCATTTCATGATTTTATAACCCAGACGGAAGGGGCATATCAGAGAACTTATAATAATATTGTAAAATTAGTGTCATATAATATTCCGGTAACAATACATATGGTTTTAATGAATGAGAATGTTCATATGGTGGAACAGGTGGTTGTGGAAGCTATAAAAATTGGTGTAGACAAAGTTACGATTCAGACGTTGATTCCGCGTGAAAGAGGACGAGAATTTATAGAAGAAAATCATGCTACTGTTTTTATGCTTCGGCAAAATCTTGAAAAGGTAAGATACCTGGGAGAAAAATATAAGGGACAGATAACGATACATTACAATGATATGTATGAGAAAGAATATTATATTCTTGAACCAGATGGATCTATATATTTGGAGTCGGGAAGCGGAGATTCTGACCAGTTGATTAGGAGATTGGTATAGTGACAGAAAAAATGATGAATAAAGTAATGTTGGAATGTATTAGAATAGCAAGACAAAATATGGACGATGATCAGTATCCTATTGGAGCAATTATTACCGATGACAGGGGAAAAATTATTTCTTCTTCACGAAGTTCATTAAGAAAAGAATTAGATCCGACAAATCATCCGGAGATAGCAGCAATACGAAAGGCATCGAAAATTTTAAAAAGACGTAAATTAAAAAAGTGCTATCTTTTTACAACTTTGGAGCCATGTCCAATGTGTACTTCTGCTGCAATTTGGGCATGTATGGAAGGAATCGTTTATGGAGCAAGTCAGGAGGAAGCAATCAAATTTGTTGAAGAATATCCAGAACATAAATTGTCGTGGAGACAAATTCCTATAACGGCGGATTATATTATTTCTAAATCAGGAGCTAAAATAAAACTTTTCGGAGGTATTCAAAAAAAGTTATGTCAAGGGCTGTTTAAATAGATGTTACAAAAGACGATTATTTTCTGCAGACAAGCAGATATATCCATTTGAATCCTGTGAAAGCGAAGATGGCAGTGCATCCGGAAGAGTATCGATGGAGCAGTTATAAGACAATTATAGGGATGCAAGATGATCAAATCACATCAAGTTACAGGACTTTGGCTTATTTTCAAAATCACAATGTGACGCGTTATAAGGAATTCGTTGAAGATGTTGGGCATAAGTATATGGTTCACGAACAGGAAATCAGAAAAAAGATGGGAGAAGATGAAATATGGCTACCGTGGTAAAGCGTTTTGCAATCCAGGGGATTGAAGGATATAATGTGGATATTGAAACAAAGATGTTAGATGGACAGCCGATGATTTCGATTATCGGGATGGGTGATGTTGTAGTAAAAGAAGCCGGGGACAGGATCCAATCTGTAATTGATGAAAGTGGATATGTATTTCCTAAGAAAAGAGTGATCATAAGTCTTGCGCCGGGAGATAAGAAGAAAAGAGGTTCTCATTATGACCTTGCGATGGCGATTGGAGTTTTGCAGGTGTACCATTATAGTGGCTGCAAAGCAGCCGCCTAAAAATGTCAAGGTACTCGCTATTTTGCGTTTACGAAGAAGCTGCCAGTGGCAAGTTCTGTAGATGAATAAATATACTTTTCTCCCTTGTATAACCATAGGAGCTGCCGTATAATAAAAATAGTTAAGATACAGGTGTCAAATTGAGGGCGCGTAAATGAAGATAAAAGAAAGAATTATAACTTTAATTGAAGAACAAAAAGATGAAAAGTCTGCGAATTTGTGGAATATCTGTCAAAAAATAATAGATAACATCAATGCACATAATAAACAGATTATAGCACAGATGCAGGAATACGACACACACGATCAGGAACATAGCGAGAAAGTTCTTGAGATCATGGAAAATATTCTGGACCCGACAACAATAGAAAAGATGTCTTTTTATGAATTGATCTTGTTATATATGTCCGCATACCTGCATGATTCGGCAATGGCAATGCCGAACTGGGAATATACATTACTCAGAGCAGTTGAGGGAACAGAAGAATATAATGACAGTACATTAAGCTTTAAGATTTGCAATGATTACAAACGGGTGCATACATTTTCGGAAGCATTGGATATGGTGCAGAATAACAAGGATAAATTGTTTGATTATGAAAAGGCCAGACAATATGTATGCATGAAACCGACAGAAGAAGCTTTGATAGAATCGCTGGCAGAGCTTATGTGCAGCTATGAGGAATTTCGTAATGGATATACAGAGGAGCTGGACGGATGCAAAGATTCCGTTTCAAAATATATGAACAAAAGTAAATTTATACGTAGCGAATTTATACGGCAGACACATCATATAAGAGTAGTTGATAACGTATATGCATTGAAAGGGAAGATTGCAGATGCAATAGGAGGCTTCTATGCAGAGAGTTTTGTAGAAGATCTGGCAGCCGTCTGCAGATGTCACGGAGAAAAGCTGGAAAAAATATTTGAATTACCGATAGCAAGAAAAGATTGGTCTGATGAAAATGCAAATATACAGTTCCTGGCTATATTGTTAAGATTAGGTGATGTGATTCATTTCGATTCTGAGAGAGCTCCGATGTCGTTATATGCAGAAAAACAGATTTCGGATGCAGAAAGCTATAAGCACTGGAATGCAAAATTTCAGGAATTACAGTACACAGTTCATAATGAAAACAGTAAAGTCAGTATTAGATATCAGGCATATTGCAGAGAGCCGGAGATGTATTATTTTATTCAGGATTATCTGGATGGGATAGATAATGAAATAGACAATTATTATATCTTGAAGAATAGATGGGAGTTGATACAGAATCGAGAACTGGAAAGATATTATCTGAATATAGATAAAGTGGACAGGACGCAGATAAAATATGACAGGGACAGATTTGTGCCGGATAAGAATATGAAATTTGTTCTGAACCAGTCTAAGATATTGGAATTGTTAATGGGAATTCAGCTGTATAAGGACAAGTTTCTGTGTATAAGAGAAATTTATCAGAATGCACTGGATGCTTCGAAGTGCATGAAAGCATATAACAGGAAGCTAGGAAAGACAGAGAATCTTACGATACAATTTGGTGTTGGTGTGGAAGAGATTCAGGGAAAAACGGAAAAATATATCTACTGTCTGGATCATGGCACTGGCATGAATAAATATATAATCAGAAACTATTTGCTCCATATAGGAAATTCTTACTACAGATCGAAGGAGTTCGCAAAGAAAAATACAGATTGGGGATATGATGTAAATCCGACTTCACAGTTTGGCATTGGACTTTTATCCGGATATATGCTGGCGGACAAGATTGGAATTACAACAATTCATTATGAAGATAATAAGGCATTAAGCTTTGTGCTGGAAGGTGCGAATGAACATTTTTATTATATAAAACCAAATAGGCTGGAGAAGGAACAGATCGGTGAACACGGGACTCTTATTAAGTTATATTTAAAATCAGAATACTGTGATAATATAAATGCAAAATATATTCCCAAATTACCATTAGCACTGATGACTTCAAGAAGTGAAATAAAAAATTATGTAGGTGAGAGAAGTCTTATAGACGGGAACCTCTTATATATACTAAGTCAGCATATAGGCATAAAATGCGCAGATATTCCGGTTCGGGTCTGTGATGAAGAGGGAAAATGCCATGAGCTTTATTATAGCAATACGATCTTTGATCAGAGAAATTATGATGAAATCCATGATGAAGATGTAGAACAGTTGTGGAAGGAAAGGCACTATTTGGGTGGTGGAGAGAATCCATATAAGCTGGCAATTGAGAAGAGAAATCTGATGGATGACTATGTAATAAAAGCAGTAAGTGAGAATGTTGAATTGTATTCACATATTACTTTGCCAAAAAGGGGAATTGGTGAATATAATGTAAGACTATTTGATTTTGGTGATTTTCTGGGAAATAAAGAAAGCAGTATATTTGTAGACGGTGTATTGGTTGAAACATCAATGAGGAACTGTTCTGAGATTGAAGATGTATTGGGAGAAGATATTGTAATGCACAGTATGCTCAACTACGTAGGAAACAAAAGACCTGTTTTATCGGTCGACCGGAATTCTTGTGTAGAGATGCCGAAGATAAAAGAAGAATTGAAGAATCTGCGAGATGCATTCGTTGGAGAAATTCTGGACACGATTACAGGACATGTACAAAAGGAGAACATTACAGGGGACGATCCGGAAGGGGCTGTGATACTGAATATTGTAATTAGAGAATTTCCTACTTTGTCAGGATGTCTGCTAAAAAGGTTATGTGCTTCACAAAATATAAAACTGACATTTGATAAGAAATTCCTGGAGAATCATTCGTACAATATGAATGATATTTTTTCAAAAGATACAATCGTTTTGAGCGAAACGAATTTTATGGAATATCAGGAAATAACAAGGCAGGTAATTCTTGGCAGGAGTATGTATGCAGAAAAAATAAAAGTCAATGATCTGACTGTTGAAATCAGGGGCGGAGAATATCAGGAATTTCCGGATATAAAACATGCATACAGGCATGAGAATCTTTCACTGGTGTCTGTGGCGATAGGAGCAGATGAGTGGGAAGGTGTATATAAGGAATATGATCTGGTCAGCAGATTGTGGCCGATAGTAAGTACAAAATTATATGACAGCCTTGTCGATGAATATTCTGTAAGCGAAGTTACAAAACGATGCAAAACTATCAGTGAGGTAACGAATGGGATGCAGGGAATTGCCAATCTTGATCCGGTGCTTATTCACCCGAGGTATGGTATCAGTTCAAAAAGTCAGAATCATCTCAGAAAAAGAAATTGTTACGTGGGAGAATTTGAAAGTATCCAAAAACAATACTGGTTATTTGAGATGACAAATCATGGAGAGTTGACCAGAGAAAAGAAGATTAGTTATGCATTATATGCTTATATTGGACCAAGAAAATTGAATGAAATGGAGCAGGAGCGGCTGGATGAATTGGCAGAGAGTGACCCTGAGTATGTGCAAGGGGTAAAAGAAGGATGGAGTATTCTGTTTTTGGGAGCAATTGAAAAATATATCATCTGTCCGGGCGTGATGCCAAGAGATGAAATTGTGAAGAAAATACCGGATAGCTATAAAAAGATGAAACCTGATATTACGTATTTATTTACGGATGGATCACATGTATTTGATGAATTCCATTTATCAGAATGAACGAGAGGTGAGAATAAAAAATGAATCGATATCCGTTTATTACAGATGAGGAGTTTCGCAGTCTTTTGTATTATCAGGGGGCAATACAAAATATAGATTTAAAGATGCTGGATACAGAATTGACTAATTTTTACAGTATTGGAAATGCATACGAGACGATAAATGTATTGCTGTTCCCTGGAATCGAAAATGAAAAGTCGAGATTAGCTATTGAAAGACGTTATATGGACGAGCGTATCTTGGAGGATATGGATGAATTATTGAATGTATATTGCTGGTTATACTCTGCGATGTGTAAATATACATTGCATACATCGAAAGGGAATACAATACATACACGACGCGATGACCGGAGACATACATATGAGTGTATGAAGTATGGAATCAATGATTCGTTTTTGTCAACTTCGCTAAGGTTAGATAGTAATCAATATTTTCAGAAAAAAGATGGATTAGTTTTGATGGAATTTGAAGCAGAAGATACAGTTGAACATATCAATGTGAATGATGTATTGGGAGATAAAAGTGGTTTCCCTCAGGAAGATGAGATTTTATATCCGCCGTTTATATATCTTGAGACAAAACCGTTGACGTTAGAAGAAAGTGAAAAAAGCTTTCAAGACTGCCATAAAGCACCTCCATGCGGGAAATATTTCATTACTTTAAAAAGCTCATCTATAGAGCCGAAAGAAAGATCGAAGGAAACGACAGAATGGCTGGACCAAAAGAGAAAAGAATTGACCGCAAAGACAGAAATTGAAAATGCGAAAAAGGTATGGAATGCGATTACAATAAATGCAGAATGTGCATACAAAGCAGAAATTCAACAGTATGTGAACTGGAAACAGGGATTGAAAGAGTACCTGAAAACAATATATGCAATTATAAAATATGAACAAAGGTAAAAATGGGAGCAGAAAGAGGATATGAAAAAGAAATATACATTAGAGGAACATCTTCATCGGACAAGCAAACATCATGACACGAATCACAGCCTGGAAAGTGTATATGATCTGCAGAAAAGAAAACTGACAAGATATTTGTCATCTGTAGTTACAACTTATCCGACTTATAGTACACACGATACCTGGCATTCGGCGAACATTGTATCTGCGATTGAGAATATTCTTGGAAAAGAACGCATAAAAAAGCTGTCTGGGATAGATACATTTCTGATATTGATGTGTTCTTATATGCATGATATCGGGATGCTGTATACAGACCGGGAAGTCAGGAAGATATGGGCGACAAAGGAATTCCAACAGCTTTTGTATGAATATCAGACAGATGATACGACGGTAGGAAAAGCAGCTAAATTGTTACTGGAAGCAACTGGAAAAGAGGATGAGCTTACCTGGCCGCTGAATATAAAGCAGGCAATTACGATTGTGTTGATGGAATATTTCAGACCTCAGCATGGCAGAAGGATTCAGACGTTAACAGACGAAGCAAATCAGATTGGAGAGCTTTTGAGGGTCGAGGATTCTTTTCTGCCGGGACGTATCATCAAAGTGATCAACAAGATTGCAATGGCACATACGGGAAGTTTCGAAGAAATGCTGTCAGGATTGGTGATGGTAGATACTTTCGCAGGGGAGGAATTCCATCCCAGACTTATTGCATGGCTGCTTCGGATGGGAGATTTGTGTGATCTGGATAATGACAGGTTTAATAGAATCGGGATTGCAACGTTCGGGACATTGCAGGATGAGAATCTGGCACATTATTTCAAACATTGTTCGGTGGAAACGTTATATATATCTATAGATAAGATTCGGGTGATCGCAGATATTAATAAGAAGGCGATTCGGGAAGAATGTGCATCTGACTGGATGAAAGATGACGCGATAGATAATAAAGAACAATTCCAGCGCAGATGGATGAAAGTATATCAGCAGACAATCCGTGAACATGTGAACTGGAAAAACTGGATGGAAAGCGAGATCAATGCTGCCAAATTAAATGTAAATAAAATTTTTCCAAAGCATTGGAGTCGTAAAATCCCGGAGATAGAATATACGATATTATTAAACGGTGAAAAAATCTCATCGGGTAATGAAAATCTACGCTTTTCTTTTTCACAGGAAAAAGCCTATTCTTTGATTGAAAATATCAGCATTTATCAGAATGAGGGATTGATTTTTCTTAGGGAACTGATCCAGAATGCAATTGATGCGTCAAAGATTCAGATCTGGCGTGAGATAAAAGAGAAAGTCCCGGAGGGAAAATATGAGCTGTCGCCATTTCAGGTGGCAAGAATGTTTCCGGGGATTTTTGAAAGGCATGCAGTCAGAATCAGTGCCAGATATCACGAAGAGTCGGATTGTGTTGATTTTGCAATCGAGGATGCAGGTGTCGGAATCAGTGTAGAAGAATTTCAGGAACATATTTTAAAAACAGGGAACAGTTGGAAGAATCGAAAAAAATATAAAAAAGAATTTGAAACAATGCCGGAATGGTTAAAACCGACCGGAGCATTTGGAATTGGACTCCATACGGTATTCACAGTTACGGATGAGATGAAGATTTATACCAAATCCGATTGCGAGGAGCAGACAAATGAGATGCTGTTATATTCCGGTAAAAAAAGCGGCTATGCATTTTGCCAGAAAGCAGAAGAACCTCGTTCAAGAGGTACGAAGATATTTTTTTCATTTCATCTGAATCAGGCGCAGAAGGAGCAGTGCTTTGGGGAAATGGAAAGTTCTTATCTGAAGGAGTACGGTGGCGAATATGAAAAGCTTATGATAAACCGCATTAATCAATACTGTATAACTCCGATCGTGCCGATTTATTTTAATGATATGGAGTACATGCTTCCGGAGCTGACAGCATCCACCTGGTGTAATGAGCTTACATATTATGAAGGAGAGAATCTGAGAGGAAATGTAGATGCTGATAATCGATTTGAATATTGCTTTGGATATAATTATCGATATATTGTGATTTATGATAAGAAGATGCGGTATCTGATTCACTTTAAGATTCCTCAATATGGGGAAAATAGAAGTGAAACGTTATCTTATCAGTTGTGTAGACAATATAATGTGCTTTCTTTTATGGGAATGCATATAGAAGACAATATTGATATAACGGGAAATTTTTTCGAGATTGCTTATATGGATATTCTCTCCGGGGAGGGAAGCGCTGTGATCGATGCGTCAAGGATGAAACTTACTTACGAAGCCAAAAGACAGATTGAGCAGTCTGTTGTGGATGCTGTCTCATATGCAAAAGAGTGTTATCTGCGATTTATGATAGATCAACATCAGGATGATGTGGTTAGTGCATACCGTGCCGGAATAAAAGAGCTGGCAGAAGAATATGATGCGGGCGCAATCAGTGAGAATAAAGTATGGCAGGAAATGTGTAAGAAGAAAAAGATGATTTTTCCTGCAATCGATTCAAGACAGGTAAAATCATTGGAAGTCAGAGTTGTAACGTATCTGATGAGTCTGAACTTTGTGGATGAAGTTTTGAAAAAGGATATTCAGAAGCTGCAGAAATCTGTGGCAGAAGAAACAAATGTGGATTCATTTGAAATATTGCCAAAACTGGAGATAAAAGCATTTGACTTTCTGGATTATCTGTTGAAAAAATGGAAAGGTGATTGGAAAGTATCAAGGTATTCTTTTATGCGTTCATATTTTGATAATCAAATGTTGGATATACTGAGACATTATTGTGGTATATGGGCACAGATGATAATTCAGTATGTGTTAAAGTCCAGACGGATGAATGATAGGGAGGAGATGTGGCATGACAGGATAAAACAGGAATTTGACCGACGTTTTCCAAATATGTCACAGTGGAGAAAGACGAAATATGTGCCGGAAGAAGTGTTGCGGATGTTGATCACTTACAGAGGGATCGATGAAAGAGTGAATGGAAGAGGGAATACAGCTATTCCGGTCTTGGAATCTGTATTATTTCCTGGCTCAGCAATCTCCTTCAGAGAATGGATATATCGGGGAAGTTATAGAAGCAACCCATTGATGTCGCTGGAATTGGATCAGCCATACCTTTATCTTCTGCTGGATATTCCGAAAGATCCTCAAGTAAGTAATTTGGAAAGAAAAGTGTGGAATCTGTATGTGAAGGACAGTATCTACGGAACCTTCCGATATGATATGGTAAGACCGGATTCTGCAGGGAAATTGATAGATGAAAAATCTGTAAACATTTCCGGAGAAAATAATAATCTGGTATATGACTGCATTCCGATGTTAAAAAGGTATGCAGTAACAGCTTTGGAAAAGAGCAGACAGGGATTAGATATTTGCATGGAGGTTTTTGACAAAGAAAATCAAGGAGTTCGTGCCGGAAAGAAGGAAAAATGGGAAGTATATAAAAGATTCTGGCAAATCATCGAAGATTCCAGACATTATGAGCGAGAGGAAATTAGTGTCGGGATACCGGCGTTTGATGAATTTAAGGAAATATCGAATGATTGTCAGGAATATAATCCGTGGTTGTACATACAATGTCATTATCCGGTTGTTCCTGCGTGGGATTATCAGAAGCAGATCAGAGAGTTCATGGATGAATGCAATATGAAAGCGTGGAGAGCAGAACAATGTGTAGACGAAATTCTAAGAAGAAATCTGACGGACAGAGTTATCAATTACTTATGCAGAATAAAGACTGATGGCAGTGTGGAAGCCAGAGAAGAAATAAGAAGATTATATCGAGAATTTTTGTTGGAACTCTTTACTGCGTGGGATGAGACTATGCCAAAAGGATAACCGTCCCCATTGACACGTGTCGGAGTTTTTCTTGTAATTAAAAAGATCATTGATGATTATAAACTTCAAGACTACTTGAGCAGCTGAGACGACCGTGGAAAAGTACTGCTCCTGGATTTGGCAGCGTATTCCATTATCAGTGAGAACAACGCAGCCCAGTATTATCCTGATTATGCATACAATCCTCCAGTGCTGACACCCAATCATAAGATATACAGTGATTCAATCATCTCGAGGTTTCTGTCTGAAATCGGAGAAGATGAACGAATTGCTTTTCTTAATGACTGGAATGAAAAAAGAAATCATCGTGAGAAAATTTATATTTCCTATGATTCTACGAATAAGAACTGCGAGGCTGGCGACGTAGAGAAGGCAGAATACGGTCATCCAAAGGAAGATGCTGGGGCTCCGATCGTTAATTATGCGATGGCATGTTTTGGTTTGAGTAGGAAAAACATGAGAAGTTAGCATTAAAGTAGTGTCGGGAATATAGAAGAAGGATGGAAGCAAAATGGAAGAGCCTTTGTATTCATCCGACAATGAAAGAAGCAGAACAGAGGTTATCCTTCGATTCTGCTTCTGTATTTTTTAGGGGTTACTCCCTGATATTCTTTAAATTTATGAATAAAATAACTGATATTGTCAAACCCGTGATTATTCCGGGGCTCTCTGAGCCACCTGTCCAGACTTTGAGAGCCACCTGTCCGGAGAATGAGAGCCATATATTCCGGTAATTCAGAGCCACCTTATTGGGCTCTATTACATATATTTCCTTTATACTGTAAATACACACCTTTGGTGTGAATACAGATAAAGGAGGTCGTAAGTTATGACCAAGTATCGTGAAATCCTACGCTTGAAAAGCTTAGGATTCAGTG
>OLNW01000660.1_pt1 | contig 39201 bp, 35 predicted proteins | sample 1672121 | NCBI WGS metagenome assembly OLNW01 (sample SAMEA3136648, study PRJEB25190) | human gut metagenome
GGGGGCGTCCCTGACCGGGGCGGCGCTGTTTGCCGTGCTGGCGGTGCTGGGCATCTGCGTGGCCCCGTTTCTGAACCTGGGGGCGCACTACCTGCTGTACAAGGGCACGGCGGCGCTGGCGGCGACGGCGGCGGGGTCCGGGCGGCTGACGGGGCTGATCGAGGCCCTGGGGACGGCCTTCGGGCTGATCCTGGCCATGACGGCCTCCTGCGCGGTTTTGCTGACGGTGGCGATGGTGTCGGCGGTGTCTGCCGTGGGATGAGAAGGGGGGATGCGCCATGACGTTGCTTCGCACTTGGATCTTAAGCGTCACCGCCTGCGCCATGGTCATTGCCGCCGCCGAGGCCCTGATGCCCGACGGGGCGGTGAAGCGGGTGGGAAAGCTCACGGGGGGTCTTATCTTAGTGCTGGGGCTGTTGCAGCCCTTGGTGAAGCTGGACTATGATGACTGGCTGGACGATCTCCCCGCCCAGACCGCCGGGGCCGTGACCCAAGAGGATTTGGAGGGCGCGGCCTATGCGCCGATGAAATCCATCATAGAGCGGGAGCTGAGCGCATACATTGTGGACAAAGGCGCCCAGCTGGGGGTGACCTGCACGGCCCAGGTGGTGTGCGAGACGGGGGAGGACGGGGTGCCCATCCCCACCCGGACCACCATCACCGGGGCCATGACCCCGGCGCAGAAGGAGGCGATGATCCGCTGTGTCACCCAGGAGCTCGCCATCCCCCGGTCGGGGCAAATCTACCGGAATGAGGAAGTGCCATGAACGGAAGAGAAGCAGTGGGCCGCCTGCAAAAACGCCTGTCGGGTCGGTCGGGCCTGTCCAGTCGGCTGAAGAAGTACAAATGGGTGGGCTTGGTCCTGCTCGTCGGCCTGCTCCTGCTGGCCTGGCCCGCCGGGAAGGAAAACCAGGCCGAGACGGCGGCGGAGACGCCCCAGACCTTCGACCTGGCCGCGACCGAGGCCCGCCTGGCCGAGGCCCTGTCCCAGATCCGGGGGGCGGGGGAGGTGACGGTGGTGCTGACCCTGGCCGGCGGCCCCCGGCAGGTCCTGGCCCAGGACGTGGACCAGGCCGCGGAACGGGGGCAGGAGCGGCGGGAGACCGTGGTCGTCTCCCGTGGGTCCGGGGGACAGGAGGCCGTGGCCGTGCAGGAGGTCTCGCCGGAGTACCAGGGGGCCTTGCTGGTGTGTCCCGGAGGGGGAGACCCCACCGTGCGGCTCCAGCTGACCCAGGCCGTCGCCGCCCTGACGGGGCTGGGGGCCGATAAAATTTCGATCAGTGAGGGAAAGTGAGGAAGAAGTCTTATGAAGCTCTGGAAACGGAATCTCATCGCCGCCGCCATCGTGCTCTTTGTCTGCGGGGCGGTCTACTTGAATTGGAGCTACACCCAGGACACCGCCGCCGGGAGGAACCTCGGTCAGGCCGCCCTGGTGGGCGGGCGGGAGGACCCGCTGCTGACCCAGCCCGACCCCGGTGCCGCCGACGGCAAATCAGACGGCAAGTCGGACGGGAAAGCCGAGGACGGCCAAGGCCAGGACGGCACCCAGGCCAACGACCCCGCCACCGCCGAGAGCGGGAGCTATTTCTCCACCGCCCGCCTCAACCGCCAGCAGGCGCGGGACAATGCCCTCTCCCTGCTCCAGGAGGCGGCGAAGGACGAAAATGCCGACCAGACCGCCGTGGACGAGGCCAACGCCTCCATCCAGACCATGGCCGACGCCACCGTCACCGAGGCCCAGATCGAGAACCTCATCACCGCCAAGGGCTACACCGACTGCGTGGCCTTTCTGGGGGAGGACAGCATCAGCGTCGTCGTCTCCGCCCTGGACAACGGCATGACCGACGCCGACGCGGCCCGGATCGGGGAGATCGTCATGGAGCAGACCGGCCTGAAAGCCGACCAGATCAAGATCATCGAGGCCGAGTAAGCAAGCAGAACACGGAACAACGGAAGAGAACCCCTCACGGACAGAGCAGCTACCCTGTGCGTGAGGGGTTGTCCTGGTTTTCGCGGGCTGGTATAATGGAGCCACGAAACACGGAAGGGGTGGTTTACCATGTCCAGACCCACAAAGCTCTTGCTTGCCTTCGCCGCCGGGGCGGCGGTGGGGAGCGCCCTCCTCCGCCGCCGTCTCCGCCCCGCCGTGGGGCAGAGGATGGACCAGGTGCAGGACCAGATGGACCAACTGAAAGCGGCCTACGAGCAGCAGGACCGGATGCGGCGGGATTTCACCGCCAACGTCTCCCACGAGCTGAAAACGCCCCTGACCTCCATCTCTGGCTACGCCGAGATCATCCGGGAGGGCATGGTGCGGAGCGAGGATGTGAGCCGGTTCGCCGGGAAGATCTACGAGGAGGCCCAGCGGCTCATGACCCTGGTGGAGGACATCCTCAACCTCTCCCACCTGGACGAGGGGGCGCCGGGGCAGGAGCGCTGCCAGGGCATCGACCTCTACGCCCTCTGCCAGCGGGCCTTGGCCAGCCTGGACGAGGCCGCCCGCCAGCGGGCCATTACGCTCACCCTCACCGGGGGGCATTACACCGTGGACGGGGCGGAGAAGCTGCTGAGCGAGATCATCTTCAACCTCTGCGACAACGCCATCAAGTACAATCAGGACGGCGGGGCCGTGAAGGTCTCGGTCACCAAGGAGGACGGCTCCGTAGTCCTCACCGTGCAGGACACCGGCATCGGCATCCCTGCCGGGGAGACGGACCGGGTCTTTGAGCGGTTCTACCGGGTGGATAAGAGCCACTCCAAAAAGATCGGCGGCACGGGGCTGGGGCTTTCCATCGTGAAGCACGCCGCCGCCTACCACGACGCCCGCATCCAGCTGGACAGCCAGCTGGGGCACGGGACGCGGGTGCGCGTCCTGTTCCACCCCAGCCAGGAGGGGGAAGGGGTATGAGCAAAGGGTTTCCCATGCTTCCCCAGGCGGCCCGGGCGATCGAGCGCCTGCGGGCGGCCGGACACGAGGCCTGGATCGTGGGGGGCTGTGTGCGGGATGTCTTATTGGGCCGCACGCCTACGGACTATGACCTCACGACCTCGGCCCTGCCGGAGGAGACGGAGGCCGTCTTTGCCGGGGAGAAATTGATCGAAACGGGCTTACAGCACGGGACCGTGACGGTGCTGCTGGAGGGCGTGCCGCTGGAGATCACGACCTATCGGGTGGACGGCGGCTATACCGACGCCCGGCACCCGGACGGGGTGACTTTTACCCGCAGCCTGCGGGAGGACGCGGCCCGGCGGGACTTTACCATCAACGCCATGGCCTACGCCCCCGGCGAAGGCTTGCAGGATTTTTTCGGCGGGCAGGCGGATCTGTCTGCCGGGGTCATCCGCGCAGTGGGGGAGGCGGACCGGCGGTTTCAGGAGGACGCCCTGCGCATCCTGCGGGCGATCCGGTTTGCTTCGGTGCTGGGCTTCGAGCTGGACCCGGAGACGGACGCCGCCGCCCGGAGAAATGCGCCGCTGCTCCAAAAAATTTCGGTCGAGCGGGTGTTTGTGGAGCTGAGCAAATTGCTCTGCGGCCCGGGGGCGGGAAAAATTTTGCGGGCCTACCCGGATATTTTGGGGGTGGTGCTCCCGGAGCTGACGCCGACGGTGGGGTTTGCACAGCACAATGTGCATCACTGCTATGACGTCTACACCCACACCGCCGTGGCCGTGGACCATGTGCCGCCGGAGGTGACCCTCCGGTTGGCGGCGCTCTTTCATGATCTGGGGAAACCCGCTACGTTTTCCATGGGCGAGGACGGCCAGGGGCATTTTTATGGGCACCCGAAGGTCAGCGCGGCCCTGGCGGAACAAATTTTGCTGCGCCTCCGCGCCCCCAAGCGCCTGCGGGAGGAGGTGGTCCGCCTGGTCGAGGTCCACGACTGGCCCCTCTCCTCAGAGCCGCGTCTGATTCGGCGCAGGCTCCATCAACTGGGGGAGGACGGATTTTTTGCGCTTCTGGCCCTCCAGAAGGGGGACGCTGCGGCCTGTTCTTTGTCAGATTGCACAAGGGAAGACGGTCGAAATGCGGTGGAAACGGCGGCAAGGGCCATCTTAGCCGCCAGACCCTGCTTGTCCGTGGGCGACCTGGCCGTGAACGGGAGGGACGTCATGGCCCTGGGCTATTGCGGCCCAGGGGTTGGGGCCGCTTTGCGGCGGCTGCTGGAGCGGGTGATCGCGGAAGAAATTCCCAACGAAAAAACCGCTCTTTTGCAGTCACTTGAAGAGAAAGATGCAAAAAAGCCTGAAAAAAAGGGAAAAAAAGTCAGCTTCTAAACTTATTAAATTCACCTGCAACGATCTCGGATTGAGTATTTTGCTGAAAAAGCAAATTTTGTCTTCCCTTTTTCTGGACAGTGTGATATAATACAATCACTCAAAAGACGGGGGGCTTCGTCAAAGCGAACAAAAGACCCCGCAGAGTAAGGCTCTAGCTCATGAGATGGAAGGAGGAATGCGATGGGCCGGGAAGGAAACCGATTTGCATGAAAGAAGGAATAATCCAGCAGGTGTGCTTGCTCAAATGAAGGAAGACATTCGAGTGAGCGCCCGAACCAAAGAAGAATTCCGGCTGGTGCCACCCTGAGCCAGGCACAAGAGAGCCGGAGACCGCGTGCGAAATTTGTTGCAAAGATCACGGGTCCACCCTACTTCCCCGTGGTCGACACCGATTTCAACCAAGAAACGAGGTATAATGTATGAGTAATCAGGGAGAGAAAAAAGGCGTCAGCGCTCTCGACTTTTTCTGCATCGGGTTTGGCGCTATCGTCGGAGTCGGCTGGGCCGTCTCCATCAACAACTGGATGGTCAACTCTGGCGGTCCTGTTCCCGCAGCCGTAGGTTATTTGCTCTGCTTGCTGATCATGGTCCCCTTCGGCCTGGTCTATGCTGAGCTGGTCCCCATGCTTCCCGTCGCTGGCGGCGGTTCGGCGTTTGCTTACGCAGCGTTCGGTGAGAAGGTCTCCTTCCTCTCCGGTTGGGCGGCGTTTGGCGCGTTCGTGGCCATCATCCCGTGGGAAGCCATTCAGATCACCGACGTGCTCGGTTATCTGATCCCCGCTTTGAAGGCCGGTAAGCCCCTTTACACCATCATGGAGTCGGATATCTATCTGACCACCATCATCATTGGTGCCGTGTTCTCCATCCTGTTGTTCCTGCTGAACAAGCGCGGCCTGTCCTCCGCTGCTTCCCTCCAGAAGATCCTGTGCGTCTTCCTGGTCGGCTCCGCCATCATCGGCGCCATCGCAGCTCTGGTCAAGGGCAACCCCGCCAACCTGCAGCCTATTTATGACAACAGCCTGAAGGACGTCACCCATAAGAGCTTCATGGGCGGTGCCTTCTCCATCATCACCGCAGCAGCCTTCTTCCTCGCCGGCTTTGAGACCATTCCTCAGGGCATCGAGGAAGCCGGCGGCGACATCAAGAGCGTTGGTAAGACCGTCGTTCTGTCCGTTGGCCTGGCCTGCGTGTTCTACGCCATCCTGCTCTTCTGCTTCGGCTTCGGCTACAAGTGGGAAGACTTCTATCAGCTGTCCAACCCCGCAGCCGCCAACATGTTCAAGCTCATCTACAGCGGCGGTGCCGGTACTTTCCTCTACTGGCTGATCACCATCGGCGCCATCGCCGGTCTGTTCACCACCTGGAACGGCTTCTTCACTGCCTCTGCAAACCTGCTCATGGCTATGGGCCGCTCCCGCATGATCCCCGCCTTCTTCGCCAAGCAGGATAAGAACGGCGTTGCCATCAACGGCCTGTATCTGGTCCTGGTCCTGTCCCTCATCGGTCCCTTCCTCGGCGCCAACATGATCGACACCGTGACCTGCTTCTCCGCCACCGCCTTCGTCCTGTCCTGGATGATCTCCTCCCTGTCCCTGCTGCGGATGCGGAAGACCATGCCCCACGCAAACCGTCCCTTCAAGCTGGCTACCCCCATCGCATGGTGGGCTGGCATCGTGGGCGTCCTGTTCTTCGTCTGCATGCTGCTGCCCTTCACCCCCTTCTATGTGGGTTCCAAGGCTCTGATCATCTTCGTGGTCTACATCGTCATTGGCATCGTTCTCCACCTCGCCGCCGGCGGCCAGAGAAATCAGCTCAGCCCCCACGAGCGTATGAAGAACATGTTCGGCGAACTGGACCTGGACGAAATGCGCAAGATGTGATAAGATATGCTTGTGCCCCGCAGAAAACCAGAGGGAACCGGAAGAACCGTCTGCTTTCTGAACGCATAGCATGTACTTAACCCCAGCGAAATTACGTTACCAAAGGAGTATCCCATGAACGAAGCATCTACGGCAGCAAACGCGATGCAGGAAGTCGCGACCAGCTCGGTCATTATGACAGAGGTTATCATTTACGCCGTGGCCAGCATTGTGATCCTTCTCCTGATGGATCTCTATGCAGCCAAGAGCATCGGCGACAAGACCTCGATGGAGTATAAGATCCTGAGGATCCCCCGTTACGTTGCACTGTTCATCATCTGCGGCTTCACCGTGGCGATCGGCATCCTGTGCATGTACAACGAGGACTTCTCCGTCACCAGATCGACCCTGACCTACTTCGGGGTGCCCTACTTCGTGGGTTTGGTATACTACCTTCTGAAGATGCTCCGCAGAGTACGCTCGGTGCAGAAGCGCCGCCACCTGTGAGGGACATCACAACAACGGAACAAAAGCTGAAGCGCCGGAGCGAAAGCTCCGGCGCTTTTGTGTGGAGTAGACGATCTAATACGCAAGTGGTCTGGCCCTTCGGGGGCAACCCCTCAGTCAGCTGCGCTGACAGCTCCCCTTTCAGGGGAGCCGTTTGCGTTGTGAGTTATAACATACGTTGCGGAAAAGCTATGCCTCCCCTGAAAGGGGAGGGGGACCGCCGTTAGGCGGTGGAGAGGTACGCCCCCTGGCGCCACGCCGTGTATTGCACTGGCTAGAGTATCCAGAAGGCGCGATCCCCCCAACAACAAAAGACCGAGCGCTCATGCGCTCGGCCTTTTGCTTTTTTGTGTATTTAGGAAGAGAGAGAAAAGAGAGAGGTAATGTTTTGTTTGTTTTGTTGTGCTTCCCTTAGCACACTCATATCCTACCACACCCCCCCGGAAAAGAAGTGGATAATTTACTAACTTTAGATGAACAATTTATGAACGTCCCCGACACAATGCCGAATCTGCTCATCCCACGGCGAGAAAGCGGGCGTCTGCATAGCCCACCTGGTCCCCGAAGCGGATGAGATACCAGCCGTAATACTCGTTGACCACCGTGACCCGCGCCCCGTCGTAGAGCTGGGCCACGAGGGCGGAATCGTAGCTGGGGCGGGCGTAGACATCCAGCACGCCCAGGTCCACCCGGACTTCTCCCGGCTGGGGTGTGCTGGCGGGGAAGAAGGGGAGGCCGAAGTACTCCGTGAGGGAGAGGACGAGGCTCTCGGCCATGGCGTCGATGTGGGTGACGATCCACTGGGCATCTTCGGGGTTGTCGTGGAAGCCCAGCTCCAAGAGGACCGCCGGGGCGCGGGTGCGGCGGACCTCCCCGATGGTGGTGGTCGGCTCCGTGCGGACCAGGGCGGGGAGGGGGTAGATGGCCTTCAGGCCGTCCACAAAGAACTCCGCCGCCCGCTGGCTGCGGGGGCTGCCGGGGTAGTAGAAGGCCAGGATGCCCCGGTTGCGGCCCTCCTGGCCCGCCCCGGAGGCGTTGGTGTGCAGGGCCAGGTGCAGGTCGTAGCTGCCTGCGTTGGAGGCCTGGATGGACGAGGCGGCGGTCATGTCCGGGGTGTTGCGGGTGAAGCGGATGCCGCTGGCGGTGAGCTGGGGCTCCATGGCGTCGGCCAGGCGGTTCATCCATTCCTCTTCGGTGCCGAGGCCGTTTGCGTATTCGTTGAACTCCTGCGTGGAGGGAGAGAGATAGATGGTTGGCAAAGGGCATACCTCCTTTTCTTTTTAGCTTATGCCAAGGGGCCGGGGAGGGTGCCCCTTGCCAAGGGGCGGGAAGTGGGGTACAATAGCTTCATCTCTTCGATTTGGAGTCATACTATGGATTATTTTCACTTAGCGCAGGATGCCCAAGCGCTGCATAAGATGAGCAATCTGGGGCTGGCCTATCTGGGCGACGCTGTGTATGAGGTCATGGTCCGGTCGTGGCTGTGTCTGCACGGGAAGCTGACCCCCAGCCGCCTGCACAAGGCGGCCCTGGCCTACGTGGCCGCGCCCCGGCAGGCGGCGCTGATGGAGAAGCTCAGGCCCATTCTCACCGAGGCGGAGACGACCGTCTTCAAGCGGGGCCGCAACGCCAACCCCCACACCTACCCCAAGGGGGCCACCCGGCAGGAGTACCAGATCGCCACGGGGCTGGAGGCCCTCTTCGGCTGGCTGTATCTGCAAGGGGAGACGGAGCGGCTGAACACACTCTTTGAAACGATGATGGAAGGGGAGGTCTGACGGATGCCCATGGACGCTTTGTGTCTCTCCGCCGTGCTGGCAGAGACGGAACGGAATATACTCGGCTGGCGGATCGATAAGATCCACCAGCCCAGCCGGGATGAAATTTTGCTGCACATCCGGGGCAAGAACGGCCCCTGCCGCCTGCTGCTCTCGGCCAACCCCAGCCGGGCCAGAATTCAGCTGACGGCCCTGCCCAGGGAGAACCCGGCCGAGCCGCCGATGTTTTGCATGCTGCTCCGGAAATATCTCTCCGGCGGCAAGATCCTGGAACTGCGCCAGCCCCCGGCGGAGCGCCTGGCGGAGCTGGTCATCGAGGCCACGAACGAGATGGGCGACAAGGTCCGCCGCCGTTTGATCCTGGAGATGATGGGCCGCCGGACGAACCTGCTCCTGCTGGACGGGGAGGACCGCATCGTGGACTGCCTGCGCCGGGTGGAGGGCGACCTGACCCAGGCCCGGCCCCTGCTGCCGGGGATGTTCTACCATCTGCCGGACCCCCAGCCGGGGAAGAAGGACCCGAACCGGCTGACGGAAGAGGACCGGGCGGCGCTTCTGGCCCAGGGGCAGTGCGACACCCCGGCGGACAAATTTCTGCTGGACCACTTCATGGGCCTCTCGCCCCTCATCGCGCGGGAGGTCGCCTTTGACGCCTTTGGCGAGGTAGACGCCCCCGTGGGGCGGGACCCGGCGGCGTTGCTGGACAAGCTGGCGGCGCTGCTGTCGAACGTGAACGAGGGGCAGGTCCAGCCGACGATGCTGGTCCGGGAGGAAAAGGCGGCGGATTTCTCCTTCCGCTCCATCCTGCAATACGGCCCCACGACCGAGAGCCACAGCTACCCGACGTTCACGGCGCTGCTGGACGCCTTTTACCAGGCCCGCGAAACGGCGGACCAGGTGAAGCAGAAGGGCCAGGATTTCTTAAAATCCCTCAACCAGGCCAGGGAGCGCCTGGTCCGCAAGATGGCCCTGCAGGAGAAGGAGCTGGCCGACACCGCCAACCGGGAGCAGGACCGCATCCGGGGCGACCTCATCACGGCCAACCTCTACCGGATGAAAAAGGGCGAGACGGTTTTGCAGGCCGAGAACTACTATGACCCGGACTGCGCCCCCCTCGACATCCACCTCGACCCCCGCAAAAGCCCCCAGCAGAACGCGGCGCAGTATTACAAGCGCTACACCAAGGCCAAGACGGCCCAGGAGATGCTGACGCTCCAGCTGGAAAAGGGGAAGGGGGAGCTGGAATATCTCGACAGCGTGCTCGACAGCGTCTCCCGCGCCCAGGGGGACCGGGATCTGGAGGAAATTCGCCAGGAGCTGGTCGAGACGGGCTACCTCCGCCGCCGGGGGAAGGCCAAGGACCGCATGAAGCGCCCGGCGACCAAGCCCATGGAGTTTCGCTCCACCAGCGGCCTGCGCATCTCCGTGGGCCGGAACAACCTGCAAAACGACCGCCTGACCACCAAGCAGGCGGGAAAGTGGGACTACTGGTTCCACACCCAGAAGATCCACGGGGCGCACGTCATCCTCTGGACCGACGGCCAGAAGCCGGACGAGCAGAGCCTGCATGAGGCGGCGTGTCTCGCGGCGTGGTTCTCCCAGGGCAGCCAGGGAAAGAAGATCCCGGTGGACTACACGCCGGTGAAATTCGTGAAAAAGCCCGCCGGGGCGCGGCCGGGGATGGTGGTGTATACGACCTATCAGACGGCGTATGTGGACCCGGACCCGAAGCTGGCGGAGAAGCTGAAGCCTTGAAAGGAGCGAGACTATGGAGGACTTACGGGTTTGCTATCGCTTTGAGTGCGCCAAGTACCTCGACTGCCGCCGTGCGGCGGGGTTGGGGTGCTGCTTGGAGAAGGTACCGGGGCAGGTGGAAGTGGCTCCGGGGGAATGTACGAAGGAGAACGGCTATCCCTGCTTTTGGGCGGGGCGGGAGAAGAACGCGGTGAAGGAATGGATGCGGGGGAGGCGGTGATGGTGTCCGCCTTTGGCGGAGGCTTTGATGGTGTCTGGCTTCGCCAGATGGATTTTATTGGTGGTTCCGAGTGGTGCCATTCTGCCTTAGTACACGACCGAATCCTTGCGCAGCGTAGCCCTCATTCGTCCGCTTCGCGGCCACCTTCCCCCTCGGGGAAGGCTCTCGCAACGCAGTATAAACTTGTAATGTTGTACTTTCTTATGATAAACGGTACCACCCAAAGCCTTCCCCTGGGGGGAAGGTGGGCCGGCGTCAGCCGGGTCGAATGAGGGCCACGTTGCGCAAGCAGTCCGTAGTGTACTAAGGCGACACCCTACCCTGCGGTACTACGAATCAAATCATTTTGCGAAGCAAAACTCCATGAGAAAGAGAGCATCCCGCGCGGGATGCTCTCTCGTTCTATCCAGTATTTATTTCTCCTGTGCGGCGATCTTTTCCGCCAGGTCGGTCAGATACATCCAGCGCTCCATCTTTTCGTCCAGCGCGGTTTTGGCTGCGTCCTGCTCGTTCGTCAGGTCTTGCAGCTTCACGTAATCGCTGCCGCAGGCGGCCATTTGGGTGTCCAGGTCGGCGATCTTCTGCTCCAGGTCGGCGATGTCGTCCTCGATGGTGTCGAACTCCTTTTGCTCTTTGTAGGAAAACTTCAGCTTCTTCTGGCGCACGGGCTTGCCGGAGGGGGCTTTTTTGGCGGCCTTCTCTGCCGGGGCCTCGTTGGCCTTGCGCTTTTCCAGGTAGTCGGAGTAGTTGCCGGTGTAGCGGGTGATGACGCCGCCCTCGCCCACCTCAAAGATCTGCTGGGCGGTCTTGTCCAGGAAGTAGCGGTCGTGGGAGACAGCCAGGACGGCACCGGGGAACGTCTCTAAGTATTCCTCCAAGATCGCCAGGGTGGTGATGTCCAGGTCGTTGGTCGGCTCGTCCAGCAGGAGGATGTTGGGGGCCTCCATGAGGACGGAGAGGAGGTACAGTCTGCGCCGCTCCCCGCCGGAGAGCTTGCCGATGGGCTGGCCCTGGAGCTGGGTGGGGAAGAGGAAGCGCTCCATCATCTGGCTGGCGGAGAAGCTGCCCTCCTTGGTCTTGACCTCGCTGGCGATCTCGTGGATGAAGTCAAAGACGCGCTGGTCCAGGTCCAGCTCCCGGCCCTCCTGGGAGAAGTAGCCGATGCGGACCGTTTCGCCCCAGTCGATGGTGCCGCTGTCGGGGAAGAGCTTCCCGGCAATCAAATTGAGCAGGGTGGACTTGCCCGCACCGTTGCGGCCGACGATGCCCACGCGGTCGTCTCTGGCGACCCCGTAGGTGAAGTGGCTGAGGACGGTGTGGTCCCCGAAGGCCTTGCTCACGTCGTGCAGCTCGACGGTCTTGCGCCCCAGGCGGCTGGAGAGGGTCGCCATTTGGAGGGTACCGTCAGTCTCCGGGCCGGTCTGGGCCTTCAGCTCCTCATAGCGGGCAATTCTGTCCTTGTTTTTGGTGCGGCGGGCCTGGGCGCCGCGCATGATCCACTGGTATTCTACCCGCAGGATGGACTGGCGCTTGCGCTGGGCGGCCTGCTCCATCTCCTCCTGCTGGGTCTTCAGCTCCAGGTACTTGGAGTAGTTGGCCTCGTAATGGTGGATGTGGCAGTGGGACAGCTCCGTGATGCGGTTGGCCACGCGCTCTAAGAAGTAGCGGTCGTGGGTGACCATGATGAGGCCGCCGTTGAACTTCCGCAGGCGGTCCTCCAGCCAGATGACCATGTCGCTGTCCAGGTGGTTCGTCGGCTCGTCCAGGATGAGGACATCCGCCGGATGGAGCAGGACGGCGGCGAGGGCCACGCGCTTGCGCTGGCCGCCGGAGAGGGTGCCCACGGGCTGGGCAAAGTCCGTGATGCCCAGGCGGGTGAGCATGGCCTTGGCCTCGTATTCCATGAGGGCGCGGGTGTCCGGGGAGAAGTCGGAAAAGACCTGCTCCAGGACCGTGGCCTCCGGGTCCATCTTGGGGTTCTGGGACAGGAAGCAGACCTGCACGTTGGGGTCCCGGCTGACGGTGCCGCTGTCCGGCACCTGCTGGCCCGCCAGGACGCGGAGAAAGCTGCTCTTGCCGGTGCCGTTGATGCCGATGATGCCGATCTTGTCCCCCTCGTTGAGATAGAGGGTCACGTCGTCCAAAAGCTGTTTCAGGCCGAAATTCAAGCTGATGTGTTCCGCAGAGAGAAGCATGGGAGGTCCTCCGTTCTTGTTGTTTTCCCGGCTGCGCTTACAGCAGGAAGTAGGTCATGATGGGCAGGGTGACGGCGCAGAGGATGGTGCTGAGGAAGTTTACGCGGGAGGCGAAGGTGTCGTCGATGCCATAGCGCAGGCTCAGGATCGTGATCATGGCGGCGCTGGGGCAGGCGGCGATGGCGACCATCACGCCCAGGGTCGTCCCCTCCAGGAACAGGCCCAGGACGAAGTAGGTCAGGATGGGGCAGAGGACCAGGCGGCCCAGGCTCACGAGATAGGCTTTCCAGTCCTTAAAGGCATCCAGAATGGGCACATGGCTCAGGGACACGCCGATGATGATCATCGAGAGGGGCACCGTGCCGTTGGCCAGGGACTTGATGGTATCCCCCAGCAGGGAGGGCACGGGGATCTGGAACAGAAAGACCACCACGGCCACGAGCGTGGCGATGAGGCCGGGGGAGAAGACCTCCCGGATGGTCACGCGGCCCTGGCCCTGCCCCGCCCGCAGGCGGCTGACGCCGATGGAGAAGAGCAGGATGTTGAAGGGGATGTTGGTCAGGGAGGCGCAGAAGAGAGCCTCCTCGCCAAAAATGGCCTGGACCACAGGGAAGCCCACGAAGACGTTGTTCATGAAGAAGATGGACAGCCACGCCACCAGCTGATCCTGCTTCGGCATGGGTACGACCTTGGAGACCACCAGCCCGCCCACGGCGCACAGGCCGAAGAGGACGAAGGTCCCGGCGATGACCACGGCCAGCTCCTTGCCGGAGAAGAGGGGGGCCACGCCGATGACGGAGCTGAGGATGGAGGCGGGCAGGAAGACGTTGGCGACCAGGCGGCTCGTGGCCTGGTTGAAGCCATCGCCCACCCAATTTGCTTTGGCGGCGGCGAAGCCCACCGCCATGAGGAGCACGAGCATCCCCATTTTTTCTAAGACGACCAATCCGGTCATGTTCAGTCACACTCTTTTCTATTTCCTCTGTTCGCCCGGAGCGGGGGACAGAGGGAACACCCTCCCCCGCCGGGCCTGCGGCGGGGAAGGGCGTTCGATGTTGGTTTGTTGATTTTTGGCGGAGCCTGCGGGCGTTTGTCCGATTGTATTACACTTTGATCTCCGCCCCGGTGCCCTCCAGGGCGTGGGGGTACCGGTCCAGGACGGGCTGGACATACTCGGCCAGGAAGCGCTCCACCTGATGGGGGCAGCAGCCGATGTAATCGGCCGGGTTCAGGTGGCGCAGGACCTCCTCCTTGGACAGACCGAAGGCGGGGTCGGCGGCGATGCGCTCTAAGAGGTCGTTGTCCTTGCCCTCGTCCTTCACGCGGCTGCCGGCGGCCAGGGAGTGGGTGCGGATGCGCTCGTGCAGGGCCTGGCGGTCCCCGCCGCGCTTGACGGCATCCATGAGGATGTTTTCCGTGGCCATGAAGGGCAGCTCCTCCATGATGTGCTTTTCGATGACCTTCTCGTGGACGACCAGGTTGGAGGCCACGTTCTCGTAGAGGTTCAGAATGGCGTCCACAGCCAGGAAGGCCTCGGAGACGGCGATGCGCTTGTTGGCGGAGTCGTCCAGGGTGCGCTCGAACCATTGCAGGGAGGAGGTCATGGCGGGGTTCATGGCGTCGGCAATGACGTACCGGGCCAGGGCGCAGATGCGCTCGCTGCGCATGGGGTTGCGCTTGTAGGGCATGGCGGAGGAGCCGACCTGATGCTTCTCAAACGGCTCTTCGATCTCCTTCATGTGGCACAGCAGGCGCAAATCAGTTGCGAACTTGTGGGCGGACTGGGCGATGCCGGAGAGGGTGGCGAGAATAGCAGCATCCACTTTTCGGGTGTAGGTCTGGCCGGAGACGGGCTGGACCTGGTCGAAGCCCATCTCGGCGGCGATCTTCTGGTCCAGCTGGCGGACCTTGCTCTCGTCGCCGCCGAACAGCTCCAGGAAGCTGGCCTGGGTGCCGGTGGTGCCCTTGCAGCCGAGCATCTTCAGGTGGTCCATGCGGTACTCCAATTCCTCCAGGTCCATGAGCAGCTCGTTCATCCAGAGGGTGGCCCGCTTGCCGACGGTGACCATCTGGGCGGCCTGGTAGTGGGTGTAGCCCAGGGTGGGCAGGGCCTTGTATTGGTCGGCGAACTTGCCCAGGGCGGCCAGGATGCGGACCAGCTTATCCCGCAGGAGCGCCATGCCCTCCCGCATGAGGATGATGTCGGTGTTGTCGCCCACGTAGCAGCTGGTGGCCCCCAAATGGATGATGGGCATGGCGCTGGGGCAGAGGGCACCGTAGGCGTGGATGTGGGCCATCACGTCGTGGCGCAGTTCCTTTTCCTTCTGCTGGGCCAGGTCATAGTTGATGTGGTCCTTTTCCCGCTCCATCTCGTCGATCTGGCCCTGGGTGATGGGCAGACCCAGCTCCATCTCGGCGCGAGCCAGGGCGATCCAGAGCCGCCGCCAGGTGGTGAACTTCTTGTCCGGGGAGAAGATATACAGCATCTCCCGGCTGGCATAGCGGGAGGCCAAGGGGCTTTCGTAGGTGTCTTTCATGGGGCGATTCCCTCTTTCTATTGGAATGGGTTTCGGGGTTCGGTTTTTAACGTCGCTTATTCTATCACAAAACCCCCGGTGAAACAATCCCTTTCCCCTAGCGGGAGACTGTGTTATACTGAGAAAAAACGCCCATCCGAAGGGAGAATTTTTATGAAAATCAGAACTGCGACCCTCCAGGACCTCGCTGCTGTCACCGCCCTAGAGGCGGCCTGCTTCCCTGCCGCCGAAGCCGCACCGGAGGCCGCCTTCCGCGCCAGACTGGAGACCTACCCGGAGAGCTTTTGGGTGATGACGGACGAGGCAGACCGGCCCGTTGCCATGGTCAACGGCATGTGTACCGACACGCCGGACCTGCACGACGAGATGTACGAAAACGCCACCCTCCACGACCGAGCGGGAGAGTGGCAGATGATCTTTGGCGTGGCAACGCACCCGGAGCACCAGAAGAAGGGGTATGCCGGGCAGCTCTTGCAGACGGCCATTGCCGCGAGCAGGGCCAGAGGGAAGCGGGGGCTGGTGCTGACGTGCAAGGACCGGCTGGTGCCTTACTACGCCAAGTTAGGGTTTGCAGACGAGGGAAGGTCGGACTCGAACCACGGCGGGGTGGCTTGGCATCAGATGCGGGTGAGGTTTTGAAGTTGATACCCATGGTTCAGCGGCCCTGACCCATGCCCCAAGTCCAGCATGGCGCGTAAGGCCCCGGTCAGGTAGGCCTTCGCCTGCCCGATGGCCTCCTCTAAGGCCAGCCCCTTGGCCAGATTCGCGGCGATGGCACTGGAGAGGGTGCAGCCCGTCCCGTGGGTGTTGGGGTTGTCGATGCGCTCGCCGCGGTACCAGCGGATGCCCTGGGGGGTCCAGAGCAGGTCGTCGGCCCCGCCGACTTTATGCCCGCCCTTGCAGAGGACGGCGCAGTGGTAGCGCCGGCCGATGGTCTCGGCGGCGGAGCGCATGTCGGCTTCGCTCTCGATGGTCTGGCCGGAGAGGATCTCCGCCTCGGCCAGGTTGGGGGTGGCGACGGCGGCCAGGGGGAGCAGCTCGGTGCAGAGGGTCTCGATGGCGTCGTCGGCCAGGAGCTTGGCCCCGCTGGTGGCGACCATGACGGGGTCGACCACGATGTTGGGGGCGTCGTAATCAGCCAAGCGCTGGGCGATGACGTGGATGAGGGGGGCGGAAGAGACCATGCCGATCTTCACCGCATCGGGGTAGATGTCGGTGAACACGGCGTCGATCTGCTGGCCCAAAAAGTCCGGGCTGACCTCATAGATGCCGGTGACGCCGGTGGTGTTCTGGGCCGTTAAGGCGGTGATGGCGCTCATGGCAAACACGCCGTTGCAGGTCATGGTTTTCAGGTCGGCCTGGATGCCGGCCCCGCCGCTGGAATCACTGCCGGCGATGGAGAGGGCGGTCTTTAATCTCATGGGAATCAAACCTCCTGGTAAGGATGGAGTTCGGCGGCGGGGTCGGGGGCCAGCATCAGACTGCTGCGGAGGCAGGCGCCTGCGGCCCCGGCCGCTTGCAGTTCGGGCACCCGGTCGGCGGTGATGCCGCCGATGGCGTAGACGGGTAAGTTTACTGCCTGGGTGACTTCCCGTAAAAAGTCTAGGCCCCGGCCAGGCAGACCGGGCTTGCAGGTGGTGAGGAAGATGTGCCCGGCGGTGAGATAGGTCGCGCCCAGGGCCTGGGCCTCCAACGCCTCCGCAACGGAGTGGCAGGAGACGCCGATCTGCGCAAAGCCGGACAGAGTCTCTTTGCTTTGCGCCCGCAGGACGGGCAGAGGCAAGTGGATATACTTGACACCCAGAGCCTGGGCTGCCCCCACAAACGTGTGCAGGATGCAGGGGACCTCATATTGCTTGCAAATACGTAATACGTCCGAAGCCAGGGCTTGATAGTCGGCTTCGGGCAAATTTTTTTCCCGCAGGATCAGCCCCGCCGGGCGGGCAGCGGCAATGGCCTCCACCTGGGCCAGAAAGCGCGGGGCGCAGAGGGTGCGGTCGGTCACGCAGAGGATGGGGAAACCGGACATCAGGCATTGCCTCCTTTCGCTTGCTTGGGCGGGCGCAGGAAGAACCAGAAGAGGACCATGCCCGCGCCGCCCGTTAGGGTGGCCATGCCCAGCAGGGCGGGGACGCCGGCCAGGTCCAGCAGGTTCCCGCCAAAAAGGCCGGAGAGGACGCTGCCCAGCGTCGTGGCCATGGTGAACCAGGACTGCCCCTCCACCCGCCGGTCCTCGGCGACGGTCTCGTTGATGTAGTAGATGGAGGCAATGGCAAAGAGGGCGTAGCCGTTCATCTCAAAGATCTGCACGGCGCACAGCACCCCGATGGTGGGGGCCAGCCACGAGCCGAAGGCGTGCAGGAAAAAGCCCACGCCGGACAGGCGCGTCCAGACCCGGCTGCTCGCCTTGGTCAGCAGCCAGGAGAAGCCGAACATCACCGGCAGCTCCAGGATGGATTGCAGGAAGAGAACGGTGCCCATGGAGCCGCTGTCGCCGCCGAGATGCTGGACGATCTGGAACGCAAACGTATTGAGCAGGTTGTGGCTGATGAAGACCAGGCAGGAGGCCAGCAGGACGAAGCCCATGTGGGGGTAGGCCCGCAGGAACGCCTGGCCTTTTTGCTGGGGAGCTTGCTGGGAAGCTTGCTCGGGGGCGGTCTCTGGCTTCGGTTCCGGGGGCGGGAAGCCGGGGGCCGGGGTCTGAAAGCGGAAGGACAGGATCGCCGCAAACAGGACGGCCTGCATGACCAGCATCGCCGCCGCCACGGACCAGGCCCCCAGCCACAGCACCAAGCGCCCGCACGCAGCGGAGAAGATGCCGAAGGCCATGGACCCCGCCCCGCGGGCGAGACCGAAGTTGAGCCGGTAGCCCAGGTTCAGGCAGGCCATGCCCAGGGCAGAGCAGAGGGGCATGAGCAGCTGGACCAGCACCACGAGGCTGCCGTACAGCACGAGCTGCGGGAGCTTGCCCGGCAGGCAGAGCAGGCCCGCGCTGGCGACCAGGGCGATGCCCGCGACCCCGGCGCAGAAGAGGCGGAGGCTCAGCTTTCGCAAGCGGTCCGCCGCCCGCGAAACGCGGGGCTGGAGCAGGGCCGAGAGCAGGCCGCCGAGGCTGATGACCAGGCCGACCTGGGCGTTGGAAAAGCCCTGGTCCAGCAGGTAAACGCTGGAAAAGCTGATGATGCAGCAGTAGCAGGCCCAATAGCTGCTCTGGATGGCGACAAAGCGGGGGGTGGGCTTGGTCAGCATGGGTCACGCCTCCTTTTGAAGCAATGTGCTTTTGGCTTTTTCCTGCCACTTCGCCCGGCGGTAGCGGAGGATGAGCAGGAGGGCCGTCAGCACCCAGGAGAGGGGATAGCAGATGGAGATGCCCAGCAGGGTGGGCCAGTGGGGGACCACCAGGAAGACCCACAGGATCCGCAGGCCGCACACGCCGCCGACGCTGATGACCATGGGCGCCAGCGCATCCCCCGCGCCCCGCAGGGCGTTGGCCAGGACCTCGATGACGGTCCAGATGAAGTAGAAGGGGGCGAAGTAATAGACGACTTGCGTGGCGTATTGGATCACCTGGGGGTTATCCGTGAAGAGCAGGAAGCAATATTTGGCAAAGATCATGAGCAGAACGGACAGGACGATGGTCGTGCCCATGGCGATCTGCATGCAGACCCTGACGCTCGCCTTCATGCGGTCGTATTTCCCGGCCCCGTAGTTCTGGCCCACGAAGGCCATGATCGCCACGCCGAAGGAGACGATGAGGGACCAGTAGATGCCGTCCACCTTGCTGGTGGCCGACCAGGCGGCCACGGCGTCCGTGCCCAGGTTGTTGATGGGGACCTGAATTAACAGGTTGGAGAAAGCGTACATGGAGCTTTCCACGGCGGCGGGGACGCCGATGCCCAGGATGTGGGTCAGGGTCGGGCGATGAATTTTCGTCTGCCTGGGCTGGAAGCGGTAGCCCTCCTTGGCCTTGGCCAGCTGGGTCAGGATGAGCAGGGCGCTGACCAGGTTGGAGAGGGAGGTGGCGATGGCCGCGCCCTCCACGCCGAAGTGAAGGCCCGCCACAAAGACCAGGTCCAGCACGATGTTCAGCAGGCAGCAGAGCATGAGATAGTACAGGGGCCGCTTGGAGTCGCCCACGGCCCGGAGAATACCGGACCCCATGTTAAACAGGAGCATGGGGATGGTGCCGACGAAGTACCAGCGGAGGTAGAGCGTGGCGTCGGCCATGATCTCCTGGGGGTTTTTCAGCCAGACCAGGGACTGCGGGGTGAGCAGGATGCCCACGACGGTGATGACGATGCCGCCGAGGAGACTGAAGGCGATCGACGTATGGACCGCCCGCGTTAGTTTTTCCTGGTCGTCGGCCCCGTATCCGTGGGAGATGACGACGGTGGCCCCGGAGGAAAGGCCCGTGAAGATGCCCACCACCAGCTGGACGATCACCGCCGCCGAGCCGCCCACAGCGGCCAGGGCGTCGGAGCCGAGAAAGCGGCCCACCACGATGGCATCGACGGTGCTATAAAACTGCTGAAAGAGCGTGCCTGCGGCGATGGGGAGCAGGAACAGCAGCAGCTGTTTCCAGATGATGCCTTGGGTGAGGTCAAGGTTTTTCGTGCGGGGCATGGGTGGGCCTCCTTTCGGGGGGATGAATTTGTGGGGGATGCTTCTTTTTCGGGTGGTCGGGCCCTTCGGGGACAACCCCTCAGTCAGCTGCGCTGACAGCTCCCCTTTCAGGGGAGCCGTTTGCGTTGTAGGTTATAACATACGTTGCGGAAAAACTATGCCTCCCCTGAAAGGGGAGGGGGACCGCCGTTAGGCGGTGGAGAGGTGCGCCCCCGGCGCCCACGCTGTGCATTGCAGTTGTTAGGGTAGGTGGTTCAGCCCTTCGGGGACAACCCCTCAGACCGCTTCGCGGCCAGCTCCCCTTTCAGGGGAGCCTTTTTATAGTAATACGTTACGTTGAGCTATGCCTCCCCTGAAAGGGGAGGGGGACCGCCGCTAGGCGGTGGAGAGGTGCGCCCCCTGGCGCCAGCGCTGTGCATTGCAGTTGCTAGGGCAAGTGGTTCAGCACTGTTGTGAGAAGTGCACTCGACAAACCCCCTTCAGTCGTGTTAGTATCATAGAAGATATTTTCGAGAAATGCAAGAGACCCGTCAAAAAAACAAAACCAAAAACAAAGGAAGATTTTTATGCACATTCCCACCTGCCCCAGCCAGGCCCTGGACATCCTCTCTTTTACGCAGGCGCAAGTCCCCACGAACGACGACTTTGACCGCGACAGTTGGCTCTACATCCCCGACCACTACGCCGAGTACCGGTATCTGCTGGGCACGAAGGGGGCCAATCCGCTCATTTGTATTGGCATCAACCCCTCGACCGCTGCGCCGGGGGCCTTGGACAACACCTTGAAGTCCGTGGAGCGCATCGCCAAGGGGAATGGGTTTGACAGCTTTTTGATGTTCAATGTCTACGCCCAGCGGGCCACCCGGCCCCAGGACATGGATGAAATCTGCAACGAAGCCCTGCACCGGGAGAACATGGCGGCCTTTCGCTGGGTGCTTTCCCAGGTGGGGGAGGGGTACACCCCGGCGGTCTGGGCGGCCTGGGGAACCATCATTGAGCAGCGGCCCTATTTGAAGGATTGCCTGCGGGACATGATCGCCATCGGGGAGGAATATCACGCCCGGTGGCTGTGCGCGGGGAAGCGGTCGAAGAAGGGCCACCCCCACCACCCGCTGTATTTGAGAAAGGACGAGCAGGTCCAGCCCTTTCCCGTGAAAGCATATTTGGAGAGCTTGTAAGGAAACATGAGCCGAGTAAACTGGTAGGTTTATGCAGTCTCCCAACTTGTCAGGGGAGCGGGGCGTGTCTATAATAAAAGAAGAGACAAAACGTCCCCAAGCGGGATGAAACCTGACGAAACGAGGCGATGGTCCATGGCACCCACACCGGCCCGGCTGCCGCTGAAAAAGGGGATCTCCCTGCGCTGGCTGCCCTTCTTTTTCATCTTCCTGCAAAGCGTGTTGTATGGCTTCGGCGACCCCATCTCCAAGGCGGCGTATGAGGTCCTGCCGGTCTTTTCGCTGCTGACGGTGCGGTATGGCATCGCCTTTCTATTCCTCTTACTTATTTTTAACAAGCGCATTGTTCAGGGTATCAAAGCCGCTTCACTGAAGGACTGGCTCCTGCCCAGCCTGTGCATCGGCGGGTCGTATGTGCTGAGCAACATCGCCCTGGAGCTGACGGCGGCAACGTCCGTGGCCTTTCTGCGCTCCCTGTCCACCATTATGACGCCCCTGCTGGCCCTGGCGGTGTATCGGAAGAAATTCGGCAAGAAGCATGTGCCGGTGCAGCTGCTGGTGATCGTGGGCCTCTACCTGCTGTGCGGGCAGGGCGGGCTGTCTGCCTTCGGCCTGGGCGAGATCCTGACGCTCATCTCCGCCCTGCTTCTGGCCGGGTCCCTCATTTTTGGGGAGAAGGCCCTGGACCGGGTGGACCCCGTGACGCTGACGGCCCTGCAAGCGCTGACCTCCTTCGTCCTGGCGCTGGTCTGTGCCTTCGCCTTCGACGGCGGGATGCAGCTGGGGGCGGCCACGCCGACGGTCTGGGGCATCATCGTGTACATGGCCATCGGCTGCACCGTGGCGGGCTACCTGCTGCAAAACGCGGCCCTGGGCCATATCTCCTCCCGCACGGTGGCGCTGCTCCAGTGCATCTGCCCGGTGCTGACGGCCCTCTTCTCCCGCATTTTGCTGGACGAGCGGCTGTCCCTGCTGGGCATGGTCGGGGCGGTCATCATCCTGCTGTGCGTGGCGGCGGAGACGCTGATGAAGGATGATGAGTAACTATTTTATCTGATTTTAGACAGCAAAGAACCCCTCTGGGCGGTGGCCTGGAGGGGTTTGTGTTAATGGATTTGATTGGTGGTTCTATGGGGTAGGGTAGTACGTTGGTACACGGCGGACTGCTTGCGGTAGGTTGCCCTCATTCGTCTGCTTCGCAGCCACCTTCCCCCTAGGGGAAGGCTCTTCCAACGCCGTATAAACTTGAGATGCTGTACCTTTCTACGATGCACGGTACTACCCAAAGCCTTCCCCTGGGGGGAAGGTGGGCCGGCGTGAGCCGGGTCGGATGAGGGCAACGTTGCACAAGGAATCGGTCGTGTACCAACGCAATCCCGCACCCTACGGAACTACGCATCAAATCTGCCGCCTCCGGCGGCCACCATTTCAATCAGCTGAGGGCAGGTCTAGGACCTGGAGCAGTTCGTTCTGGAGGGCGTCGCCGTCTGGGATGCGGTACATAAACTTTCCGAAGTAGACGTAATTTGTTTTGCCCAACCAGAAGGTTTTCCAATCGTCCCCCTGGTCCACTTTTTGGCGGACGGTGATCTCCAACAAGATGTCTGTGTAGGAGGAAGAAGGGGGTGTTGTCGTGAAGGCATTTTCCGCCTTATAATTCCGCAGGCAGGCGACGATGGCATCGCTGTCAAAGGTGGGGATGTCGGTCGGTTGCGCGTCGTAGGTGGGGTTGTAGCGGACGATGAGGACCTCGTAGTCGCTGTTGGGTTTGAGCAGGGGACGGGGGACGAAGAGGGCGATGACGAGGACGGCTAAGATCGCCAGGATGAGGATCAGGGGGAGACGTCGTTTCATGGCGGGACCTCCTTTCGTTCAAAACCATCACGACTTCTCATACCGCACATCCACCAGACACAGCCCGCAGGCGGGGACGGTCTCTCCGGCGCGTTTGCGGTCCTGGGAGACGAGGATATCCCCCATTTCCTCCGGCCGGAGGTTGCCGCGGCCGACCTCTAAGAGGGTCCCGACCAGGATGCGGACCATGTGGTAGAGGAAGCCGTTGCCCTCGAAGGTGAAGAGCAGCTCCGGGCCAAGCTCTTGGATGGTGATGCAGTCCACCCGGCGGACGGTGGATTTTTTCGTGCGCTTGAGGGAGCAGAAGGCCTTGTAGTCGTGCGTGCCGCACAGGTCCTCGGCGGCGCGGCGCATGGCGGGCACGTCCAGCGTTTCGTGGAGGTGGTAGAGGTAGTTGCGCTCGAAGACGTTCGGCTCGTCGCTGTTCCAGATGCGGTAGGTGTAGGTCTTGCCGGTGCAGGAGAAGCGGGCGTGAAAGCGCGGCTCGACCTGCTCCAGGGAGACAGCGCCGATGTCGGCGGGGAGGTAGCGGCGCAGGCCGTCCAGGATCTCCTGGGTGGTCAGCGCGGTCTTGGCGCGGAAGGAGACGACCTGGCGCTTGGCGTGGGTCCCGGCGTCGGTGCGGCCGGAGGCGGCGACCTCGATGGGCTGGTCCAGCAGGCGGGAGAGCAGCGTCTCCAGCTTTCCCTGGATGGTGTGGTCGGTGTTTCCCTGCTTCTGCCAGCCCTTCCAGCGGGTGCCGTCGTAGCAGAGGGTGAGACGGTAGTTGGGCATGGGTGCTCTCCTCTTTTCTGCCAAAGTTCTCGTTGCATGGGGGACAAGAAAAAATTCTCCCCCATTTTGCTCTATTCTACCGGATTTTCCCGGACTTGAAAAGAGGGAAACGGATGTTTTTTTGTTTACTTTGCCATTTTTCTTCCCCAAAGCGCCTGAAAAATCTCAAAAGAAAATAGTTTCGTCAAAAAGACGGGAAAATGCCTTGTATAACTTGAAATTTTTGCTAGTATCAGGTAAACTATAAAAACATCACATCATGATTTAAGGAGAGAGAAATTCACTATGGAGACATCCAAACGTGGTCAGTGGGGGAGCAGCTTCGGCTTCCTCATGGCGGCCATCGGCTCGGCCATCGGCCTGGGCAACATCTGGGCCTTCCCTTATAAAATGGGTAAGACCGGCGGCTTTGCCTTCCTCGTCCTCTACCTCATCCTGGTCGCCCTGGTGGGCGTCGTGGGGATGCTGGGCGAGTTTGCTTTGGGCCGAAAGACCGGCAAAGGCGCAGGCGGCGCGTATGCGGCCCTGGGCAAAAAGTATTCCTTCATTGGCTGGATGGCGGTCATTTCGCCCTTCCTCATCCTGTCCTTCTACGCGGTGCTGGGCGGCATGGTCCTGCGCTACTGCCTGGGCTTTCTGGTCCAGATCTTCGGCGCGGACGGCTTCGCCGGGCAGGGCAGCGGCTTCTTCGGCTGGCTGCTGTACAGCGGCCAGAGCATGATCCTCTTCTTCGCCCTCTTCCTGGTCTGCACCATGGCCATCGTCATGGGCGGCGTGCAGGGGGGCATCGAGAAGTTCAGCAAGGCCGTCATGCCGGCGCTGGGCATCATCCTCATCGGCATCATCATCTTCGTGGCCATGCAGCCCGGTGCGTTGGAGGGCTACAAGTTCATGTTCAAGCCGGACATGAGCCTCTTCTCCAGCCCCGGCAGCTTCTTTGACGTGCTGAAGACGGCGTCGGGGCAGGTCTTCTTCTCCCTGTCCATGGCCATGGGTATCAACATCACCTTCGGCTCCTACCTGGACAAGCAGAAGAGCTTGCAGAAGAACGCCGTCATCGTGCCCCTGTTCGACACCATCTTCGCCGTCCTGGCCGGTATGATGATCCTGCCCGCCTGCGCAGCCTTCCACGTGGACTACGCCCAAGGCCCCGGCCTGTTGTTTGCCTCCATGCAGAAGGTCTTCCTGGACGGCATGGGCGGCCAGGCCGGCAACATCATCGGCTTCCTGTTCTACTTCCTGGTTTTCATCGCCGCCGTCACCTCCTCCATCGCCCTGATGGAGGTGCTGACCTCCGCCGTGGTGGACCGGCAGCTGGACAAGGGCAAGGAACCCAACCGCAAGAAGACGGCCCTCCTCTTCGCCGTCCTCCAGTTCCTCATCGGCATCCCCGTGGCCCTGGACGCCCTGGGCAGCGGCGGTGCCGTGGTCAAGGCCCCCTACGAGCTGCTGGGCCTGACGACAGAGAGCGCAGGCTTCGCCATGTGGAACGACTGCTGGCTGGACTTCTACGACATGCTCACCGAGGGCATTATGATGCCCCTCGGCGCTCTGCTCATGAGTTTGCTCATGGGCTGGGTGTTCCCCAACCTGGTCAAGGACGAGTGCGAGCAGAGCGGGCATCAATTTAAGGGAGCGGGGTACTTTAAGTTCTGCTTCCGGTTTGTGATCCCGATCATTATGGTCATCGTGCTCATCACGCAGATCCAGTCGTTCTTCCTGTAATTGAATTTGTTCATGGGAAAAGGCCCTTCCGAGCTTATGCTTGGGAGGGCCTTACTGATGGCGTTTGATTTGATTCGTGGTTCCGCTTCACACCTGCTCCCCGGCGCGTAGGGCGCGGAGCCTGCGGTAGAAGGTGGATTTGCCCACCCCGGCCTGCTGCAAGGCCTGCTCCAGGGTGATGGACTGGTCCTGCCAGGCCTGGACGATGCGGTCGAAGTCCTGGGGGACGCGGGCCGGGGGACGGCCCAGGTGGACGCCGCGGGCGCGGGCGGCGGCGATGCCCTGGGCCTGGCGGGTGCGGATGTTTTCCCGTTCGCTCTGGGCCACGAAGGAGAGAATTTGCAGGACGAGATCGGCGATGAAGGTCCCCATGAGGTCCTTGCCGTTGCGGGTGTCCAGGAGGGGCATGTCCAGGACGCAGATGTCCACGCCGATGTCCTTGGTGAGCAGCCGCCACTGGTTCTGGATGTCCTCGTAGTTGCGGCCCAGGCGGTCGATGCTGGGCACGCAGAGCAGGTCCCCGGCCCGCAGGCGCTTCACCAGGCGCTGGTACTGGGGGCGCTGGAAATCCTTGCCGGACTGGCGGTCTAAATACAGAGGCTCCTGGGGGACGGCGGCGTCGGCCAGGGCGCGGCGCTGGCGGTCCTCGTTCTGGTCGGTGCTGGACACGCGCATATATCCGAATGTCTGAGCGGCCTGCGGCGCTATGGCAAACGACCCCCTTCCTGCGGTACTTTTCTTGCGCAGCGTTCCCTCTTAGGATAGCAAAAAACTGGGCGCTGGGAACTAGAAATTTTATTGCCGGTGCTAAAGGATACACAATATTTTGGTCAAAATTCCTGAAAACCTTCGGTTTTTTGGCTTGACGTATCGGTAAATTTAGGGTAGAATGACAGAAATGTTTCAAGTATCCACCTTGATTTTGCAAATTAACTTGCACGCAGAGCGGCTGCTCTGTGGGACACGGGAGGAGTTTTGCAACCATGCCGCCAAAAACCATCGGCCCCCGTAGAGCCATTGCCATTGAGATCATCCTGTTTCTGACCTATGCGTTTTTCAGCGCGTCCTGGATGGTCGGCTCTGTGGTGACCAACGACATGATTCAGGAGTTCGGGGTGGGGCATGTGCCCTCCTCCGTGAACAACGCCATCTCTGCGGCCAAGATCGTGGGCAACTTTGTGGCGGCCTGGATCCTGGTCAAGCTGGGGCCGAAGAAGACCGTTGCCTTCTCCTGCCTGCTTACCTGCGCGGTCATCATCGGGGCGCTGTCCACGTCCTTCCCGTTCTTTATTTTGAGCCGGTTTTTGCTGGGCTTCGGCGGGGCGGTGCTCATGATCTGCATGACGCCCTACGTCGTCTACTGCTTCTCCCCGAAGCAGCAGCCCATCTTCATCGGCATCAACAACGCCGGGCCGAACACGGGCAACCTGATCGCGCTCTTCAGCATCTCCGCCGTGCGGGCGTGGCTGGTCTCCTGGCGGAGCGTGATTTTGTTCTATGGCCTGTTCAGCGTGATCCTGCTGGTCCTGTGGCTCATCGTCGGGCGGGGCTATCCCATTGCCGACACGCCCAAGCAGACGGACCAGGGCGGGACGCTCTACCGCTACAAGGACGGCCTGAGAGAACCGTTCCTCTATGAGTTCATCTTCACGATGACCGGGCGGCTGGTCATGTACACAGTCGTGCTCTACCTCTTCCCCCTGCACCCGGACTTTACGGTGGACTCGCAGTTTATCTCCACGATGATCGCCCTCACCGGCATCCCGGGGACCATCCTCGGCATCGTGCTGGCCAAGAAGCTCAAGCGCCAGATCACCCTCTTCCGCTTCTCCGGCTTTGCCCAGTCCATCGCGTTCTTCGTGATGATCCTGACCCCGTCGGGGGCGGTGGCGACGGCGTGCGCCATCCTGATGGGCGTTGTGATCTTCATCTCCACGCCCTCCCTCTTCACCCTGCCGGCCCGGATGCCGGGGGCCACGCCGCAGAAGGTCGCCGTCATTATGACGCTGTATTGGACGGGGGCGTACATCCTGCAAATGATCGTCTACGCCGTCATCGTCCACCTGGCCAACGTGACCACCTGGAAGACGGCCATGCTCTTCACCGCCTTCTACTCCCTGACCTTCCTGATGGGTACCTTCCTGCTGCCGGACTTCGACAAGCCCAGGACGCGGGAGGAGCGGGCGCAAAATCGCTGAGGCGTTTGCTGCGTTTTTTGAGCTTTCTTTGCTCTTTCTAGGATAAAACAATAAAAGCGTTCTTTCCCATCGAAACGGGGAGGAACGCTTTTCGCTTCTTGTCTTTTTATTCTGCTTTGGTTTTGTCAGGTTTTGTGTTCGGTTCGGACCTTGCGTCCTGCTCGGTAAGACAGGGCGATGAGAAGCAGGGAGACCAGAACCAGACAAGAGAACAGGATGTAGGCCGGGAGATAATCGCCGAAGCGGTCGGCCAAGAGGCCGGGGACCGTGGCGAAAACGAGCGCGCCGCCGGCGTAGATCACTTGCAGCCGCCGCAGAACGGTCGGGTACTGCCGGGGGGAGGCCAGGTCATTGGCCCAGACGGAGGGGCCGATCGTCGCGATGGGGTAGCCCACGCCCATACAGACGGCGGTGAGGACGCTCAGAGGGATGCTTTGCAGGAAGGCCAGACAGCACAGCACATGCCCCGCCACCAGGATCGCCCCGAAGAGCAGGGTAGACCGGCAGCCGCCCACATGGTCCGTCGTCTCGCCGTAGAGGAGCTTGCCCAGGGTGAGCATCAGGCCCGTGCCGCTGATGATGGCGGCCACGGCACCGGCGGAGAAGCCCTCCCCGCTGAACAGGACGGACAGATGCACGAAGCCGGGGTTGGCCACGGCCCCCATGAACAGGCTGGCGAAGGCCAGCAGCACGAAGGCCGCGCGGGGGATGTCACCGTGGGCTTTGAGTGCGGGCGTTTCCTGTCCCGCCGGGGCCTCCTGATGCCCGCAGGGGGCCAGGCCCTTCTCCGCCGGGTCGCTGCGCAGGACGGCGAAGATGAGGGCCGCCAGGAGAAAGATCGCTGCGCCCTCGATGCGGAAGGCGGTCCCCATGGTCAGGTGCTCCACCAGGGCCGTCGTCACCGGGGGCAGGACGATGGTCGCAATGCCGCTGCCCGTGGCGCAGATGCTCAGGGCCAAGGCCCGGTGCCGGTCGAACCAGCGGTTCATCAGGAGCGAGACGGGGATCATCGAGCCGAACCCGTAGCTCAGGCCCGATACCGCCGCGCCCACGCAGAAGAGGGGATAGGTCCGGGCGCTGGCGTAGAGCAGGTAGGACAGGCCCGCGCAGCAGGCGGCGATGCTCACGCCCAGACGAAGCGATACCTTCTTGTAGTACCAGCCGATGGTCAGCATGGCCAGAAACGCCGTGAGGCACCGCAGGGTGACGAGAGAGGACGTCTGGGCGTGGGTCAGGCCGCGCTCGTCCATGATGTAGGGCAGGTAGACGGAAAAGCCGTTGGACACCGTGCCCATGGTGATGAAGAGCAGGAGCGTGCAGGTGATGCAGACCACCCAACCGTAATGCACGTGTTTCATTGGGGTGTGATCATCTCTTTCACGGTGTTCTTCAGGTTCTTTGCGGCTGCCGGGATGTCTTCCTGGGCGTAGATGGCGCTGATCACCGCCACGCCGCAGATGCCCGTCCCGGCCAGCTCGGTGACGTTTTCCTGGGTAATGCCGCCGATGGCGACCACGGGGATGGAGACGGCCTGGCAGATGTCCCGCAGGACGTCCCACTCCACTTCCTTGGCGTCGGCCTTGGAGCCGGTGGGGAACACGGCCCCGACGCCGAGATAGTCCGCCCCGTGGGCCTCGGCCTGGAGGGCCTGGGCGACGGTCTGGGCGGAGACGCCGATGATCTTATCCGGGCCAAGCTTGGCGCGGACATCCCCGGCCTCCATGTCGCTCTGGCCCACGTGGACGCCATCGGCGTCCACGGCCAGGGCGATGTCTACGTTGTCGTTGATGAGAAACGGAACACCGTAGGCATGGCAGAGGGTTTTGATGTCTTTGGCTTCGTCCAGGAAACGGGCCTCGTCCAGGTCCTTCTCCCGGAGCTGGAGGAAGGTCACGCCGCCGTCCAGGCTCTCCTTCACGACCTCGTGCAGGGTCCGGCCGTGCAGCCAGTGCCGGTCGGTGACGGCGTAGAGCAGTAAGTCTTGTTCAGCGCAGTTCATAGCTTGCCCCCTTGTCCAGCGTCTCGCCGGTCATGTTGTAGATGGCGTCGATGATGTGGGTGCGGTAGGAGGCGTTGCCCTCTCCCTTGGCCATGTGGAGCCAGCCGAGCTCCCCGGCCAGGCCCATCGTTGCCACGGCCGCGGCGGCGGCTTCCAGCGGGCGGTCGGGGTTGGCCACCAGGAAGGCCGTCATCAGCCCGGAGAGCTGGCAGCCCGTTCCGGTGATCCTGCCCATTTCGGGGCGGCCGTTGCGGATGACGTAGCACTGCGTCCCGTCGCTGACCAGATCAATGGCCCCGGTGATGGCAATGATCGCCTTGGACCGCTGGGCAAAGTCTTTTACGAACTGGATGGCCTGGGGCAGGGTCTCTTCCGTGACGGCGTCGGCCATGTCTGCGTCCACGCCCTTTGTCGTGCCGCTGCCCAGGGCCAGGGTCTTGATCTCGGAGATGTTGCCCCGGATGACGGTGAGGGGCAGCTCCTGCATGAGGCTGACGGCCGTGTTCGTCCGCAGGGCGGAGGCTCCGGCCCCTACGGGGTCCAGCAGGATGGGGTGGCCCAGCGCGGCGGCCTGTTTGCCCGCACGGTGCATCGCCTCGATGCTCCGCTGGTTGAGGGTGCCGATGTTCAGGTTCAGGCCGCCGCAGAGGGCCGTGATGTCCTCTACGTCCTCCGGCTCGTCGGACATGATGGGACTGCCGCCGCAGGCCAAGAGGACGTTGGCCACATCGTTGACGGTGACGTAATTGGTGATGTTATGCACCAGCGGGACCGAGGCCCGCACGGCATCGAGACAAGCTCCTAGCATATACTTCTGCGCTCCTTTGTGCTTGGGGGATCTGGGATGATTTGGGTTTGTTGGGAAAGTTCAGAGCGGAAACACTCAGCCGTTGCCCTTGGTGGGCAGGAAGGGATAGATGGACATGGCCACGCCGGAGATGGGCATGGTCTGGAGCCAGATCTTGCCGGGGCCGGTGAGGACGGTGTTGAAGAAGCCCTCGCTGCCGAAGAATTTGTTCTTCAGGCCCTTGACCTGCTGGATGTCGATGGCCACGGTGCGCTCGAAGCCCAGCACGTTGCCGGTGTCCACGATCATCTGCTGGCCGGGGCCGAGGGTGTACTCCACCAGCTCGCCGTCGACCTCGGCAAAGGCCATGCCGCGGCCGGAGAGCTTTTGCATGATGAAGCCCTCGCCGCCGAAGAACCCGGCGCCCAGCTTCTTGTTGAAGTGCATGGACAGCTGCACGCCCGGCTCGGAGGCCAGGAAGGCTGCCTTTTGCAGGATGATCTCATTGCCTGGCCCGATCTCCAGCGCCAGGATCTGCCCTGGGAAGCTGGAGCCGAAGGCAATGAGGGCGTTGCCGCCGCGGGCGGTGTAGATGTTCTGGAATATGCTTTCGCCGGAGAAGGCCTTGGAGAACATCTTCCCCACGCCGCCGCCGGAGGTCTTCATCTCCATGTTGGGACTCATCCAGACCATGGAGCCTTTTTCGGTGATCATTTGTTCGCCGTCGTTGAGCTGGCAGATCACCACGGGGAATGCGCCGCCTTTGATCTCGTATTGCATCAGTACCATCCTTTCTCGGGTAGAGATTTTGTTTCTCTCTTTGGCGGATACTTTCTGACACTATAATCATAAAGGAGAAGCGCCCGCCTGTCAAGGCGAGCGCTTCTTTTTTGCAAATGACGACGTTGTTTTTTCGCTCAGAACCGTGCCTGGTTGGGCCAGCTGAGGTTTCCTAGATACTGGGAGCTGCCGAAGCCCAGGATGAGCAGGAAGATGGGATTGAGGAAGATGAGGCCCAGGGTAAACCCAGCCCCATGCCCAAAGGCTTTGGAGACCTTATGCAGGCCCATGATGCCGATGACAAGACCGGCGACCGAGCAGATCCAGCCCACGAAGGACAGCAGGAAGCCGTCGCTGGCGCTCTGGATGATGGCGGAGAGCAGCTCCAGCCCCAGCAGCGCCCAGAACATGCTGGTTTTCCAGCTGATCTTATACAGGCTATAAACGTTGTAGATGGGGATGATGCCCTTCCAGCCCGGCTCCCCGGCCTTGACCATGATCCTCCACGCGGCCACGGCGATGAGGATGTAGAAAAGGAGCCCCACAAGGACCGACGCCGCAGAGATTGCGCTGAATAAAAACAGCGCGGAATACACGTCACTCATAAAAAACCTTCCTCTCGTTTTCTCTGCTTGCCATGTCGGCAAACAAAAATGATTTCTCTTTGCTCAGTGTATCAAATGGAAAGGGGGGTGTCAAGAGAAACTCCCCTCACTTCCGCATCCTTCGGTAGCACGCGTCGCACACCCGCCCCCGGTGGTGCAGGGGCAGGGCCTTCCCGCACAGGGGACAGAAGCGGATGTTGTTCTTCAGCCGGTGCAGCAGGATCTCGTTGATCTCCTCCGCCACGTCCTCCCGCTGGTCATACAGCGCGTCCTCGTCCACCGGGCACCCAAAGGTCTTGGCAAACGAAAAATACAGGTCCAGCTTCCGGCAGTACAGCTCCAGCTCCGGCAGGGTATGCGCCGTGTCCCGCGCCAGCTCCGGCTGCTCGATGGGCTCTCCCTGCTGCTGGAGACGCAGGAAGCGGAAAAACAGCTCCCGCAGGGCCTCGTCCGTCTCGTCAAAGGGAATGTTCGCCGCCCGCAGCTCCTCCTCCTTGGTCAGGGAGAAGCCCTGCTCCCGGATCTTGGAGATGAGGGTGATGTAGCGGGTGATGTCCAGCTTGACATAAGGCTCCACGGTCGGCATCTTGTTCCACTCGGTCAGGACCTCCAAGAGGTCAAAGTCCACCATAAGCACCAGGTCGGAAAAGCCCACGACGGCCTGCTGCAGCGGCGGCACGACGGTGTTCAGACCCGCCCGGATGAAGGACAGGCCCTGGGTGGCCCCCACATAGCCCTTGTCATACATGCCAAAGCGCCCCGCCCGCCCGGCGATCTGCTGGATCTCTTCGGGCTTTAATTCCCGGCGCTCCACCCCGTCAAACTTCTCCGTGTCCATGAAAATGACCCGGCGAATGGGCAGGTTCAGCCCCATGCCGATGGCGTCCGTGGAGACGACGTACTGCATCCGCCCCTGCAAAAAGCCCTCCATCTGCCGCCGGCGGGTGGAGTAGGGCAGGGCGCCGTAAATAATGGCCGGTTCTTTCCCGGACTGCCGCAGGTCCTCCGCCACGCTGAGCACGCCCACCTTGGAGAAGGTGATGAGCGCGTCCCCCGGCTGGATGCGGGTGTAATCGACGGTGTGGTTCATGCAGAGCAGGGGCGTTTTGCGCTTGTGGTACTCGATCTCGTAGCTGTCCCCGCAGCTGTCGATGATGCGCCGGAGCAGGCGCTCGGCCTCCGGGGCGGCGCAGAGATGGACCTCCGGGGCCTGCACGCCCAGAATGGCCCGCGTCCAGGCATAGCCCCGGTGGGGGTCGGCGATCATCTGGCACTCGTCGATGACGGCCACGTCATACCGGGCTTTCAGATTCAGCTTTTCGGCTGTGGCGGCGACGTGGGTGTCCTCCTCCCGGCGGTCCTCCTCCTCGCCGGTGGTGAGGCTGCAATCCACGCCTGCGTCCAGCAATGCCTCCTGGGCCTCCAGGGCCAGCAGACGCAGGGGGGCCAGGTAGACGCCCGTCCGGGCCTGCTTGAGCCGCTGGAAGCCCGCGTAGGTCTTGCCCGTGTTCGTCCCGCCCAGGTGCAGGATGAAGTGCCGGGAGAGGGCGCGGGCCTCCGGGTACTCGTCCTTGGGGTTCAGGGCGATGAGGACGTTCAGGCTCTTCTGGATGATCTGGGGGATGTACCAGACGGAGTAGATGGTCCCGATGGGACGGGAGAGCAGCTGCTGGGTGGGGAAGTCCTCCCGCGCCAGCAGACCGGCCAGATCGGCCTCCGGCTGGGCCTGGGTGAACTGGTCGATGGCCTGCTGGGCCGCGGCGTGGAGGACCCGGGCATAGCGCACCCGGACGTGGCCCGCCAGGGGCGCGTTTTCGTTGGGGCCCATCCAGCCAGCGGCCTGGACAAAGTGGGTCAGCTCGCCGGGCAGGGCCAAGCCGTCACAGCGCTTCTCCAGCCCCAGGAAGCTGCCCAGGTAGCCCGTGATCTGGGAGGCACGCAGCATGCGCCCACGGGCGGCGGCGGGCAGGTGGTCGAGCACGGCCCGGTGGTAATGCCCCGCCAGCGTCCAGGCCAGGCTGTCGTCCTTCTCCGCCTGCTTCCAGAGCTTGGCCAGGGCCTTGGCGACGGTGTGGGCGGCCTGCTGGGCGGCGCGGCCGGCCTCGCCCTGGGGCTTGGCGCCGAGGTTCTGCTTCTGAAAGGTCTCCGTGGCCTCGGCGGCCTGCACGTCCTCCCGCTCCCAGACGGGCATGCTCCGGCCATTGAAATGCCGGTAGCGGGGCTTGGGCAAGAGCGTGTTCATCAGGGACTTCGTCCAGCCCCGGCTCCTCAGCTGGCCGGGGGTCAGTTGCTTTTTCGACCGGCTTTTTCCCATGGCGGGTGTCCTCCTGTTGTTTGAAGTTGTATCATCATACCATATTTCCTGCCCGCAGGCAATCGCCCCATCTTGACAGCCTTCCCCCCACAGCGCATAATGTATGCGTATGATCTTGTTGTAGTGGCCGCAGACCCCTGCGGCCAACCCGGATTCGTTTCGTCATTTTCGTAGTGGCCGCAGACCTCTGCGGCCATCCCCCCAAGGAAGAGGTGCCCCATGCCTATGCGACCCACCCCCCTCACCATCTCTCCCCGCCGCCGCCCGAAGGTCCTGCTCCTGGGCAACGGCATGAACCGCGTCTTTGGCGGGGCCTCCTGGTCGGGCCTGCTGGAGAAGATCAACCGGACCGACTTCACCGCCGACCAGGTCAAAGGCATCCCCTTTCCCATGCAGGCGGTCCTGCTGAGCAAGGACCACGTCGATGTCTCCCTCCACGACCTCCAGCGGGAGCTGACCCACTGCGAGGTCCATCCCTGGCTGTCCGAGCAGCTCCAGCGGCTCCTGGCCATGCCCTTCGACTGCATCTTAACGCCCAATTTTACGTACGAGATCCAGTGCGCCGTGATGCCCGACTTCGTGGACCACGCCCCCCGCTACCTCACCCACACCTCCGCCGTCCCCCTGGCGGAAAAGGGCTTCATGCTCCACACCTATTATGATCTGCCCGTGGGGGAGCGCACCCTGCCCCTCTTCCACATCCACGGCGAGGCCCGCCTGCCGGACACGGTCATCCTGGGCCATTATTACTATGGCAACCTGCTCTTCTGCTGCGACGAGTACCTCACCCGCCGCGCCCCGGCCTGCCGCTATCCTCTCTGGGTCGGCGGGGGAGAGATGGAGGCCCTGAGCTGGCTGGACTACTTCATCCTCGGCGACGTCTACTCCCTGGGCTTCGGCTTCGACACGTCGGAGATGGACCTCTGGTGGCTCCTCTGCCGCAAGAAACGCGAACGCGCCGACCACGGGGAACTCTACTTCTTCGAGCCGGAGCGCAAGTCCGCCCTCACGAAAAAAGCCCTCCTGGAAGCCTACCAAGCCAAGTGCGTGACCTTGGGCGTTTCGGAACCAGAGGGCAAAGACTATCGGAATTTTTACGAGATGGCCGTGCGAGAGATCGGACGGCGGGTGCAGGCTTGACAAAGCAGGCGCAGGATGCTATCATAAAAACAGAAAGAGCGCTGTTACTAGCGGTTAGCTCGTCATAGTCAGATACTTAAATTTATACTGACCGTTCAGTTGCCGCTAAGCGGTCAGTACGCCTTGTTACTAGCAGTTAGCTCTACAATCAGGTAATTATCTTACACTGACCGTTCGGTGCCCGCTGAGCGGTCAGTACGCTTTTATAAAACTCTTTATATAATTTGCTTTGGGTTTGTCAAGAGACAGACCCAATTTTTTATGCCTGAAACTTTTCTCTTGCTGTAAAGTAAAACTACTTGACAGACGTTGAAATTTAAGCTATGATAGGGATACTGGAAGAAATGAAGAGACAAGGGAGGAAAATTATGGCAGAACGAAGAATGGTCTCGAAAGCAGTGTTACACAGCCCATCGTTTTTGGCGATGCCGGTAGCGGCGCAGATGCTGTATGTACACCTGGAGCTGTTTGCGGATGATGATGGCTTTGTCGCTACACCGTTGCAGGTGGCGCGGATGATGGGGATTCCCAAAAGGTTCTATCAGATTCTGGTGGACCAGGCGTTTGTGATCCACTTCGACAGTGGGGTCTGCGTCATTCGGCATTGGCTCCAGCACAATAAAGTATCGCCCAGCCGATACAACCCAACGGTCTATGAAACCGAAAAAGCTCGCTTGCGGACAGAGGGCAGGACCTACTGTCTGTGTCAACATGATGCAGACATGATGTTAACACAGGATAGGGTAGGTAAGGATAGGTTAGGTCAGGATAGGCTAGAGCAGGATAGTGCAGGTAAGCTCCCGCTCTCCCAACGTCGGTTCGTGTTTTGAGGGGAAGGAGGATGACAGACGATGGTTTCTTTACGGACGATTTTGTCGAAGAAGATGCCCACTGGTTCGCAGCCGGAGGAACCCTTCGACGCAATGGCCTTTGCCCACCAGCAGACCGAGTGGTACAACAACGCCGAGGGGCATCTCGACCAGGAGGACGGCTACGACTGTCCCATCTGCCGCAACAAGGGCTACCTCCGCGTGGTGACCGAAGAGGGGGGGATCCCCAACGCCTGGATGCGGCCCTGCCAGTGCCAGAAGGTCCGCCAGAGCATCCGGCAGATGCGCCGCAGCGGGCTTCAGCACATCATCCAGGACTACACCTTCGCCAAGTTCCAGGCCACGGAGCCCTGGCAGCAGAAGCTCAAGGCCGCCGCCCAGGCCTACGCCCAGAGCCTGGAGGGCTGGTTCTTCTTCGGCGGGCAGTCCGGCAGCGGGAAGACGCATCTCTGCACCGCCATCTGCCGCCAGGCCCTACACCAGGGCAGGCAGGTGCGCTACATGCTCTGGCGGGACGACGTGAGCCGCATCAAGGCCGTGGCCAACCAGGGGGAGGAGTACAACGCCGCCATCGCCCCCTATAAGCACGCGGAGCTGCTGTACATCGACGACCTGTTCAAGACCGGCCGCAGCTTCGACAGCCGCAGCCCCCGCCCCACCACGGCAGACGTGAACGTGGCCTTTGAGATCCTCAACTACCGCTACACCGCCAAGCTCCCCACCATCGTCTCCAGCGAGTGCGTGCTGGACGACCTGATCCAGATCGACGAATCCCTGGCCGGCCGCATCGCGGAGCGGGCCAAGAACCTCTTCGAGCTTGGCCCGGACCGGGGGAAGAACTATCGCCTGCGGGGATAGGGCGCAAACAGAGCCTTCCCCCGAAGAGAAAGGCTCTGTGTTCACGCGTTGTTTTGGTAACGCTCCCGGATGAAGTCGCTGTCCATGAACAGGACGTAGAAGATATCCCCGTAATGCCGGTTGTGGATCAGACGGCCGTGGTCCAGGACGGAGCGGTAGGTGCCGTCCTTCTTGACCAGGCGGAAGGAGACATAGTCGTTGGTGCCGTCCTGTTGGGCGTCCTGCTGGGCCCAGATGCTCCGCTCCACGGCCTCGCGCTCGTCCGGGTGGATGAGGTTGCGGAAGCTGTGGTCGGTGAAAGCCAGGAGATCCTCCAGGTCGGTGCAGCCGGCGAAGCGGACCATCTCCTGGTTGGCGAAGAGCAGCTCGTCGTTGACCCGGTCGGCCTTGTAGATGAGGAAGGCGCCGGGGAGATGCTGGGAGATGTCCTGCAAGGCAAAGCCCAGGTGGGTGCGGACGCGGAGCTGAAGGTCCTCGCTGTACGCCAGACAGCCGCGCTTGCCCCGGAGCTTGACCTCGTACAGGGCCAGGTCCGCCTTGCTCAGGAGCAGGGCGGGGGTCCGCCCGGCGTCGGCGGCGGAAAGCTCGGCGTAGCCCACGGAGAGGGTGAAGGGGTGCTCCACCCCTTCGTACCAGAAGGTCCGGCGCTCTTCCGTGAAGGCCTGGATGCGCTCGGCGGCGCTCTGGCAGGTGCAGTTCTTCAGGATGAGGCAGAACTCGTCCCCGCCGTTGCGGCCCAGGATGCTGTCCGTGGGGAAATGCGCGTGCATGCTCTCGGCCAGCTGGCGCAGGGCCTGGTCCCCGATGGCGTGGCCGTAGACGTCATTGATGGACTTGAAGTTGTCGATGTCCAGCAAAATGCCCACGCACTGGGCCTCGGCGTGTTTGGACAGATAGGCTTGCAGGGCCTCGTCAAAGCCCTTGCGGTTGAGCAGGCCCGTGAGGGGGTCCGTCGTGGCCAGGTGGCGGAAGACGTTTTTCTGCTCCCGCATCCCGATGAGGGCCAGGGCCAGGATCAGCGCCAGGAGCAGGACGAGGCTCCCCGCGCAGAAGAAGCCCAGGGCGGGGTCTGCCTGGTGCCAGCCCCCCTTGGGCATGACCTCCAGCTTCCAGGTGCTGTTGGTGCCGTCCAGGGGGAAGGTATAGCTGGCAGGGTCTGTGAGCGCCTGGCCGGAGCTGGCGACCTCCTCATACTCGTCGCCCAGGGGCGCGGTGCGTTTCGAGAGGCGGTAGTCGTACCCGAAGTGCTCCAGCGCCTGGGTGGACCGGGCAAAGACCTCCGGCACCCGCAGGATGACGATGGTGAAGCCCCAGAACGTCTCCTGCCCGGTCTCGTCCGCGAGATAGACGGGGTTGCGCACGGCGATGCCGCTGCCGCCCTGGCTCAGGGAAAAGGGGCCTTGCAGGGTGATGACGTTGTTGTCCCGCCCGTAGCGGCATAGCTCGCTCCGGCTCTCGTCGTGGAACAGGTCGATCTTCCCGTCCTCATTGCCCGCAGCAGGGTAGATGTCGGTGACGACGCCGTTGGGGGCCAGCTGAATGCTCTGGAGGACGGAGGAGGAAAGGTTCTGCGCCACGGTCTCAAAGCGCTTGCACTGGCCGTCCTCGCTGATGAGGATCTGCTCCAGGGCGTGTGTCACGCCGATGGCCCGGGAGAAATCCTCGATGAGGTAGTTGGCGTAGGTGGTGGCGTTGAGCTGGGCTGTTTTCCGTCGGGCCTCCAGAGCGTTCTGGTGCATCCGAACAGAGAAGACAGTCGAACATACCAGGCCCAGCAAAAAGACCAGGACAGAGAGTATTATTTTCCATTTGAAGCCTTTGGTGTGCCAGAGGTTCATGATGCGGTCACTTCCTGTGGGGTGGGATAGGGGATACGTTTTGGTATTATAACACCGGCTCGGGCAGTGAGCAAGGTGAAAATGGCGAAAAACAACAAAAGCCTTCCCCGCGGGAAGGCTTTCGCTGTGAAGTGGATAAACTTCTTTTGAAATTTTTAGTGTGCGTGGTCATTTTGGCCCTGTACATAAAGGCCTGCTGATTGCTTGGGTACCAGCCAGACGGTCAGCGTTCATACGTTTAACCTAAGGAGCTAACCGCTAGCAACGGCGCTCTTTCTGTTTTTATGATAGCATCCTGCCCCTGCTTTGTCAAGGCAACACCACAAGCTTTAGAACAAAAACAGGTTATTTCTCCGTTTGGCCCTGGCACTGTCCATAAAAGCTTGCTGACCGCTTGGTAGCCCCCCAAACGGTCAGCATGAACTAGTTTCGTGATAGATCGAAAGGGTCAGCCGCTAGCAGCAGCGCTCTTTCTGTTTTTAGGATAGCATCCTGCTCCTGCTTTGTCAAGGAGAAGAAAAAAGACGAATTCTACGTCAAAAACAGTATACCAAATCAGAGGGAGTAGT